>Ga0210410_10000188_pt1 | contig 88958 bp, 92 predicted proteins | sample IncBWC4MmetaG_FD_161058 | JGI IMG/M metagenome (GOLD analysis project Ga0210410, IMG submission 161058) | Forest soil microbial communities from Barre Woods Harvard Forest LTER site, Petersham, Massachusetts, United States - Inc-BW-C-4-M | ecosystem: Environmental > Terrestrial > Soil >... | reverse complement strand
CGCAGTCATGGCGCGAAGCCTGTCACAGGCACGCGCGGTGCGGGCCGGTGGGGGTGGGCGGATGGGAACGGCTCAGAGGTGGGCGGGTGGGAACGGCTCAGAGGTGGGCGGGTGGGAACGGCTCAGGGGCCGAACAGCGCGACCGTCGCCGTGAAGGCGTGCAGGAAGCTCGCACCGCCGACCGGGCCGATCTCGCCGGCCGCGAAGAAGCCTGCCGACGGCGCGCCGCGCAGCTCGTCCGAGAGCGCACCGGCGTCGTGGTCGTCGATGCCGAACATCGCGCGACCGCGGCCGTTGCACGAGAACGCGAGTGCGCCGGCAGGCGCACCGCCGAGCGCTGACACGCGCAGGCGCAGCTGCTCCTGCAGGTCGCGGTCGGCCGAGGCGGCGTCGCGCGCGTGCAGCCGCAGCACCTGGCCGGCCTGCACCGGCGCCGCGACCGCGAGCGTGCCGCCGACCGGGTCGGCGCCCATCAGCTGGCGCACGAGGAAGTCGCCGTGCCCGTACTCGGGGCGGCCGCCGTCGACGACGAGCCCAACGAGCAGGCCGCCCGCGATCAGCGTGCGCTCGCGCGGGTCGAGCTCCTCGATCACCGCACGTATGCGGTCGAGCGCGGGGCGCCCGGCGAGCTCACTGATGACGTTGCCCTCGGCCTCGGTGATCGTCAGCTCGGGCCCCACCGGCGTCGCGCCCTGTGAGACGCACGGCAGCACGTCGAGGTCGTCGAGGCGCACGCCGACGGCGCCGCCGTCCGCCACCTCGTCGTTGTGGAACAGGACGCTCGTCTCATCGGGCCGGCGCGCGCTCGCGAGGCCGCCGACGACCGGCACGCCCGGCGCGCGCGCTGCGAGGTCTTGCAGCAACGGGTCGGTCGGGAACGAGTAGGGGTCGGGCAGCAGGATCGCTCCGCGCGCGCCGGCGAGATCCTCCATGCCGATGACGGTCACGGTGTCCTCGTGAACCGAGGCCATCGCGTGGAACGTGCATGCGCTGCCGCCGTCGAGCGCCGCCGCCCACACGGCGACCGCCGTGCCGTCCTCGTGCTCGGCGCCGCACGCGAGCACGCCGCCCGCGCCGCAGCCGACGAGCGCGGCCGGGCGCAGCGCCTCGTGGACGCCCTCGAGCGTCGCCTCCGGTTCCGCCATGTGCCCGCCCGCGGCGAACATCACGACGAGATCGGCGTGGGCGCCGTCGAGCCCGGCGCCGGCAGCCTGGGCAGCCTCGATCGCACCGACGCGCGGATCGTCGTGCGTCGAGATGCCGGTGCCGATGCGGACGCCCATTCATCCCACCTTACTCCGGCATCACAAGCGTCTCGGCGGGTCCAGAGGGTTCGCGGGCATACTCCGGCGCGTGCGCGCGCAGGTCATCGCGATCTTCGGTCCGACGGGAATCGGCAAGACCGCCGTCGCCGTCGCGCTCGCGGGGCGTCTGCGTGCTGCGGGGGAGGATCCCGTCGCGATCTCGGCCGACGCCTTGCAGGTCTACGCCGGCCTCGAGCTGGTGACGGGGGTCGCCGACGCGGCGGAGCAGGCGGCGCTCGAGCACCGGCTGCTGTCGTTCCTGCCGGTCGACGCGACCTTCAGCGCCGGGCAGTACGCAGCGCTCGCGCACGCCGAGATCGACGCCGCGCTTGCCGCCGGGCGGCGGCCGCTCGTCGTCGGCGGCACCGGGCTCTACCTGCGCGCCGCGCTGACCGAGCTGCAGCTGCGCCCGCCGCCGCCGGAAGGCGTGCGCGAGCGCTGGGAGCGCGAGCTGGAGCTGCGAGGCGCGCCCGCACTGCACGCCGAGTTGGCCCGCCGCGCACCGTGGGCGGTGGAGTCGATCGACCCGAACGACCGCCAGCGGATCGTGCGCGCGCACGAGCTGCTCGACGCCGGCGAGCTGGAGCCGCCCGAGGGACCGTCGCAGCTGTGGACCGAGGAGGTCCGCCATCCGACGCTGCTGGCCGGGCTGACGATGGAGCGCGATGCCCTCTACGCGCGGATCGACGCGCGCGTGGACGCGATGATCGCGGCCGGCGCGCGCGAGCAGGTGCAGCGCGCCCACGCGGCCGGCGCGTCGGAGACGGCGCGCAAGGCGCTCGGCTTCGAGGAGCTGCTGACCGGCGACGTGGAGGCGATGAAGCGCCGCACGCGCAACTACGCGCGCCGCCAGCTCACGTGGATGCGCAAGCTCGCCGGCGTGCGCACGATCGACACCACGGGACGGACGGCGGAGGCGGTCGCCGAGGAGATCGCCTCCGGGTAGCGTCGCCCTAAGGCAATCGCTTGCGATTGCCGCAGGGCGAAAGCGCCTTGCGAAGGCAATCGCTCGCGATTGCCGCAGGGCGAAACCCGCCGCCGGAGGCAACCGCTCGCGATTGCCTCCCAGCAAGCCGTTACGCGACGATCTTCGCCTTCATGCGCTCGAACTCGTCCTGCGAGATCGCGCCTCTCTCGCGCAGGTCGTTGAGCTTGTGCAGCTCGTCCGCCGGCGACGACGCCGCCACCGAGCGGATGTACTGGTCGGCTGCCTCCCGCGCGTGCTTCTGCTCGGCGATCGCGCGGTCGCGCATCCCGCCGCCGCGTGCGATCAGGTAGATCAGCACGGTGATGACCGGCAGGAAGACGAGGAAGAAGACCCATACGGCCTTCCACCATCCGGACAGCTCGTGATCGCGGAAGAGGTCGATCAGCACCGTGATGAGGATCCAGATCCAGATCACGATGAAGAAGATCGACAGGACCGTCAGGAGCGCGTCGCCAAGCCCGTAGTCGGCGAAGACGGGGGTCATGCAGCCCTCCTCTGTGGGGGATGAGGGAATTACCCTGAGCAAACGTACGCCATCATCGGCGGGCGCGGGAAATTCCTGAGCCGATAGGCTGCGGCGCCGCCGCCGGGCCCGCGGCGATCGACCCATATCCGGAGGCATCAGGTGAAGTTCGAGAAGTGGCAGGCACTCGGCAACGACTACATCGTCGTCGAGCAGCGCGAGCTGCCGTTCGCACTCACGCCCGCGCGCGTGCGGGCGATCTGCGCGGGCCACTTCGGCGTCTTCTCCGACGGGATCCTGCTGCTGTCCGAGCCGAGCGGGCCGGGCTTCGTCGCGCACCTCACGATCTTCAACCCGGACGGCTCGGAGGCCGAGCTGTCGGGCAACGGTGCGCGTGAGGCGATCCTCTACCTGCGCCGCAACGGCTGGACCGACAGCGACGTCTTCTCGATCGCGACGGCCGCCGGCGAGATCCGCCCGACGATCACGGGGCCGACGACGTGCCGGGTCGACATGGGCCGCGCGAAGCTGACCTCGAAGGACTACCCGGGCGGACCCGACGACGGCCGCGGCGACGTCGGAACGCCGGGACGCATCTGGACCTTCCAACACGTCTCGATCGGCAACCCGCAGTGCTCGATCCGCGTCGACTCGCTCGCGGAGCTGGAGGGCCTCGAGCTGCCGGCGATCGGGCCGGCGATCGAGGGCAACGAGCTGTTCCCGAACCGCACGAACGTCTCCTGGTACGCCGAGCTGGCGCCCGACCGCATCCGCGCGCGGATCTTCGAGCGCGGCGTCGGCGAGACGTTGTCGTCCGGCACCGGCGCGACCGGCGCCGCGGTCGCGCACGTGCTGCGCGGGGGCGGCGGCGAGGACGGTGTCGTGACCGTCGTCCTCGACGGCGGCGAGCTCGAGGTCGAGGTCGCCGAGGACCTGCACGTGAACCTGACCGGCTGGGCGGTCCCGGTGTTCGCCGGAGTGCTCGCCGACGACTTCCTGAAGGAGCTCCATGCGACCGAGTAGGCGCCTCGATCAGATCCCGCCGTACATGTTCGCCCAGCTCGAGCGCAAGATCGCCGAGAAGAAGGCAGCGGGGATCGACGTGATCTCGCTCGGCATCGGCGATCCCGACACGCCGACGTACGCGCCGATCGTGTCGGCGATGCAGGCCGCGGTGGCCGACCCGAGCACCCACCAGTACCCGTCGAACCGTGGGCGCTCGGAGTTCCGCTCCGCTGTGGCGGCCTTCTACGCGCGCCGCTTCGGGGTCGAGCTGGACCCGGAGACCGAGGCGATGCCGGCGATCGGCGCGAAGGAGTGCATCTTCAACCTCAGCCTCGCGTTCCTCGACCCGGACGACGTCGCGCTGGCGTCGGACCCGGGCTACCCGGTCTACACGGGCGGGCCGACGCTGGTGGGCGCTTCCTCGGTGCTGATGCCGCTGGTTCCGGAGCTGGGCTTCGCGCCCGACCTCGACGCGATACCCGCCGAGGACGCCGCGCGGGCCAAGCTGATGTTCCTCAACTACCCGAACAACCCGACGGGCGCCGTGGTGCCGGACGGGCTGTTCGAGCGCGTCGTCGAGTTCGCGCGCGAGCACGACGTGCTGGTCGTGCACGACAACGCCTACAGCGAGACGACGTACGACGGCTACGTGGCGCCGTCGTTCCTCGCGACCCCGGGCGCGAAGGAGATCGGCGTCGAGGTCTTCTCGCTGTCGAAGGGCTACAACATGACCGGCTGGCGCTGCGCCTTCATCGCCGGCAACGCGGACGCGATCGCGCAGTACTGGCGGCTCAAGTCGAACGTCGACTCGGGGCTGTACGACGCCGTGCAGCTCGCAGGCGTCGCGGCGCTGGCGCCGGAGGTCGACGCCGAGGTCGCGCAGATGAACGCGGTCTACAAGCGCCGCCGCGACCTGGTCTGCGACGCGCTGCGCGCCGCCGGCGTCGACGTGACGGTGCCGAAGGGCACGATCTACGTGTGGGCGCCGGTGCCGGCCGGCTACGAGAGCGCCGCCGCGTACTGCGAGCACGTGCTGGAGGAAGCCGCCGTCGTGATCTCGCCGGGCGGCGCCTATGGCGCCTCCGGTGAGGGCTTCTTCCGCATCTCGCTCACGACGCCCGACGACCGGCTGGCCGAGGCCGTCGAGCGAATTCGCCGGCTCGGCTGAGCTGGGGCTCGGCTCCGACGATCTAGACTCAGACGCGTGACGACGGTGAGAGGCCGCAACGGTCGTGCGACGCCGACGCCCGGGCGCAACGAAGCGCCCGTCGGGCGCGCGCGTCAGCGTGCGCTGGCGATCGGGGTGCTGGAGAGCGGGGAGGACCTGTCGGAGCTCGAGGAGCTGCTGCGCACCGCAGGCGTCGCGACGGTCGGGCAGATGGTCCAGCATCGCGAGCAGGCGCACCCGAACACGTACTTCGGGCCGGGCAAGCTGGAGGAGCTGAGAGTGGCGATCAAGGCCACGGACGCCAACGTGGTCGCCTGCGACGACGAGCTGTCGCCGCGCCAGGGACGCAACCTCGAGGAGGCGCTCGGCACGCCGGTGGTCGACCGCACGGCGATCATCCTCGACATCTTCGCCGGGCACGCGCACTCGGCCGAGGGCAAGCTGCAGGTCGAGCTGGCGCAGCTCGAGTACAACCTCGCCCGCATGCGCGGCTTGTGGACCCACTTGGAGCGGCTCGGCGCGGGCGCGGGCGCGCCCGGCGGGGGCCCGGGCATCGGCACGCGCGGACCGGGCGAGACGCAGATCGAGACGGACCGGCGCCTCGCCCGCGACCGCATCACCGCGCTCAGACGACGTCTCGCTCGCGTGAAGTCGTCGCGCGAGACGATGCGCGCAGAGCGGACCCGCGCTCAGCTTCCCACCGTGGCGCTCGTCGGCTACACGAACGCGGGGAAGTCGACGCTCCTCAACGCGCTCACCGGCGCCGAGGTCGGCGTGCGCGATCGTCTCTTCCACACGCTCGACCCGACGACGCGGGGCTGGCGGATCGGCGGACGCGACTTCCTGCTGACCGACACGGTCGGCTTCATCCGCAAGCTGCCGCACCAGCTCGTCGACGCGTTCGGCGCGACGCTGGAGGAGACGCGCCTCGCCGACCTGCTGCTGCACGTCGTCGACGCCTCGGCGCCCGAGGACGAGCTGAACGAGATGATGAGAGCCGTGCACGACGTGCTGGAGGAGCTGGGAGCCGGCGACCGGCCCCGACTGCTCGTGCTCAACAAGGCCGACGCGCTCGACGCCGACGGCCGCGAGGACGTGCTCCTGCGCCATCGCGACGGAATGCTCGTCTCCGCGCTCAGGGGCGAGGGGCTCGACGAGCTGGGGGAGCGGATCGAGGCGGAGTTCGCGCGTTCGTTGCGCGACGTCGAGCTGCTGCTGCCCTACCGCGACGGCGACCGGCTTGCGGAGCTCCACGAAGTCGCCGGCGACCTGCTGCGCGAGGACACGCCGGAGGGCGTCCGCGTGAGCGCACGGCTGCCGGCGACCCTGGCGGCGCGCTTCGAGCGGTACGCGGTCAGCGGGAACGGCCGACCGGCGTGAGCGCGCCGACCGACGCCACCACGAGCGAGAGCAGCAGCGAGGAGGAGCACGCGCACGCTCCCCTCGCGGTCAAGCGCCTCCGTTCCGACGCCGTCCTCCCACGCCGCGCATACGCCGGCGACGCCGGACTCGACCTGCACGCCGTCGAAGCGGTCACGCTCGCCCCTGGCGCGCGAGCCTCGGTGGGGACCGGCATCGCGGTCGCGATCCCGGAGGGCCAGGGCGGGCTCGTGCTCCCGCGCTCGGGGCTGGCGGCACGCAGCGGGATCGCACTCGTGAACGCGCCCGGCCTGATCGACGCCGGCTACCGCGGCGAGATCCGCGTGCTGCTGCTCAACACCGACCGCGAGGCTCCGTGCGAGATCGCCGTCGGCGATCGCATCGCGCAGCTCGTGCTCGTGCGCCTCGAGCTGCCGGCGACGTTCGAGGTCGACGAGCTGCCCGCCGGCGAACGCGGCGACGGCGGCTTCGGCTCCAGCGGCAGCTGACGCCGGCGCGCGAGCCGGCGGGTGCACGGAGCGCTGCGGCGCCAGCTTCACTGAACGCTCTCGACTTCTTCACCGCCTCGTCACCAGCGTGCTCGACGGCCGCGGCTAGCGTTGACGGTGCCGCTCGGTCGCCGGGGGACGACCGAGAAGTGCGGTGTCGGGGGACGCCGCGCGGAGGGGACGCCGGGGCCGATGTGGTCAGGCGCATCGGCCCCGGTGCGTCGCCCAGTCGTTACGTGAGCCCGTTCGCCTGCAGGTACTTCCGCGCCACGTCCGCTGGATTCTGCTTGTCGATCGCGACCGCGGCGTTCATCTGCTGCATCGCTCTCGTCGTGAGCTTCCGACTGACCGCGTCGAGCGTGCGCGCAAATGCCGGCCCCTCGGCTCTGAGCACCTTCGTGGACACGATCGGCGTGACGTTCTGGAAGCCGAAGACGTTCTTCGGATCGGTGAGCACGACGTATCTCCCGCTCTGCAGCTGGCCGTCGGTGGTGAAGACGTCGGCGGTGTCGATCTTGCCGTTGTCGAGCGCCTGGTACTGCAGCCCGATCGTCAACGGCGCGAAGTCGACGCCTCTGATGCCGTAGACGCGGGCGAGACCGACAAGGCCCGTCTGACGCTGACGGAACTCGGGCGGCGCGCCGAGCTTGAGGCCTCTGATCGCCGCGAGGTCGGCGACGCTCGACAAGTTGTGCGCTCTCGCGTAGTCGGGCTTCACGGCGAGCGCGTCGACGTCGGTGAACGGCGTCAGCGGCAGCAGCGTGTAGCCGTGTCTGCGCGCGTACGCCTGGCCGGCTGTGAACGCCGTCTGGACGTTCGGGTAGGCCTTCGTGTCGCCGGCGACGGCCGTGTTGAAGATCCCGACGTACTCGGGGTAGAGGTCGATCTGGCCGCTGCGCAGCGCCTTGTCGGCGATCTCGGTCGAGCCGATGTTCTGCTTCAGCGCAACCGTGTAGCCCTGCGCCTCGAGCGCCTGCTTGTAGAGCTGGCCGAGCACGAACTGCTCGGTGAAGTTCTTCGTGCCGAGCGTGACGGGCGGCTTGCCCTTGCCCGGCTGGGTTGTGGCGGCCTGCGTGCCGGCGGTGGTGCTGCCGCCGCCGTTGCCGCCGCCGCAGGCGGCGAGCCCCGTCGTCAGCGCGAGCGCCACGACAAGCGCGAGGATGGTGCGCAACGTACCCTGCTTCACGTCGATGCCGTCCTTTCTGAATCGAGATCCCCCAGTACCGACAGCGGCGCGCTGCGCTCCTCCGATCGCAGCGCGCGCGGTGTGACAGCTCGCTGCAAGCCCGCGAACAGCAGCTCCGCGAGCAGCGCGAGGACGGCGACGCAGATCGCGGCGCCGAGCACGCCGGGCAGGCGATACGTCGCCTGGTCGACGATGATGTCGCCGAGGCTGTGCGCCCCCGCGACGGCCGCCAGCGTCGCCGTCGCGATCACGTACACGACGGCGGTGCGAATGCCGGCGAAGATCAGCGGGAGCGCGAGCGGCAGCTCGACCTTCCACAGCACCTCGCGCGGCTTCATGCCCATCCCTCTCGCGGCCTCGACCGCGTCGGCGTCGACGCCGTCGACCGCCACGTAGGCGTTCGTCAGCATCAGCGGGAAGGCGAGCACGACGAGCGCGACCATCACGTTCACGAAGCCGATCCCGAGCACCGCGACGCCGATCGAGATCAGCGCCAGCGACGGCAGCGCGCGGCCGACGTTCGAGACGTTGATCGCCGCGAACGAGCCGCGGTGCAGGTGGCCGAGCGTGACGCCGAGCGGGATCGCGAGCACGAGCGCTATCCCGACCGCTGCCCCGCTGAGCGCGAGGTGGTCGAGCGTCAGGCTCCACAGCAGCCCGACGTCGTCGCCGATGAAGCGGAAGGCGTCGAGGAAGTCGTTCATCGTCAGCGGCTCCTCGCGACGCGGGTCCACGGCGTCAGCGCGCGCTGCAACAGCACGAGCAGGCCGTCGGCGGCGAGCGCCAGCGCGACGCACAGCGCGCCGGCGGCGATCAGCTCGGTCTTGAACGTCTGCTGCAGCCCGGCGTAGATCGGCGCGCCGAGCCCCTCGTTGACGACGAACACGGCGACCGTCGCGAGGCTGATGACCGTCACGGTCGCGATTCGCAGCCCAGCGACGATCGCCGGCAGCGCGAGCGGCAGCTCGACGCTCCACAGCACCTGGCGCTGCGTCAGCCCCATCCCGCGCGCGGCGTCGCGCACCTCCTCCGGCACGCCGGCGAGCCCGGCGAGCGTGTTGCGAAAGAGGATCAGCAGCGTGTAGGAGACGAGCGCCACCTCGGCCGTCGTGCGCGACAGGCCGGTGAACGGGACGAGCAGCTGGAACAGCGCGAGACTCGGGATCGTGTAGAGCAGGCCGGTGACGAGCACGACCGGCGTCGTGAGCCGGCCGCGGCGGTGCGCGGCGAGCGCGAGCAGGAAGGCGAGCACGAAGCCGATGCCGACCGCGATCCCGGTCAGCGCGAGGTGCTGCAAGAGCGCCGGGCGCAGCGTGTCGCCCCAGTGGTCGCCGACCCAGCCCCAGCAGAAGGCGCCGTTGTCGCGCACGCACGAGCTGCCGCGCCCGAAGTCGGGGATCACCGGAGCGCCGGCGGCGAGCGGGAGGGGAGCGGTCATCGCGCGACGGGCCGGCGGTCGAGGGCGGCGCTGATCAGCTCGAGCGTCACGCGGCCGATCGCTCGGCCGTCGCCGTCGACGACGGTCAGCGGGCGGTTGCCGTCGGCGAGCATCAGCGACGCCGCGTCGCGCAGCGAGGTCGCTGCGTCCACTGTCCGGGCGGCGTGGTCCCCGTTGGGCGGCAGCAGCTCGACGTCGGCGAGACGGCTCAGCGCAAGCCGCTTGAGGCCGCGGTCGACGCCGACGAACTGCGCGACGAACTCGTCGGCCGGTGCGGCGAGCAGCTCGTCCGGCGGCGCGTACTGCGCCAGCACGCCGCCCTCGCGCAGGATCGCGATGCGGTCACCGAGCTTGATCGCCTCGTCGATGTCGTGCGTGACGAAGACGATCGTCTTGCGCACGCGCGCCTGGAGCTGCAGCAGCTCGTCCTGCAACCGCCCACGGGCGATCGGGTCGATCGCGCCGAACGGCTCGTCCATCAGCAGCAGCGGCGGGTCGGCGGCCAGCGCACGCGCGACGCCGACGCGCTGGCGCTGCCCGCCGGACAGCTGCGCCGGATAGCGCTCGGCCAGCTCCGCCGGCAGCGAGACGAGCTCCAGCAGCTCGGCGACGCGCGCGGCGACGCGATCCTTCTCCCAGTGGAGCAGGCGCGGAACGGTCGCGACGTTGTCGGCGATCGTCAGATGCGGGAAGAGGCCGATCTGCTGGATCACGTAGCCGATCTCGCGCCGCAGCTCGGCCGGCTTGCGCTCCATCACGCTCGCGCCGTCGAGCAGGATCTCGCCGCTCGTGAGATCGATCATGCGGTTCACGAGCCGCATCGCGGTCGTCTTGCCGCAGCCCGACGGCCCGACGAGCACGCACACCTCGCCGGCGGGGATCGCGAGCGACAGGTCCTCGATCGCAGGCCGAGCCGCGCCCGGGTACTGCTTGCGCACGTTGCGCAGCTCCAACGGCGCCGCGCGCGGGTAGGCGTGCGACCCCTCGGTCTGGGCGGTGTTCTCGCTGTTCACGCGGGGCGGGGCAGGCGGGACCGGTAAGAGGGGGACCTTCGATCCTAGCCTGCCTCCGAATGACCAGAGCCAATCCCGGCGTGGCGCGGTCAGACGCCGGCAGCACGACGCGCCTCGGCGTGCGCGGCCGCTTCGAGCGCGTCGTCGAGCGGCGGCAGAGGCTCGTCGCGGCCCAGCGCGCGGGCGATCAGCCAGTCGGCCAGCCACACGTTCTTCGGCAGCAGCGGGCCGTGCAGGTAGGTCCCGATCACGTTGCCGCGGCGCACGCCTTCGAGCCGGTCCTCGCCGTTGTTGCCATGGCCGCGCAGCACGCGCCCGAGCGGCTGGGCGCCAGGACCGAGCTGCGTGCGCCCGCCGTGGTTCTCGAACCCGGCCAGGACGCGCCGCGCGTCGCCGGCGTCGCCGAGGTCGACCTCGATCGCGACGTTGCCGATCAGCCGCGGGCCGTCGCTGCGCACGGTGCGCAGGTCGACGAGCCCGACGCCCGGCAGCGTCTCGTCCTGCAGCTCGTAGGAGTGGCCCAGCAACTGGTAGCCGCCGCAGACGGCGAGCATGGCAGCGCCGCGCTCGGCCGCGGCATGCAGGCCCTCGCGCTTGACCTCCGCGAGGTCGAGCGCACACAGGCGCTGATCGCGGTCCTGCCCGCCGCCGATGTAGAAGAGGTCCGCGGCCTCCGGGTCGAGCGGAGCCCCGAGATCGCTCGCCGACAGCTCGAAGCCGATCCCGCGCCACTCGCAGCGGCGCTGCAGCAGCAGCAGGTTGCCGCGGTCGGCGTAGATGTTCATCAGCTCCGGATAGAGCGCGCAGACGCGCAACACGTCAGGCATCGGCGGCCTCGCCGGACTGGGGCGGCGGTGCAGCAAGCAGCACGACCTCGCTGCCGACGTGCTCGTCGGTCATCTCGACGAAGCGCCGGCCGGCGGGACGCAGGCCGACGGCGACGCCCTCCGCCTCGAGCGTGTCGCCGTCGAGCCGATCGAGGCGGATCGTGTCACCCTCGGCGGTGCGCTCGCCCTGCGGCGAGACGGTCTGGCGGATGCGCTCGATCGTCGTGCCGTCCGCCTCCGGCCGCACCGCGACCGGCTGGCTGGCGTAGACCCAGCCGTCGCGCTCCAGCACGTCCGGCGGCGGCGGCTCCGTGTGCTCGGCGTCAAAGCCTTCCATCGCATCGGCCAGCGCGCACGCGAGCAGGCCGCCGGGGCGCAGGCAGGTGCCGGCGCTGCGCAACAGCCCGGCACGGCCGTCGGGGCCGCCGAGCAGCTGGATCGTCTGCATCGGTGCGAGCGCGAGCGCGACCCGGCGCTCGAGCGTGAACTCGCGCGCGTCGGCGCAGACCGTCTCGACCGTCAGCCCGGCCTCGACCGCGCGCTCGTCGAGCGCCGCCAGCAGCAGCGGATCGACGTCGAGCGCGACGACCGCATGGCCCGCGCGCGCGAGGTCGAGGCTGACGCGGCCGCTGCCGGCGCCGAGGTCGAGGATCGGCCCGGGGGGGGAGGCGGCAATCGCTTCCCGCGCCAGCTCGCGCCACAGCGGCAGGTCCTCCGCGTAGCGGCCGCACTCGAGGTCGTGCCACAGCACGTGGAGTTGCGGCTGCGTGGCGCTCATCGCCAGTACTCCGGCGCGACGCCGCGACGCGCGAGCAGATCCCGCAGCGCGAGCAGCGCGGTGTAGGTGGGGAGCGCGTAGAGCGGCCCGTCGCCCTTCGAACGCGCCGCGTCGAGCGCCGGCGCCAGCTCGGGCACGACGTCGAGCCGCTGCGACTCGACGCCCGCATACTTGAGGCGCACGGCCAGCTCGGCGGCGCGCGTGCCGGCGCAGGTGATCCGCCGCACGCGACCGGCGAGCAGCTCGAAGTCGGCGTCCCACACCCACGACACGTCGCGGCCGTCGGCGACGTTGTCGTTCAGCACCGCGAGCAGGTCGAGCGGGCCGTCCTCGAGCGCGAGCGTGCGCAGCACCTCGTTCGCGCCCGCCGGGTTCTTGATCAGCAGGATCGACAGCATGCGCCCGTCGAGCTCGATCGTCTCCGCGCGGCCGAACGCCGCCGCGACTGCGCCGAGCCCGTCGACGACGTCGGCGAACGCGACGCCGAGCGCGTGGCAGAGCGCGGCCGCGCCGAGCGCGTTGTAGACGTTGTAGAGGCCCGGGAGGGGGAGCGCGACCGTCGCGGATCGCGGTGCCGCACCGCTGCCGGCGATCCGCAGCGTGAAGGAGGCGTCGCGCGTGCCGTTCAGCCGCACCCGCTCGGCGACGACGTCCGGCTGCGGCCGATGCTGCCCGCACCGCGGACAGCGGTAGCGGCCCAGGTGCCCGAGGTAGATCGCCTCGTACACGTAGGCGTGGCCGCATCTGCGGCAGTGCTTCGAGTCGGCCGCGTGCTGCATCTGCGGCAGCGCCATCGCGTCGTCCTCGACGCCGAACGTCGTCACGTTCGCGCGCTCCCGTCCGAGGTCGGCGACGAGCGGGTCGTCGGCATTCAGCACGAGCTGGGTGGAGGCCGGCAGCGCCGCGACGACGCTGGCCCAGCGCTCGGCGATCGTCTCCAGCTCGCCGTAGCGGTCGAGCTGGTCGCGGAACAGGTTGCTCAGCAGGACCGCACGCGGGTGCAGCTCCTCGACCATCTGCGGGAGCCACAGCTCGTCGATCTCGAACAGGCCCAGCTCGCCGTCGATCCCGCCGCCGCGCGCCGCGTCGAGCAGCGTCGAGGCGATCCCGCCGGCCATGTTCGCGCCGGCGTGGTTGTGCACGAGCCGCGTCCCGCGTCGCTCGAGGATCGCCGCGACCATCGCGGCGGTCGTCGTCTTGCCGTTCGTCGCGGATATCGCGACCGAGCCCTGCGGCAGCCGTCCGGCGAGCGCGCGGATCGCCTGCGGGTCGAGCCGCATCAGCACCTTGCCGGGCAAGCTCGTGCCGCCGCCGCGCCCGGCGGCGCGCGCGAGGCCGCCGACCGCGCGCGCGACCGTGAGCTTCGGTCGCAGCGCGCTCACGGGACGATCACCCGCACGGCGGCGGGCAAGGTGCGGACCGTCGCCGGCAGCTCGGCGAGCGGGTCGCCGTCGGCGTAGAGCGTGAAGGGGCGGTCGGCGGCGATCCGCAGCTCGCGCGCGCGGCGCACGTCGACCTCGTCGTTCTCGACGTGCCTGCCACCGAAGACCTTCGTCAGGCCGTGCACGTAGCGGCGCCTCGGCACGTCGGCGACCGTCACGACGTCGAACATCCCGTCGTCGAGTGACGCGTCCGGCGCGAGCACCATCCCGCCGCCGAACTGGCGTCCGTTCGCGGCGGCGACGCTGTAGCCGACGTGCACGAGCGGTACGCCGTCGAGCTCCAGCTCGAAGCGCGCCGGACGCCACGCGGCGAGCGCGCGCAAGGCGCCGTAGAGGTACGCCGCGTCGCCGGGGATGCGCGTCGCGTTCGCGATCCGGTTCGCGTCGGAGTCGAAGCCGCAGCTCGCGATCCCGACGAATGCCCGCTCGCCGCAGACGCCGAGATCGATCGCCAGCTCGCGCCCGTTCGCGATCACCGCCGCCGCGCCCGCCGCGTCGCGCGGGATCCCGAGCGTGCGCGCGAAGTCGTTGCCGCGCCCGCCGGGGACGATCGCCAGCAGACCGTCGCCGGACGCCGCGCGCAGCCCGTCCGCGACCGCGCCGACGAGCCCGTCGCCGCCGAGCGCCGCCGCGACCTCGCCCGCTGCGCCGGCGGCGTGGGCGAGCGCACGCGCATGCTCGATGTCGCGCGTGTGCTCGAGCCGCACGCGCAGCCCCGCGTCGCGCAAGGCCCGCTCGGCGGCCGGGAGCGCGCGCACCGCCCGGCCGCCGCCGGCTGCCGGGTTGACGATGAGGACCACGTCGCGCTCCATCCCGGGAACGCTACTGATGCCTCGCTCCGGAGCGTCCGGCGTACGCGCGGCGCGCTGCCGGCGCACCAGGCTCCGGCAAGACGGACCGGCCCGGTCGTTATGCTTCGCCGCCGTGCCCAAGCCGATCTCACCGCTGCTCCTGCTCGGCGCGTTCGCGCTCGTCCTCCTGACGGGCTGCGGCAGCGCCGGCAACGCTAGCAGCACGCAGGCGCAGAAGAGCACGACGGCGAGCAGCGGCCCCTGCCAGACGGTCGCCCTGCCGGCGCCGAAGGGCGTGCAGCATCTGAGAGCGCCGACGCTGCAACTCGATCCGAGCAAGACGTGGACCGCGAGATTCACGACCAACTGCGGCTCGTTCGCGATCCAGTTCGACGTCGCACGGGCGCCGAAGACGGCCGCCTCGTTCGTCTCGCTGGCGCGCAAGGGCTTCTACAACGACCTCATCTTCCATCGCATCGCCCAGGGCTTCGTGATCCAGGGCGGCGATCCGCTCGGGAGCGGCATGGGCGGTCCCGGCTACTCGATCGTCGAGCAACCGCCGAAGGGCCTGAAGTACACCCACGGGGTCGTCGCGATGGCGAAGACCGCGACGGAGCCGGACGGCACCTCGGGCAGCCAGTTCTTCATCGTCACCGCCCAGGACGCGGGCCTGCCGCCGCAGTACGCGCTCGTCGGGAGAGTGGTCCAGGGCCTCGACGTCGTCGACGCGATCGGCGCGCTGCCGCTGCAGCAGAACGCCACCGACGGCCCGCCGGTCGACCCGGTCGTCATCCAGTCGGTCGACGTCACCTCGCGCTGAGCCGCCCCATCGCCGCGCGCCAGCCTGCTAGAACAGCTCGCCCTGCTGCGGCTCCGGCGCGGCCGGGGCGAGGCACTCCGGCCCGTCGTAGCGAGCGTCGTTGACGGCCTTCGAGACCGCGCGCGCATGCGTCTCCGCATCCGGCAGCGCGTGCAGCATCGCGTGCAGCCGCGGTGGCGGCGTGCCGGGGTCGAGCCATTCCGCCTCGTCGGCCGGGTCGAGGATCACCGGCATGCGCGGGTGGATGTGCGCGACGACCGGGTTCGCCGCTGTCGTGAGGATGGTGCAGGTGCGCAGCAGCTCGCCCCGCGGGTCGCGCCAGGCAGTGCGCAGGCCCGCGAAGGCGAACGGACCGCCGTCGCCGCGTGTGATGTGGAACGGCTGGCGACGACCGCCTCCGGCGGCGGTGTCCCCTTCGCGCTGCCACTCGTAGAAGCCGTCGGCGAGGATCAGGCAGCGCCCGCGCTCGAAAGGCCCGCGATAGGCCGGCTTGTCAGCGACCGTCTCGGCGCGCGCGTTGATCATCTTGAAGCCGGCCGACGGGCTCTCGGCCCACGGCGGCACGAGCCCCCACCGCAGCAGCGCCCCCGTCGGACCGCCCGCGCGCATCACGACGGCGAGCACGTCGTCGCCCGGGGCGACGTTGAAGCGCTCGCGGATCTCGACCGCCTCGCCGAGCGGGAAGCGCTGGCGCAGCTCGCCGGGGGTCGTCGACGCGAGCGTGTAGCGGCCGCACATGGCGGAGCTGCTCCCGCTCGCGTCAGCGGCGGCCGGCCGCCGCGGCGGCTCTCGCGCGCGCCTGCCGGCGCCGCCCGAGCAGCGCCATCACGCCGAGCACGGCGGCGACGATCACCACGCCGAGCAGGATGCCGCCGCCGAGCGAGACGCCGCCGAACGGCAGCGAGACGAGCTCCGCCAGGCCGAGCCCGATCGCGAGCAGGCCGATCACGAGCCCGAGGATCAGCGCGTAGCCGCGCAGGCGCAGCGCGATGCTCGACCCCGGCGGCGGGGCGACGAGCCCCATGAAGCGCAGCAGCAGCAGCTGACGGTCGCTCGGCGGGGCCTGACCGAGCCGTGTGACGGCGTCCTTGAGGTCACCGGCGCGGCGCTCTGCGAGCGCGGTCGACGCGTCGGCCATGCGCCGCAGCTGCATCCGCTCCTGCGGGCGCGCGGCGGCGATCGCGCGCTGGTAGTAGGCGCGTGTCGCTCTGCCGTCGTAGCGTTCGGCGGCGCGCGCTCCGAGGATCGCGTAGGCCGCGGACTTGAAGCGCGTCTCCGCCTCGAGCTCCTCGTCGCTGCGGGATTCGAGCTGCTCCATCGCCGCCAGGCCTCCGCCTTGGACCTGACGCATCGTGCGGGGCTTCTGCTGCTTCGCCATGGGCGGACAGTCTAGATGGTTGATTCCGCGAGATCGTGGAATCAACCATCTAGAGCGCGCCGACGCGCTACGGGGCGCTGGCGCCGCCCGACGGCGCGCCCGGCGTGGACTGCCGCGTGCCCGTGGCCGACGGCGCGTCGCGCCCGGGCGCACGACCGGGCGGGATCACGTAGATCCGCTGGTTCTGGTAGTAGTTGCCGCCGCTGTCGGCACTCGCCGGCGGGCTGCGGTAGACGTCGACGTGGTGGCCGACGATCGCGCCGCCGGTGTCCTCGGCACGGAACCAGCCGTGGCCTGCGGTGTTGCGGTACGCGGCGATGTAGACGCGCGAGCCGAGCGGGATCGTCTGCGGGTCGACGGCGACGCTCTCGTAGTAGCGCAGCGGCAGCGACGGCCCGGCGGCGAAGCTCACGCCGGGGAGCGGCACGTAGCGCTTGCCGGTGCCGTTCGACCAGCCGCCGCCGTCGAGCGGGAAGGTCAGCCGGTGGCTTCTCGTGAGCCAGTAGGCGCCGGCGCGCCACACGGGCGAGCCGCCCTTCCAGCCGTTGCGACCGGCGGTGCTGGGCTTGCCGCGGTCGGTCACCCAGCCGCCTCTGCCCAGCGCGTCGATGTGGTACTGACGGCCGTCGAGCCCGAGCCCGTCGCCCTCCATCGAGACGCCGGTGGCAGAGTAGAGCCAATCGATGCGGTGCTTGCCGGACAGGCCGGGCGCAGCCACCTTCTGACCGACGAACCACGCCTCCGGAACGGGGTAGTACTCGGTCACGGTCACGCCGGCGAGCCAGCGCGCTCGCTTGATCGGCTTCGCGCTCGCCGTCGCGGGCAGGGCGCCGGCCAGGACGGCACAGGTGATGACTGTGAGGGTGCGGACGCGCGTCACTGGAAGGAGCATCGGTCGCCGGAACACGAACTTGAGCGCTGGGGTGCGCCGTCCGGGCACGCTACTGTGCGCGCATGCGGATCCGTGCTGCCGTGCTCGAGCAGTTCGGCGCGCCGCTCGTCGTGCAGGAGGTCGAGCTGGCCGAGCCGACAGCGGGCGAGGTGCTCGTGCGGCTCGTCGCCTGCGGCGTCTGCCATACCGACCTCTACACCGCCAGCGGCGCCGACCCCTCCGGCTACGCGCCGTGCGTCCTCGGTCACGAGGGCGCCGGCGTCGTGGAGCGCGTGGGGGAGGACGTGACGCTCGTCGCGCCCGGTGACCACGTCGTCACGCTCTTCTCGCCGCAGTGCGGGGAGTGCGTCCACTGCCGCAGCCCGCGCACGAACCTCTGCCTCGCGATCCGCGAGCAGCAGGACAAGGGCTACCTGCCCGACGGCACGACGCGCCTCGCGCGCGACGGCGAGCCGCTGCGTCACTTCATGGGCACCTCGACGTTCGCGGAGTACACGGTGATGCCGCAGATCGCGCTCGCGAAGATCGACCCCGAGGCGCCGCTCGAGGGCGCAGCGCTGTTCGCCTGCGGCCTCTCGACGGGGCTCGGGGCCGCGCTGAAGACGGCCCGGGTCGAGGCAGGCTCCACCTGCGTCGTGTTCGGCGCGGGGATGGTGGGCCTCGGCGCCGTGGCCGGCTGCCGGCTCGCCGGTGCCGAGCGGATCGTCTGCGTCGACCTGTCGGAGGATCGCCTCACGCTCGCGCGCGGCCAGGGCGCGACCGACGTGATGGTCGGTGGCGCGGATGTCGTCGAGCGGATCGTCGAGACGACCGGCGGCTTCGGCGCGGACTACACGTTCGAGGCGACGGGCAACGTGCGCGTGATGAGACAGGCGGTCGAGGCAGCGCGCATGGGCTGGGGGCTCTGCACGGTCGCCGGCGTCGCCGGCAGGGGGGAGACGCTCGACGTGATCCCGCGCTGGCTGATCCAGGGCCGGCGCATCGCCGGCTCGTCGTTCGGCGGCCTCAAGGGGCGCGACGACGTGCCCGCGCTGATCGACCGCTGGATGGCCGGAGAGCTCGACGTCGCGCCGTTCCTGTCGCACCGCATCCCGCTCGACGAGGTGAACGACGCGTTCGCGCTGATGGAGGCCCAGGACGGCATCCGCAGCGTGATCGAGTTCACCTGACGATTTCGGCAGGGCGTGTTCGGCGGGTTTCGCCCTGCCGGCGACCGCAAGCGGATCGCCTTCGGGATCGATGTTTCGCCCTGCCGGCGACCGCAAGCGGATCGCCTTCGGGCGACGTCACAGGCGCACGAAATCTCCCGGAACGCTCGTCGAAGCGGACATCAGCCTGTCAACTGGCTGAGAAACCTCTCAGGCGCTTGAACGCAGACGCGCCACGTCCGATGGCGGTTCTCGGTCGTACCCGTCGAACCACGAGAGGACCCCGATGACCATCGACTGCGCACCGCGGTGACGCCGGAGACGCACCAGCCGGATCCCGAGCGCATCCTGCGACACGCGGAGACGACGGTCCGGAGCGCGCTCGACCGCGCCCGCCACGGTGGGCACTCGCTCGCGGTCCTGCTCATCGACGCCGACGACGCCAGTCGGATCGACGAGGCCTACGGCCATGCTGCCGGCGAGCGGGCGCTTGCCGAGCTCGAGCGGCGGCTGAGCGACGCGGCGCCCGGCTGCCTCACGGTTCGCCTCACGCGCGAGCGGATCGTCGTGCTGGCGGACGCCGTCGGCGATCGCCCGGGCGCGCTCGAGCTCGCACAGGCACTCGCCACGACGGTCCGTGCGCCCGTGACCGTGAACGGCGTCGGCGTACGACTCGACGCGACCGTCGGAGTCGCGCTCGCGCTCGACGGGTCCGACACCGCGGCGGGCCTGCTGCGCGACGCCGACGCCGCCGCCCGCCGCGCGCGCGAGGCCGGCGAGGGGCCGTGGCGCCTCGCCGATCCCGCCTCGCACGAGCGCGCACTGCGCCGCCTGCGGCTCGAGGACGAGCTCGCCGCCGCCCTCGCGCACGGCGAGCTCCGGCTCTACTTCCAGCCGATCGTCTCGCTGCGGCGCGGCACGCTCGTCGGCGTCGAGGCGCTCGTGCGCTGGCGCCATCCGACGCGCGGCCTGATCGGCCCGGCGCAATTCCTGCCGGTCGCCGAGGAGAGCGGCCTGATCCTCGAGATCGGCGACTGGGTGCTGGCGGCCGTCTGTCAGCACGTCGGGATCTGGAGCACGAGCCGTCCCGAGCGCGTGCTCCCGCCCGTCTCGCTGAACGTGTCGGGTCGCGAGCTGCGCGAGGCTGCCTTCGCGAGCCGCTTCACGAGCGCGCTGCTGTCGGCCCACGTCCCGCCGGAGACGATCGCACTGGAGATCGCCGAGCCCGGGGTGCTCGACGAGTACGCCGGGACCGAGGAGGCGCTCGGCGCGCTCAGACGACTCGGCATCCGCATCGTGCTCGACCGCTTCGGCGGCGCCCGCTCGTCGCTCGCCCACCTGGCACAGCTCCCGATCGACGGGCTCAAGCTCGATCGCAGCCTGCTGGGCCCGCTCGCGGCGCCGGCCAGCGCGACGCCGATCGCCGAGGCCGTCGTCGGGCTCGCGCATTCGCTCGGGCTCTCGATCACCGTCCCCGGGATCGAGACCGAGCAGCAGCTCGCGGTCGTGCGCGCGCTCCAGGTCGACGGAGCGCAAGGCCATCTGATCGCGCGCCCGGCGCCGGCGACCTCGCTCGCCGACCTCCAGGACCTGGAGCTCGACCTCGCCGCGCGCGGCCGGCGCACGAGCGCGACTGCGACCCACGAGGCGCCCGACGAGCTGCTGACGCTCAGCACCGTGGCAGAGGCGCTCGCCGTCTCGCCGAGCACGGTGCGGCGACTCGCCGACCAAGGCGTGCTGGCCCCGACCCGCACCGAGGGTGGCCACCGCCGCTTCCGTCGCAGCGACGTGCAACGGCTCGCACGCGAGCGGCGGCGCGCGCCGAGCCTGCGCCCCTGGGAGCTGCCGACGCGGTCGCTCACAGCCGCGGCGGAGCTGCTCGGGCACGATGGGAGGGCGCTCGTCGAGCGCGTCGCGCGCGCGCTGTACGACCCGCAGCGGCCGGGCTGGTTCGCAGCCCCGCAAGGGCTTGCGCGCTCCCGCAGCTGGCTCGACGCGCTCGCCGCGGCGCTTGCCGCCGGAGCGCCGCGCGAGGCGCTCACGGCGACCGCCGCCTACGCTGACGCGGCGACGCTCGGCGGTGCCTCGGCGGCCGAGGTCGTGCGCTTCCTCGGCCAGTTCGGGACCGTCGCCTCGCACGAGCTGGTGCGCGCTCGCACCGCCACAGAGGAGGCCCGCGCGCTCCAGCGCATCATGAGCGCTGCGGTCGAGACGTTTCTGGAGCGGCGTCTTCCCTGACCCCGTGGGGCGCGCCGTAGTCGGCGAGCAGCTCGAGGAACGGCACCGCGTCGAACGCCTCCGGCCCGAGCACGCCGGTGCCCCTCCAGCTTCCGTTCGCGAGCAGCTCAAGCGCGACGACGGGGTTGAGCGCCGTCTGCCACACGACCGCCTGCGCGCCGTACTCGCGCATCGTCGTCGCGTTGTCGGCCACGTGGTAGAGGTAGGTGCGCCGCGGTCTGCCGTCGAGCCCGGTACCGGTGACGTACGTGCCCGCGCAGGTGCGCCCCGTCATCCGCTCACCGAGCGTCGCCGGGTCGGGCAGCACGGCCGCCACGACATCGCGCGGGGCGACCTCGACGTCGTGCACGCGCACCGGCTCGGTGCGGTCGAGCCCGAGCTTGTCGAGCGTCTTCAGCACGTCGATGAACTCCTGCCCGAGCCCGTACTTGAACGTGACCCGCTCGCAGGAGACCCAGCGCGGGATCAGCACGACCTCCTCGTGCTCGACGTTGACGCACTCGATCTCGCCGATGCCCAGGGGGAAGGTGAACAGCTCCGGCTCGGAGAAGGGCTCGGTCGTGTACCAGCCGCGCTCGCGCTCCCACACGAGCGGCGGGTTGAGGCACTCCTCGATCGTCGTCCAGATCGAGAAGGTCGGGGCGAAGTCGTAGCCCTCGACGCGCAGGTCGGCGCCGTCGCGCACGCCGACGTCGTCGACCCGCGAGAACAGATGGTCGGCGGCGTAACGAGCGAACACGTCCGACAGGCCGGGCTCGACGCCGATCCCGACGAGCGCCAGCTGCCCGGCACGCTCCCACGCCTCCGCCTCGGCGAGCTGCAGCTCGCCGAGCATCACGCCCGGCTGGTGATACGGGTCCGTCGGGTGCGGCTGCGAGAGCGTCATCGCCATGTCGAGGTACGTCGTGCGCGCGGCGTGGCAGGCGGCGAAGATCGGCTCGTCGAGGCGCGGGTCGCAAGCGTTCAGGACCGCGTCCGCGCTCGCTTCGCGGATCAGCGCGACAAGCGCCGCCTCGTCGGAGGCGTCGACCTGCGCTGCGGAGAAGCGGTCCGGCTCGCCGAGCCGCTCGACTGCGTTGCGAGCCCGGCCAATCGCGATGTCGGCAACCGTCATGTGGTCGAAGAAGGCCCGCCGCTGCGCGATCGCCGGGACGGCGGCCCCGACACCGCCTGCGCCGACGACGAGGATCCGCATGGAGCGAGCCTACCCGCGGCGGGCGGCTGCCCACACCCGCGCATGGTGCTTGCGCTGCCCACGGCAGGCTGAGATGCTCGGATGCATGCGGATCGCGTCGCTCGCGCCCGAGCAAACCCTGGAGACGATCTACCGCTCGCTCGTGCCGATGCAGGCGCTGGCGCACCGCGGGCACAGCGTGCACGTCGAGGAGCGCAACGAGATACGCGACCCCGCGGCGCTGCTCGACTTCGACGCCGTGCACGTCACGCGCATATGCCATCCGCTGATGGTGCGGCTCTCGCAGCGGCTCCAGCAGCGCGGCGTCGCGATCGTGTGGGACAACGACGACCCGCGCGTGGCGCTGCTGCGCGAAGCCGCGAGAGCCCCGGGCCAGGACGGGATGGCCGCGCAGCGCTTCTTCACCTCGATGCGCTCGATGGCGAGGGCCGCCGACGCCGTCACGACGCCGAGCGAGGCGCTTGCGCGGCTCCACGCCACCGACAGCCGTCGCGAGGTGCAGATCCTCCCGAACCAGCTGCCGCCGACGTTCAGACGCCCCGAGCGCGTGATGCCGCATTCGGGCGTCCACATCGGCTGGCATGCGATGCCGAACCACGTGTCGAGCTTCGACGCGCTCGGCATGCGCGAGACGCTCGAACACCTGCTGGCGCGCCACGCGCATCTGTCGATCACGGCGATCGGGCTCGACTTGGAGCTCAAGAGTCGCCGCTACACGCACATGGTGGGCGTGCCGTACGGCGCATTGCCGCAGCAGATCGCCCACTTCGACATCGGCTTGGCGCCGATCGCCGACACCGCCGTCAACGACGCGCGCTCGGACGTCAAGCTGAAGGAGTACGCGGCCGCCGGCGTGCCCTGGCTCGCCTCGCCGATAGGCCCGTACGCCGGCTTCGGCGAGCAGCAGGGCGGCCGCCTCGTCGCCGACGGCGACTGGTTCGCGGCGATCGAGTCGCTGATGAACGACGCCGACGCGCGGCGCGTCCTGTCGCAGCGCGGGATGCGGTGGGCAGGCGGCGAGACGATCGAAGCGCACGTCGACGTCTGGGAGCGGATGTTCGAGGACGCGATCGCCACGGCGCGCGCGCCGCACGCAGTCGGCTGAGCGAGGCGATCCGTCAGCGGGCGAGCAGCGCGGCGCCGATCGCGCCGCCGAGATCCCCGAGCGCGGCCAGCCGCACCGCGGGCGGGCGCTCGTCGACGAACAGGTGCGGCTGCATCGCCGCGACGATGCGCTCGACGTACGGCTGACCGAAGCGCACGCCGAGCCCGCCGCCGATCACGACCGCCTCGCAGTCGAGCAGGTTGACGGCCGAGGCGATCCCGGCTCCGAGCGCGGCGACGGCTTCGTCGACGAGCTCCGTCGCGAGCGCGTCGCCGTGCTCCAGCGCGCGCGCCCAGATGCCGCTCGTGAGGCGTGTGCGGCCGTGGTGCTCCATCAGCTTGAAGAGGTCGGTCTTGTGGCCCTCGGCGTGCCTCTCGCGGGCGCGGGCCTCCATCGCCGCGCGACCCGCATAGGCCTCGAGGCAGCCGCGGCGCCCGCACGGGCAGCGCCGCCCGTCGCGCTTGACGACCATGTGGCCGACCTCGCCCGCGGCGCCGCGGCCGAGCCACGGTCTGCCGTCGAGCACGATCCCCCCGCCGACCCCCGTGCCCCAGAAGACGCCGAGCAGCGAGCGGCAGCCGCGACCGGCCCCGAGCGCGACCTCCGCATCGGTCGCGACCTGCACGTCGTTGCCGAGCGAGACGGGCGTGCCGAGCTGCTCACCGAGCGCGGTGGCGAGCGGGAAGCGGCCTTCCCAGCCGGGCAGGTTGCGCGCGCCGGTCACGGTCCCGGCGTCGGCGTCGATCGCGCCCGGCGAGCCGACGCCGACGCCGACGAGCGCCGCCGGCTCGATCCCCGCCGCCGCGCTCGCCTCGCGCAGCGCCGCGGCCATCGCGGCGGCGACGTCGGCGGGCCCCCCGCTCGTCGGCGTGGGGTGGCGCGCCTGGCCGAGGACGGCGCTGTCGCCGTCGACGACGACCGTCTGGATCTTCGTGCCGCCGAGGTCGATCCCGCCGCGCGCGTTCGCCATGCGCGGAGCCTAGACGATCCCTACGATCGATCTTCAAGGAAGCGCCAATTGCACGAGCAGGGACTTTGGTTAAGCGACAGTCGGCCATCGCGAACGTGAGATGATCGATCGGCCATGAGGATCGCATCGCTCGTGCCCGAGGGGATAGTCAACGCGATCTACCGCTCGCTGATCCCGATGCAGGCGCTCGCGCACCGCGGCCACGCCGTGCACGTCGAAGAGCGCAATGAGGTGCGCGACGCCGCGCCGCTGCTCGAGTACGACGTGGTGCACTTCGTGCGCTTCTGCCATCCGCCGATGGAGCGCCTCGCCCGCCACCTGCACGCCTCCGGCGTGCCGATCGTGTGGGACAACGACGACGACCTGCTGTCGGCCGCGAAGGGCAATCCGAACTACCGCGAGCGCCGCGGGCTCGTGGGCCGTGACATCGCGCGCGCGATGACGACGATGATGACGCTCGCGGACGTCGTGACGACGCCGAGCGCGGCGCTCGCCGAGACGTATCGCCACACGAGCGGCTGCGACGCTCGCGTGCTCGAGAACTACCTGCCGCCCACGTTCGCGCCCCGCGGGCTGTCCGGGAACGGCGGACAGGTGACGATCGGCTGGATCGCCGGCGGCGAGCACCAGCGCGACGTCGAGCGGTTGCGCCTGCGGGAGATCTTCGAGCGACTGCTCGCGCAGCACCCGCACGTCGTCGTGGGCAGCATCGGCGTCAACCTCGGGCTGCGCAGCGAGCGCTACCAGCACGTCGTGAGCGTGCCGTACGGGAACCTGCCGGAGACGATCGCCCGCTTCGACATCGCGATCGCGCCGCTCGCCGACACCGCCTTCAACCGCGCGCGCTCGAACGTGAAGCTGAAGGAGTACGCCGCGATCGGCGTGCCGTGGCTCGCCTCGCCGATAGGCCCGTACGCCGGGATGGGAGAGGAGCAGGGTGGCCGTCTCGTGCCGGACGACGGTTGGGACGACGCGCTCACGGCGCTCGTGACCGACCGCGGCGGGCGCATGCGCCTCGGCCGCCAAGGTCTCGCATGGGCACGCGAGCAGACGATCGAACGCCACGTCGACGGCTGGGAGCAGGCGCTCGAGGACGCCGTCGCGCACGCACGCTCCGGCGCGCACAGTGCCGGCTGAGCCGACAGCGGCGCCGTCAGCCGCGCGAGGCGAGCCGCTGCTGCGACCACTCCTCGACGATCCGCCGCTGCACGTCGGTCAGCGGCGGATTCTCGCCCCGCTCGAGTGCGGTCGCCGCCTGCACGAGCGTGAGTCCGGTGCCGGTCAGCACGCTGCCGACCAGCGGGGGCACGTCCGCGCCGCAGACGCCGCTCGGGCAGTTCGGATCGGTCATCTGTCGAGGGTAGCCGCCGTACGCGGGAAGCGGCGGGCACGCCCGCCGCGCGGCGTGCTTGAGTGTGCGCCTGACGACCGACGCGGGAGCGAGCAGATGCACGGCGAGACGCACGAGATGGCGACGGCGCCCGCATCGCCTACGGCCGCTCGCCCTCGGCGCGCCTCTCGGCGCCCGTGAACGTGTTCGTCGCGCAGGCCGACGGCTCCGGCACGCACGCGATCACCCACGACGGCCGCAGCTTGTACCCGCAGTGGGGTCCGACGCAGATCGCCTTCTAGCGCCTGCGCCGCATGGATGCGCCGATCTACCAGCTGCGCGTCATGTCGCCGGACGGCAGCGGCGTCCGGCAGCTGACGCACATGCGAATCCCGAGACTGCTGTCGGGCCTGACGGCGACCGCCTGGTCGGCCGACGGAAGCCGTCTGCTGGCCGAGTACGGCGGCGAGGACACGAGCGAGGCGTGGACGGTCGACGTGCGCAGCGGCCGCGCGCGCGACCTGACGGGCAGAGTCGACGGCGTGATCGGCAGCGACCTGTCGGCGGACCGCCGCACGGTGCTCGTGCAGCGCGGCTCCTTCGACGACCCGCAGCACCAGGCGGTCGCGACGATCCCGTTCGGCGGCGGCCACGCGACCGTGCTCGTGCCACGGCAGCGAGCCGAGCTGGGGCGGCTGAGCCCGGCGGATCCGCTCGGTTCTCCCCCCACCGGTATACATAAGATCGATTATCGAGCGTTCGATCGGATCGGACGCGGGATCGCCCGCTGCGAGCCCCATCGTCTGCTTCAGGCCGCGCCGCTGACGCCGCCGCCGTCGCCCCCGGGCGGCGTCGGCGGGAGCGGTGGACCGGAGCGGCGCCGGGCGCGTTCGGCCGCGGCGAGCCGGCGGGCGGTGCGGCGCGCCTCCTGGCGCACGCGCTCGCGCAGCTCCGGCTCGGCAGCGGAGGCGCGCTCCGCACGCTTGCGCGCGAGCTCGTCGAGCTCCTCGGGCGTTGGCTCCTGCGTGGACATCCGCTCTCTCGTCATCGGCAGCGACCCGCAGCCGCTTGAGCGCTGGGCGCCGGCCACTCGGGGACGGTTGGGATGCTAGCCCGTGGTGCGGGCGGCGTCGATGCGCGCAGACAGCGTGCCGACTGAACGCTGTCGGCGGCCGCGCTGCGGGTCGCAGGTTGTCCATCCCGCTCTGCGGGCAGCATCACCCCATGACGATCGGCTCCAGCCTCTTCCTGATCGCGGTCGGCGCGATCCTCAAGTTCGCCGTCACCGCCCATGTCGCGGGCGTCGACCTGCAGGTCGTCGGCGTGATCCTGATGGTCGTCGGCGGGGTCGGGCTCGTGCTCGGCCTCGGCCTCGCGATGAGCGCGCGCAGCAATGCACGTCAGCCTCCCCCGCCGCCGGACGCGCCGTAGCCCTGCGGCCCGTCGACGCTCCGCTCAGTGCACGAGCGTCTTCAGCACGATCAGCAGGAGGCCGAGCAGACCGTCGACCGCGCCCGACAGCAGCGCCGCGGGCCAGCTCTCGAACGTGCGGAGCCCGACGGCGATCCCCCAGCCGACGAGCTGCGCGACGCTGATCGACAGCGCCACCGTCACGCCCGTGTCGAGCGACCACACGCCGACGTCGGCGAGCGCGAGCGCCGCGAGCGGCCCCGTCGCGGCCTGCACCATCGGCCAGTGCCACGACGCGGCCGCGCGCAGGCGCCGCCACGTGTACGGGCGCGGGTCGTGCATGCGGTCGGAGATCGCCTCCGCCCACACGTGCGCGAGCCAGAAGACGAGCATCGTGCCGCCGAGCGAGACGGTCATCGCAGCGGCGTCGACGTCGCCGACGTCGAGCGAGGCGACGACGCCCGCCGAGAGGATCGAGCCGTACACGGCCGCAGCGAAGTTGCCGTTGCGCGCGCTGCGCCAGCCCGGGATCTGCGTCTGCGCGCCCTGCTCCATCCCATGCAGTATCCCGCGCCCGCCAGTCGGCTGGCCGGCCTTCACAACGCGCCGGCCCGCGGGCCGGCGGTGGCCCTCCCCGCCGGCCGGATGCCTGCGTGCGCCGCCAGGCTACGCCAAGGTGAACTGGCCGACGAGCTGGTCGAGCTCCTCGGCGGTCTTCGCGAGCTCCTGGGCGGAGGCGGCGACCTGCTGGGTGGCGGCGGAGGTCTGCTGCGTGGAGGCGGAGACCTGCTCGCTGGAGGCCGACGACTGCTCGGCGACCGCGGCGACCTGCGCCATCGACTCCTGCATGCGCGCGGCGCGGGCGGCGATCTGCTCGATCGCCAGCGCGATCCGCTCGATCCGCTCGTGCATGTCGTCGACCGAGCCGCCGATCCGCTCGAACGAGGCGCGTGCCTGCTCGACCGTCGCGGCGCCGTCCTCGGTCTGGCGCGCGCCCGTCTCGACGATCGCGACCACGCGGCCGGTCTCGCGCTGGATCTCGTCCACGAGCCCTGCGATCGAGCCGGCGGCGCGCTGCGACTCCTCCGCCAGCTTGCGCACCTCCTCGGCGACGACCGCGAAGCCGCGGCCCTGCTCGCCCGCGCGCGCGGCCTCGATCGCCGCGTTCAACGCCAGCAGGTTCGTCTGCTCGGCGATGCCGGTGATCGTGCCGACGATCCCGCCGATCCGCTCGGACTTCTCCCCCAGCTCGCGGATCGCGCCGGTCGCCTCGCTCGAGACGGCGCGCGCGGCGCGCATCGCATCGGTCGCACGCGTCACCGTCGCGGCGCCCTCCTCGGCGACCGCGCGCGCCTGCTGCGCTGCGCTGGCCGTCTCCTGCGCGTCGCCGGCGCTCTGCTGCGTGGCGGCGGCGACCTCGACGGTCAGCTCGCGCGCCTCCTTGACCGAGCGCACCTGGCGATCGGCGCCCTGCGCGACCTCCCCCACCGTCGTCGCGATCTCGCCGATCGCGCGACCCGTCTCCTCCGACGTCGTCGCCATCTGCTGCGAGGCGGCAGCGACGCTCGCGGAGCTGTGGGCGATCTCGCCGAGGATCGCGGCGACGCGGGCGCGCATGCGGTTGTAGGCGTCGAGCGAGGTCAGCGTCGTGTCGTGGATCGCGTTGACCGCGAGCGAGACCTCGCCGATCTCGTCGCTGGAGATGCGTTGGATCGGCCGCGTCGAGGTCCGCACCTCGACGGTCATGTCGCCGTTGGCGACCGCTTCGAGCCCGTCGGCGAGGCCACGCACGTCGTCGTCTCGCAGGTGCTGGAGCCGCGAGAGCACGCGCCGCACGCGCATCCGCAGCGCGAGCGTGATCCAGATCGCGACGCCGATCGCGAGCAGCGCGCCGGCGATCGTCGCGAGGACGATCAGCAGCCGCGTCGAGCTGACGGTCGCGTGGAAGCTGTCGTTCGCGCGGGCGATCCGCGCCGCGCGGTCGTCCAGCATCGCCGGCAGGGTTCTCATCGCGCGGTCGTGGTCGCGCGTGAGCGAGCCGATCGCGTGCAGCGCGACGATCGAGATCCCGAGCAGGAAGCACACGACCCCGCCGAACGCGAGGCCCAGCTTGCGCCCGACGCTCCAGCGCATTCCCAGAAAGCCCTTCACCCTGACGTCCTCCATGATTCGCCCGGCGCGTTCGGCGCGCCGGAGCCCGAGCCGGGTCTCCTGTCCGGGTCAGTCGGCAGCGCGCGGCGGAAGTTGAGCCAGGCGGGCGCGGCGGCTGGCCACTCCGCGTTGCACGAGCTGGCGCGCCATGTTCAGCAGCAGCAACGCGAAGCCGATCCGCAGGACCCGCTCCGGGAGGGCGTTCGCGAGCGCCACGCCGGCGAGGACGCCCACGACCGACAGCGCGCCGATCACGCCCGCGTCGCCGATCCGCAGGTTGCCGTAGGCGCGCTGGCGCCAGCTGCCGACGATCGCGACCGGGACGATCGCGAGCAGCGAGGTCGCCTCGGCCTCCACCTGGTGGAGCCCCAGCAGGATCGTCAGCGCCGGCACGAACAGGATCCCGCCGCCGATCCCCAGCAGGCCGGACGCGATTCCGGCGAGCACGCCGATCAGGGCCGCGAGGATCACGCGAGCACCAGGCGGATCGCGGCGACGACGAGCAGGCCTGCGAATGCGAGCGAGATCGCATCGGCCGGGATGCGCTGCTGCAGCCAGGTGCCGATCACGACCCCGCCGACCGCCGGGATGCCGACGAGCATCCCGGCGGCGACGTCGACGTTGCCGTAGAGCCCCTGCGTGACCGTCGCGAAGGCGGCGATCACGACGATCGCGCCGAGCGACGTGGCCGCCGCGGCCCGCTCCGGGTAGGCGAGCCACAGCAGCAGCAGCGGCACGATCACGGAGCCGCCGCCGACGCCGAACAGCCCGCTGAAGAGCCCGCCGGCGGTGCCGATCGCGGCGAGCTTCAGCGTGCGGGGGTCGAGTGCGGCGCCCATGGGCGCCGCACGTTAGTTGCTAGCGCGCGACCGTGGCGGAGCCGGCCCAAGCGGTGCCGGTGGCCGGGTCGGTCCAGACGACGCGCCACTGGCGCCCTGCCTTCGTCGTCGCTTTGCGCTGCCAGTATCCGCTGCCGGGGTAGCTCTGCGCGGCGAGCTTCGTCCAGCCGCGGCCGCGGTCCTTGAACTGGATCTCGACGCTGCCGGCGCGCCCGTGGGCCGGGCGCACGAGGCCCCACAGCGCGACGCGCCCGCCGCTGCCCTTCGTCACGACGAGCGGGAGCCGGAAGCCGTACCAGGCCGGCTTCACCTTGTCGCCCTTGTAGAGGAACAGGCCGGACTCGAATCCGCCGTAGCCGCCGTTGATCGAGCTGTCGTCGCGCAGCAGGTACTGCGAGAACGACACCACGCGCGCGTTCGCCCACGCCATCTGCTCGCCGATCGAGCGGAAGTCCGACTGCGTGGGCAGCGGCACGCCGGAGATGCGGTCGGGAAAGCTCTGGACCCCGAACTCGCTCGCGTAGATCGGCAGGTGGCTCGGCAGCGCGCCAGCGGACGCGGCGCGGTCGAGCGCCTTCACGAGTCGCGGCAGCACGCCGATCGTGACGTCGTCAGCGTTCGGCGGGACGAAGTGCGGCCCGTTCGCCGTCGTGTACGGGTGCATCGCGAAGCCCTGCGTCGAGACCTTCCCGCACGAGCGCGCCTTGTGGTAGCCGTCGTCGAGGCACAGCATCGCGCGCAGGAACTTCAACGGCGCGATCGTGCCGTTGTCGCGCAAGGAGTTGCCGCGCGGCGCAAGCTCGCCGACGAGGATCGGCGCCGTCACGCGCGCGGCGCGCAGGCCGGCGTACGCCTGCAGGTAGAGCTGGCGGTAGATCGCCGGGCTGGCGAGCGTCCGCCCGCGCGGGTGGGCGGGGTCATATACCGGCTTCAGCAGCTTGCCGAGGTTCGGCTCGTTCCAGATTGACCACCACGACACCTTCGCGCCGTAGCGGCGCCCGGCGGCGGTCGCGAACTTGCCGAAGGCGCTCGCGCTCGGGCGCGTGAGGTAGTCCTTCTTGGCGGCCGTCGCCCACTTCGGCGCCGGACCGGTGAGCGTCAGGTAGACCTGCAGGCCGCGCGCACGGGCGCCGTCGATCGCGGCGTCGTAGCGCGCCCAGTTGCCCGCCGGGTACGCGTTCGGATCGGTCTGGTTGAAGGACGGCGCCCGCTTCGCAGTCGCGTGGGGCGCGACGAGGCTCCACGACATCTGGATGCGGATCGCCGTCGCGCCGAGGCCCTTGATCTGGTCGAGTGCGGCGTCGGGCGAGCCCCTGAACAGCAGCTCGGACGGGGCCTCGACGGTCGTGAACTGGCGGCTGTCGGCGCTCGCCGCGACCGACGGCACGAGCAGGGCGAGGCAGGTCACGACGACGAGCAAGATCCGTTGGCGCACGAAAGCGTCCTCCTTCGACTGACTGGGATCGTCGCGCGGAGCGCGACGCGACCGGGCGGAGCCCACGGCAGGATGTCGGGGGTTGGCAGGCAGGCTCTGCCGGTCCTAACGCATTGCGCGCCGCAAGGTAGCGCAGGTATCCGACGCCTTGGAGCCTTCTAAGGTGTCGTCTACTCCCGCGGCCCGGCCGCGGGAGGCGGGACGGGCGTCTCAGGCCGCGCCTCGAACGTCACCTCGACGCGCTCGCCCTCGCGCCGCTCCTCCACGCGCGCGGCCGCCCGCAGCGCCTGCACGTCGGCCGCGGTGACGGGCTCGAGCAGGCTGCGCGGCCACAGCCGGCGCGCCCGCACGACGTTCGCCTCGGCCGCGTAGAGCACCATCTGCGCCCCGAGATAGAGCCACGACATCACGCCGATCACGATCGCGAAGAAGCCGTAGGTCGCGTTCGCGCGGCGCACGACGCGGTCGACGTAGATGCCGCCGAGCGTCTGCAGCACCGCCCAGCCGACGGCCGCGATCGCGATCCCGAGCCACAGCTGGCGCGTCGGCACGTCGGTCGACGTGAAGAGGCGGAATACGGCCCAGAACAGCGCGAGGTCGAGCAGCGCGGAGGCGGCGAAGCCGGCGACCTTGAGGGCCGTGCCGCCGAGCCCGCCGACGAGCACTCCGACGGCGGTCGTGATCGCCACGTTCAGCGCGCCGAGCACGAGCAGGATCAGCAGCCCGCGCAGGCGCGCCGTGAGGAAGTTGCGCCGCAGCCGGTGCGGCACGTCCCACACCTGGTCCATCGCGCGCTGGCCGGCGAGCGTGATCCCGAGCCCAGCCCAGATCGCGCCCACAAGCCCGATCACGAGCGCGACCGTGCTGCCGCCGAGCGCGTCGACGCGCAGGTCGCCGCCGATCACCGGGAACTGGCCGAGCGCCGAGTCGACGATGTCGTGGTAGAGCTCGCGGTCGTCGCGCAGCAGATAGCCGAGCACCGTGACGAACACCAGCAGCAGCGGGAACAGCGAGAAGAAGCCGTAGTACGCCATCAGCGCCGCCAGGTTGCCGGCCTGGTCGTCGGAGAACTTCTTGACCACCCCGAGTGGGAAGCCGAGCACGCTGCGGCGGCGCTGCAAGCGGTCGAGCGCACGCACGGGCGTCAACAGGTCCACTGCGCAGTTGTACCCGCTCACGCGGACCCTGTGGTCCTCTCTGACCACCCCGCTCGCGCATCGCATCCGCGCACGGTAAATTCCAACGGGCGTCTGGCGTGTGTGCACGACAGATATTTGCCAATAATTGAACGGGCACGATAGCTCGTTGCCTTTGCAGTCAGGTGCGCTGTAGACCACACCGCGCCGTCACTGGACACTGCCGGGCACGATGAAGCCCGACACGCATTCACCCGACCACGCGCGCCTCGGACGCGCCGTGCGCGAGCTACGCGCCCGCCGCGGGCTCTCGCAAGAGGAGCTGGGATTCCGCGCGGGCCTGCACCGCAACTACATCGGCGCGATCGAGCGCGGCGAGATCAACCCGACGTTCCGCGTGCTGCTGAAGCTGGAGCGCGGCCTCCAGCTGCCGCTCTCGGAGATCATCCAGCTGTGGGAGCGTCGCGCGACCGACGCCGTCTCCCCACGGCTGCGGCGGCCGCCCGCCCTGCCGGCGCCGCGTCGCCGCACACCCCCGGGGTGAGCGGCGCCCGCGCGTTTCCTCCGCCGACCGACGGGTATGCCGCGTATAGGAGGCCGCCCAGACCGGGAGCGGCCGCAAGCCAACGCTGGAGGCGAATGCGATGACCGTCCGCTCGAGTTCGCAGGGCATCCTCTCGGATGACAACGCGGAGAAGCGCCAGGAGATCATCGACCTGCTCAAGAAGGCGTACTGGATGGAGCTCGAGACGGTGATGAGCTATCTCGCCAACTCGATCAACCCGGACGGCGTGCGCGCGCAGGAGATCGTGGAATCGCTTGCCGAGGACATCCAAGAGGAGCTCGGGCATGCGCAGCGCTTCGCGGAGCGCATCAAGGAGCTGTACGGCGTCGTGCCGGGCTCGCTCGACTTCGCGGCCGAGCAGTCCTACCTCCAGCCGCCCGCGCACCAGACCGACATCGTGCACGTGATCCGCGGCGTGATCGAGGCCGAGACGGGCGCGATCGAGCACTACAACCGCATCATCGAGATCACCGACGGCGTCGATTGGGTCACGCAGGACATGACGATCACGATCCTCCACGACGAGGAGGGCCATCGCCGCCTGTTCGAGGGCTACCTGCGCGAGTACGAGGCCGAGGGGCTCGCTTGAGCCACGCCGTGCAGGGCCGGCGCGTGCGTCCGGTCCGCCCTCGCCGGCGCGTCGCGCCGGCGAGGGCGCGCCCCATCGCGTGTCGGCAAGCCGCTATCGTGACTTGCGCGCGATGAAGCTCCTCGAGCTCAACACCGAGACGGAGGGCACCACGGTGCGTCTCGCCCTGAACGGCGAGCTCGACATCGCCGGAGCCGCCCGCGTCGAGCAGGAGCTCGAGCGGATCGAGCGAGAGCCGCCCGCGACGATCGTGCTCGACCTGCGCGCGCTCGCGTTCATGGACTCGACCGGCCTGCGCGTGATCATCGCCGCGGACGGGCGCGCGCGCGAGCAGGCGCGCCGGCTCGTGATCGTGCGCGGCTCCGACACGGTGCAGCGCATCATCGAGATGACGCGGCTCGACGAGCGCCTCGAGATCGTCGACGATCTCGCCGCCGTCGAAGCGAGCTGAGCTGGGTTTCGCCCTCCGGCGACCGCAAGCGGATCGCCTTCGGGCGACGTCACTTCAGCTCGCTGCTGCGCTCGTGATCGGCCTCGGCGTCGTCGTGCGTCGCGCCCTCCTGCTCGACAGGAGCGCTGTCGTGGAGGATCGCGTGCGCTGACTGCTGGTCGCCATGCGTGGCGTGCTCGACGAGCGCTTCCTCGGCCAGCTCGAAGCCCTCGGCCTCGCCCCCGCCGCCCTCGATCACCGCCCGCTGCGCGGGCTCGAGGTCCTCGTCGCCGGCGACGCCACCGATCTGCGCCGCCTCTGCGGCGGCTGCGTCGACCTCCTCCTGCTCGTGGCGCGGGTCCGGGCTCATCGGCCGTCCTCCTCGTTCGGGTGCATCTCATTCGGGTACCCGTCGACGTGCCAGACCACGCCTCGGCGCAGCCCTGCGGCGCAGCCCCGGACGCTGTCACCGTTTGACGTCACATCGCTCGTTTCACCGTACGCCACCGTTCCCTTGAACGCTAAAAGTGTGCTTACCGGTGACTCATTCATGTTTCGTGCAGGTTCGGGCCGTTTTTATTCATGTTTCGGCTTGGCAGAACGACCATCGCTCGTTTACGGTGACAGCGATGAGCGGCAACGCGACAACCTATGCATGGAAAGACGCCGGCACGGACGCCCTCACGTGCGCCGAGGCGGCCGCCCTGCTCGGCGTCCCGCCCGCAGCGCTCGAGCACTGGGCGCAGCGGCTCGAGTTCCCGCACGCCGAGGCCGGCGGCGACGCCTGCGCAGGTGTGCGCTTCCGACGCGCCGAGATCGAAGCGCTGCGCGACGCGCTCGTCAACAGCCACTCGGTCGAAGGCGCGGTGCGCACGGCTCGCGACAGAGCGGGAGACTGAACGGCTGCCTCAGGGCTCCGTGCAAAGCGGCAACGCACGGAGCCCTGAGAGAGTCGCTCGGACGAGCGCAGCGGTGCAGGTCGATCGGGTGCGGCGGCGGCCCTGCCGCACGGGCGCCGACTCAGCAGAGCGGCCGCGTTCTCTCGCCCTTCGCCGGCGCGTGCTCGCGCGAGGTCGTGGACCCGTTGGCCAGCGCGCGCCGCATGTCGTCGAGCAGCAGGTCGACCATGTCGCGGCTGAAGCTCTCCTTCACGACCATCCGCAGCACCTCGACGTGCTCGGCGTTCGGCGGCAGCGAGTAGGCGGGGACGATCCAGCCGCGCTCGCGCAGGCGGTCGGAGAGCGCGTAGACGTCGTGCTGCTCGGGATCCTTCGCGCGCACGACGACGACGGGGAAGCTCTCGCGGTCGTGCAGCGCCTCGAACGCGCCCGTCGCGAGCAGCCCGTCGCTGAGCGCCTGCGCGTTGTCGACCATCGCCTGCGCGATCCGCGCGTACCCTTCCCGCCCGAAGCGCAGGAAGTTGTAGTACTGGAGGATCACGCTGTTGCTCGGCCGCGAGAAGTTGAGGCTGTAGTTCGGCATGTCGCCGCCGAGGTAGTTGATGTGGAAGACGAGCTCGTCCGGCAGGTCCGATCTGTCGCGGAAGACGACCGTCCCCATGCCCGGGTAGACGAGCCCGAACTTGTGGTTGGAGACGTTGATCGAACGGACGCTCGGCAGGCGGAAGTCCCACGCGAGATCGGGGCGCGTGAAGGGCGCGAGGAAGCCGCCGCTCGCCGCGTCGATGTGCAGCGGCACGTGCCAGCCGCGCTCCACTCTCAGTCGCTGCAGCAGTCCGTCGATCGCGGCCAGCTCGTCGATCTGGCCGGTGAAGGTCGTGCCGAGCAGGCCGCCGACGGCGATCGTGCAGTCGTCGACGTGCGCCTCCACGTCGGCGGCGGTGAGGGTGAAGCTGTCGGGCTGCATCGGCACGACGCGCGCCTCGACGTCGAAGTAGCGCGTGAACTTCTCCCAGCAGGTGTGCACGTCGGCGCCGATCACGAGGTTCGGGCGGTCGATCGAGAGGCCCGCCGCTCTGCGCCGGTCGCGCCACGACTGCCGGTGCGCGAGCATCGCGAGCATGATCGCCTCGGACGAGCCGATCGTCGCCGTGCCGATGGGCGTCTCGTCGTGCGGCGCGTGGAACAGCCGCCCGATCATCGTCACGACGCGCTCGTGGATCGCCTCCGTCTGCGGGTACTCGTCCTGGTCGATCATGTTCTTGCCGAGCGTCTCGGTCGCGAGCTTCTCCGCCTGCGGCTCCATCCACGGCGTGACGAAGGAGGCGAGGTTGAGCGCCGGGTTGCCGTCGAGGTTCAGCTCGTCGTGCACCAGGCAGTAGGCCGCATCGGCGCTCAGCCCCTGCGCCGGGATCGCGAACTTCGGCACCGGCCGGTCGACCCACCGCCCCGCATACGCAGCCGCGTGGACGTCCTCGGCCCCGGTCCTGACCTTGTGCATGCGCTGTCCTTTGGTCGGCGTCGGTGGGGGTTGTCTCCCCAACCGGCACCGTTCGCTACCACGACAGGCTGTCCTGCACGGCGCGACGGGCGCTTCACCCGTGCGGTGGCGCTAGGCCAGCCGCGTCCGGATGCTCTCCTCCTGCTGGCGCTCGACGTCGGCGACGGTAAGCGCGGGATCGCGCAGGTGGGCGTGGGCGACCTCCGCCGGCGACGGCTGGTCCGCGGGCGCCGGCCAGCTCGCCGGGTCCCACAGCCTGGAGCGGACGAATGCCTTCGGGCAGTGGGCGTAGACCTCGTCGGCGGCGACGACGATCGCGGTGCGCGGGGGCTTGCCGACGGGCGTGATGCGGCCGAGGACCGCAGGGCTCGCCGTGATGCGCGCGGCGCCGTTCACGCGCAGCGTCTGGTCGCGGCCGGGGATCAGGAACAGCAGCGCGGCATGGCCGGTCGCGACGACGTTCTGCAGCGTGTCGAGGCGGTTGTTGCCGGTCGCGTCCGGAATCGCGAGGTGGTCGTCGTCGAGCGCCGTGACGAAGCCCGGCTGCCCGCCGCGCGGGGTCACGTCGCAGCGCCCGTCGGCGTCGTGGCTCGCGACGAGCACGAGCGGCGTCACCGCGATCAGCCGGCGCGCCAGCTCGTCGAGGCGGTCGAGCTGCTTGCGCACGGCGCGTTCCAGCGGCTGCGCATACAGCTCGCGCAGCTGCGCCTCGCTCGTGATCGCCTCTGCGAACGGGTCCTCGGCCATCCAGCGATGATGGCAGCGCCGAGTCAGGGTCGGCGCCGCTCGCGCAGCCAGGCGATCACGCCGGCGGCGTTGCGATCGGGCGGGAAGACGGGATAGAAGGCCTTCGCGATCGCTGCGTCCTCGACGACGAGCGTGATGCGCTTGCAGAGGCGCATGCCGCCGGCCTCGAAGGTCGGCAGCCCCAGTGCCTCCGCGAGCTCCAGCGCCGGGTCGCTCAGCAGCGCGAACGGCAGGTGCTCACGCGCCGCGAACGCCGCCTGCTCGGCAGTCGGCTGAGCGCTCAGCCCGAGCACGTCCGCCCCGAGCGTGCGCAGCTCGGCATGGTGGTCGCGAAACGCGCAGCTCTGCGGCGTGCAGCCGCGCGCCCCCGGGATCGCATCCCACCCGTCCGGCGACGGCTCGCCGGGCGTGCCGGTGCGCGGGTAGACGTAGAGCACGAGCGTTCTCGCCTTCGCAGCGGCCGCTGCCACGTCGACGCTCCCACCGCGCGTCGATGCCAGTGCGATCGCCGGCAGGCACATCCCCGGCAGATGATCCGCCGCCCCGTCGTCCACCGGCACGGGCAGGTCGGGCGGGAGCGCGTGGTACCGCGAACGAGCCATCGCAACAGGACAGCAGATCGCCAGCCGCTCCGACGTGCCTCACGCTCGACGGCCCTCCAGCCGCCCTGCTGCAGGGCGCTACGCGGTTTCCGCGACCAGCTCTTCGATCACGCGGGAGAGCTGGCCACCCTGCCAGGCGAGCGGGGACCTGCCCTCGGGCTCCGTGATGAGACGGGCGCCGGGGATCGCGGCGGCGTAGGCCTCACCGATGGCGAGCGGGTGACCAGGGTCGGCATCGTCACGGCTCGCGACGACGACCGCGGGGACCGACAGAGCGCCCAGCTCGTCGAGCGACGCGAACGGGCGCGAGCGCGGCGTCGCCTGGAGCGCGTCCGCGAGCGCGTCGAGGTCGGCGTGCTGGGCCATCCGCTGCCGCAGCACCGTGCGCACGGTGTTGCGCCACGCCTCCGGCACCTCGTCCTCGACGCGGTACGCCTCGACGAAGCCCTCGATCCCGCCCGACCGCAGTCCCTCCGCGAGCGCGTCCCAGCGCGCGAGGCCGGGCGGCGCGTCGGGGTCGAACGCCGGCGTCACGACGACAACGCCCGCGACGCGCGCCGGCGCGTCGAGCGCCGCGCGCAGCAGCGTGTGCGCACCCATCGAGGCGCCGGCCAGCACCGCGCGCTCGAGCCCGCAGGAGTCCATCGCCGCGAGCAGGTCCAGCGCCAGCTCGTCGTAGCCATACGCGTCCGGCGTCGGCGCGGGGCTCGACTGCCCGTGGGCGCGCGCATCGTACGAGATGACCCGGTGGCCGCCGCGCTCGAGCGCCTTCGAGCCCATCACGACGTAGCGGCGGGTCGCCGTGAGGCCGTGCAGCAGCACGATCGGGATCCCATCTCCCGCCTCCTCGACGACCAGCCGCACGCCGTCCCGCTCCACGATCCGCTCGCTCATCTCGACCCGGGGTGATAGCGGATCGGGCGCGCGCGGCGTCGGGCGGTCACCGCGCGGCGCGGCGTACTACCCTCAGCGGCACGATGGTCTTCGACGTCACAGAGCAGGACTTCGAGGTGCAGGTCATCGACCGCTCGCGCACGCTGCCCGTGGTCGTCGACTTCTGGGCCGAGTGGTGCGGGCCGTGCCGCCAGCTGACGCCCGTGCTGGAGCAGGCGGTCGCCGCGCGCGAGGGCAAGATCGCGCTCGCGAAGCTCGACACGGACGCGAATCAGACGCTCGCGCGCACCTTCGGGATCCAGGGGATCCCGGCCGTCAAGGCCTTCAAGGACGGTCGCATCGTCTCGGAGTTCACCGGCGCGCAGCCGCGCGCGCAGGTCGAGCGCTTCCTCGACGCGCTGCTCCCTTCAGAGGCCGACGCGCTCGTCGCGGCCGGCGACGAGGCGGCGCTGCGCAAGGCGGTGGAGCTGGAGCCGAACCGTGCCGACGCGCTCGTCCCGCTCGCCCGCATGCTGCACGTGCGCGGCGAGGACGACGACGCGCTCGCGCTGCTCGAGCGTGCTCCCGGCGACTTCGGCGGCGCCGGCCTCGCTGCGCGCATCGCGCTCCTGCAAGCCGGCACGCCCGACCTCGGCGACGCGTTCGCCGCGCTCGACGCCGGCGACCACGAGCGCGCGCTCGAGCTGCTGATCGCCGCGCTGCCGAGCGCCGACGGCGCGAAGGACGAGATCCGCAAGGTCGTCGTCGGCGTGCTCGACGAGCTTGGCGTCGAGCACCCGCTCGCGCGTGACGCGCGCCGGCGCCTCGCGGCGGCGCTCTACTGACGCGTCAGCCGGCGCGACAGCGGCGGAAGCCGCCCTCGACGTTCAGGATCTCGCCGGCGACCCGGCGCGCTGCACCGACGTCCTGCGGTTCAGGCCGCGAAGCCCGGCAGCGCGAGCTGGTGGTCCGGCGGTGCAGCCGGGATTGCGCCAGCCGCGCCGTCCTCGTCCGCGAACGACGCCATCCGCACGCCGAGCAGGCGCACCGGCCGCGGCGGCGCGTAGGCGCGCAGCAAGGCCAACGCGAGCCCCGTGACGACCTCCACGTCGCAGGTCGGCGCATCGATCGTGCGCGCTCGCGTGACGTTCGTCCAGTCGTCGAGGCGCACCTTGATGCCGATCGTCCGCCCGCGCTTGCCGCGCGCCGCGAGCCCCTCGCACAGCTCGCGGGCGAGCCGCCGCAGCACCGCCTCAAGCTCCTCCGGCGACGCGATGTCGGCGTCGAACGTGACCTCGTTCGAGCGCGACTTCAGCACGCGCTCGGTCGCGACCGGGGAGTCGTCGTGGAACCAGGCGCGTGCGCGCAGCTCGCGGCCGTGGCGCGCGCCGAAGCGGGCCGCCAGCTCCGCCTCCCCCATCCGCTGGAGCGCGCCGATCGTCGCTATCCCGTGCTCGCGCAGCCGCTCGGCCGTCTTCGGGCCGATCCCCGGCAGGCGGCTCGGCGAGTCGCCGGCGAAGCGCTCCGCCGCCTCCTCGCGGCCCATCGCGACGAACCCGCGGGGCTTGCCGACGTCGCTGCAGATCTTCGCGATCAGGCGGTTCGGCCCGACGCCGACCGACAGCGAGATGCCCGTCTGCTCCAGCACCGCCGACACCAGCTCGCGCAGCACGCGCAGCGGCTTCTCGACCCCGGTGAGTTCGGCGTATGCCTCGTCGAGGCCAAGGTGCTGGAGCGGCCCGAGGCGCGCGCCGACGATCTCCCAGACAGCGCGCGAGCTCGCGCGATAGGCCTCGAAGTCCGGCGGCAGCACGATCGCGTGCGGGCATAGCCGCAACGCGCGGCGCGCCGGCATCGCCGAGCCGACGCCGAATCTGCGCGCCTCGTAGGAGGCGGTCGTGACGACCGCGCGCGGCCCCGAGCCGGCGACGATCACCGCCTTGCCGCGCAGCTCGGGGCGCCGCAGCAGCTCGACCGACGCGTAGAACGCGTCGCAGTCGAGGTGCGCGATCACGCGCTTGGGCGTGGACACGGCGGTCGGCGGCGGCGGACCCTCGGGCATCTGAAGCTCCGAGAGTACGCCGCCGGCCGGCCGGATGATGCGAACAGGCGTTCGTGTGCGCCTAGTACGTGCTCCACACGACGCCGACGCCGTCGAACCCGAGCCGGCGCGCCGTCGCGCCCGTCAGGTCCCATTCGCGCCCGCCGACGTACGGGCCGCGGTCGATCACGGGGACCGTGACCTCGCGCCCGCCGTAGCGCAGCGTCACCTTCGTACCGCACGGCAGCGTCTTGTGGGCGACGCCGAGCGTGCCGTAGCCGAGCGTGCCTCCGCACGCGAGCGCGCCGCCGTACAGGTCGTACCACGACGCGAGGCTCGCGCGGAACGCCTGCAGCGTGCCGGCGCCGGCGCGCGTCCCGGCGTTGTCGCGGTCGCCCGCGAAGCGCACGCGCAGCCGCTGCGTGCCGGGGCCGCCGGCGACCAGACGCGCGTCGAAGTGGCCGCCCGCGCGCGTGCGCGTGCGGGCGACGACGCGCCAGCGGCCGTGCGCGCCCGCCTCCACGACGATCCGGCGACCGCGCTCGCGCGGCAGCAGCGTGCCGCGCACGTGGACGGCCGCGCCCGCGCTCACGTCGCGGCCACGGTCGCTCACGACGAGCCGTCCGGCGACGACGACGCGACGCGACGCGCTCGCCTGCGGCGCCGCCGCTGCGACGACGCCGTGCACGTCGAAACCTGGCGCGCCAACCCCAGCTCTCGCCGGGGCGGCATTCGCGAGCGTGACGATCCGCAGCGCGCCCGAGCGCTGCAGCTGCACCGCGAAGCGATAGCGACCGTCTGCTTCCACGGTCGTCGTCGCCAGCGGACGCCAACGCCCGCCGCGCGGCGCGTACTGGAGCGCGATCCGGCGGCCGGCGTCCGACGCCGCGAAGCGTCCGCTCACGTCGGCGCGCTGACCGAGCCGCAGGGTGGGGTCCCGTACCGCCGGGGCGCGCAGGACGTTGGACGACGCAGGCGGGGTCTGGCCGATGGCCAGCGTCGGTACCGTGACGGGCAGGAGAGTTCCAAGTGCGAGCGCACCGATCGCCGCATGCCGCGGCGCGATGCGACCCGCTGGTTGCAAGCGCAACAGGTCGTGCCTCCTTCGGTTCGACCGCGCCTACGGGGTTAGCTGTCGGGCTCGCGCCACCCGTCTCGATTACGCCCGTCTCACGGTGAGACGTGGCGCGACGGTGTCGCTACGGCGGCAGCAGCCGCCGATTCGCCCCAGCCGAGCGGTCGCACGCACGCTCGGCAAGTGGGTCCCCCGCTCGTCGCAGCACCGGGCTGCGACGACTCGGCAAGTCGATGACCCAGGCAGAGTACAGGTCCCCGAGGAGCAGCTGTGTGCCCGATCTCACACTTGGACGGCCTGGCACAATGGCTGCGTGGCCAATCGCGACCGTCTGACGGGGCTCGACAGCTCCTTCCTGCACCTCGAGCACGACTCGGCAACGCACATGCACGTCGCCTCCTGCATGGTGTTCGACGGCCCGCCGCCGACGCACGACGAGCTGGTCGAGCACGTCGAGGCGCGCCTGCACCTCGTGCCGCGCTACCGCCAGCGGCTCGCGTTCGTGCCCTTCGACCAGGGCCGCCCGGTGTGGGTGGACGACCCGCACTTCAACACGCGGTACCACGTGCAGCAGCACGCGCTGCCCAGACCGGGCAGCGACGAGCAGCTCAAGCACCTCGCGGGCCGCGCCTTCTCGCAGCAGCTCGACCGCAACAAGCCGCTGTGGGAGCTGTGGCTCGTCGAGGGGCTCGAAGGCGGCCGCTTCGGGATCCTCGGCAAGACGCACCATGCGCTCGTCGACGGCATCTCCGGCGTCGACATCACGACCGTGCTGTTCGACGTGACGGCCGAGCCCGCGCCGACGCCGGGGCCCGAGCATCCGTGGGTCCCTCGCCCGCTCCCCAGCTCGGCGCAGCTGCTGGCCGACGCGCTGCTCGAGCGCGCGACCGTGCCGGCCGAGATCGCGCGCGGCGTTCGCTCCATCGTGCGCAGGCCGCGACGCGTCGTCAAGGAGCTGCTCGGCGACCTCACGGCGGTCGGATCGTTCACGCTCCCGGGCGCGCGCAGCGCGCCGCCGAGCCCGCTCAACGTGCCGATCGGGCCGCACCGCCGCTTCACGTGGGCCGAGGAGGACCTCGAGCGCATCAAGGGGATCAAGAACGCGCTCGGCGGGACCGTCAACGACGTCGTGCTGGCGACCGTCGCCGGCGGCCTCGGACGCTACCTGCGCGCGCACGGGCACCCGACGATCGACCTCCAGCTGCGCGCGATGATCCCGGTGTCGGTGCGCAGCGACGAGGCGCGCGGCGCGCTCGGCAACCAGGTCGCCGCCGTGTGGGCGAGCCTGCCCGTCGGCGAGACGGACCCGGTCGAGCGGCTTGCGCTCGTGCGCGGCGAGATGGAGGGGCTGAAGGAGTCCCACCAGGCGGTCGGGGCGCGCCTGCTGACCGAGCTGACCGGTTTCGCGCCGCCGACCGTGATGGCGCAGGCGTCGCGGCTGCAGGCGCGCCAGCGCTACTTCAATCTCGTCGTGACGAACGTGCCGGGCCCGCAGTTCCCGCTGTACGTGCTCGGTCGTCGCATGCGCGCGATCTACCCGATGGTCCCGCTGGCGCAGAACCTCGCGCTGGGGATCGCGATCATGAGCTACGACGGGCGGCTCGCGTTCGGCCTCAACGCCGACTACGACGCGCTGCCCGACCTCGAGCTGCTCGCAGCCCAGCTCGCCGAAGCGCTCGACGAGCTGGCCGTCGCGGCCGGGCTCCCGCCGCGCCGGGGTGGGCGGACTCGGGCCTCGCGGCGCCGCACGGCGAGCCGCGTCGACAACGGCCGGGCGACGGCGGAGACGGGCGCTCGCTGACGTCGCGCGTCGGCGACCGCTTTCGGTTGCCGAACCCGCGAAGCGCCGGGCGTGCTGCGGGACGCGTGCATTAGCCTCCGTCGGCCGCGCGTGGCATCGTCCACGCGACGCGTCTGCCATGTCGTCCGCCAGACCATCCCCCACCCCCTCGCACCGTCGCCTGCGCCAGCTCGGCGTGGGGCTGATCACGCTCGTCGTCGCGCTCGGCGGCGTCGTGCTGCTGCTGCTGTTCCTCCAGGCGCGCGACCACTCGCAGCTGCGCGACGAGACGTCCGCGACGCGCGGTCCCGGGACGCTCTACCCGGACCAGGGCCACGCCCACCTGCGGGCCGGTGAGCGGCCGCCGCAGCCCTACGCCTCCGACCCGCCGACGAGCGGCGCGCACGTCCCAGCGGCGATCCGCAGCGACGGCACGGGCACGCGCCTGAGCGACGACCAGATCCTCCACGCGCTCGAGCTCGGCAACGTCGTGCTGCTGTACGGGACGCGCACGCCGCCGGCCGCCCTGCGCGCGCTCGCGCAGCAGCTCACGGGCTCGTTCGACCCGGCGCTCGCGGCGAACGGCGCCGCCGTCGTGCTCGGCTTCCGCCCTGGGGCGCAAGGCGTGATCGCACTCGCCTGGCGGCACATGCTGCGCACGCCGAGCGCGGCAGACCCCGCGATCGCGGAGTTCGCCGACTACTGGCTCGGCCGCGGCGCGCCATGAGCGCCGCGAGCGGCACGCTGCGCCTCGCGCTCAGCCAGATGAACGCGGTGGTGGGCGACATCGCCGGCAACGAGGCCGCGATCCTCGACGCGATCGCGCGCGCCCGTGGCGAGGGCGCCCAGCTCGTGCTGTTCCCCGAGCTGGCGCTGACCGGCTACCCGCCCGAGGACCTGCTGCTGAAGGAGCACTTCCTGCGCGACGCGCGCGCGGCGCTCGGGCGCATCGCCGCGGCGACGGAGGGGATCGTCGCGCTCGTCGGCTTCCCCGAGCGCGAGGACGACGTCTACAACGCGCTCGCGGTGCTCGCCGACGGCGCCCTGCAGGCGATCTACCGCAAGGTCCACCTGCCGAACTACGGCGTCTTCGACGAGCAGCGCTACTTCCAGAGCGGCACCGGCGGCGCGCTGATCGAGGTCGGCGGCGCGAAGGTCGGGCTGACGATCTGCGAGGACATCTGGGAGCCCGGCCCGCCGGCCTCCGCCGAGGCGCGCGCCGGCGCGACGCTGATCGTGAACGTCTCCGCCTCGCCGTACCACGCCGGCAAGGGGCGTGAGCGCGAGCGGATGCTCGCCCAGCGCGCGCGCGACAACCTCTGCGCGATCGCCTTCTGCGCGCTCGTCGGGGGGCAGGACGAGCTCGTCTTCGACGGCCACTCGCTCGTGCTCGACCACCACGGCGAGGTGATCGCGCGCGCCGGCCAGTTCACCGAGGAGCTGCTGATCGCGACGATCGACCTCGAGGCGGCGCAGACGCAGCGCCTGCGCGACGCGCGCCAGCGCGCGCCGGCGCGCGAGGCGCGCCAGACGGTGGGGACGCTCGCACGGCTCGCGCTGCCACAGCCGGCCGAGGGCGCTGCCGCGGGTGCCGCGGACCACGTCGGCGGCAGCGTCGCGCCGCTGCTCGAGCCAGCCGCCGAGGTCTATGCGGCGCTGGTCACCGGGCTGCGCGACTACGTCGGCAAGAACGGCTTCAGACGCGTCGTGCTCGGCCTCTCGGGCGGGATCGACTCCGCGCTGGTCGCGTGCATCGCGGCCGACGCGCTCGGGCCGGACGGCGTCGCCGTCGCGGTGATGCCGTCGCCGTACTCGTCCGACGAGACGCAGTCGGACGCGCGCACGCTCGCCGCACACCTCGGCGTGGAGCAGCTCGAGCTTCCGATCGAGCCCGCGATGCGCGCCTACGACGCCGCCCTCGCCGGCGTCTTCGCCGGCACGGAGCCGGGGCTGGCCGAGGAGAACATCCAGGCCCGCATCCGCGGAAATCTGGTGATGGCGCTGTCGAACAAGTTCGGCTGGCTCGTGCTCGCGACCGGCAACAAGTCGGAGATGTCGGTCGGCTACTCGACGCTCTACGGCGACCTCGCCGGCGGCCTCGCCGTGATCAAGGACTGCCCGAAGACCGTCGTCTACGAGCTCGCGCGACACGTGAACGCGGTCGACCCGGGACGGATCCCGCGGTCGATCGTCGATCGCGCGCCGAGCGCCGAGCTGCGACCCGACCAGCGCGACGAGGACTCGCTGCCGCCCTACGCGGTGCTCGACCCGATCCTCGACGCGTACGTCGAGGACGACCTCGGACGCGAGCAGCTGCTGCTGCGCGGCTTCGACGCCGCCGACGTCGATCGCGTGATCGCGCTCGTCGACCGCGCCGAGTACAAGCGCCGCCAGGCGCCGCCCGGCATCAAGGTCACCAGCCGCGCGTTCGGCCGCGACCGCCGCGTGCCGATCACGAACCGCTACGGCGGCTGAAGCGCGGCGGCCGGCGGCTGTCGCGGCGCCGGAGAATCGTTCACCCGGCACCTCGCTGTCGCTATATAATCCGGCTCAATGGGGGCCACGTCCGTCTCACGACGGCGTGCGAGACGTCGTGCGGCGCAGGCGCGCACGCACGCGTCGTCACAGCGCCGTGCGATCGCGCCCGCGGATGCGGCGTGGATCGCCGTCGTCCCCGTCGCGCTGCTGACGCTCGTCGCGATCGTCGTCGTCGCGCCCGCGCTCGGCGGCGTCCTCTTCCCGCGCACGACGTACAGCTTCTGGCCGAGCATCGCGCAGGACGTCTCGCCCGAACCGACCGAGAACACCGCATTCCTGCTCGCACTCGCGGGAGTCCTCGCGCTGTCGGCGTCGGTGCTCGCAGGCGTGCGGCGGCCGCCGTCGCTCGCGCCCGCGATACAGCGGCGGCTCGTCGCGGGCGGCCAGGCCTCCGTATGCGTCTTCCTCGCGGTCGCCGTCATCGCGCAGCGCCGCGACATCTACGACGCGCGCTACACGCTCGGACCGTCGATCCACGTCGTCTACTTCACGTGGACGAGCTTGGCCGTCGCGCTGCTGCTGGCGGCGGCGGTCCCGCTCGCCCTGCGCTCGCAGGCGCTCCGCCCCCGCGTCGTGGCCGGGCTGCGCGAGACGCCCCTGCGCCGCATCGCGGCGATGGCGCTCGCCGTGCTGTTCGTCGGGGTGTGGCTGCTGACCGCGATCAACGTCGACAGCTCCGTCGGCAACGTCAACAGAGCGGTCTACGACATGCTGCCGTGGTCGATGGACGAGACGTGGGCGATCCTCGACGGCCGCACGCCGCTCGTCGACTTCCACGCGCAGTACGCGCAGCTGTGGCCCTATCTCGTGGCCGCGACGATGGCCGTCGTCGGCACCGGCCTGGGCGTCTACACGACCGTGATGGCGACGATCGCGGGCGCGTCGCTCGTCGCCGTGTTCGCGGTCCTGCGGCGCGTCACCCGAAGCTCGGTCGGCGCGCTCGCGCTGTTCCTGCCGTTCGTCGCGACCGGCTTCTTCGTCGAGCACGGTCCGCTCGGGAATCGCTACGGCCCGTCGAACCTCTTCACGATCTTCCCGGTGCGCTACGCCGGGCCCTACCTGCTCGCGTGGCTGCTGTCACGGCGCCTCGACGGCCGCTGGCCGCGCCGCACGACCGTGCTGTTCCTGTGCGCCGGCCTCGTGCTGCTCAACAACCCGGAGTTCGGCAGCGCGGCGCTCGGCGCGACGCTCGCCGCCTGCGTCTGGACGCAGCCGCCGCGCACGCTGCGAGCGGCTGGCCGCCTGCTCGCGAGCGTCGCCGGCGGGCTGCTCGGGGCGCTCGCCGTCGTCGTGCTCGTGACGCTCGTACGCACGGGCTCGGCACCCCATCTCGGGCTGCTGGTCGAGTTCGCGAAGCTCTACGGCGTCTCCGGCTGGGCGATGCTGCCGATGCCGGCGCTCGGCTTCCACCTCGTGTTGTTCGTGACGTTCGCCGCCGCCCTGACGCTCGCCACGGTGCGCGCCGTGTCGCGTGAGGAGGACGTCGTGCTGACGGGCATGCTCGCGTGGAGCGGCATCTTCGGGCTCGGAATCGGCGCCTACTTCGTGGGGCGCTCGCACCCGGACGTGCTGATCGACATCTTCTCCGCCTGGGCGTTCGCGCTCGCGCTGCTCGGCGTCGTCGCCGTAAGGGCGATGGCGGCGCGCCCGTCGCGCCGTCCGCGCGCGGTCGAGCTCGCGGTGCTCGTCGGCCTCGGCCTCGCCGCGTGCTCGATCGCGCAGACGCCGACGCCGTGGTCGCAGCTTCGACGGCTCGCCGACGACACGCCGACGCCTGCGTTCCACCGCAGCACCGCCAGCCGCTTCATCGCGACGCGCACGAGCGGCGGGGAGCAGGTCGCGATCCTCAACCCGGCCGGCCATCGCATCGCCTACGACCTCGGCCTCACCAACGTCTCTCCGTACGCCAGCACCGAGTCGATCGTGACCCCTCGCCAGCTCGCCGACACGGTCGGCGCCCTGCGCGCGGCCCACGGGACGAAGGTCTTCGTGTGGCTCGGCGACACGGGCAACGAAGTGCTCCAGGCGCTCGCGGCCCGCGGGTTCGCCGTGGCGCGCTTCGACCGGCCGAGCCTGACGGCGGAGCTCGTCGACCGCACGGGAGGCTGAGCCGATGGCGAGCGCAGCGGCCTCGGCGCGCGCCGCTCGCCGCGCACCTGCCCGCGCACGCACGGGCGCGCGCGGGCTCGAGCCGGGGGAGCTGGCGTGGATCGCGGCGCTGCCGTGCGCCCTTCTGACGCTCGCAGCGATCGTCCTGCTGGGACCGGTGCTCGGGCAGCTCTTCCTGATGCCTCACCCCCACGAGCTGTGGCCGACGGTCGAAGCGATTCCGCAGCCGGAGGAGCACGGACGCTTCCTCGTCGGCCTGATCGGCCCGCCGTTGCTCGCCGCCGCGGTGCTCGCGCACGCGCACGCCCGCGCGCCGAGGCGCCCCGCGCTGCGGCCGACGACGATCCGCGCGCTCGTCCTCGCCGGCCAGCTCGTGCTGATCGCCTTCGTGGTGATCTGCTTCGCCGCGCAGAACAACGTCGTCTTCAGCGCCGACTTCATCTTCTGGCCGCACCGCATGTACTTCAAGTGGCCGACGCTGGTCGTCGCACTCACGCTGCCGGCCGTCGTCCTCGTCGTGTTGCGCGGACGTGAGCTGACGACCGCCTTCTTGCGCGCCGTGCGTGAGACGCGCGCACGCCGGATCGTCTGCTTCGCCGCCGCGGCGCTCTACACGGCGATCTGGCTGACGACGTCGATCGACCTCGACAGCTCGATCGGCAACACGATCGGAGCCGTCGCCGGCCACATCCTATGGACGATGGCCGAGCCGTTCGCGGTCCTCGACGGCCGCACGCCGCTCGTCGACTACCACGCGCAGTACGGGCAGCTGTGGGCCTATCTGGCGGCCGCGCCGATGGGCCTGCTCGGCGCCACGATCGGTTCGTACACGCTTGCGATGGCGACGGGCACGGGCCTCGCGATGCTCGCCGTCTACGGAATCTTCCGGCGCCTCGTCGGCAGCTCGCTCGTCGCGTTCGCGCTCTACGTGCCGTTCCTCGCAACGGCCTTCTTCATGATCGTCGGGCCGCCGAGCGATCGCTACGGGCCGGAGAACATCTTCATCCTGTGGCCGATCCGCTACGGCGGCCCGGTGCTGCTCGCCTGGCTCGCCGCGCGGCAGCTCGACGGCGCCGCGCCGCGGCGCGCGTGGATCGTCTTCGCAGTCGCCGGCCTCGTCGTCGTCAACAACCCCGACTTCGGCCTCGCCGCGGCGCTGGCGACGTTCGTCGCGTTCGCGGCCGTCGCGCGGCGCGGCCGGCGGGCGCTCGGCCGGCTCGCCGCAGAGAGCGTCGCGGGAGCGGCCGGCGGGATCGCGCTGTTCTCGCTCTTCACGCTCGTGCGCTCCGGCTCGCTGCCGCACTTCGGCCTGCTGCTCGAGTTCTCGCGGCTGTACGGGATCGACGGCTGGGAGCAGCTGCCGATGCCGGAGCTCGGCCTGCACCTCGTCGTGTTCCTCACGTTCGCGGTCACGCTCGTGGTGGCCGCCGTGCGCGTCGCGCGCGGAAGCGACGACGGGCCGCTGCTGACGGGGATGCTCGCGTGGATCGGTGTCTTCGGCCTGATCGCGAGCGTCTACTACGCCGGTCGCGCCCACCCGATGGCGCTGTTCGACTTCTTCGCGCCGTGGGCCTTCGCGGTCGTCCTGCTGCTGCTCGTCGTCGTGCCCGCGCTCGCCGCGCGCGCGTGGCGGCGCCCGACGCTGCCGGAGATCGCCGTGCTCGTCGCCTTCGGGCTCGTCGTCTGCTCGCTGCCGCAGACGCCGACGCCGTGGTCCCAGCTCGCCCGCATCCGCGACCGCACCGCGCTGCCCGTCTTCGAGCAGCTCCCCGCCGTGCAGCTCGTCGCCGCCACGACGCGCCCCGGCGAGAAGGTCGGGATCCTCACGACGCTCGGCCACCGCGTCGCATACGACGCCAAGGTGGTCAACGTCTCGCCCTACTCGAGCATCGAGTCGATCGTGACCGCCGGGCAGCTCGAGCGCACGGTCGCCGCGCTGCGTCGCGAAGGCGCGAGCAAGCTCTACCTGCCGCTCGCGCTCACGCGTCCCGAAGCGCTGGCCGAGCTGCAGGCCGACGGGTACGTCGCTCAGCGCTACGACACGACGCGGAAGTTCCTGCTGATGCTCGACGACTCCGCCGCCGAACGCGGCTAGAGGACGGCGCTCAGTCCCTGCGTGCGGGCCGCACGGCGATCGTCATGCGCGTCGTCGCGCACAGGCGCCCCTCGTCGTCGGTGATCTCGACGTCCCACAGCCACGTCGTGCGGCCTCTGTGGAGCGGGCGCGCCTCGGCGTGGATCGTGCCGGCGAGGATCGGGCGCAGGAAGCTCGTGCTGTTCGACAGGCCCATCGCATGCATGCCCTGCTCGTGGACGCCGACGAACGTGCCGATCGAGGCGAGCGTCTCGGCGATCGAGGCGTACACGCCGCCGTGCACGAGCCCGAACGGCTGCAGCAGCTCCGGCCGCACCGGGACCGTCGCCGTGAGCGCGCCGCCGTCGCCCTGCGCGAGCTGCTCCATGCCGATCAGCGCGGCGAAGCCCTGGTCGGGCACGGGAGGCGACGCGGGGTCCACGGCGCGGAACGATAGCCCGCTGCCGCCGGTCCCCGCGCTGCCGGGAAGCGGCCCAGCCGGGCACCGCCGTCCACTACGCTTGATCGCAGTGAGCGGGCTCGAGACGCTTCCCCCCGACCAGCGCGCCGTCCTGCAGCTGATCCTCGTGCAGGGTCGCGGCTATCGCGACCTTGCCGCGATGCTGAAGCTCGACGCGGCTGCCGTGCGCGAGCGCGCGCGCGCGGGCGCCGACGCGCTCGGCCTTCCGGATGCCGGCGACGTCGACGCGCAGACCCGCGCGCAGGTCGTCGACTACCTGCTCGGCCAGCAGGACGACGGCGAGCGGATCGTCACGTTCGCCACGCTCGGGGAGTCCCCGGCCGCCTGCCGCTGGGCGCATGCGCTGCGCGAGCGGCTCGCGAGCGTCGCGCACGACGAGCTGCCGGAAGTGCCGTCGCCTTCCGGCGCCCGCTCGACGAACGGCAGCAGCGCGCCATCCGGCGCGCCCGCCCTCGCCGCCGCCACTCCGGTGGCCGCGGCGCCCGCGTCGCCACAGCCGACGGTCGCGACTCCGGCGCCCGCCGCTGCGATCGCGCCGACCGCAGCCGCACCTGCACCGAGCGCCACCCCGGCCGCTCCGCCGCCACCCGCCGCGCCCGGCGGCGGGAGCGGCGCGTCCGGGCCGACCGGCCCCCGTCCCTCGCTCCTCGGCGGCGCGATCCTGATCGTCGGCGCCGCCGCGCTCGCGATCGTGCTGGCGATCGTGTTGATCGGCGGCAACGACAACTCCCACCCCCCCACCTCCACGAGCGGCGCCCGAACCCCGACGCAGTCGAGCACGAGCGCGCAGACCTCCACCACCGGGTCGAGAGCGCCGACGGCGAGACTCGTCGGGCAGGCGAACCTCACCCCGACGCCGGCGGGCGGGAGCGCGCTCGGGGTCGGGCTCGTGGAGCGGGCGACGAACGGCAGACGCGCGATCGCGATCGAGGCGACGAGACTGCCTGCGAACGGCGCACGGGACATCTACGCGGTGTGGCTCCAGGGCTCGGCCGGCGCGAAGTTCCTCGGCTTCGTGCCCAGACAGGTCGGAGCGAACGGCACCTTCACCGTCACCGCCCCCTTCCCGACGAACGCGGCGGGCTACTCGACCGTCCTCATCACGCGCGAGGGCACCACCGCGGTGCCGACGACGCCGGGCACCACGATCCTCAGCGGCACGCTCAGACTCACGGGCTGACGTCTCCACCGGGCCCGTCGGCGCCGACGACGACCCGATCCAGGCCCGCGAGCGCGTCGGCGAGCTGTCTTCGAGCCGCGCGGCGGAACAGGAACGGCACGAGCCGCGACCAGCCGTGCAGGCGCTGCTCCAGGGAGATCGACACGCGTGTCCCGCCGTCGTCCGGCGTCAACTCGACGGACGTCACAGCCTCCGCCAGCAGCCGCTCGAACGGCGTCCCTTCCAGCTCCTGCTCCCAGCGCACGACGCGCGGGGCGTCCGTGTGCACCAGGCGGAAGTCCGCGCGCACGCCTCTGCCGCGCTCGGTGCCGAGCACCTGCGTGAAGCGCCCGTCGTCGACCGCCTCCATCCGCATGACGCGCGGCCACCAGCGCGTCTGATGCCACGGGTCCGCGACTACCGACCAGACGGCCTCTGGCGAGGCCGCGAGCGTGCGGCTGACGCGCGTCGTCGGCATGGGTGGGCGGGATCCGCTTCTACGATCTCAGCCGGCGATGTTGCGCAGGTCGCGTATCAGCAAGAGGTGCTTGAGGTAGGTCGCGACGGCGGCGAGGTTCTCGAGCGTCTCGACCGCCTCTCTGCGCCGCTCCGGATTGCGCGACCTCAACGCCGGCGCGAGGATCTGCTGCAGCAGCGCGGCCTCGCGATCGGCGGAGGTGCGGAAGACGCGCAGGTTGCGCCCGGCGACGCCGTAGCGCGCGAGCTCGGCGACGGCGCGCACGATCTCGCGATCCGTTTCGTCGTAGTAGCGCACGCCCGCGCGCTGCTCGCCTCTGACGACGCCGAACTCCTCCAGCTCGTGCACGAGTCTGACCGCGGCGCCCGTCTCCTCGACGACGTCTTCGAGCGAGTAGACGGCGCCCGGGCCCTTGACCGCGACCGCGGTGCGGCGCAGGTGGCGGATGTCCGGTCTCTGTGAGGTGACCTCGGTGCGCCCGCCCCCCATCTCGCCGTCGGTGCGCCCGCCGGCCAGCTCCTGACGGATCACGCGCAGCGGCAGGAACTCGTCGCGCTGGAGGCGCAGGATCGTGCGCAGGCGCTGGACGTCGTTCTGCGTGTAGACGCGGTAGCCGCCCTGGGTGCGCCGCGGCGTGAGCAGCTTCTGATCCTCGAGATAGCGGATCTTCGAGATCGAGATGTCCGGGAACTCCTGCTTGATCGCCTTGCAGACGGCGCCGATCGTGAGCGACTTCTGGCGGACGCGCGGGGGCGGAGCGGCATCCGTCACGGCGTCGGCGCCGGACGCGCCCTCGCCCGGCGCACCCGCGTCGGCCGCACCGGCGGACGCCTGGAGCTCGGTGTCGGACGCGTGCGGGGTCGTCATCGTCAACGGGCCAGGTAGGCGAGCTTGTACTTGCCGATCTGCAGCTCGTCGCCGTCTTGCAGCCGGTGCGACTCGATCCGCGTGCGGTTCACGTAGGTGCCGTTCAGCGAGCCGCAGTCGTCGAGGTACCAGTCGTCGGCGCGGTGCACGAGCAGCGCGTGGTCGCGCGAGACGGTCACGTCGTCGAGGAACACGTCGCTGTCGGGTCGGCGGCCGATCGTCAGCCGCTCGCCGTCGATCGCGAAGCTCTCGCCCGCACGCCCCCCGCCGGAGCGGATCACGAGCGCGGCGCCGCGCGCGACGACCTGTTCGAGCTGGACGGGCTCGATCTCGCCGGTCTCGCCGATGCGGTACGTCGCCGTCGTCTCGTGTCCCGTCCCCTCCGAGACGGCGAGGAACGCACCGCACTTCTGGCAGTAGTTGGCTCCGACGGCGTTCGCGAAGCCGCATTCGGGGCAGTGGAGCGCCACGGATCCCTCCGGTCGGCGGTGTCGCGTCTACTCCTCGCCGGGGCTCGGCATGCGGCCCGCGAGAATGTTGGTGAGCTTCTCGACGTCGGCGCCGGAGAACACGTCCTCGCCGCCCTCGTGCTTCTTGCGCAGGCGATTTACCAGCTCGGCGCGCAGGATGTCGATCTTGCCGTGGAGGATGCGGCGCTTGTAGGAGATCTCGAGCTCCTCCTCGGTCAGCTGCTGAATCAGGTCCTTCAGCTCCTGATCGGTCAGGGAGCCGAGGTCCGGGAAGGTGTCCATCGTCACGCGTGGTCTCCGATCCTCACTGGCGGGACCGGCGAGTATAGCCGTGCAACCTCATAACCTCAACTTCAGCTTGAGGGTCGTACGGCGCGGACGCCGTCGCGCACGTAGAGCGCGGTCGCGACGAGCGCGAGCGCGAGGCCGGCGTACAGCAGCAGCTCGCCAAGCGTCTGCAGCCCGGTGAGCGGGAAGAACAGCCCGCCCATCACCGGTGCGACCGCGAGCCGGCCGGGCCAGTTGATGCGCAGCTCCACGCCGTGCTTCAGCCCGTAGCGGCCGAGCACGAGCATCAGCAGCTCACGCGCGACGAGCAGCGCGAGCGCCCAGTGCGGCAGCAGCCCGAAGTGCCAGTTCACGACGACGCCGCAGATCACGAGCAGGCGGTCGGTGACCGGGTCCATCAGCGCGCCGAGGCGGCTGTACTGGCGCGTGACGCGCGCAGCCATCCCGTCCGCGTAGTCGCCCCAGCCGATGACGGCGAACAGCACCGCTGCGAGCGCGTCGACGCCGTCGTCGCTCGACAGCGCGACGGCGAGGAAGACCGGGATCAGCGCAAGCCGCGCGAAGCCGATCGCGTTCGGCAGCGTCCAGGGGTTGAGCGGCGCGCCTGCGAGCGTCGCGGCCGGCGGCGGCCCGGAGCGGTCGAGCCCGAGCAGTCGGCGGGCCGTGAGCGGCCGCGAGGCGGGCTCCCCGCCCGCCTCCGGCCCCGGCTTCCGCCCGCGGCCTCCTACGGGAGCGTCCGCCACAGCTCGAGCACCGCCTCCGCAGCGCCCTCGAGGGCGACGCTGCGCGTCTCGCGTCCGCGGCGCACCTGCAGCTCCAGCTCGCCGCCCGCCAGCGTGCGCTTGCCGACCGTGATCCGCAGCGGGCAGCCGAGCAGCTCCGCGTCGGCGAACTTCTGGCCGGGCCCGAGGTCGCGCTCGTCGTACAGCACGTCGGCGCCGAGCGTCCGCAGCTCGTCGTAGAGCCGGTCGGCGTACGCCTGCTCCTCGCTGCCCGCTCTGCCGAGGCCGACGAGCTCGACGTCGAACGGCGCGAGCGCGCGCGGCCAGGCGATCCCGGCCTCGTCGGCCTGCTGCTCGGCGGCCGCCGCAGCGATCCGCGCCGGCCCGATCCCGTACGAGCCCATCACGATCGGCTTGCTCGTGCCCGACTCGTCGAGGAACGTCGCGCCGAGCGGCTCGGAGTAGCGCGTCCCGAGCTTGAAGATGTTCGCGACCTCGATCGCCGCCTCGATGCGGATCGTGTGGCCGCCGACCGTGTCGCCCGCCTCGACGGTGCGCACGTCGGCGCGCTCGAAGGCGAAGTCTCGGCCCGGCTCGACGCCGCGCAGATGGAAGTCGGGCCGATTGGCGCCGGCCACGTAGCCGCCGTCGGTCACGGCCGCGTCGAGCAGCACGGGCGCGTTCGCGCCGACCGGGCCGATGAAGCCGGCAGGGCCGATCTTCTGCGCGAACTCGTCGGGCTGCGCGGCACGGCAGTCGGCGCCGAGCGCGTTACGCAGCTTGACCTCGTTGACGCGGTGGTCGCCGCGCACGACGACGAGCACGAGCCCGCGCCCTTCGGCGATCACGGGATAGGCCTTCAGCAGCGTGCCGGCGTGCACGCCGAGGTTGCCGGCTACCTCCTCGACGGTCGTGAGGCCGGGCGTGTGCACCTCCTCGGGCGTGGACAGCGGCGCGGGCGGCGCGACGGACGGCGCCTCGGCGCTCGCGACCTCGACGTTCGCGGCGTAGCCCGGCGCGAGCGCGACCGCGTCCTCGCCCGCCACGCACGGCGCCATGTACTCGTGCGCGCCCGAGCCGCCCATCATCCCGACGTCCGACTCGACGCGGTACCACTCCAGCCCGGTGCGGTCGAAGATGCGGTCATAGGCGCCGATGTGCTTGTCGTAGCTGGCGGCGAGGCCGTCTGCGTCGCGGTCGAACGAGTAGGAGTCCTTCATCGTGAACTCGCGCGTGCGCAGCACGCCGGCGCGCGGGCGCGGCTCGTCGCGCTCCTTCGTCTGCAGGTGGTAGAGGATCAGCGGCAGGTCGCGATAGGAGCGCACGAGCTGGGCGACGTGCGTCGTGACGATCTCCTCGTGCGTCATCGCGAGCACCATGTCGGCGCCCTTGCGGTCCTGCAGCTTGAACAGCTCGTCGATCTCGTAGCGGCCGGTGCGCTTCCACGGCTCGGCCGGGTTGAGGATCGGCATCAGCAGCTCCTGCGCGCCGATCGCGTCCATCTCCTCGCGCAGGATCGCCTCGACGCGCCGGTGGATCCGCCAGCCGGCCGGCATCCACGTCCACAGGCCGGCACCGAGCTGGCGCAGCAGCCCGGCGCGCACCATCAACTTGTGCGAGATCGCCTCCGCATCGGCGGGGGCCTGCTTCTCGGTCGGCAGCAGATAGGTGGAGAGGCGCGTCACTGCGCGCGAAGTATGTCGATTTCGCGCTCAGCCCACTGCGAGCCGTGGTCACTAGCGGAACAGCGAGGTGTTCTGCAACAGCACGTCGTAGACCGGGCGCGGCCTCCCGTGCGCGTCGAGCACGGCCGAGTCCCAGCGGTTCCTCGGCGCAGACGCGAACCACTGGTAGAGGTAGACGCGGTCGATCTTGCGGCGGTAGAGGTTCGCCTGCTTGAAGATCGCCTGCATCGCCCGCTTCTGGCGCGCGAGGTCCGGACGGAACGACTGGCGCGCGTTCTGCGGCTGGAAGCGGAACAGGCCGGCCGTCTCGGTCAGCCAGATCTTGCCCGGCAGGACTCTCACAGCTCTGCGCATCGAGCTGTACCTGTCCGTCACGAAGCGGTTCGTGTCGGTGTAGTTGTGCAGCCCCCACAGCTGCGGCGTCGCGACGTGGTGCGCTCTGAAGGCTCTCAGCACCGCCAGCGAGTAGCTCGCCATGTTGGGCAGGTCCTGGATGTCGGCGCCGAGCACCGTGCAGCCCGCGCAGTTCGCGCGCACGATCTGGTAATAGGTGACGACCGCGTCGGGGGAGCCCGCCGTCGGCTGCGTCAGGTTGTTGACCTCGTTCCACGGCTGATAGATCCGCACCCACGGGTAGCGGCGGTGGAACGCGACGAACGCCCGCTTGTAGCTCGCCGAGCCGACCGGCTTGCAGCCCTTCGCGCGCCCGATGTTCGGGCATCTCATGCTCGCCGGCGGGTTGAACGCAACGACGACCTCCATGCCCGCGTCGTGTGCCGCGCTCATCCACGCGTCGAGCCTGCGGCGATCTTTGAAGATCGAGTCGTACGGCGTGATGTAGCGCGTCCGCGCGGGTGCCAGCTGCTCGAAGTACTTGTTGGTGAAGAGCGCCGGATCCTGGTCCGCGACCCCGACGACGTATGCGCCGCTGGTCGCCGGCGCGAGCAGCGCGGCGCACACGAGCGCAAGCAGGAGCAGGGGCAGCAAGCGGCGGAGCTTCACGTCGGGGATTCCTTTCTCGGCGAGACGCCCGTCCCCTGCCGGGGTCGCAGGGAGGCGCGGAACGAGCCGGACTGTAGCGGTGCGACGGCCGCGGAGTGTCATCCGCGTGAAACCCGCGCGCGTGCGGCAAGTTGCGGCGCCGTCAGCCGCTGCCGGCGAGCAGCAGCGCCGCGACGCCCTCCGGGTCGTCGCTCATCGGCACGTGCCCGCAGCCGGGCAGCGGCACGTGCCGCGCGCGTGGCAACGCGGCGCGCGCACGTTCGGCCTGCCGGGGGATCAACAGCCGGTCGCGCGTTCCCCACCCGATCGTGACGGGCACCCGCAGCTCGTCGCCGTCGTGGAAGACGTAGCTGCGCGTCTGCGGCAGCGTCGCGTCCCAGCCCGGCGCGCTCCCGAGTCCGGCGATGTCCAGCGCCGCCTCGGCGGGGTCCTTGCGGGCCGGGTCGCCGTAGAACGTCCCCAGCGCCACCGCGCGACCCGCGCGCGAGCGCACGACGCGCTGAAGCCGATCGCCGAAGCGGCTGGCGAAGAAGCGCGACGAGCACAGCATCGCCGTGCCGTAGCGCACCTCTGCAGGGCTCCAGAAGCCGACCGGCGACAGCGCCGTCGCCGACGCCACGACCCCCATCCGCGCCAGCTCCAGCGAGATCCCACCGCCGAGCGAGTTGCCGGCCACGTGCGGCCGCTCGATTCCCAGCTCGCCCCACCAGCCGGCGACCGCCCGCGCAAGCGCCGCGACGGTCGGCGTCTCCGCCGGCACCGGCGAGTCCCCGAATCCCGGCAGGTCGACGCACACGACGTCCCGCTCAACCGCAAGTCGTTCCACCACCGGCTTCCACACGCCCCGCCGCGAGCCGATGCCATGGACGAGGACGAGCGGCGGGCCGGAGCCCGAACGGTCGTAGGCAATGTGCGTCACGACCGCAGAGCCTAGGGTCTCCCATCTGGCGGCGCGACAGGACCCGACGTCACACCGAAAAGAGGATCAACGAATAAGATCGATGCTCATGGGGGAGCAGGACGCCGCCACCGTCGTGGCGGACACGACGTCGCGCGACGTCGTCGCGCTCGACGACGGCAAGACCGCGGCATGGATCGTCGCGCTGCCGCTCGCGCTGCTCGCAGTGCCGCTCATCGCGCTGCTCGCCAAGCCCGTCGGAACGCTGCTCGATCCGCAGGTGAAGACCACCGAGCTGCTGCCGTGGGCGCTGCGGTACTTCCGGCCGAAGCCCGGGGAGCAGGGCCTGTACCTGCTCTCACTCGCCGTGCCGGTCGTCCTCTCGGTCGCGGTCCTCGCCGCGACAGGGCGGATCGTGACGGCACCCCCGCGTGTGGCGAGGGTGCTCCCCCTGCTCGCGAAGATGGCGCTCGGCCTCGTCCTCGTCGCCTGTGTCGTGGCGCAATACCACCTGCATTACGAATGGACCCAGGGGCCCCCGAGCTATCGCTTCTTCGCACCGGCCACGCTGATCGCCGGAGCGCTCGTCGCCGCGGCGATCGTGGCTGCAACGCGCAGCAGCGCCGTTCGGCGACAGATCGCGGTGCCGGCGCGCGACTCCAGGGCGCTGCGAATCGGCGCGCTCATGCTCGCTGCCTCGATCACCGCGGTCTGGATGCTCCACGCGATCCAGACCGACAGCTCCGTCGCGTGGGCCTCCGGCGCCGTCGTGGCCCACCTCCCGTACACCTCGGACGAGACGTTCGCCGTGATCAACGGCCTCAGCCCCTTCGTCGACTCCAGCCCGCTCTACGCGACGCTGTGGCCGTACGTCGCCGCGCCTCCGCTCGTGGCCTTCGGCAAGACGCTGCTCGTCTTCACCATCACCATGAGCACGATCACCGCGCTCGCGCTGCTCGCCGCGTTCGGGATCCTGCGCCGCGCGACGGGCAGCTCCGTGAGCGCGCTCCTGCTCTATCTGCCGTTCCTCGCGACGAGCCTGTTCATCTTCGCCGGCCATCCGGCGAACAGTCTCACGCCGGCGAACTCGCTCGCCGACTTCCCCCTGCGGTACGCGGGCCCGCTGCTGCTCGCCTGGCTGACCGCTCGGGAGCTGGACCAGCCGCGGCAGCGTGCGCTCTGGCCCCTCTTCACGGCGGCAGGCCTCGTCCTGCTCAACAACGTCGGTGTCGGCCTCCCGGCGCTCGGCGCGACGCTCGTGGCGGTCGCGGCGAGCGGCCCCTGGACGCGTCGATCCTCGCTCGCGCTCGCGCGCGGCGCGGCGTCCGGCCTGCTGCTCGCGATCGCGGCGGTCACGCTCGTGACGCTGGCACACGCCGGCGAGCTGCCCCGCTTCGGGCAGCTCTCGGAGTTCTCGCGCCTCTACCTCGCCGGCTACGGGGCAACGCCGCTGCACAGCGTGCTCGGCCTGCACCTCGCCATCTACCTGACATATGTCGCCGCGATCGCGACCGCGGCCGTGCGCGTCCGCGGCCGCGCGGCGGGTCGCGTGCTGACCGGCATGCTCCTCTGGAACGGGATCTTCGGTCTCGGAGCCCTCAGCTACTTCGTCGCCGAGAGCGGCCCGCTGTGGCTGTTGGCCAGCTTCTCGACCTGGGCGCTCACGGTCATGCTGCTGACCGTCCTCGTCGTGCGAAGGCTCGCGAGCCGCGCCGCGCCCTGGCCCGACCTCGCCGATCTCGCCGTGCTGCTCGGCGCCGGCGTGATGGTCTGCTCGCTGGCGCAGTTCCCCACGCCGTGGTCGCAGATCGAGCGGCTGACGGCTGACCACCGTGGCACGCAACCGGTTGCGGCGGAAGTGGAGCCGTTCGTCCCGGATCCCAAGGCGAGATCGTTCGTCGCATCGCTCGCAGACGGCCGGCGGTTCTATCTGAAGCGGGGCGCACCCGTCGCGCTGCTGTTCGAAAACAGCCATCGCGTCGCAGACGCGTATGGCGTCGTGAACGTCTCTCCCTATGCGAACACCTACGAGATCATCGCGCGGGCGTCGCTGCGCAGGGTGGTCGACACCCTGCGGCGCGCCGGGGGGAACACCGTCGTGACGCCGTTGATCCAGGAGCCGGCGTCCGACGTGAACGCGACGTTGATCAGCCTCGGCTTCGGCATCCTGACCGCGAAAGGCATAGTGAAGGTCACGGCCGGCGTGAACGCAACGACCACGACCGTGCGCGGCCAGACGCTCGTCAAGTGGGTCGACCGGCGGAACCTCCACCCGCGTGCGCTGCGGAACGGCCGCGGAACGCTCGTCGCCCGCATGCCGCTGCGGGCGGGCTGATCGTCAGCCCACCTTCGTGCCCGCCGTCGCGCCGGATCAGGTGCGCGTGAAGCGCCGACCGGCGGTCGGCGAGGCGGCCTCGTCGAGCCGCGTCCGCTCGGCCACCGTCTCCGACAGCGCGCCGGACATCTCGTCCGCGCCCTCGGCCTGCTTCGCCTTCTCCAAGGCGGCGAGGCGCTCGGGGGTCATCTCCCCCGCGTTCTCGTCCTCGATCGCCTGCAGCCACGCAGCCCCCTCGGCCGCCGAGCGCGCGTCGACGTCGATTCGCTTGGCGCCGGACCCCACGTATCTGTCGATCTCCTCGAACAGCGTGTCGACGAGCTGCTCCGTCGGTACCTTGCGCAGCGCTCTGCCGCGGCTGAAGATCAGTCCCTCGTTCTTCGCGCCGGTGATGCCGAAGTCGGCGTGGGAGGCCTCGCCGATGCCGTTGACCGCGCAGCCGAGCACGGCGACCTCGATCGGCTCCTCGTAGGCCTCCAGCCGCTTCTCGATGTCGGCGACGACGGTGTCCATGTCGAACTGGAGGCGGCCGCACGTCGGGCACGCGATCAGCACGGGGCCGCGCTCGCGCAGCTGCAGCGCCTTGAGGATCTCCCAGGCGACCTTCACCTCCTCCTCCGCGTGGAAGGTGGACAAGGAGATGCGGACCGTATCGCCGACACCATCAGCGAGGAGTGAGCCGATTCCCACAGCGCTCTTGAGCGACCCGGACCACTTCGTGCCCGCCTCGGTGATCCCGAGGTGCAGCGGGTAGGGGATCCGCTCCGACAGCAGGCGGTTGGAGGCGATCGTGTTGGGCACGTTCGTCGACTTGATCGAGACCTTGAAGTCCTCGAACTGCAAGCGCTCCATCAGCTCGACGAACTCGACGGCCGCCGTCACCAGCGCCTCGACGCCGTTCTCGCGCTCGAGCGCGTGGAGGTGCTTCGGCAGCGAGCCGGAGTTGACGCCGATCCGCAGCGGCGTGCCGAGCGCCTTCGCCTTCGCCGCGACCTCGGCGACCTTGTCCGGACCGCCGATGTTGCCGGGGTTCAGGCGCACGCAGTGCGCGCCTGCGTCGAGCGCCTTCAGTGCCAGCGTGTGGTTGAAGTGGATGTCGGCGATGACTGGGATCGGCGACTCGCGCACGATCGTCTTCAGCGCCTCGACGTCCTGCTCGCGCGGCACCGCGCAGCGCACGATGTCCGCCCCGGCCTCCGCGACGCGGTGGATCTGCGCCATCGTCGCGGCCAGATCAGCCGTCTCGGTCTTCGTCATCGTCTGCACGGCGACGGGCGCGCCGCCGCCGACCGGCACGGAGCCGACGTGGATCTGCCGCTGCGAGGCCATGTCCGCAGTGTACGAGGCTCAGCCGACGTAGAGCGCCTCGATCTGCGCCGCGTACTTCTCGCCGATCGGGCGGCGCTTGAGCTTCATCGTCGGCGTCAGCTCGTCGCCGCCGGCCAGCCAGTCGCCCTCGACGAGCGCGAAGCGCTTGATCCCCTCCACGCGCGCGAGCTTCGCGTTGGCCGCGTCGACGCCGGCCTGCACGGCGGCGCGCACGCGCTCGTCGCGCGCGAGCGACGGCAGGTCGCGCGGCTCGATCCCCTCGCGCTCGGCCCACATCGGCGCGTAGTCGGCGTCGAGCACGATCAGCGCGGTGTTATAGGGGCGGGCGTCGCCGATCGCGCAGGCCTGCCCGATCAGCGGGCTCGCGGCCTTCAGCGTCGCCTCGATGTTCGCCGGCGACATGTTCTTGCCGCCAGCGCTGATGATCAGCTCCTTCTTGCGGTCGACCAAGGTGACGTAGCCGTCGTCGTCGATCGTCGCGACGTCGCCAGTCGCGAGCCAGCCGTCGGCGCCGAGCGCCTCGGCCGTCTGCTGGGGGCGATTGCGGTAGCCGCGCATCACGCACGCGCCGCGCACGAGCAGCTCGCCGTCGGATGCCAGTCTCAGCTCGACGCCCGGCGTCGCCTGGCCGACGGTGCCGATCCGCACCGCACCAGCGCGGTTGCAGGTGCCGGCCCCGCACGTCTCCGACATCCCCCACAGCTCCGCCAGCTCGATGCCTATGGCGTGGAAGAACTCGATCACCTCGGGTGGCGTCGGCGCCGCACCGACGTTGACGGTCAGCACCTCGTCGAGCCCGAGCATCGTGCGCAGCCCCGAGAACAGCTCCGCGTCGGCCCGCTCGACCGCCGCCGCCAGCTCGTCCGGGACCGGCTCGCCGCGCTGGCGCAGTCGCACCGCCTGACGCGAGGCGTCGAGCGCGGACTCGACCTTCGCGCGCGCCGCCTCCGGCTGCGCGCCGAGCATCGTCTCGAGCCCCGCCTTCAGCTTCTCCCAGATGCGCGGGACGGCGAAGAACCACGTCGGGTGGACCTGCGGCAGCACCTCGATGATGCGGCGCGGGTCGGGGCACGTCGCGATCGTGCAGGCGTAGACGACGGGGATGTAGTGGTGCGCGGCGCGCTCGGCGATGTGCGCCGCCGGCAGCCACGAGACGACCTTCGCGCCGAGCGGCAGCTCGATCATCGCCTGCACCGCGCGCACGGCGCCGAAGACGTTGACGTGGCTCAGCTCGACGCCCTTCGGCGGCCCGGTCGTGCCCGACGTGTAGATCAGCGTCGCGACGTCGTCGCCGGACACCGCGGCGAGCGCGGCGTCGAGGTCGACGTCCGATTCGCTCCCGGCCGCCTCGACGTCGGAGAGCGCGATGGTCCCCTCGGGCGCTGCGCCGTCGACGACCACCACGTGCTCCAGCTCGGGCAGCTCCCGCCGCGCGTCGAGCAACGCGGGCAGGTGCACCTGCTCCACGATCGCCACACGCGCGCCCGCGTCGCCGACGACGTAGGCGATCTGCTCGACGGAGAACGTCTGGTAGATCGAGAAGGGCGCCGCGCCGAGCGTCACCGCCGCGAGGTCGGCGACGTGGAACTCCGGCCGGTTGCCCATCATCAGCGCGACGGTGTCGCCGTGGCCGACGCCGAGCCCGGCGAGGCCGCAGGCGAGCGCGTCGACTCGCTCGCGCACGTCGGCCCACGTCAGCGAGACGGCGTCGTCGAGCGTGCGCACGGCGACGACGTGCGGATGGGCGGCGGCGGTGCGCCGCAGCGCCTCGCCGAGCGTCGCGGCGTCGACCGCCGCCGGCGTGCCCCGCGCGACCGTGCTGCCTTCCATCTGCGTCTCCTCCGTCGTCGTTCGGCTGGCCAGCCAGTCCGACGATACCGCAGGGACGGAAGGCCGCTCAGCGCACGTTGAAGCCGCCGTCCTGCAGGCGGCCGATGTCGTTCGTGAGGCCGATCACGAACAGCATGATCACGAGCGCGAAGCCGATCACGCTCGCGCGCTCCATGATCGCGAACGGGATCGCCCGCCCGCGCACCTTCTCGGCGAGCGCCCAGAAGATGTGGCCGCCGTCGAGCGGCAGGAACGGGAACAGGTTGATGATCGCGAGCGACAGCGAGATCAGCGCGAGGATCTCCAGCGCGCGCTCGGTGCTGAACCCGAACGACTGGCGCGTCACCTCGTAGGCGCCGACGAAGCGGCCGCCCTGCTTGCGCTCTCTCGCCTGGAAGATGTGCGAGAAGACCGACAGCGTGCGCTTCGTGACGTCCCACATGCCGCTCACGCTCGCACCGGCGGCCGCGACCGGCCCCAGGTCGCGCGTGCCGGTCATGTACGTGAAGCCGAGCCGCGTGCGCTCGATGCCGCTCGTCGCGTCGTAGCGCGGGCGGATGTCGAACGCGAGGCGCTCACCGCCTCTGGCGGCGGTGCCCCCGCCGCGCACCACGACGATGTGCGCAGCCGTCGTCGCGGTGCAGCCGGCGACCGCTCTGCCGGCGCATCTGTGGCTCGCGACCTGTCTCGCCATCGCCGTTGCGTCGCCGTGCACGCCATCGACGGAGACGAGCCGATCGCCGGGCTGGAGGTAGCGCGAGGCCGGCTGCTCGAGTCTGATCGAGCTGACGCGCTGGGTCGAGATCGTCTCACCGTTGGCGAGGAACAGGCCCCACAGGATCACGAACGCGAGCAGCAGGTTCACCGCCGGCCCGGCGGCGATCACCACGACGCGCTTCCACACCGGCTGGCGGTGGTAGCTGCGCGGCACGACGTCCGGCGGGAGCTCCTCCCGCGGGCTCATGCCGCTGATTCTCACGTAGCCGCCGAGCGGGATCGGCCCGATCCCGTACTCCGTCTCGCCGCGTCTGAACGACACGAGCGGTCTGCCGAAGAACAGCATGAAGCGCTCGACGCGCATCCCGACCGCCTTCGCGGCCGCGAAGTGCCCCGCCTCGTGGAGGATGATCAGCAGCGCGAAGCCGGCGAACGCGAGGAACCAGCTCATCGTGCCGCCGCCCGCTGCTCGACCAGGTCGATTGCCGCGGCGCGCCCGTCGCGATCGGCCCCGTAGAGCGTCTGGAAGGCGTGGATGCGGCCGGACGGGACGGCTTCGAGCGCGTGCGCGATCACGTCCGCGATCTCGTGGAAGCGCAAGCGGCCGTCGAGGAACGCGTGCACCGCGACCTCGTTGGCGGCGTTGAGGATGCATGGCGCGGTGCCGCCCGCCTCCCCCGCATCGCGCGCGAGCCGCAGGCACGGGAACGTGTCGAGGTCGGGCGCCTCGAACGTGAGCGAGCCGAGCGCCGCGAGGTCGAGCGGCGCGACCGGCAGCTCGACGCGCTGCGCGTGGTGGAGCGCATAGGCGATCGGCACGCGCATGTCGGGATAGCCGAGGTGCGCGAGTGTCGCACCGTCGCACAGCTGGACCAGGCTGTGCACGATCGACTGCGGGTGCACGACGACGTCGATCTGCTCGTACGGCGTGCCGAACAGGTGGTGCGCCTCGATCAGCTCCAGGCCCTTGTTCATCAGGGTCGCGGAGTCCACCGTGATCTTTCCGCCCATCGACCACGTCGGGTGCGCGAGCGCCTGCTCGACGGTGACCTCGCGCAGCTCAGCCGCGTCGCGGCCGCGAAACGGGCCGCCGGAGGCCGTGAGGACGAGCTTGTCGACCGTCCCTGCCTGCTCGCCGGCGAGCAGCTGGTGGATCGCCGAGTGCTCCGAATCCACGGGGATGATCTGCGCGCCGGTCGCCTCCGACAGCTGCGTGACCAGCTCGCCACCCACCACGAGCGACTCCTTGTTGGCGAGCGCAAGGTCGATCCCCTCGCCGAGCGCGGCGACGGTCGGCCCGAGGCCGGCGGAGCCGACGAGCGCGTTCAGGACGAGATCGGCCTGCGACTCGACGACAAGCCGCACGAGTCCCTCGGCGCCGGCGAGCACCTCGCCGTCCGTCCACGCCTCCGCCGCGCGAGCGGCGGCGTGCTCGTCCGCGAGCGCGATCCGCCCCACGCCCAGCTCGCGCGCCTGCGCGACGAGCGCGTCCGCGGACGACTCGGCCGACAGGCCGACGACCTCGAGCTCGCCGTCGGAACGCGCGACGACGTCGAGCGCCTGCGTGCCGATCGAGCCCGTCGAGCCGAGGATGAGAAGGCGGCGGGGCATCAGGGGCCCTCCATTCTAGGTGGCGGGCTTTGCGGGGGTTAAGGCCGGACACGCAGGTGTCGCCCTCCTGTCGCCGCAAGCGGGCGACCTGCGGGCGACGCTACGCCAGCGCGTACCAGACGTAGTAGCCGACGACCGCGGCGAACAGGGCGGCGTCGACGCGGTCGAGCGCGCCACCGTGGGCGCCGAATGCCCTGCCCGTGTCCTTGATGCCGATGTCGCGCTTGACGAACGACTCGAACAGGTCTCCGATCGGCGCGGCGATCGCGACGCCGACGCCGAGCAGCAACGCATCGGTCGTCGACAGCCAGTCCTGGTAGAGGCCGGCGACGACCACCGCGGCGACCGCGGTGAGCATCCCGATCACGAGCCCCTCGACGGTCTTGTTCGGCGAGATGCGCGGTGCCAGCGGGCGGCGGCCGAACGCTCGCCCGCCGAGGTAGGCGCCGGTGTCGCCGATGAACGTGCCGACGAGCACGTCGATGACGATCCCGTCGCCGTGGGGCAGCCCGCGCAGCAGCACGGCGTGCGCGAGCGCGAAGCCGATCCAGTAGATCCCGAACAGCGTCGTCGCCATCGCGAGCGAGGCGTGCTCGCGACTCGGGCCCCAGGCCGTCAGGGCGAACAGCACCGGCACCGCCGCCACGGCGGCGAGCAGGATGTGGAACTGGGTGCCGTAGAGCGCCGCTGCGAGCAGGCCGGCAAGCGCGAGGAAGCCGGCGAGCCGGACCGGTCTGACCGGTCTCAGCAGCTCGTACAGCTCGTGCAGGCAAAGACAGCCGACCGCGAACAGCGCGAGCGCCCAGACGGCGCCGCCGACCGCGTTGACGACGATCACCGCGATCGCGGCGGGGATCGCCACGACGATCCGCGCGCCGAGGTCCGAGCCGCTGTTGCGACGGGCGAGCCGGCGCGAGCGCTGCCGGCTCGGCGGCGGGCGCCGTCGCGCGCGCGGGCGCGGTCGGTCGCCGCCGCTCGCGCTCACGCGACCCGCCCGCCGAACCGCCGCCGGCGTCTCGCGAACTCGGCCAGCGCCGCCTCGAGCGCGGCGCGGTCGAAGTCGGGCCACAGCTCTTCGCGGGAGACGAACTCCGAGTACGCGGTCTGCCACAGCAGGTAGTTCGACAGCCGCTGCTCGCCGCTCGTGCGGATCACCAGCTCCGGGTCGTGCATCTCCGGCGCGTAGAGGAGCTTGCGGAACTCCTCCTCCGTCGTGCCGGTGAAGGCGCGCGCCGCGTCGACGATCTCCGCACGACCGCCGTAGTTGAAGGGGATGAAGAAGGTGATGCGGTCGTTGCCGGCGGTGAGCTGCTCGGCCCATTCCATGCGCCGCACGATCTCGTCCGGCACCGGGGACGTGCGGCGGCCGACGAAGCGCAGGCGCACGCCCTCCTCGTGCAGCTCGGGCGTCTCGCGGTCGATGTACTCCGCGAACATCTTCACGAGCGCCTTCACCTCCTCGAGCGAGCGCGACCAGTTCTCGGTCGAGAAGGCGTAGATCGTCAGCTCCTCGACCCCGAGGTCGACCGCGTCGCGCAGCCGCGCCTTCACGTTCTCCGCGCCGGCGCGGTGGCCGTCGGTCACCGACAGCCCGCGCTGCTCGGCCCAGCGGCCGTTCCCGTCCGTGATGATGGCGACGTAGCGCGCGCGGGCGGGCGGGGTCGGGTCCTCTACGTCGGAGTCGGAGGGCGCCACCGTGCCCTCAGACCTCGAGGATCTCTTCCTCTTTGTGCTTCAGCAGCCCGTCGAGCTCGGCGACCTTCTCGTCGGTCAGCTTCTGCACCCCGCCCTCGGCGCGATGCTCGTCGTCAGAGCCCGCCTCGCCGGCGTCGCGCAGCTCGCGCAGGTCGTGCATCACGTCGCGGCGGATGTTGCGGATCGCGATGCGTCCCTCCTCCGCGATCGCGCGCACGACCTTGACGAGCTGCTTGCGCCGCTCCTCCGTCAGCTCGGGGATCGCGAGGCGGATCAGGTTGCCGTCGTTGTTCGGCGTGAGGCCGACGTCGGATTCGAGGATCGCCTTCTCGATCGCTTTGATCGAGCTCTTGTCGTAGGGCTGGATCGACAGCAGGCGCGCTTCCGGCGCGCCGATCGTCGCGAGCTGTCTGAGCGGCGTCGCCGCGCCGTAGTACTCGACCACGATGCGATCGAGCAGGGCTGGCGTCGCGCGGCCGGTGCGCACGGAGCCGAACTCGTGACGGGTCGACTCGACCGACTTCGTCATGCGCTCGCGCGCGTCCTGCAGCAGCTCTTCGATCATGTCCTCACCAAGGTTCCGACGCGGTCCCCGCACACTATCCGGTCGATGTTTCGCTCGTCGCCCATGTTGAAGACGACGATCGGCAGCCTGTTCTCCATGCAGAGCGTGAGCGCGGTCGTGTCCATCACGCGCAGGCGCCGCTCGACCGCCTCCATGTGCGTGATCTCGGGGATGAACTCGGCGCTCGGGTCGGTCGCCGGGTCGGCGGTGAAGACGCCCTCGACCCCGTTCTTCGCCATCAGGATGACCTCGGCGTGCATCTCCGTGGCGCGCAGCGCCGCGGCCGTGTCCGTCGTGAAGAACGGGTTCCCGGTGCCGGCCGCGAAGATCACGACGCGCCCCTTCTCGAGGTGGCGCATCGCGCGGCGGCGGATGTACGGCTCGGCGACCTCGGAGATCGCGATCGCGGACAGGACGCGCGTCGGCGCGCCCTCCTTCTCGAGCGCGTCCTGCAGCGGCAGCGCGTTGAGCAGCGTCGCGAGCATGCCCATGTAGTCGCCCGTCGCGCGGTCCATCCCAGCCGCCTGCGCCGCGACGCCGCGGAAGATGTTGCCGGCGCCGACGACGACGGAGACCTCGACGCCGCGCTGGCGCACGCGAGCGATCTGGCGCGCGACCGCCTGGATCCGGTCGGGGTCGGCGCCGTACTCCTGGCTGCCGAGCAGCGCCTCGCCCGAGAGCTTGACGAGCACGCGCCGGAAGGCCGGCGCGCCGTCGCCCGCCGGTGCTCCGGCGGGCGCGGGCGTGGCGGCGGGTGGCTGGGGGCGGGAGGCGGGAATGAGTTCCGGATCAGTCGCCGACGGCGAACCGCGTGAAGCGGCGGATCACGATGTTCTCGCCGGTCTTCGAGGCGAGCGCGGCGCGCAGCTCCTCGATCGTCCGGCCTTCGTACTTCTCGCCGTTGACGTGCGGCTGCTTGAGCAGGACGACCTCCTTGAGCCAGGAGTCGATCTTGCCTCTGACGATGTTCGGGCGGATGTTCTCAGGCTTGTCGGCGAACTGCTCCTCGGCGATCCGCTTCTCGCGCTCGAGCTCCTCGGCCGGCACGCCGCCCTCGTCGACCGCCACCGGGGCGGCGGCGGCGATGTGCAGCGCAAGGTCCCGCGCAAAGGAGACGAAGTCCTCGTTGCGCGCGACGAAGTCCGTCTCGCAATCGATCTCGACGAGCACGCCGATCTTGCCGTTCGAATGGATGTAGGACTGGACGGTGCCCTCGCTGGCCTCGCGCTCGCCGCGCTTCTCGGCCTTCGCTGCCCCCTTCACGCGCAGCGCCTCGATCGCCTTCTCGATGTCGCCGTCCGCCTCGACGAGGGCCTTCTTGCACTCCATCATCCCTGCGCCGGTGCGCTCGCGCAGGGCCTTCACGTCTTGGGCGGTGATGCTCATGCGGTGGGCTCCCCCCCGGAGCCGGCGTCGGTCGTGGTGGTGTCGGCCGGCGCGCTCGTGGCGGCCTCGGGCTCGGCGGCAGGCGCCGCGGGTGCCTCGTCGGCGGCGGGCGCAGACGGCGCCGGCGCCTCGTCGGCGGCGGGCGCAGACGGCGCGGGTGCCTCATCAGCGGCAGGTGCCGCGGGTGCCTCGCTCGCGGGCGCGGCCGAAGCCGGCTCCGCGGGCGCAGCCGGCTCGGCGGGCGCAGCCGGTGCCGCGGGCGCAGCCGGTGCCGCAGGCGCGGCCGGTGCCGCAGGCGCAGCCGGTGCCTGAGGCGCAGCCTGTTGCTGCGCCGGCGCGGCGGCGGCCGCGGCCTGCGCTGCCTGTGCCGCGGCGGCCTGCTCGGCGGCCCGCTTGGCGTCCTCGGCCTCTCTACGCGCCTGCTCCTCGGCGTCGCGCTTGGCCTGCTCCTCCGCCTCGCGCTTGGCCTGCTCCTCGGCCTCGCGCGCCGCGCGCGCCTCGGCCTCGATGCGGGCCTTCTCCTCGGCCTCCTTGCGCGCCCGCTCCTCCTCCTCGCGGAAGACTCGGTTGCCCTCGCCGATCACCTGGCCGAGCGCGCCCGCGATCACCGCGCAGGAGCGAATCGCGTCGTCGTTGCCGGGGATCACGTAGTCGATCCCGTCCGGATCGCAGTTCGTGTCGACGAGCCCGATGATCGGGATCCGCAGCCGCTGCGCTTCGCGCACGGCGATCGCCTCGACTCTGAGGTCGACGACGAACATCGCGTCGGGGATGCGACCCATGTTCTTGACGCCGCCGAGGTTCGCCTGCAGCTTCGCGAGGTCGGCCTGGGCCGCCATCCGCTCGCGCGTCGGCAGCAGCGCGAGCTGGCCCTCGGCCTCGTAGCGCTCGAGGTCGTGCAAGCGCTTGATGCGCCCCGAGATCGTGCCGAAGTTCGTCAGCAGCCCGCCGAGCCAGCGGTGGTTGACGTACGGCTGTCCGGCCGCCTCGGCCGACTCCTTGACCGCGTCGCGCGCCTGCTTCTTCGTGCCGACGAACAGGACGGTGCCGCCGCGATGGGCGAGCGCGGAGGCGAACTCGCGTGCCTCCTGCAGCAGCGCGTCGGTCTGCAGCAGGTCGATGATGTAGATGCCGGCCCGCTCGCCGAAGATGAAGCGACGCATCTTCGGGTTCCAGCGGCGCGTCTGGTGGCCGAAGTGAACGCCGGCCTCCAACAGCTCCTTGATGCCAACTTGAGCCACGAGTGTGCTCCCTTTGAATGGTGGTGCGGATTCCCGGCCGGAGGCGTCGCGATCCCGGCATGGAAGCGCCGGGCAGGGCCGCGAGCCCGGATCGTCCGGGGTAGACGTCTGGTTGCGCGCGATTCTAGACGGTTCCGGCGCTCGCCCCGGCCTCCAGCCGTGCCAGGACGGCGGCGAGGTCGGGTGGCAGCGGCGAGGCGACGTCGACCGCCTCCCCGGTGACCGGGTGCGCGAAGGCGAGCCGCGCGGCGTGCAGGAATTGGCGCTCGAGGCCGAGTCGGCGTGGGGTGCCGTACTCGGGATCGCCCGCGACCGGGTGGCCGATCGCCTGCAGGTGGACGCGGATCTGGTGCGTGCGTCCCGTCTCGAGCGTCACGCGCAACAGCGCGAAGCCGGCGAAGGCGCGCTCGAGCGCGAAGTGCGTGCGCGCCTCGCGCGGGACGTCGGTGTCGGTCGACATGCGCGTGCGCACGCGCCGGTCACGCCCGATCGGCGCGTCGACGGTGCCGCTGCGCGCCGGCGGGCAGCCCTCCACGAGCGCGAGGTACTCGCGCCGCAGCTCGCGTCTGCGGATCGCCTCCTGCAGCGCGCGGTGGACCGCGTCGGCCTTCGCGACGACGAGCAGCCCGGACGTGTCGCGATCCAGCCGGTGGACGATCCCGGCGCGCGCCGGGTCCTCGCCGCCCGCGACGCGACCCGCGAGCGCCTCCGCCAGCGTCGCGCCGCGATGCCCGCGTGCCGGATGCACGACGACGCCGGCCGGCTTGTCGACGACGAGCAGGTGCTCGTCCTCCCAGGCAACCGCAAACGGGACGTCCGTCGTCGTGACCGGCGCCGCAGCCCCGGTCGGCCCGGGCGCGACCTCGACCCGCTCGCCGGCGGTCACGCGGTGGCGCTTCGGGCGCAGCTCGCCGTCCACCGTCACCAGCCCGGCGTCGATCAACCGCTGCGCCTGCGCGCGCGACCCGATCCCGCCCTCCCCGGCGAGCAACTGGTCGAGCCGTTCGCCCTCCGCGGCTGCGGGGACGTCAATCCGCAGCAGAGCGGCCACCCAGCTCCAGCACGAACACGAGCGCCACCACGCCGCTCGTGATGCAGACGTCGGCGACGTTGAAGGCCGGCCAGTGCGGGACGTGGATGAAGTCGGTCACGTAGCCCTGGTGGATGCGGTCGATCAGGTTGCCGAGCGCGCCGCCGAGCACGAGACCGGTCGGCAACCACAGCAGAGGCCGCTCGGCGTGCCGCCCGAAGTAGACGAGCAGCAGCGCAAGCGCGCCGAGCGTCACGATCAGCACCGGTGCGCCGCCGCCGCCGAGGAAGCCGAACGCGACCCCTGGGTTGTGCACGTTCACGAGCGACAGCGGGCCGAGCACCTCGCGCTGCTCACCGGACACGACCGAGGAGCGCACCAGCGCCTTCGTCCCCTGGTCGACGAGCAGCACGAGCACGACGACGAGGCCGGCGAGCACCCAGCGCGCGCCTCGGGTCTGCGTCGGCACGGCGGTCGTCTCCACGGCCTCCATCAGCCCTGGATCAGCGAGACGACGACCCGCCACACGACGATCAGCACGATCGTCGCGACCATCGGACTGAGGTCGAGCGGCCCGAACATCGGCAGGAAGCGACGGAAGATCCGCAGGTAGGGCTCGACGACGCTGCGCAGGAACTCGACGATCGCGTTCCACCAGCGCGAGTACGGCGGCCGGATCCCGACCGAGTACATGATGCTGATGACGACGTAGGCGAAGATGCAGATCAGGTAGACGGTGAAGAGCGCGTCGACGTAGCGGGCGATGTCACTTCGCACGGTCCACAGGATGACCGCAGCCGCCGTGCTCACCGTCTCCCCCCGTGCACGGCCGCGTCGGCCGCTGCGTGGAAGGCGTCGCGCAGGCCGCCAGCCTCGAGCGCAGCCAGGCCCCGCGCGGTGACGCCGCCCGGCGAGGTGACCGCGCGGCGCACGGCGAGCGTGTCGAAGTCGCGCGCCGCGAGCAGCGCGGCGCAACCCTCGGTCGTCGCGGTCGCCAGCTCGGACGCGAGCTGCGGCGGCATGCCGAGCCGCACGGCCGCGTCGACCTGCGCCTCGACGAACAGCGACACGTACGCCGGGCCGACGCCCATCACCGCGGTCGCGACGTCCATCAGCCTCTCCGGCACGGCCACGACCGTCGCGATCCGCTCCAGCAGCACGACGAGCGCGTCGTCCTGATCCCCCTCCGCCGCGACGCAGATGACCCCTCTGCCGATCTCGACGGCGACGTTGGGCATCAAGCGGACGACGCCCTGGGCGCCCGGATACGCCGAGCGCAGGGCATCGAGGGTGACGCCCGCGAGGATCGAGACGATCGTGGCCTGCCCCGCGCTGCCTGCGACCTCGGCTGCGACGGCTGCGAGCTGATCGGGCTTGTGGCACAGGACGACGACGTCGGCGGCCTTCGCCAGCTCGGCGTTCGAGCCGGCCACCTCGCCCCCCAGCTCCGCGACGAGCGCCTCGGCCTTCCTGGGGATCACGTCCGCGCACAGCACGGGGTCGCCCCAGCCGCGCGCGAGCGCGGAGGCCATGTTGCCTGCTCCGATCAGTCCGACGCGCATGGGACCGGAAGCCTACCTCGACCGACTCGGGCGGCTGAGCCCGGGCGCGGTCAGCTCTGGTTGAAGAAGCCTTTCTCGATCAGCCTCGCGCGCTCCTCGGCTGATACCTCGACGTTGCGCGGCGTGAGCAGGAAGACCTTGTCGGCGATCCGCTGCATGCCGCCGTCGAGCGCGTAGGTGAGGCCGGACGAGAAGTCGATCAGGCGCTTCGACAGGTCGGTGTCGGAGCCCTGGAGGTTCAGGATGACGGGGATCGAGTCCTTGAACTTGTCGGCCACGTCCTGCGCGTCGTTGAACGACTTCGGCACGACGAGGTGGACGCGCACGTCGCGGCCGTTGTTGGTGCGGCGGCCGGGCGGGCCTGATTCCCCCACCGGTCGCAGGACGCTCGTGCGCCGGTCGGCGGGCGCGTCGTCGGGGAAGATGTCGTCGAACTCGTCGCGCCGGCGGCGGCTGGAGGACAGGCGGCGCACGTTCGGGCGCTCGCGGTAGCGGTCCTCGAGCTCGGCCTCCGGCTCGTGGTAGGCAGGCTCGCGCTCCTCTTCGTACTCGTCCTCGACGGCGAGGCCGAAGTAGACGAGCGTGCGGTGCCAGGTGTCGCGGAATGCCATGACGTCGAAGGATTCGCGCAGGGCCGAAAGATCCCTGCAAGCGACATTATGCGCCCTGACGGTCGGAGCAGCCCTCGCGACCGCCGCCGACTGGCGCGTCGGCGCTCGCTCAACGGTAGAGCGTCGAGCCGAGGCGCACGATCGTCGCCCCCTCCTCGACGGCCACCTCGTAGTCCTGCGAGGTGCCCATCGACAGACGACGGAGCCCGTGCACGGCAGCCAGCTCGCGCAGTGCGGCGAAGTGCGGGCGGTTCTGCTCGGGGCGTGCGACCGCGGGCGGCATCGTCATCAGCCCCGCGACCGGCACGGGGACGCGGGCGAGGAAGGCGCCCAGCTCGCCCGGCGCGATCCCGCCCTTCGACGCCTCGCCCGCGACGTTCACCTCCACGAGCACGCCGAAGTCGTCGCGCTGCGGGGCGTGCTTCGCGAGCTGCGCGAGCGCCGAATCGCTCGCGAGCGAGTGGATCAACCGCACGTGCGGCGCGATCTCGCGCACCTTGCGGCTCTGGAGATGGCCGATGAAGTCCCACGTGAACGCGGCTCGCCCCTCCCACGCCGTGGCCTTCGCCACCAGCTCCTGCGCGCGATTCTCGCCCACGAGCGTGAGCCCAGCCTGCGCCAGGGCTCCCAGCTCGTCGAGCGGGACGTACTTGACGGCCGCGAGCAGCTCGACGTCGCCCGGGTCGCGCCCGCCGCGACGGGCCGCCTGCGCGATCCGCTCCCGGGCCTCCGCGACGTTCTGCGCGATGCGCCCGGGATCGAGACCGGTGATCAGCTCCGCCACGCGACCCCCGCCTGTCGGCCGGTGATGCCGGCGTCGCGGCGGTGGGAGAAGAACAGGCCCGGGTCGGTGCACAGCGTGCAGAGGCCGGCGTCGTGGACCGTTGCGACACCGGCCGCTTCGAGGCGCGTGCGGGCGATCGCCTTCAGGTCGATCGTCCGCTTGACCGGCTCGCGCCCGAACGCCGCGTGCACCTCGGGCCCGACCTCATAGCAGCAGCCGCCGGCACCCGGGCCGATCGCGGCCTGCAGCGGGCCGTCGTCGCCAAGCTCGCGCAGCGCCCGCACGCCCTCCTCGAGGACCCCGTCCGCCAGGCCGCGCCATCCGGCGTGGAGCATCGTGACGGCATGGTTGCCGATCAGCGCGACAGGGAGGCAGTCGGCGGTGAGGACGAGCAGGGCGAGACCGCGCTGGGTGGTGGCCTGGCCGTCGGAGTCGACCGGCGCGCTGGCCGTGGCCGGCCGCTCCGCGATCCGCTCGACGCGAGCGCCATGCACCTGACGGCCTTGGACGACGGCATCGAGCGGGACGCCGATGGCGGCGGCGACGCGCTCACGGTTGCGGCGCACGGCGACCGGGTCGTCGTCGGTCCAACGCCCAAGGTTCAGACTGGCGTACGCGCCCTCCGACACCCCACCCCGCCTGGTCGTGAACAGCGCCCGCCCACCCGGCAGCGCGATCCCGATGTGGTCGCCGACGGTCGCGAACGGGGCGGGAAGCTGCACGCGGCGGATGGTAGTCGGGCGATCACTGTCCGTCTGTACATCGCATGGATGTACAGACGGACAGTGATCTAAGGCGCCGCCGCGAGCGCGATGGCGAGCTGGGTGGCGCGGTCGGGGGCGTCGCCGTCGAGGCGGGCGCGCAGCGCGGCCGCGAGCCCCCGACCGACCGCCTCGCCCTGTGGGACGCCGGCCGCCAAAAGGTCGTCGCCGTCGATCGCGAGCGTGACGTGGCGGAGATCGTCGATCCAGGCGCGGGCGACAGGCTCCGCCCGCTGCCCGCCGGCCGGCGCGAGAGGCTCGGCGCCCAGGGCACCGGCCAACGCGACGGCCTCGACCGCCACGCCCCGCACCACAGCGGCGATCTCCGACGGGCGCACCGCCGCCGCAAGCCGCCGCTCGATGCCCTGCGCGTCGGCACAGGCGACCACGACGTCCCGCTCCCGTCCCGGGAAGCCGAGTGCGTCCGACCAGGCCTTCACCGACGCCGCGGCCACCAACCGACAGGCGCTCCCCAGCAGCAGCAGATCCCGCCGCCCGTCGGGAGGAAGCAGCGTCAGCGCCCGCTCCGCCACCGCCGCGTCGAAGCCAAGCGCGATTCCCAAGGGCGCCCCCTCCCACGCCGCGACCCACGCGAGCGCGCGAGCCGCCGACGGCTCGCGCAGCAGCAGGCGCAGCTCGCCCCCCACGCGCGTCGGCGTCGCCGTCGCCAACGCGCCGGTCGCCACCGCCGCGCGCGCCAGCGCCTCCGTCCCAGGCTCCACGCCGAACCTCAGCCGCGTCGCATAGCGCACGAGCCGCAGCAGCCGCGTCGGATCGTCGAGGAAGCTCGCGTCGTGCAGCACCCGCAGCACGCGCCCATCGAGGTCCTCGAACGCATGCGGGGCGGCGGCGACGCGTCCGTCGAGCGACGCGGCGATCGCGTTCACCGTGAAGTCGCGCCGCAGCAGGTCCTCCTCCAGCGTCCCCGGACGCACGTCCGGCAGCGCCCCGGGCCGCGCGTATGTCTCGGCACGAGCGCTCGCCAGGTCGTAGACGTGCCCGCCGCCGATCACGGTCGCGGTGCCGAAGCGGTCGTGCACGGTCAGCTCGCCGTCGAGCGCCGCCGCGAGCTTCTGGGCCGCCTCCACCGCATCCCCTTCCACGACGAGATCGAGATCCTCCGGGACACCGCCGAGGAGCGCGTCGCGCACCGCGCCGCCGACGATCCAGGCATGCGGGACCACCGCGCCGACGGGCGCCGCGTAGGGCAGCGAGCAGAGGCGCTGCACGAGGTCGGGGAACGAGGCCATCGGGGCGATCATCTACCATCCGCGACCGATGTCGAGCCCCCCGCCACGTCGTCGCCGACGCGGACTGCTCGTCGTGATCGCCGCGCTCGCTCTGCTCGCAGGCGGTGCGGCCGCGTTCGTGGTGCTCCACAAGCCCGGCGACGTCTCGCATCCGAACGTCGAGTTCACGACCACCGACCCGACGACACGAGCGGCTGTGCCGCCGAGACCGCAGGCGGTCGACCACTTCCTGTGGCCCACGTACGGCTTCTCGAGCGACCGCACGCGCAACTTCGGCGACGCACCGAGCTACCTCAGACCGCACTTCAGACGCGGCTGGACCTACTACAGCGGCGTGCTGCTCGAGTTCCCGCCGACGATCGACGGCGGCTCGCTCTACGTGCTCGACGACGACGGCATGCTGCGCGCGATCGCGAAGACGAGCGGACACGTCCGCTGGCAGCAGCGGGTCGGCCGGCTCGCCGCCGCCTCACCCGCCGTCGGCGACGGCCGCGTCTACGCCGTCGTGCTGCGCGGGATCGCCGGCGACACCGGCCGCATCGCCGCCTACCGCGCGAGCGACGGGCGCCAGGTGTGGTCGAAGGCGCTGCCGAGCCGTGCCGAGTCCTCCCCGCTGCTGCGCCACGGCACCCTCTACTTCGGCAGCGAGGACGGGACCGTCTACGCGCTGAGCGCGCGCGACGGTCACACCGTGTGGACGTACAGCGCGAGCGGCGCCGTCAAGGGCGGCCCGGCCTTCTCGAACGGCAACCTCTACTTCGGCGACTACGCCGGAAAGGTGCACGCCGTGCGCGCGCGTGACGGCAAGGAGGTCTGGTCGGTCGGGACGAACGGCACCCGCTTCGGCTTCGGCTCCGGCAGCTTCTACTCGACCGCCGCCGTCGCGTTCGGGCGCGTCTACCTCGGCAACACCGACGGGCGCGTCTACTCGTTCGCCGCCGGCAGCGGCCAGCTCGCGTGGGCGACGAGCACGGGCGCGTACGTCTATGCCTCCCCTGCCGTCGCCGACACGCCCGGACTCGGCCCGACCGTCTACATCGGCTCGTACGACGGCAACTTCTACGCGTTCGAGGCGCGCTCCGGCGCGACGCGCTGGAGCTACCCGGCGGGCGCGAAGATCTCCGGCTCGGCGACGATCGTGGCGAACGTCGTCTACTTCTCGAACCTCGGGGCGAAGAACACCATCGGGCTCAACGCGCGGACCGGCCGCAAGGCCTTCGGCTTCCCCGACGGCGCCTTCAATCCGGTCGTCGCCGACCGCCGCGCGATCTACCTCGCCGGCTACACGAACCTCTACGAGCTGCTGCCCCAGCGCGCCACGCCGAGCTGGCAGAGAGCACAAGCGGCCGCGGTGCGCGCCGTGAGCGTCGAGACGACGCCCCAGGCCGCCAGATCACGACGAGCCCGCTGAAGCGAGACTGATCAGGACTCCGGCGCGGCGGCGCGCACGGGGATGCCCGCGCGGGCGAGGTGCGCCTTGACCTCGGCGACGGTGTGGTGGCCGTAGTGGAAGATCGACGCGCACAGGACGGCGTCGGCGCCTGCCTTCAGCGCGTCGACCAAGTCGTCGAGCTGCCCGGCGCCGCCGGACGCGATCACCGGGACGTCGACGGCCTCGGACACCGCGTGCGTCAGCTCGAGGTCGTAGCCGGCGTTCGTGCCATCGCGGTCCATGCTCGTCAGCAGGATCTCGCCGGCCCCGCGCTCGACGCCCTCGCGCACCCACTCCACGACGTCGCGCCCGGTCGGCGTGCGCCCGCCGGCGACGAAGACCTCCCAGCCAAGCTGCGTCGGGGACGTCGCTGGCAAGGACGGGGCACCGCCGGCGGAGCCGGTGGTCCGCGTGGCCTGCTCCGCAGGCGAGCGGCCGAGGACGCCGCCAGCGGCGTCCCCACGCCGCTTCGCGTCGATCGCGAGCACGACGCATTGAGAGCCGAACTGCTCGGCCAGCTCGTCGATCAGCTCTGGTCGCGCGACGGCGGCCGAGTTGACGGAGACCTTGTCGGAGCCGGCGTCGAGCACCGCCTGCGCATCCTCGACGCTGCGGATCCCGCCGCCGATCGTAAACGGGATGAAGACCTCGTCGGCCGTGTGGCGCGCCAGCTCGACGACCGTGTCGCGCTTGTCGTGCGTCGCCGTGATGTCGAGGAACACCAGCTCGTCGGCGCCGGCCGCGTCGTAGCGCTGCGCCAGCTCGATCGGGTCGCCGGCGTCGCGCAGGTCGACGAACCCGGTGCCCTTGACGACGCGCCCGCCGTCGACGTCGAGGCACGGGATGACGCGCTTCGTGTGCATCGTCAGCCGGACGCCGGCTCGGCGGCCTTGCGCGCGCCGTCGTCGCCGTTCTTGCGGCTGCGGGGCTCGGGCAGCAGTGCCGTCCGCGCCTCGGCGACGCCGAAGCGCCGCTCGTACAGCGCCTTGCCGACGATCACCCCGGTCAGGTTGATCTGCCGCAGGGCGGCGAGCGCCCTGAGGTCGTCGAGCGTGCCGATCCCGCCGGAGTAGATGAACGTGCCGCGCACCGCCTCGGCGACGCGGCGCACCTCGTCGAGGTCCGGGCCGGTCAGCATCCCGTCTCGCTCGATGCTCGAGTAGACGAGTCGCTTCACGCCGCGCCGCTGGAGGTGCTCGATGACACCGGACGCCTCCATCTCGGTCTGGTGCGTCCAGCCGGCGCTCGCGACACGCCCGCCGCGCACGTCGACCGAGACGACCACGCGGTCGCGGTGCTTCGCGACCGCATCGTCGAGGAAGTCGACGTCGGTGTAGGCGGCCGTGCCGAGAATCACGCGTTCCGCGCCGGCCGCCAGCGCCGCCTCGATCGACTCGAGCGAGCGCAGCCCACCGCCGAACTGCACCGGCACGCCCAGCTCGCCGGCGATCCGCTCGAGCTGCGCGAGGTTCGCTGGCATGCCGTCGCGCGCGCCGTCGAGGTCGACGACGTGCAGCCAGCGGGCGCCGCCGTCGACCCATGCGCGGGCCGCGCTCAGCGGATCGGCGTCGTACACCGTCTCGGCCGCGAAGTCGCCCTGCGCGAGCCGCACCGCCTTCCCGTCACGGATGTCGATCGCCGGGTAGAGGATCATGCCGCTGGGAGGGCGGGTCGAATTCGTTCGCAGGCGGCGCTGAAGCTCGCCAGCAGGCGCAGCCCGGCGCTCGAGGACTTCTCGGGGTGGAACTGGACGCCGAAGACGTTCTCGCGCGCGACGGCGGTCACGAACCGCTCGCCGTACTCGGCCGTGCCGAGCACGTCGTCGGGATCGGCCGGCTCGGGCACCAGCGAGTGGACGTGGTAGAAGGCCGTCTCGGCGGACAGTCCGGCGTTCAGCCGCGAGGCGCGCTCGAAGCGCACGACGTTCCAACCGATGTGCGGCACGCGCAGGTCGCCGGCGGCCAGCGGCCGCACGTTGCCGCGCAGCAGCCCGAGGCCCTCGGCCGGCTCGACCTCGACCGATCGCTCGAACAGCAGTTGCATGCCAAGGCAGATGCCGAGCAGCGGCATGCCCGCCTCGGCGCGCTCGACGATCACCTCGTCGAGCCCCAGCTCGCGCAGGCTGTGCATCGCGCGCGGGAAGGCGCCGACGCCGGGCACGACGACGCCGTCCGCGCCGCGGATCGCGTCGTGGTCGCGCGTCAGCAGCGGCCGCGCGCCGACGTGCGCGAACGCCTTCTCGACCGAGCGGCGGTTGCCCATCCCGTAGTCGACGATCGCGATGACCGGCGAGACCGGGCCGACCGCGGCGGCCCTCTCCGCCGTCTCGCTTCGCTCCGCTCCGCGCGCCGGCGACGTCACACCAACGTCCCTTTGGTGCTCGGCACGCCGCTCTCCGTCGGATCGATCGCGACGGCGGCGCGCAGCGCGCGCGCGAAGGCCTTGAAGAGCGCCTCGATCATGTGGTGGACGTTGGTGCCCGCCTCGACGGCCAGGTGCAGCGTCAGCTTCGCGTTGCTCGCGACCGCGCGGAAGAGCTCCTCCGCCAGCTCGTGGTCGAAGTTGCCGATCGCCCCGGCCGGCAGCTGTGCCTCGAAGGCGAGGAAGGCGCGGCCCGAGACGTCGATCGCGCAGGTCGCGCGCGCCTCGTCCATCGGGATCGTGGCGCTTCCATAACGGGAGATGCCGGCGCGGTCGCCGAGCGCCGCGTCGAGCGCCTGCCCGAGGCAGATGCCGACGTCCTCGACCGTGTGGTGGGCGCCCGTCTGGAGGTCGCCGGTGGCGGTCACGTCGAGGTCGAGCCGGCCGTGGCGCGCGAGCAGGTCGAGCATGTGGTCGAGGAAGCCGACGCCGGTGGTGCGCGCGCCGTCACCCGACCCGTCCAGGGCAAGCGTCAGGCGCACGTCGGTCTCGCCGGTCGTGCGGTGGATCTCGGCGCTGCGGCTCATCTCGCTCCATTCTCCCGGATGCGGGCCTGGATTGACTCCGCGTGGGCCGCGAAGCCCTCGGCGCGCGCGAGCGCGGCGCCGTGCGGGGCCAGCGCAGCGGCCGCCGCGGCGTCGATCCGCACCTCCGCCATGCGACGGCGGAACGTGCGCGTCGACAGCCCGGAGGCGAAGCGTGCGGCGCCGTCGGTCGGCAGCACGTGGTTCGAGCCCGCCACGTAGTCGCCGAACGCGGTCGCCGCACCGGCGCCCACGAACAGGCAGCCGGCGCGCGTCACCCGCGGCGCGAGCGCCTCGGCGTCGGCGCCGATCAGCTCCAGGTGCTCGGGCGCGAACGCCTCGGCGAACGCGAGCGCGGCGTCGAGGTCCGCCGCCTGCACGAGCACGCACGGCGCCGGCTCGGGCGCATCGCCCAGCGCAGCGGCAAGCGCGTCGAGCAGGGCGCCGTCGGGCGAGACGGCGACCACGAGGCTGTCCGCCCCGTGCTCGCCCTGCGCACGCAGGTCGAGTGCCGCGAGCCGCGCGTCGGCGCCCACCCCGCCCAGCACGACGAGCAGGTCGCTCGGGCCCGCGAACCCGTCGATCCCGACGACGCCGGACAGCTGGCGCTTGGCCTCCTGCACCCACAGGCTCCCCGGGCCGACGATCACGTCGACCGGCCGCACCGTCTCGGTCCCGTACGCCAGCGTCGCGATCCCGTGCGCCCCGCCCACGCGGTAGACCTCGCCCGCGCCCGCAAGCGCGCAGGCGGCGAGGATCAGCGGGCTGCTCGACGGCGTGCAGACGACGACCTCCTCGACGCCGGCCGCGCGCGCGGTCACGACGCCCATCACGACGGTGCTCGGGTACGGCGCGCGTCCGCCGGGAACGTACACGGCCGCGCGCGCGACCGGCAGCTCGCGCAACGTCACGTGCTGACCTTGCGCCAGCGTCGTCTCGCGCTCGCCGTCGATCCCGGCCTCTGCGACCGCGCGCACGTTCGCGACCGCCAGCTCCAGCGCCGCCCGCACGGCCGGATCGATCGCCGCGAGCGCGGTCTCGAGCTCCTCCGTGGACACGCGCAGCGGCCCCGGCTCTGCGCCGCCGGCGTCGAGCTCGCGACGGAAGTGCTCGAGCGCTTCGTCGCCGCCCGCGCGCACGCGGGCGATGATCTCCGCGACGTTGGCGGACACGTCGGACCCGCGCGGCACCAGCCTGCGCAGCTCGTCCACCAGCGCGGCCGGATCCCCGTTCAGCGTGCGGCGCTCAAGCCGCACGCACGCGCTCCAGCAGCTCGTCGATCGCGGCCGCCTTCAGCTTGTGCGCGACGGGGTTGGCGATCAGGCGCGCGGTGCAGACGACGATCTCCTCGCGTACGACGAGGCCGTTCTCCCGCAGTGTCGTGCCGGTCGCCGTCAGGTCGACGATGCCGTCGACGAGGCCCGTCAGCGGCGCGAGCTCGACCGAGCCCTTGACCTCGACCATCTCCGCCTGGCGACCGGTCGCAGCGAAGTGGCGCGCGGCGATCTTCGGGTACTTCGTCGCGATCCGCATCATGCCGAGGCGGCGTCGCGCCTCCTCCATCGGATCGTCGCCGGCGACGGAGGCGAGCACCATCGTGCAACGCCCGTAGCCGAGGTCGAGCAGCTCGTACACCTCGCGCTCGGGCTGCTCCATCAGCACGTCCTTGCCCGTCATGCCGACGTCGGCCGCCCCGGCCGCCACATAAGTCGGGACGTCCGAAGGCCGCATCGTCACGATCCCGACGTCGCGGAACAGCAGCTTGCGGTCGTTGGAGCGCACCTCGCGCGTATCGATCCCGATCGCATCGAGCAGGTCGAGCGTCTCCTTGAAGAGCGCGCCGCGCGGCACCGCGATCGTCAGCCCGCCGTTCGCGCTCACGAGCTCTGCCCTCGGTCGCGCTCGCCGCGCTCCTCGCCGGCGAGCGCGATGTGCAGCCGCTCGACGTTCAGCGCGAAGCCGACCGCCGGCAGCGGCCGGCCGAAGCGGCCGAGCAGCTCGTCGTAGCGCCCGCCGCCGCCGATCGGCACGCCGAGCGCCGGATCGAAGACCTGGAACACGGCGCCGGTGTAGTAGCCGAGGTTGCGCACGAGCCCGAGGTCGAAGATCAACCGCTCGGCGACGCGCGGCTCGAGCAGCGCGTGCACGCCGCGCAGCCCCTCTGCCGCCTCGCTCGCGTGCCCGTCGAGGTCGGCGAGCACCTCCGGCCCGCCGCGCAGCTGCGGGACGCGCACGAGCAGGTCCGTCGCCTCGGCGCCGAGCCCGAGCGCCGCGACCTCGCGCTCCAGGCCGACGAAATCGCGTGACACGAGCTCGTGCAGCATGCGTTCCCGCTGCGCACCGGCCACGGCGTAGCCGTCGAGCAGCGCCTGGTAGAGCGCGACGTCGCCGAAGCCGATGCGGTACCCCTCGAGGCCGACCGCGTCGAGCATGTCGCACAGCACCGTCAGCGCCTCGGCGGTCCCATCAGGAGCTGGCGCGCCGACGAGCTCGATGCCCGCCTGCAGGAACTCGCGCGGCTGCCCGCGCTGTGGGCGAACGCCGCGGTAGGCGTGCGCGAGATAGCAGAGGCGCAGCGGCGGCTCGGCGGTCGCGAAGCGCGTCGCCACCAGCCGCGCGATCGGCACGGTCATGTCGGAGCGCAGCACGAGCACGCGCCCCTGCTCGTCGAACAGCCGGTACGCGGGCGGCGCGCCGCGCACGTCACCGCGCGCGAGCGTCTCCTCGTACTCGAGCGCCGGGGTCGCCACCTCGCCGTAGCCCGCCCGCTGGAAGACCTCGAGCGCGGTCGTCGTGATCGCGCGCAGCTCGCGCATCTCGTCGGGCAGCACGTCGCGGGTCCCGCTCGGGATCGGGTGGATCGTCGGGGCGCCCGCGGGCGCCGTGCCAATGGGGTCCGTGGCGGTCACGGATCAGATGGTTGAGTCCACGAGATTCGTGGATGCGAGGGGTGCGATGGGCGGATGCTGGGCGACGCGCGGTGTCGAAGGCGATGCCGGTGGCATCGGCAAGACGCCGCGTGGCGCCCAGCGCCGCCCAGCGTCACCCTCGCGCCGCGAGATCGTGGAATCAACCATCTAGTGGGCGTGGACGCGCTGGCCGTCCTCGACGCGCTCGATGCGCGCCCCGAGCGCGCGCAGGCGCTCGTCGATCCGCTCGTAGCCGCGGTCGATCTGACGGACGTTGCCGATCTCGGTCGTGCCGTCGGCGGCCAGCGCCGCGATCAGCATCGCCATGCCGGCGCGGATGTCCGGCGACTCGAGTCGTTCCCCGCGCAGCCGGCGTGGGCCGACGACGAGCGCGCGATGGGGGTCGCAGATCGTGATCGCGGCGCCCATCAGCTGCAGCTTGTCGGTGAAGAAGAGCCGATTCTCGAACATCTTCTCGTGGATGATGACCGACCCCTCCGACTGGGTCGCCAGCGCGAGCGCGATCGACGTCAGATCGGCGGGGAAGGCAGGCCACGGCCCGTCCTCGACCTTCGGCTGGTAGCCGCCGGCGTCGTTGTGGATCACGAGCTTCTGGCCGCCGGGCACGAACAGGTCCTCCCCGCGCAGCTCGCTCTCGAGGCCGAGGCGCGCGAACACCAGACGGATCATCCGCAGGTCCTGCGCGTTCACGTCCTTGATCGTCAGCTCGCCGCCGGTGACGCCGGCGAGCGCCATGAACGAGCCGATCTCGATGTGGTCCGGCGCGACGGTGTGGTCGCAGCCGTGGAGGCGCTCGACCCCGTGGACGGTCATCACGTTCGAGCCGATCCCGTCGATGTCGGCGCCCATCTTCACGAGCATGCGCGCGAGATCCTGCACGTGCGGCTCGGAGGCGGCGTTGCGGATGACGGTGTCGCCGGACGTCAGCGCAGCCGCCATCAGCGCGTTCTCGGTCGCCATCACGGACGGCTCGTCCATCAGGAAGTCGCACGGCGTGAGTCCGCGCGGCGCGGTCAGCAGGATGTCGCGGCTGTGCTCCACGGTCGCGCCGAGCGCCTTGAAGGCGTCGAGGTGCGGATCGAGCCGGCGGCGGCCGATCACATCGCCGCCGGGCGGCGGCATCAGCGCCCGACCATGGCGCGCGAGCAGGGGCCCAGCGAGGAGGAAGGAGGCGCGGATGCGCTCGGACAGCGCGCGGTCGACGTCGGTCGTGGACATACCGTCGGCGCGGATCGCGACCTCGTTCTCGCTGATCCAGTCGGCGCGCGCGCCGAGGTCGGCGAGCAGCGCGAGCATCGCCTCCACGTCGGCGATCCGCGGCACGTTGCGGACGACGACCTCGTCGTCGGTCAGCAGCGCCGATGCGAGGATCGGCAGCGCGCCGTTCTTGTTGCCGGCGGGGACGATCGTGCCGGACAACGGCACGCCGCCTTGGATGACGAACTTCTCCATACGCGAGGGATCGGGTGATTCGGGGACGCCCGCAACGGGGTCGGACGATGCTCCCGGACGCCGAGTTAGGGTAACAGCCATGCCGAGGAGGTTTTCGCGCGGACCGCGAACCCTCCTGCTTCGCGGACTGGCCGACGGGCTCACGCCGGCCGTGCCCATAGGGTGACGGCGTGCCGTTCGGTCGCTATGGGCTGCTGCTGCGCCGACCTGGAATCCCGCGCCTCGTCGTGAGCGTGCTGATCGGGCGCACCCCGATCGGCATCTTCTCGCTCGCGATCGTGCTGCTCGTACGCCAGGAGACGCACTCCTTCGCGCAGGCCGGCGCGGCCAGCGCGGCCTGGGCGCTCGGCGCGGGACTCGTCGCTCCGCTGCAAGGGAGGCTCGTCGACCGCTTCGGCCAGCCGGCGGTCTTGATCCCCTCGACGCTGCTGAACGCCACTGCGGTCGCCGCCGTCGTCGTCGGCGCGCGGGCCGGCGCCTCGACGTGGCTGCTCGCGGTGTTCGCGTGGCTCGGCGGCGCCGCGCTGCCGCCGCTTGGCGCATGCATGCGCTCGATCTGGGCGGACACGTTCGCCGACGACGCAAGCGCGCGCAACACGGCCTACACGTTCGAGAGCATGATCGCCGAACTCTTCTACATCGTCGGACCGGCGATCACCACGCTGCTGATCGCCGTCAGCTCGCCGAGCGTAGCGTTGCTGACGGCGATCGGCCTGAGCGCTGCCGGCACCGTGGGATTCGCCACCGCGGCGCTCGCGCGGGGATGGCGCAGCGAGCACACCTCGCGACCGCGCGGCGGTGCGCTCGCAGCCCCGGGGATGCGCACGCTGATGCTCGCGATCGTGCCGACCGGGATCGCGTTCGGCACGCTGGAGGTCGCGATGCCGGCCTTCGCCGTCGAGCAGGGACACGCGGCCGGGCTGGCCGGGATCTTCCTGTCGGCAATGGCGGTCGGGAGCCTGCTCGGCGGGCTGTGGTACGGCGCGCGCCACTGGAGCGGGCCGATAGTCGCGCGCTTCATCGGGCTGCAGGTGCTCTTCACGCTCGGGCTCCTCCCACTGCTGCTGGCCGACTCGATCGGCTCGATGGCCGTCCTGATGGTGATCGCCGGGCTCGCGCTCGCGCCGTCCGCGGCCGCCGGTTACCTCATCGTCGACCACATCGCCCCCGCGGGAACCGTGACCGAGGCCACGACCTGGGTGATGACCGCGAACGTGGCCGGCGGTGCGATCGGCGCCGCGATCGGTGGGGTGGTCGTGCAGGACGTCGGCGTCAGAACGGCGCTCGTGATCGCGTGCGCCGGCCCACTGATCGGCACGCTCTTCACGCTCGCGCGCCGGCGCACGCTCGAGGGCACGCCGACCGCCTCCGCACGCGTCTCGGTCTGACGCGAGACCACCCGGCCCTGGGCCGCTCGTGCTTGCCCCGGCCCTGCAAAGACGTCTCACGAGTGAGCGTCCGCGCCCGCGGAGGCCAGCCTCAACGCCAGCGGCCCCCGGCCTTTGCCCACGCGAGCAGATGGTCCGGCCCGCAGAACGCGTCGCCGATACGGTGCTCGCCGCGGTGGCGCACGAGCAGCACGCGCGTGTCGTCGACCGCGACACCGCACTGCGCGCACCGCCCGAGCTCGCGGTCGGACGTCGGGCGCTGTCTCAGCACGCCGGCGTCCCAGTGCGGCCCCTGCATCGCCCACGGGACGACGTGCTCGAGCCGGCAGAACACCGCGTAGCGTTCGCCCGCCTCCTCGGCGGCGCGAAAGCCCTCCTCCGAGCCCACCTCGACCCCACACCAGCTGCAGCGCTCAAGCGACACGCCGGGAGCCTAGCTCGTCCTCCGCACCACCGGCGAGCGGCCCCATTCCTCCCCGCGCTCCCACTACGTCTGCAAGATCCGTTGCAGCCGACCACGCACTGTTGCCCGCTGCAGCAGGAAATTTCGCGCTTCAGGGCCTGGTGGGGACCTCCATAGGCTGGACCATCCGAACACCCGGCTACCTTACCGAACACATGTTCCCCTTCCGCCCCTCCACCGCCGTCACCGCGCTGCTCGATGCCGCCGAGGCGATGCTCGCGCCCGAGCCCACTGCCGGCGCGCCCGAAACCCTCCAGCAAGGGCGCTCGGGTTGCGCCGGAACGCACGCCAACCGGCCGCATCCGCACCGGCGCCCACTCGTGCGCAACACCAGCCGGCGGCCCGGTCCTCCAGCCGCGGTCCAGCTCTGTCTCTCGCCCGTCGCTCGCGCGGGCGCGCAGCCGACACACGCCGGCAGCACCGCGGCGGACGTCGCAGCAACCGGCCGCTGACGGACCTAGCGCCGATCCGGCCCTGCCCCGTGCTGCGCCCACACGTCGGGCCAGCACCACGCGCCAGCGCGACCCAAAACCACGACGAGCCCCGAACGCCGGTGGCGTTCGGGGCTCGTCCTACCAAAAAAACCGGCGGCGTCCTACTCTCCCAGGCCCTTGCGGGCCAAGTACCATCGGCGCTGAGAGGCTTAACTGCTCTGTTCGGAATGGGAAGAGGTGTTTCCCTCTCGCCAAAGCCACCGGAAACCGGTCGAAACCACGCCTCTCCGCGGGCCTTCAAAACTGCACAGCGCCATTGAGACGGGTATCAAATATCCGTCAAGCCCTCGACCAATTAGTACCAGTCTCCTGCAGGTGTTGCCACCCTTCCAGATCTGGCCTATCAACCTGGTGGTCTACCAGGGGTCTTACTCCCTCAAGGGGATGGGAGAGCTCATCTCGAGGCCGGCTTCCCGCTTAGATGCCTTCAGCGGTTATCCGATCCGCACGTAGCTAACCTGCGATGCCCTTGGCAGGACAACAGATACACCAGAGGTGCGTTCATCCCGGTCCTCTCGTACTAGGGACAAATCCTCTCAACTCTCCAACGCCCACGGCAGATAGGGACCGAACTGTCTCACGACGTTCTGAACCCAGCTCGCGTACCGCTTTAATGGGCGAACAGCCCAACCCTTGGGAGCAACTCCACCCCCAGGATGCGACGAGCCGACATCGAGGTGCCAAACCGGGCCGTCGATGTGGACTCTTGGGCCCGATAAGCCTGTTATCCCCGGAGTACCTTTTATCCGTTGAGCGACGGCACTTCCACTTGCTACCGCCGGATCACTAAGACCTGCTTTCGCACCTGCTCGACTTGTCAGTCTCGCAGTCAAGCTCCCTTACTACCTTTACGCTCTACGCACGATTTCCAACCGTGTTGAGGGAACCTTTGTGCGCCTCCGTTACATTTTGGGAGGCGACCGCCCCAGTCAAACTACCCGCCTGGCACTGTCCAG
>Ga0210410_10000187_pt1 | contig 89099 bp, 83 predicted proteins | sample IncBWC4MmetaG_FD_161058 | JGI IMG/M metagenome (GOLD analysis project Ga0210410, IMG submission 161058) | Forest soil microbial communities from Barre Woods Harvard Forest LTER site, Petersham, Massachusetts, United States - Inc-BW-C-4-M | ecosystem: Environmental > Terrestrial > Soil >... | reverse complement strand
GACTTGAACCACCGACCTCGCCCTTATCAGGGGCGCGCTCTAGCCACCTGAGCTACAGGCCCATTCAAACGTGGCAACAACTCTTTCTACTTTACCGTACCCGCCAAATCCTGGCAATTCTCTCTTCTCAAATCGTCTTCTAGCTACAACTGATTCTTTCCTGTGGCACAGCGATTCCTGGCTGTGCTCTTCGGCTCGTCCCGGCTTATCGCGGTCGTATCACGCTTTCAAGGCTCTAACCTCCACTCCCGCCCCCTCCAACGCCTTCCGCACCGCCTCCGCAATCCGCTCCGCTCCCGGTGTATCCCCGTGAATGCAGATTGTCTGCGCCTCCACCGCCACCACTGTTCCCTCACGGGTCAACACGCCTCGCCCTTCCGCAATCCGCACCGTCTGCTCCGCCGCTTTCTCCGGCGTATCCAGCAGCGCATCCCGAAATTTCCTCGCCCGCAAACTTCCATCCTTCTCGTACCGCCGGTCCGCAAACGCCTCCGCCGCCGCGCGAAATCCCGCTGCGCGAAACTCTTCCAGCATCACCGACCCCGCCAACCCCACCAGCACCACACCCTGCCCCCACCGCCTCACCCCCTCGGCAATGCCTCGCGCAATCCCCGCATCCTGCGCCGCTTGGTTGTACAGCGCTCCATGCGGCTTCACATGCACCACTGCCGCGCCGCACTTCTCCGCAATCTTCCCGAGTGCCACCACCTGCCGGTATACCGAATCCCGAATCTCCTCCGCGGTCAAATTCAGCGCCACCCGCCCGAAATTCTCGCGATCCTCGTACCCCGGATGCGCTCCCACCGCCACGCCATGCCGCAGCGCCTGCTCGATCGTCGTGCCCATCATCTCTTCATCGCCCGCGTGCCCGCCGCAAGCCACATTCGCCGACGTCACAAACTTCATCAGCGCTTCCTGGCTTCCATCCGCCAGCATCTCTGGCAGTTCGCCCATATCGCAATTCAAATCCACGCGCCTCATGCGAACAGCCGCTCCTCTGAATTCAGCAACTTCTGCTGCTCGATCCACAATTCCCGCGCCGCTGCGAGTGACACCTCTTCAAACCGAATCGTATCCCGCGGCCGTAACTGTCCAACGCAATGCAAATCCGCCCCGATCACATTCGCAATCTTCGGATACCCGCCCGTCGTCTGTTGCTCCACAAACAAAAGTATGGCCTGCCCCGATGGGGTAACCTGAATCGCTCCCACCGGCGTGCCTTCGCTGATCATCTCCGCATTTCTCTGCGCGGCCAGCCGCGGCCCATCCAGGCGCAGCCCCATCCGATTCGATTCTTCACTGACCACAAATTCGCCGCCCGCCATCGTCCTCCGCGCCTCTTCCACGAACCAATCCAACTGCGGCCCTCGCGTCACCCGCAACTTCTTTTTTGGCTTCAGCGTGTCCAAAACTCCCGGCCTCAGTTTCCGCCGCCGGATATTTCTCTCGAGACTCCCAATCGGCAACACATCGCCTTTGCGCAGCGCCCGTCCCTCCCAACCTCCCAATCCGCTCAACAGGTGCGTCGAAGCGCTCCCCAGAAAATCCGCCACACCAATCCCACCCGCCGCGCACAAATAACACCGCGCAAAATCCCGCGTCGCCCCCAGCGTCACTCGCTTTCCCGGCAAAATCGCGTGTGGCCTCCACAACTCCAGCGCCTTCCCATCCACCTGCGCGGCAAAATTCGCGCCCGTCAGGCAAATCACCGCACCATCGGGGAATAAAAACGTTCCGCCAGTAAGCGTCATCTCCAACGCCGGCGCCCCGGGGCTATTCTCCAGCAGCAAATTTCCCAACCGCAGTGCCACCGCGTCCGCCGCACCCGATGCGGAAATCCCCAGCACACCAAATCCTTCGCGCCCAAAATCCTGCACCGTCGTCTGCAATCCTGCCGACTCCACCACCAGTGAATTCATGCCCGCCTCATGGCCAGGTACTCCGCGCTCGTGATCGGCCTGAACTTTACGTGATCCCCAATCGCAATCAGTCCCATCGGCTCGCGATCCTTGCGAAACATTTCCAGTGGCGTCCTTCCAATCAATCGCCAGCCGCCTGGCGTGGCAAACGGATACACTGCCGTCTGCCGTCCCGCAATCCCCACGCTTCCTGCAGCCACTTCCTTGCGCGGGGTCTGCAATCGCGGGGTCGCAATCTCCTCCGCCAGATCTCCCAGATACGCAAAGCCGGGCGCAAATCCCAAAAAGTACGCGTGATACGTTCGAGCGATGTGCAATTCGACGACTTTCTCCTCCGTCAATCCACGCCGCGCCGCCACGTCCTCCAGATCCGGCCCAAACTCGCCGCCGTAACACACGGGTACTTCCACCAGGCGAGGCTTCGCCGCCGGCATTTTCTCCGCGCGCTTTTCGAGTTCTGAAATTCTTGCCTGAACTTCGGCGTGATCCACCGCGGCCGCGTCAAACGTAATCAGCAGGGAGCAATACGCCGGCTGGACATTCCGTATCCACTTGATCAGCTCGCTCTGGAGCAGCCGTAACAACCGTACCACTCGCTCGTGCGCCGCCGCGCCGATCTCTTCTCCCAGATAAACCAGCAGCGTCTGGTCGCTGGCGGCTCGAAATTGCACTCTGGTCTCCTGCGTTCGCGCCCTCGCTACTGCACGAACCCGATGTTCGCGCCCGGCATCGGCGCACCCTCCGGCCCTTCCTTGATCGGCCCGTACGCCGCCTCAAACCGCGCAATATTCTCGCCCAGCGCCCGCCAGATCCGCTTCGCATGCCCGGGACTCACAATCACGCTGCTCAGCAGCTTTCCTTGCGTTCCATTCGGAAAGATGTACACAAAATTCAGCGTAAACTCCTCCGCATGGTGCTGGATCATCACCAGGTTGCTGTACAGCCCCTGCATTTCCTTTTCATCCGCCTTAATCTGCACTTGCCCCGGCGGCGTTACTTGCTTCTCATCCATGTTGTTCTCCCAAAATTCCTCTCCCAAAGTATCACAGCCCACCCCACCCCACCCCACCCGTAGCGGCCACCTTCAGGCGGCCGCGCTCTTCTCTGCGTACTCAGCGCTCTCTGCGAACTCTGCGTTATCTCCCTTCCTGATACATTGTTCTTCGTTTCGATAAGTCCTATTGACATCCACCCTAGTTAATTCTACTTTATAAGAGAAGTTAACTATAGTTAATACAACCGATGTCCGACATCTTCTCCAAGCGATTCTCCACCGCCCCGGCCCTCCCAGCCGACCAGCCCGAAGTCTCCGCCTGGCGCCGTGCCCTCACGCTGCCCTCTCTCCCCGAATCGCACCGCAGCATTCCCATCTCTCACAACGCCCACTGGTTCCGCAAAATCCTGGCCTTTGCCGGCCCCGGCTATCTCGTGGCCGTCGGCTACATGGACCCCGGCAACTGGGCCACCGACATCGGCGGCGGCTCTAAATTCGGCTACACACTGCTCAGCGTCGTCCTGATCAGCAATCTCCTTGCGATGTTTCTCCAGGCGCTCTCCGCGAAGCTCGGCATCGTCACGGGCCGCGATCTCGCCCAGGCCTGCCGCGACCACTATTCCCGCCGCGTGTCCATTTTTCTCTGGGTCGCCTGCGAACTCGCCATTGCCGCCTGCGACCTTGCCGAAGTCCTGGGTTCCGCCGTCGCCCTCAATCTTCTCTTCCACATTCCGTTGCTTCTAGGTGTTCTGCTCACCGCATTCGACGTTCTCATCGTCCTCGCCTTGCAAGGCCGTGGTTTCCGCCTCATCGAAGCCTTCGTGATCACTCTCATTGCCAGCATCGGCCTCTGCTTCGCCTATGAAATTTTCTTTGCGCACCCGATCTGGCGTGAAGCCGCCCGCGGCTTCATCCCCCGCGCCGAAATCCTGCGCAACAAGGAAATGCTCTACATCGCCATCGGCATCCTCGGCGCCACCGTGATGCCTCACAATCTCTATCTCCACTCCAGCATCGTGCAGACTCGCGCCTTTGGCCGGGCCAATTCAGAAAAGCGCGAAGCCCTGCGCTACGCTGTCATCGATTCCACGGTCGCTCTCTTTTTTGCTCTCTTCATCAACGCCGCGATCCTCGTTCTCGGCGCCGCTGCGTTTCACACCCGCGGCCTCAGCGAAGTCGCCGACATCGCGCAAGCCTACAAGCTTCTCAGCCCCACCCTCGGCGCCGGCCTTGCCAGCACGCTGTTCGCCTGCGCCCTGCTTGCCTCCGGGCAAAACTCCACGCTCACGGGCACCCTCGCCGGCCAGATTGTCATGGAAGGTTTTCTCGATCTCCGCCTGAAGCCCTGGCTGCGCCGCCTGATCACCCGCGCCATCGCCATTATTCCTGCTGTTCTCGTCATTGCCATCGCCGGGGAAGGGAAGCTCACCGCGCTGCTGATCCTCAGCCAGGTAATTCTCAGTTTTCAGTTGCCGTTCGCCGTGATTCCGCTGGTGCAATTCACCAGTGAGCGCGCCAAGATGGGTGACTTCGTCAACTCCCGCGCCACCATCGTCATCGCCTGGTGCGTCGCCGCCGCCATTCTTTTCTTCAACGGCGAACTCCTCTGGCTAATTCTTCGCCCCGCCTGATCTGGGATTTCTCTGTGCATTCTGTGACGCCTCTGCTACCGCTGTGTTGAAATCTTCTCTCTTTTGCCTATCGGCGAATCCACTTCCCGCCCGTCCCCGCTTATGCGAAACTTTTTATAGTGAATAAAAGTGATGACCACTCCTCCCAAAAAACCAAAAACGCTCCTCAAACTCCTCTTCGCCCTGGTCATCATCCTAATCTTCCTCTCCATTGGTTTAGCTGCCTTGCACAAAACCCCCTGGAAAGTCCCTCTCGAGGACAAACTCCGCAAGAATCCCCTAGACGCCTCCGCCACCAATCTCAACGTCGCGAAACCCCTCTATAACGAATACTGCGCCAACTGCCACGGCGATTCCGGCAAAGGCGACGGCTCCGACGCCATGATGTACGACCCTTCCCCCAGCGACCTCACCGAAGCGAAGCACATGAACTCCCTCACCGACGGCGAAATCTTTTACCAGATCACCCAGGGCCGCAAGCCAATGCCCTCCTTCCGCAAAAAACTAACCGAGGACCAGCGCTGGCAACTCGTAATCCTCGTCCGCTCCTTCACCGCGCCCGCCACCCCACCTCCAGCCCCTGCAAAATCTCCCGAACCTCCCGCAAAAAAGTAGTGGCCGGTTTTTTGACCGGCCAACAAAATCCCCCGCATGAGAATCGCAGACTAACCTAGGAACCGCGCCCGCAACGGACTGGGAACCAGGGGACACACTTCCTCTGTCGTCCCGAAGATTTTCTTGCGGACGGACGCAATCGCGTCATAGGCCAAATCTCGCAAACCGCGCGGTACCAGACTCAACAATGCGGCGACGAAGAACCACAACCCACCCAGTCGCTTCAGAACATAAATCACCGCCGTCGATCGCGTAAGCACATTCTTGTTTTCTTCCACGACCACAACGCTGTCCGGAAGTTCGGAGCGCACGTCGTCCGCGATGCTTCGCTTGATCTGTTCTCCCTGCAGCGGCGCAAAAGAAAAAGGATGTGCGGATTGGTCTTCACTCAGCACGAACCGCACGAGTCCGTGGCAAAGACCGCAATGCCCGTCATAAAAAATCGGTTGCCCGGCAGGTTTCGGCGAAGGAATCCACGCGGGGTCAAAGGTGAAGAAATGCAGCATCAACATGCCGATGGTGAGATCGGAGAAATTCACCAAAACCAGCAGGCCCAGGTGCAAACCCACCATGGCTAGCCAAAGAAACGGCCGCAACCGTCGGAAAAGGGCGAGCGGAGCGAAGGCCAATTCCAGGAAAAGCCCAGCCCAAGTTGCGGCTTTCAGACACAATGCCGGGAGCGCGAGCAATAAGGCGCGTACCACAGTATCGCGCGCTAGGGGATTGGTCAGTACATGACGGAGAGCGGTGCCATCCACCCACGACGGGCTGATCAACTTGCAGTATCCGCTGTAGCTGTAGGCAACGGCCATCAAGATCCAGGCGGCAGCGAAAATGTCCGCTGGCATCTTCCAGGAGCCGGTGTCTTCGCCGCTGGAAGACAACTCCTTGCGATCGGAGAGCGACGGAATCAGCACGTAAGCCAGCAGCATCCACCCGATGAAAGGAAGGGAAGGATTGCCAATCAACGGATTTCTGCCGTATAGACACGCCCAGAAGTACCAGACCAGAATCGCCATGACCCGATCGAATTTGCCAACGGTCAGGAACAAGCTGAAAATTGCAGCCACCAGCAAGCAAGCCTGAACGAACAGCGGAGAGTCACAGAGGAGAAATAGATTCGGAAACAAGTGGAACAGCGGACTCATGGTTCCCTTGGGGAGAACTCCCTTTGAAGAGAAGAGTTCCGGCCCCCAAGGCAGGAGGCTGAGAAAGTGGTAAAGCAGGTAGAGGCCAAAAGTCACGCGGAAGATGCGAAATTGGCCACGGGTCCAGCCGTTTTTCATTTGCATGACGGCTCATACTCCAAAGGCAGATCGCTGCCTTGCGTGCCAGGCCGTGTTTCCACGCGAATGCGGGGCGTTCCGCGAATTTCTGTCACCGGAATCCCGAGTTCCCGCAAGAGCGGCGCGTCTCCACAAAGCGCGTGGCGCGAAATCGATTCGAACATCGGACGCAAGGAAGGATCCGATTGCAGGACCGGCCCGTAGGCGAGGACGGCGCCGTACACGTTGCGCCGATTGTACGGACCTCGCAAGCCTGCGGTTGTTTCCGGCCTGATCAAGATTGAGTGGAACACGCCAGACTTGTCAGTCCACTCCACAAAGAACCGGGAGGAGTAAGTCTCCAGGCCGCGCACCGAAGAAAACACTCTTGGCGCGGGAGACGCCGCTGTTGCGGCCGCCACACCCTTCAATGCCCGCAGATGCAGCAGGTCAGCGGTCATCTGCAACACGCCGAGCGCGAGTAGGGCGATCACCGGTTTTCTCACGGCTGTAAATCCTCCGTCTTCGCATGAACATCGCGTCCCAGCAGCATTTCCCCGAACCTGAGTTCCTGGGCAGGTTCAAAACCACATTGCGCATTCCACTCTCGCGGATTGCGAAAGGTGCCGAAAAGCATGTCCCACACCGGCAGGTCCGAGTAGTTGAAGGAGTGGACGCCCTTTTCGTGATGAATGCAGTGGCTTTCGGGCCGCTGAAACACGAAGCCCAGCCAGTACGGCGTGCGAATGTTCCAGTGGTACACGAGTTCGGCAAGCCCGCTGAGCAGGACGCCACCCGCAGCGGCCGCCGGTCCCAGCCCCACGACGAGATACAGGATCGCACTCGACAACGCGCTGTCGGCCAAAATCTCGAATGGATGCTTATAGAAGCTGGTGATCACTTCAATGCGTTGCGGGCTGTGATGCACCTGGTGAAACCACCGCCACAGGAAATCGCTTTCGTGGCGCCAGCGATGCCACCAGTAAAAAAAGAAGGTAATGGCGAGGTAGCCGAGAATGGAACCGCCCGCGGCGCCAAGCGCGTCTGCGTTCCAGGGTCTATGCCGCAACATCCAGCCGTTCCACGCGACGCCCGCAATCCACACGGCGCCCACCTGGAATCCATTCAAGAGCAGCGCGCGTGACCACCAACCTCGCACTCTCGGCCACTTGCGGCCGCCTCGTCGCGTTTCCACGATGATCATTCCCAGTGCGGCGATCAACACCAGCAACGGAATCAGAATCACTTTCAGGATTTCTACGATCCTCATGGAAGTGAACCTCCTTGACGAACGTTTGTCCCGGCAAGAGCCTGCGGGGTTCTACGCTTCCTTCAGCAGAAGCGCATCAAAATTCACCGCAAAGATCTCCAACGCCTGAGAACTGCGCTTTTTATCGCCGCTGGAGAGGTAGTCCAGAAATAGCCCGACGACGCTGCTCACGGCGAGAGTGGCCAGCGCGCGGCGTCTCGGTAGAGATATGCCGGCGGGCAACACCGCCGCCATCATTTCCACCCAGGTAGTGACTGCTCCCTCCAGGTACCGGCCGTAGCGCGCAGGCTTCTGCAAGGCGAGTCCATGTACTTCAAAAAAGAGCCGCAGGTAGCGTTCGTGCTGCGTCGAGGTAGCCCAGCGCCAGAACGCCCTCATGATTTGCGACGCTTTATGCCCCCGGCCATTTTCGACCATGGCGGCGAAGGCCTTCTGGACGCGATCCCGCACGACAATCATGGCTTCGCTGACCAGGGAATCCTTCGAGCGGAAGTGATAAATAAGGAGGCGCGCCTTGCTGCCAACCTTGGCGGCGAGCGGGCGAAGCGAGAGGTCGGCGACGCCGTGCTTCAACATGTACTCGATGGTGGCATCGAGCAGGACTTCGCGGCGGGGAGGAAGGGAACGTTTCATGTAACAACTGTTACATGAAACGACTGTTACAGTCAAGACAAACGGAAAGCGAAAGCTTGGCGCCCTCCTGGCACCTCCACAACCTGCACCATCAACAGGTTTTGCCGATTCGCTGCACCCACGGCCAGAAAAACAGAGCCGGGCAAGACGCCATCAAAAATGCGCCGTGCCCGGCTCGTGACTCGAATATCCGTGCCTTTACTTCCTCAACTTCCTCTAGCTCTTCTACTTCACGCTCCCCAACGCTGTCGCCACTTCCTTTACATCCGGCACCACGGGAATGTCGTAATCCTTCACCCAGGCCACTTTCCCGCCCTTATCAATGATGATGATCGACCGCCCCGTGATCCCTTTGTCCGCCATGTATACGCCGTATTTCTCGCTCATTGCGCCCTTCGGATGAAAATCCGCCAGCAGTGAATACTTGATCCCCATCTTCTCCGCATACGCCTTGTGCGACCACACGCTGTCCACGCTGACTCCAAGCACTTCCGCGTCCAGCGTCTCGAAATTCCGCATGTCGTTTACAAAGCATGCGTGCTCGTTCGTGCAGGTCGGGCTCCAATCCAGCGGGTAAAACACCAGCACCACCTTCTTCTTTCCCGCAAAATCCGAAAGCTTCACTTCCTTTTTGTTCTGGTCCTGCAGCGTGAATTCCGGCGCCTTCTGTCCAACTGCAATGCTCATAAACCCGCCCTCCGATGCGTTTTAAGTTCCTCAAGCATCTTACCGAATCCCACCCCTGCCGCCAATCTGCACGCTTCCACCTACGGACCGGGCGCGATACACTCCGCAGGGCAGAATCCGGGCGTCCAGCGCATCAATCGCGCGCTTCCGGCTGCATTTCCAAAATGTTGAGTCTTAAAGAAGTAGTCGACCGCTACTCCTCGCTCGCCAAAGAATGGGGCGATCCCGTCGCCCTCGAAGCCTTCGCCCTCGACCCTGAAGAAACCATCAAGCTCTTCACTTCTCTCGACGAAGACTACCACATCAGCCGCTTCGTAAACTTCTCCGTCGACCACGGCCGCCTCTACCTGATCAGCGGCAATCCCTCCACCCACATCCGAATCGACGCTTCCATCCGCGAGCTCCTCTAACTTTGGAGTGCGGAAGCAAAGCTTCCACTGTTACGCTCTATAGTCAATCCCCCCGAGATATCGAGATTGGTCGTCGAATGCGGGGCTTTTCCTTCTGTCTTACTCTGCGCTCTGCGTCTCCGCTGCCACCTCTGTGCTAAAATCTTCTCTCAAAAAATCAGCTTCAACGAAAACTGGATCTGCCGCGAAGTCCCCGCAGTGTGCGAGATAATCCCAAACCCGCTGCCCCGCACCGTATTCGATGGCAAGCTGAAATTCACAATATTAAACAAATTGAAAAACTCCGCCCGGAATTCCACCAATCCCAAGTCGCTCTTTCCCCGCCGCCCAAACGGCGTATCCTTAATCAGCGCAAAATCAAACTGCTTGAATCCCGGCGCCCGAAATGTATTCCGCCCCAGCGTCCCGAACCGTCCCAGATTCGGCCCCGTCCCTCCCGGCACATTCACCGGAATAAAAAAGAACGAACTGTTGTTGTCGCCCAATCCAAAATAATCTTCCCGCCGCGTCCGGCTGGTGGATAAATAGGGCATCGTAAGCAAATCCGGCCGGTCTGTTCCACCGGCCCCCGCGCTCGTCTGCTGAATCCCTGAATACACGGTGAACGGTGGCCCGCTCAGAATCGAAGTGATATTCAGCAGTTGCCATCCACCCGTCACATAGCGGCTCACCGGTTGCAGGAAACCGAGCTTATCGAATGGCAGCGCTTGAAACACGCTCACCGAAAAAACATGCGTCACGTCAAAGGTGGACGCGCCTTTCTCCGCCCGCTCGTCCAGTGGATTCTGCGCGAACGTCTGCAATATCGCCCCCGCGCTTCCGGGTATTCCTCCCAGCACCGCGCTCGTGTCGTCGATGGACTTCGAAAACGTATAGCTCGCCCCAAAATTCAGCCCGATTTTCGCATTCGTTCCGCTCACGCTGGTCTGCAGCGCGTGGTAACTCGAATGCGAATCGCTGGCCATCACATACTCCGGCCCGAATCCGCCGGTCGCGTTGCCCGAAGAATCAAACTGCGTGAATCGCGCGAACTGCGGCCCCGCGCCCGCATATCCGTTCGGAGTAAACACGCGCGCCAGATGAATCCCCGCCGTCCCCACATAGGCCGTGTTCCACCGCACCCACCCGAAATCGTGCTCGACGCCCGCCGTGTACGTGCCGATGTACCCGTTCTTGAAGTGCCGCGACATCACGCTCACGCTCAGCAACTGCGTTTGGTCGCCCGGCGTGAGCGCCTCCAGGTCCTTCTGAAACCTCGGTAGATCAATCGGCGTGTTCGCCGCCACGTTCGCAGTGCTCCCCGATGCAAACAACGGTTGGCCCGAAGTCGTAAAAGGCTCCGGCACCTGCAGCGGGGTAATGGAATTTGAAAAGGGAACTGGCACACCCGGCAGCGCCGTCACCAGCGGTTGCACCACAAACGGCAATCCGCCGGTCACAAAATTGTCCTGCCACAAATTCGACAAAATCGTGGTGATCGCGCCGCCCGCGTGCAGCGTCGTCTTGTTCGTCAGTCCATAGTCCAAAGCCACGCGCGGCGCCCATCCGTTCCAATCGATGGGATAAATCGGCTGGGGATTGTACAAGAATTCCTGCGTCGCCCCAGGCGTTAGAAAATCCGCTGGCTTTCCGTCTGGCCCCACGGGCGTTGCCACGGAAGTCCGGTGGTTTGCTTCCTTGATACGGCTGCTCACTTCGTAGCGGAGCCCGTAATTGACGCTCAGCCGCTGCGTGGCTTTCCATGTGTCCTGAAAATAGAACGCGTATGCCTCCCGGCGAACCGCCGCTTCGTCGAATCTGTTTCCCGTGGGCGTCAGCCGGAATGTGCCCGAAATCGTGTATTCGTATGGCGTCGCCGTCAGCAACCCCAGCAGGGAATCGGGCAGCGGATTACCCGGAAGAATATTGTGAGTCCCGCTCGCCGATTGGATAAACACGGGCGAATATGCCGTGCCTCCGCCGAACGAATACACCCCGCTTGGATTCGTGCCAAACACGGAAGTGTCCCGGTTCCACCGGATATCCACGCCCCACTTGAACACGTGCCCGCGGTGCACGTAGCTCATGTCGTGTTTCAACTGGAACACGTTCCCATACGAACCGAAAATCGATCCATCTGCCGTGTTGAATCCCTCGAAAAGTCCATCTCCAAACGCCAGCGCGACATCCGAGTGGTTGCTCGAAGGAAAGACCGGCGTGCTGCGCACATAATCAAACATCGTCGTGGAATTCAGCTGCGGCGAATACGTTCGCGCGTAACTCACCGCCGCGTTCCGCTGGTGATCGAAAAACTTCACCGCAAAGCTCGGATCGATCGCCGTCTGGTCCGGATTCGTCGTCGGCCCATTGATCTGGTTCAGGCTGAAGCGTGCGAACAATGTCGCCTTATCCGAAAGCTTGTGGTCCACGCGTATCGAAAACTGGTCCGTGTCCGTCACCACTTTCGAAGACGCCGCGTACGTCCGTGCTCCAAACGCGCCCGTGCGGTCATTAGGCAATGGATACCGCGCCAGAATCCCCGCAATCTTCGGGCTCACCGGTACGGTCAGCGTGTCCCCGGGAAAACTCGTCGTATCAATCCCTTTTCGTTCGTCGGCGGTCGGCACCGCGAACACCTGCGTCGTGCCCAGTACCTGACGGAATCCCGCGTACTCGCCAAAGAAAAACGTCTTCCCGCGCCCATCGTAAATTCCCCGCAGCACCACCGGTCCGCCGATCGTCACGCCAAATTCATTGCGCACAAACGGAGGAATCCGCCGCGGATCCAGGTCGCTGGCATGGTCAAAAAAATTCCGCGCATCGAAAGCTGCGTTGCGTAAAAATTCAAACGCGCTGCCGTGCAACTGGCCGGTCCCGGACTTCGTCACCACGTTCGTGAATCCCGCCGCGCCCTGCCCGATTTCCGCCGGCATCACTCCGGAGTTCGACTGCACCTCATGAATCGCATCCACGTTGAAATTCGCAAACGTCGCCCCGCCCAGCTCGGGGTCGGTCGTCGCTCCGCCATCCATCGCAAACACGGAAGCGACTCCTCGTTGCCCGTTGACCGCAAATTGTTGGGTGAAATTCGCCGCACCGTTGGTGTCCGTCATCGTGCCCGCGGCCAGCAGCAGCAGCTTGCTGAAGTCGCGTTCGTTCAATGGCAGATTGGAAACCTCTCTGCTCGAAAGGTGCTCGCCGCCGCTGCCTTTTTTCTCCGCCCTCTGCGCCGGCCCGGCCACCACCACGCCGAGCGTCTGATCCTGCGCCGAAAGAGTCAGCTCCAGGTTCGGTGCGCTTCCCTCCGCGATCACAATTGTCTTCGGGGCCGTCCAAGTCTTGCCCGCCGCCTCAGCCGCCAGGGTGTACGTCCCGGCCTCAATCCTGGCAAACACAAACGCGCCCCCGGCCGTCGTCCGTGCCTCATACGTTCGATCGCCGGAGCTTGCGCGCAACGTAATCTTCGCATCGGCCACGGGCTTTCCCGCGGAGTCGCGCAACACGCCATTCCAGGTTGTAGCGGAAAACGAACAGGGGGCAATAACAAGCGCCACGAAAACCACAAACCCCGAGAACCGTGTGGATACCAAGAGGGCCGCCGACATGGTTGACGATTCTATAGTGTTTTACTGAGAAGTCACTTTCCATTCAATTGAAAAGTGTGGAAAAGTTACGGCGGCAACCTGGTGTAGCGGCCACCTTCAGGTGGCCCCGCCCGCTCGGACAACTGTCACCCACTCACCCGCCAAAATCAATCCTTCAAAAAATTCCAACTCACGCCGGCACAGACTTCTGGAGCCTGCTGACCACCGCATCATGCTCTTTCCGCAATTCCATTGGCAGCCGCTCCCCGAACTTTGCAAGAAATTCCCGGCTGTCCGCCAAATCGCTTTCCCAATCGTCCGCATCCACGCGGAACAATTCGTCCAGTGCTTCCGGCGAAGTCTTCAATCCATCCAGCGTCAGTCCCGTCCGCGTCGGCACGTATCCGATCGGCGTTTCCTTTGCGTCGCCGCGTCCTTCCACTCGTTCCAGAATCCACTTCAGCACGCGCACGTTCTCTCCGTATCCCGGCCACAGGAATTTGCCATCCGCGCCTTTCCGGAACCAGTTCACATGGAAAATTTTTGGCGGATTCGGAATCTTCTTCCCCATATCCAGCCAGTGCTGGAAATAATCCGCCATGTTGTAGCCACAGAAGGGCAGCATCGCCATCGGGTCCCGCCGCGTGATTCCCACGTCGCCCGTGGTTGCCGCCGTCGTCTCCGAAGCCATCGTCGCCCCGACAAACACGCCGTGCTGCCAGTTGAACGATTGATAGACCAGCGGCGCCAGCCGTGCGCGCCTTCCGCCGAAAATAAATGCCGAAATCGGCACGCCCTCCGGCGCTTCCCACTTCGGCGAAATGCTCGGCGATTGCGCCGCTGGCACGGTGTACCGCGCGTTCGGATGCGCCGCCGCGCCCTTCGAGGGATCCCATTTTTCTCCGCGCCAGGTAATCAATCCCGCCGGAGGCTCCCCGCCAATCCCTTCCCACCACGGCTCGTTTTCCGCCGTCACGCCCGTGTTCGTGAAAATCGTGTTGCGGTTCAGCGCTTCCATCACGTTCGGGTTCGTTTTCCTGCCCGTCCCGGGCGCCACGCCAAAAAATCCAGACTCCGGATTGATCGCATGAAGATACCCGTCCGCGCCGATCTTCATCCAGGCGATGTCGTCGCCAACCGTCCACACCTTATACCCCTGGCTTTCCAGCGCGGATACCATCATCGCCAGGTTCGTCTTCCCGCAGGCACTCGGAAACGCCGCGGCCATGTAAGTCACTTTTCCGCCCGGCGATTCCAGCCCCAGAATTAGCATGTGCTCGGCCATCCAGCCCTGCTGCCGCGCCATGTAACTCGCAATCCGCAGCGCGAAGCATTTCTTTCCCAGCAGCGCGTTTCCGCCATACCCCGAGCCCACGCTCCAGATCAGCCGCTCTTCCGGAAAATGAGCGATGAGCCGCCGCAGCGGGTCCAGGTCTCCTATCGAATGGAGCCCCGGCACAAAATCTTTCGAGCTTCCCAGCTTGTCCTGCGCTACCCTGCCCATGCGGCACATGATCCGCATGTTCGCCACCACGTAGGGGCTGTCTGTTACTTCCACGCCGATCTTGCTGATCGGCGAGTTCGCCGGCCCCATGATGTACGGCACCACATACATCGTCCGGCCGCGCATCGCCCCGTCCAGCAGCTTTCCGATCTTGAACTTCGCGCCCTGGGGGTCCATCCAGTTGTTCGTGGGTCCGACTTCTTCTTTGTCCGGCGTGCAGATAAAGGTCAGGTGTTCCGTGCGAGCCACGTCACTCGGATCGCTGCGGTGCAGATAGCAGTTCGGGTAGATTTTCTCGTTCAGGCGGAAAGAATCACCCTTTTTCAACATTTCCTGCAGAATGGCATGGTTCTCGGCTTCCGACCCATCGCAAAAAACAATCTTGTCTGGCTTGGTCAGCCGGGCCGCTTCCTCCACCCAGGCTTCCATTGGCGTCGCCACGGTATTACCCCCAAAGGTTTAGTAGGCTGCATCGAAGAAACGAATTGGTGCGCCTGATCCGGCCCGTCCTTATCGCGCGGACTTGAGTCTGAGACTGGCGGGACACTTTCTAACGATCTTAAACCTGCCCAGTGTATGTTACCGCCAACCCCCGAAGCAAGTTTACGCGTCACCGATACCCACCCGGTCTTCCCACGACCAAAATGCTATCCTGCTCCTATGTATGCGCAAAAATTCCACGTCGACGTCCTGATCCGCGGCCAACGTCGGCCCTGCCCCCTCGAGTGGCTCGATCAATTCTCCATGCGCAATTTCACCAATTCCGCCGACTTCGACGACACTCTTCCCCTCGCCGACGGTCGCCTGGAAGCCAGTTTCCGTCTCACCCCCGAGCGTTTCGCCGAAGGCCTCGCTGCTTGGCTAACCCAACGCGGCAAAGGCGAAGGCCAACCTGTCCAAGTCGAAGTGAAAGTCCTGTAGGGCCCGCCTTCTGAGACGGGCCGTTCCTCCCGCCTCTCTTCGCCCAACATCTCCGCGTCCTCTGTGACCCTCTATGAACTCCGTGGTCGACTCTTCTCTTCTACTCCTCCACCCTCTTCGTCTTCCCCTCAATCGCCGCCCGGATCTCCGGCAACGCCTTCATCGCCGCTTCCTCCCCCGCTCTCACCATCTCCGGCGTCTTCGTAAAATCGTCCCAAACAAACGGCGTTACATCCGGCTCGATGGTCACGTCCACATATTGCCGCCATTCCAGATCCGCGTGCCTCTGAATAATCGTGAACGACCGGCTCAACACATCCGTAAACGTCCGCGGCTCCCCGCTCATTCCTGGCTCGAGGAACACGGCAATCACCACCTCCGCGCCCATCAGCAGCAATCCTTCATAAGGCACCAGCGCCGTCAGGAAGCCGTCCACCAGCGTTCGCCCGTCATATTGAATCGGCACGAACAATCCCGGGTACGCGCACGAAGCCCGCAGTGCCGGCGCGATTGGCCCCTTCTGGTAGTAATAAACCGGCAAGCCCGCATTGATGTCCGTTGCCGCAATTGCCAGTGGCGTCTTCAGCTCTTCAAAATTCTTTATCGGAGAAAAGCGCGCCAGGAATTGCTCCATGCGCTGGTTCGTGGCCAATCCCAACCACGAAGGAGTCCAGCGCCCAAAATCCGTGAACTTCGTCTGGCAAGCGATGTCCTCCATCATTTCCAGCGACGCCCCGGCGCAATAGCTCGCGCCAATCAGTGCGCCGACGCTCGTGCCCGCCACCATGTCAATCGGGATCCCCGCTTCGCGGAACACGCGTAGGACGCCGATGTGCGCGATGCCACGCGCAAACCCGCCGGCCAGGGCCAATCCCACACGCGGCCGCCGTTCGCTGCCCAAGGCAAAGCCGTTGCTGAACGCACGAAACCATTCCTTCGCGCTCCGCAGCAAACTCTGCGCGCTTGCTTCCTTCTCATTCGCCATACTCCAATTTTAATCTTCTCCCGCCCTTTACCAAACACCTGTTTGACCCGTGGCTTCCCATTTTGTAACCTGTTCTGCCGTCCTAATCCTGATGCTCAAGGCCTGGTCATGACCCATCGCATCCAAAAAGCAGTTGTTCTCGGCGCCGGCACCATGGGAGCACGCATCGCCGCGCATTTCGCCAACGCCGGCCTCCCCTGCCTGTTACTCGACATCGTTCCGAAAGACGCCGCTCCCGCCGACCGCAACAAAATCGTTCTTGCCGGCCTTGACGCCGCCAGGAAAGCGAAGCCCGCGGCTTTTTTCACGCCCGCGCTCGCTGCCAAAGTTTCCATCGGCAATTTTGAAGACGACCTCCCCCGCATCGCCGACGCCGACTGGATCATCGAAGTTGTTGCCGAAAATCTCGAAATCAAGCGCGACCTTCTCGCCAAAGTTGCGCAATTCCGCAAGCCCGGCTCCACCGTCACCACCAACACCTCCGGCCTGCCCGTCCATCTCATCGCAGAAGGCTTGCCGGAGGAATTTCAGCAGCACTGGGCTGGCACTCACTTTTTCAATCCGCCACGTTACATGAAGCTCGTCGAAGTCATTCCCGGCCCGAAAACTTCTTCCGAAGTCCTGAACACGCTCTCTGATTTTTGCGACCGCCAACTTGGAAAGGGCGTCGTTCTCGCCAAGGACACGCCAAACTTCATTGCCAATCGCATCGGCACCTTCTCCATGCTCAACGCTCTGCGCCTGATGCAATCGCTCGGCATGACCATCGAGGAAGTGGACGCCTGCACCGGCCCCGCCGTCGGCTGGCCCAAGTCCGCCACCTTCCGCACCGCGGACATCGTCGGCCTCGACGTTCTGATGCACGTCGTCAAGAATATTTACGAAACCGCTCCTGATGACGAATCCCGCGAAACCTACAAAATTCCTTCGTTTGTTGAAGAAATGGCCAAACGCAAATGGCTCGGCGACAAAACCGGACAGGGCTTCTACAAGCGTGTAAAGGGCGGACAGGGCGAAAAAGAAATCCTAACCCTCGACCTCAACACCATGGAGTACCGCGAGAAGCAAAAGGCGCGGTTCGCTTCCATCGAAGCCGGCAAAGCCGTCGAAGACACTGACGAGCGTTTGCGCGCGCTGCTCACTCCACTTTTTGAAGGCCAGAAAACCGACAAGGCCCAGCAGTTTATCTGGGGCGGTCTCTCCGAAATGTGCCTTTACGCCGGACGACGCATGCCCGAAATTGCCGACAACATCGTGGACGCGGACCGCGCCATGCGCTGGGGCTTCGCCTGGGAACTTGGACCCTTCGAGATGGTTGACGCTATTGGCCTCTCCGCCTTCGCCGGGCAAATCAGGAAAGAAGGCCGCGCGCTTCCGCGAATATTCGAAAAAGCGTTGGCCGCTGGCCGCACCAGTTTTTACGAATCCAGCAAAGGCGAAACCTCCGTCTTCGATCTCGCCACCGGCAAAACCAAAAAGGTCGAGGAACCCGCAGGCATCCTCATCCTCAAGACTCTTAAAGACGCAGGCCGCGAAGTGGAACGCAACTCTGGGGCCAGCCTCATCGATCTCGGCGACGGCGTCGTCTGCTGCGAATTCCACTCCAAGATGAACGCCATCGGCGCCGATCTCATCGCCATGATTCACAAAGGACTCAAGCGTCTCGAAACCGATTTCGACGCCATGGTCATCGCCAATCAAGCGACGAATTTTTCCGTCGGCGCAAACCTCATGCTCGTGCTCGTCGGCGCGCAAGAGCAGGAGTGGGACGAGCTCCACCTGGCCGTGAAGCAGTTCCAGAACGTCAATCTCGCCATCAAGTACGCGCCGAAGCCTGTTGTCGCCGCGCCGCAAGGCATGGCTCTCGGTGGCGGCTGTGAAATCAGCCTGCACGCGGCCAAAATTCACTCCGCCGCGGAAGCCTATATCGGCCTCGTCGAAGTCGGCGTCGGCCTGATTCCCGGCGGCGGCGGCACAAAAGAAATGCTCATCCGCGCTAACGAAAACGCGGCTTCCGGCGACGACATCGACCTCTTCCACACGCTCCGGCCCTTTTTCGAAAACATCGCCACGGCAAAAGTCGGCACCAGCGCCGAAGAATGCCGCGACCTCGGCTATCTCCGCCGCACGGACACCTATTCCATGAATCGCGAACGCCTTGTCTTCGACGCCAAGCAAACCGCTCTCGCCCTCGCCCGCGGTGGCTGGAAGCCCGCCGCCTCTTCCTGGCAGGAAGGCACGCAATCCACGCAAATCAAAGTTCTCGGCGAATCCTTCCTCGCCGCGGCCAAGCTTGCCATCCACCTTATGGCACGCGGTGGTTATGCCTCCGACTACGACGCCCACGTCGCCCGCAAACTCGCCAACATCCTCGCTGGCGGCGCGCTTTCTTCGCCGCAACTCGTCAGCGAACAATACGTCCTCGACCTCGAGCGCGAAGCCTTCGTCTCCCTCTGCGGCGAAAAGAAGACCCAGGAACGCATCGCCCACACCCTGAAAACCGGCAAACCCTTAAGAAACTAACCATCGCCGTGGCACGATACATCGTGCCCTCTTCTCAGCGGCTCTGCGTCAAGCTCTCTTCTCTTCAATCCGCCTAAATCCGTATTGTCCTATCGCTTAAAATCGTCTATCCTCATCTTCATGCAAAGACTCCTCGCCCCACGCGAAGCCGCCAGTATCCTCGGCATCAGCTACCCCACGCTGAAACAGTGGATCTACCGCGGCAAACTCAAAACCGCCAAAACTCCCGGCGGCCACCACCGCGTCCCCGAATCTGAAATCGACCGCCTCATCCCCAAGTCCCTCGAGCGCGGTGAAATCTCTTCGCGCCGCGGCAATTTCCGCAAGATCAGCGGGCGCAACCAGCTCATCGGCCGCGTCACCGCCATAAAAGTCAGCGGCTTGCTCGCGCAAATCACCCTCGCCATCGGCGAACAGCACATCACCTCCATCATCACCGCCGACGCCGCCAAGGAAATGCGCCTCAAGCCCGGCGAACGCGTCGCCGCACTCGTCAAATCCACCGAAGTCATGATCCTCCGCGTCTGATGCAGGTGCGCAAGATGAATACCAATCGAACTCGCCTTTGTAGTAGCCGCCGTCTGCGGCGCGGTTCGTGCTTCACGAATGATTTTGCGGGGCGGGCGCTTTTTCTTGTTCCTTTCTTTCTCTTTTTTTCCTCCTCCACTCATGCCCAAACCCTCCGCATCGCCGCTGCCGCCGACCTCCAATACGCTCTCCCCGACCTCGCCGCCCAATACGAAAAACAGACCGGCGCAAAAGTCGCCATCACCTACGGCTCCAGCGGCAACTTCTTCGCGCAAATCCAGAACGGCGCGCCGTTTGATCTATTCCTCTCCGCCGACGTGGACTATCCCCAAAGATTGATCGACGCAGGACTCGCCGTTAGCGATTCTCTGCAACCTTACGCGGTCGGTCATCTCGTTCTCTGGTATCCAAACGATTCTCCGCTGAACCCGCATGATGGAGATTTAAAAACTCTTCTGGATCCGCGCGTTCAGAAAATCGCCATCGCCAACCCCGAGCACGCTCCCTACGGCCGAGTCGCCGTGGCCGCCCTGCGTGCTGCCGGCCTCTACGACCAGCTCAAGCCGAAACTCGTCCTCGGCGAAAACGTCTCCCAAGCCGCTCAGTTCGTGCAATCCGGCAGCGCCCAGGCGGGTTTGATCGCACTTTCCTTTGTGTTCTCTCCCAGGATGGCGGGCGGCAAGTGGGTGGGAGTTGTTGCGCCGGATATGGATGCGTTGCTTTTGCAAGCTGCGGTTGTGCCTAAATCCTCTCCCAACAAACAGGCGGCCAGTTCGTTTCTCTCCTTTTTAAAAACCACCGAAGCACAGAACATCCTGAAGCACTACGGGTTTGGGCCAGCGGACCAAATTCCAATCGGCACTGCAAAGCCATGAACGCCGAAGCACTCCTCCTTTCTTTGCGTCTCGCTACAACGGTATCCTTCCTGCTTCTCGTATTCGCACTTCCGCTCGCGTATGGCCTCGCCTTCAGCACCTGGCGGGGAAAATTTCTGCTCGAATCGGTTGTCGCGCTGCCGCTTGTGCTGCCTCCCACCGTCCTCGGTTTTTACGCGCTCGTAGCCATGGGCCCGCGTGGCCCTCTTGGAAAACTTTGGCAGTCGCTCTTTGGCCACCCGCTCGCTTTCACCTTCGCCGGACTCGTGCTCGCTTCAATGCTTTATAGCCTGCCATTCGCCGTGCAGCCGCTCGTCGCTTCCTTCGAGTCGCTCGATCGCCGCCTCCTCGATGCCTCTGCCGTACTCGGTGCGAATCGACCGCGCACATTTCTCCGCGTTATTTTTCCCCTCGCATGGCCAGGTGTTCTCGCCGCACTGGTGCTCAGCTTCGCGCACACCCTCGGCGAATTCGGCGTGGTCCTCATGGTCGGCGGCAACCTTCCCGGCATCACCCGCACGGTTTCCATCGACATTTACGACCGCGTTCAGGCGCTCGACTACACCGCCGCGCATCAGACGGCGCTGCTGCTCCTTCTCGTTTCGTTTGTGGTGCTCTCGATCGTCTATGGCGTGAACCGTCGGGTCTGGTCGCCCTGGCGGGCGAAATAAATTTCGCAATGTTGAACGTTCAAATCCGCAAGCAGTTTCGCTCGAATGGCGCGCAACCCTTCATTCTCGACATCAAGGAATCCTTCGCGCCCGGCTTCACCGTTCTGTTCGGCCCCTCCGGAGCGGGAAAATCCACTCTCCTCGATTGCATCGCCGGCCTGCAACAGCCCGACTCCGGCGAAATCCACCTCGGCGAAAAAAGTTATTTCGACGCCGCCCGCAATATCTCGCTCCCGCCGCAGCGCCGCGAACTGGCCTACGTTTTTCAGTCGCTGGCCCTGTTTCCGCATCTTTCCGTTGATCAAAATATCCGCTATGGTCTCGACAAGCTAACTGTCTCGGAACAAACAGAACGCACACAAAGCATCGCAAAATCTTTTCGCATCGAGAATCTTCTCTCCCGCCACCCCGGGGAACTCTCCGGCGGCGAAAAGCAGCGCGTCGCCCTCGCCCGCGCCCTCGTCACCCACCCTCGCGTCTTGCTTCTCGATGAGCCGCTCACCGGCCTCGATTCCGCCCTACGCCGCTCCATCCTTGAAGACCTGCGCCCGTGGAACGACGCCAACCGCATTCCCATTCTTTACGTCACTCACAATCGTGAGGAAGTCGACGCCATCGGCGAGCGTGTCGTTACGCTCGTCAACGGCCGCGTCCAGGAAACCGGTGCGCCACGTGCCGTCCTCGACGCCCCGCGCAGCGTCGAACTGGCCCACGCCGCCGGCTTTGAAAATGTTCTCCCCGCGGTTGTCGTGGAACACCGTCCCGCCGACGGCATCATGCGCGTCTCGCTCGATCACGCCGTTTGCGAAATCGAAATCCCCCTGGGCGACGCCGCTCCCGGCAACGAAGTCCGAGTCGCCATACGTGCCGGCGATATCCTCGTCGCCACCGAGCCGCCGCACTTCCTCAGCGCCCGCAACATTCTTCCCGGCACCATCGAATCCGTGGAAACTCGCGGCGTCATGGTGGCCCTACGCGTAAAGGCCGGCACCAATTTTCAAGTCCACGTCACCCCCGGTGCCGTTCGCGCCCTCGATCTCTCTCCCGGCCTCCTGGTCTGGCTGGTCATCAAAACCCATTCCTGCCACCTCGTGCGTTAGCAAATCCGTTTTTGTTGAATGCTTCTTTTTCCTCGGATTCTGCAATATTTGAACAGGCTCTCTCCGCCCCGCGCGCCCTCTGTTACCATGTACTTTATTCCGTGAGGTAGGTCGTGCCCTCAAAAAAGTCCAATGGAAAGTCCCCGCCAAAGCCTCTTCGTGCGCGCCAGGCCGGCCGCTCCGCCTCCAAGTCCAAGCCCGGCACCCGCCTCCAGGAAGTCCTGCGAAGCGCCGCCAACATTTTTTTCGCCAAGGGATTTCACGCCACTTCGATCGAAGACGTCGCCCGCGATGTCGGCATGCTCAAGGGTTCGCTCTACTACTACATCAAGTCCAAGGACGATCTTCTATTCCAGCTGCTGCTCGCCGGCATCGAAGACGGCGATGCCTACATCGCGCAGCACATCGATCTTGAAGGCGAACCGGTCGAGCAGCTCGAACGCGCCATCCGCGCACAGATCGACTACATCATCCAGAACAAAGTCCCCTTCGGTCTGTTCCTGCACGAATTCGATTCGCTATCCGGCAAGCGCCAGCACAAGCTCATTTCCGTAATGTCGCGTTACAACAACCGCTTCGTGGATCTTGTGAAGCGCGGGCAGGAACAAGGCAAACTAATCGACGGCGAGCCGTGGCTCATCGTCAACGGCATTCTCGGCATGTGCAACTGGCTCTATCGCTGGTACGACACCGACCACGTCTCCGACCCCGAGCAGGTCAAGCAGGTCTTCTTAAACATGCTCCTCAACGGCATCCGCAAATCCTGACACTTTTGAGTGCGAAGGCGAAGCCTCCGCTTTTGCGGTCAAACTTTTATCTCCAGCGCAAAACCTGCCTGGCTCTTGCCATCGCGAAAGCGGGAGCCAAGCTCCCCCACTCAAAAAAACCTCACCGCTACGGCAACAACCCAAACACTGCAACGGTGCTCCCGGTCCCGAAATAAATCCTTCCGTTCGCCACCATCGGCGTAACGAAGTGTCCGCCGACGGTTGCAAACGAATCGCGGCCGCTTGCCGCCTGGCCCGAGTTGTAGAGGACTTTCGTCAAATCGGTTGCATCGTAGGCATAAAGCGTTCTCGACTCGCGGTCGAGTGCCCAAACGATTCCATTCGTCGTTCCATTCGCCGACGCGCTCGGCACTGTCCCGTTGCTTCCAAAGGCAAACGCGGTTTGCGACGAGGGCGTGGCGCTGAGCTTTGCCTGAGAAACGGAAAACGCCTTCAAGGGCAGCCCCGAAGGCCCGATATATACGCTGCCATTAAAATAAATGGGTGACGAAAAATTCTCGTGTCCGTCACTGGCGAACTCCTGGTACACATTGTTCGCCATCGCGTTGTACTGCCCCATGTTGTCCCGGTCGACCACGTACATCGTTCCGTCTTTTCCGGCCACAACCGCCAGATGCCGGGTCGTGCCGCCGCTGTCCGCGAGATCGGGTAGGAGCAGCGCTGCAGCCGAACCCAGATCCGCGTCGGCCCTATCGTCGGCTATCGCGTTTGAAGGTGCAAAATAATCCGCCACCGCCACTGTCGACGTGAGCTTCACAAAGGTGTCGCCGTAATCGTTGCTGATTCCCGGCGTGTTTCCTCCGGAGGCATTGCCGGTGGACACATACACGTTGCCGGCTGCATCCGCCGCAGGACCGCCGCCGCCCAGCCAAATGCCTGCTTGGCCGCTGTTCGGAACCAGATCGATCGCTCCAACTTGCGCAAGTGAATCCGCGCTGAACGCAATCACCCATCCCGAATAACTGCCGCAGTCGCCGTAGTACCCCGACCATGCCGTATAAATGACGCCGTTGCTTTCCAGCAGAGCGGCCCGCTGTTGTTGCGCTTTGGGTTGGAACGAAACCGTGCCCCCGCCGGTTTTGGGGAATGTCGCTGTAATCGTAGTTGGCCCGCCAAAAAGCTCCGCGCCCGTGGTCAGATTCAAGGTATGCAGCCGGTGAAACACATTCCCGCTACTATCCTTGGAAGTCGCGACCACATAAATCGCGTTGCGTGAACGATCAATCGCCGGCGTGGACATGATCCCGGCGGGATTGATGTAGCCGCACCCGCTATCGGAAGGGGTCAGCGGGACATCGCCCGCCGGCAGCGTCCGCGTTTTCCAAAGCACAGTCGCAGCAGTACCGCTGATGCTGTCCGCGTCCACCGCATAAACGCTGTCGTTCTCCGTTGCAAAGTAGAGCACGTTCTTGTTTCCCACTCCGGGAATCGCCACCTGATTCAAATAAAGAATCTGCCCGTCAATCTGCCCGTCCACCGCAAACTCCGCCACCTTGCCGAACGTAGTCGAATTCACATTGCTCGGCGTCAGTGTCAATTCGTGCGTGTTCGTCCCGCTTCGCATGGCATCGTAATGGTGCGTGACCACATCCGATGCGTTGGACGACGCCACTGCGACCGTCAGCGGATCGTTTGGACTCACAACGCTTCCCAAGGTGGCCGTGATTTCCGTCGTCCCCACCGCAACACCCGTCGCAAGTCCGGTCGCCGCCCCAATCGTCGCGAATAGCGGATTCGATGAAGCCCAGGTCACGCTGCTGGTGATATTTTTCATGGAACTATCGTTGTACGTTCCCGTCGCCGTGAACTGCTGCGTGTTCCCCACGCCGACGCTTGGCGACGCCGGCGTAACAGCAATCGATTCGAGCCTCACCGTCGCGGCGGTCACGGCCAGCGCGTCGTTTGGACTCACGACGCTGCCTTGCGTTGCCGTAATCTGCGTTGTTCCCGCGGCGACACCCGTGGCCAATCCCGTCGCTGCGCCGATTGTGGCGAACGCGGCATTCGACGATTTCCACGTCACACTCGTGGTGACGTTTTTCGTGGAGTTGTCGCTGTACGTTCCCGTAGCCGTGAACTGCTGCGTCGCCCCGGCAACGACCGAAGGCGAGGCCGGAGTCACAGCGATGGATTGCAGCGTTGCCGCGGCGTTCACCGTCAGCGTGGCCGCGCTGCTCGTCATGTTGCCCGCTGAATTGCTCACCACGGTGTCAAACTTCGCACCGTTGTCCCCGCTCGTCGTGGCCGGCGTCGTGTAGCTGGCCGCGGTTGCTCCACTGATATTTGCGGTGTTTTTTCGCCACTGGTAGTTCAAAGGCGAAGAGCCTGTCGCGCCCACAGAAAAGGTAGCCGTCTGTCCCACTGTGACCGTGGCGCTGGCCGGCTGCGCCGTGATGCTCGGCGCTGTAGTGCCGACAATATGATTTGGCATCGAACTGCAACCAGCCAACGCGAGAAGTATCAGATTGCCTGGGATGCAAAGAAAATGAATTGAACGCCGCACTATAAGTCTCCGATCATAGTCGACGCCTGTGCGCGAAATTCCTCGGGTGAATCACAAACGAATCAGGCATCGCGAATTTTCGAAGGCGGGAGTTCATTTTAACAAATCGTTTCGTAATTCTACGAGCAGTTGGCTTTAGCGAGGGTTACTCTTTCGCTTGTCCCGGCCATCAGGGGTGAAACACGTTTTCTCCCCACGGTTGGATGTTTGCCGGGGTTGCACATTCTTCGCAGCTCGGGAACAATCTATAGGAAAGACCAATCCGAACGTTTCTGAGCGAAGAATGAAGCCCAAAATTGTGAATTCTCTTGACGCCGCGATTGCGGATATTCCCGATGGCGCGCGGATCATGTTCGGCGGATTTGGCGGCGCCGGCTTTCCGAATAATCTGATTCAGGCGTTGTCGAAGAGAGGCGTCAAAGATATCGCCGCCATCAGCAATAACTGCGGCACGCGCGAAGGCGAACTCGGCGTCATGTTCAAAAACGGCCAGGTGAAGCACGTCATCTGTTCCTTTCCCGGCCCGCACGCCAATTATTTTCAGGAACGTTTTGCCAAAGGCGAAGTCACTTGCGAGTTGGTGCCCCAGGGAATCCTGTGCGAACGCATGCGAGCCGCGGCCGCGGGCTTGCAGGGGTTTTACACGACGGTCGGCGTCGGAACAGAAGTCGCCATCGGCAAGGAAGAGCGCGTTCTCGACGGCAAGCGCTGCATCCTGGAATTGCCGATTCACGCCGACTATGCGCTGATCAAGGCGCAAAAGGCCGATGAACTGGGCAATCTCACCTATCGACTGGCGGCGCGCAATTTCAATCCTATTATGGCCAAGGCTGCGAAATTCACCATCGTGGAAGCAGAAGAAATTGTTCCAGTTGGCGCGATTCCGCCGGAGGATGTCATTACTCCCGCGATTTTTGTGCATCGCATCGTGCACGCGAAAGGAATGCGCTTCGCCGGATAACGCCGGGGAGAAAATTCCTATGACCGAAAAAGCCAGACTGACCCGTGAACAGATCGCCCACCGCGCCGCGCGGGAGTTGCACGACGGGGCTTACGTGAATCTCGGCTGGGGCATTCCGAATCTCATCGCCGATTATCTGCCGAAGGGGATCACGGTTTACTTCCACAGCGAAAATGGAATTCTTGGCATGGGCCGCCGCGCAAAACCCGGCGAAGAAGATTTCGATCTCGTCGATGCCATGAAAGTTCCCGTCACGCTGATTCCCGGCGCGTCCATTTTTCATCAAGCCGATGCGCACTTGATGACTCGCGGCGGACATCTCGACATTGCCGTGCTCGGCGGTTTTCAGGTTTCCGAAAAAGGCGATCTCGCCAACTGGAAAATTCCCGGCTCGAAAGGCAGCGGCGGCATCGGTGGCGCAATGGACATCGCGTCCGGCTCGAAAAAATTAATTGTCTGCATGGAGCACAACACCAGGGAAGGCGCGCCGAAAATCGTGAAGACCTGCAACTACCCGCTGACCGGCCTCGAATGCGTGGACACCATCGTCACCGACCTCGCCGTGATCGACGTGACGCCCGAAGGCCTGGTCCTCCGTGAAACCGCGCCCTCCTGGACTCCCGAAGAAGTGCAAGCCCGCACGGAAGCAAAGCTCATCGTGCGCAACGTCGTCCCTCAAATGAAATTGGCGTGACGCCGCCCTGTAGCTCACCCCTTCAGGGGTGGGGCTTTTCGTTGCGTTGGCGCAATCGTGCGCTGGGAATGAAAACCCGCAGGCCTGAAGGCCTGAGCTACATCCTTGCCGCGCCGCGCGCGATAAGGTGGTGATCCGGCGTGTACATCATCAGCACCAGGTTGTCCGTCAGCGGCACGCCTTCGCTCGGCAGTTCAAACTCCACCAGCCATTCAAACCGCTTTGGCAATTCCTGCTCCAGGCCGTGCGAATACCACGGCACAGGGCGAACCTCCGCGCCGCTCTGGGTCATTCCACGGACCGGGCGAAGCTCCAGCGCGCGCTTCCAGAAAAAATGCAATCGCAGGCTGCGGATCATTTCATTGGTCAGATACACGCGCGAGTCGGTCTGCTGCATGCGCGGGTCGCAGGGAATGTCGGAGATGGACAGATTCAAGTGCAGGGTTTTCGGGAATTCCCTGACGATGTCGTTGCCGCGCCTGAAGAGCGTGCCGGAGTTCGTATCCTCGCGCCGCAAATTTTCGAAGAAATCCGCGGCGGTCACGTGGCCCTTTACGCGGAAACAAGCGCCGCCGGGAATCGCTCCGTCCGTCTCCAGAAAAATGCCGCCGTCATAGTTCCAGGTGTTTTTGTCGCGATTGGGCTGCGCCGCGGCGGGAAGGAAAGCGGTGGTTAGTACCAGCAACCAACTGGAGAGATACCGAATTTGCGGCCGGAAAGGCATGGACACCCTCGGTTAACACAAGTCTACCCCTCAGGGGGCCGCGCGGAGAAGAAAACTGAATTTGTCTACGGCACACAATTGTTTACCGGAGCCTGCGGGCTTGCAAGTGGCCTTGCCGGCCTGGAGGTCCGCGAATGCCCGCACCAACGCGGGCAAAACCTCGGTCGGCGCAACTGGAATATTGTGCGCGCCCAGAACCGTATTCACCTCGGGCGCAAGAGCGGCAAGCCGCGCGATGGATTTTTCGTACGCTGCGAGATCCGTCTCCGGGCGGTAAAGCCAGATGGGCGCGGGATAATACGTGTCTCCGGTGAAGAGCAATTTGTTGGCGCGATCGATCAGGGCGATCGCGTCCGGCGTGTGGCCAGGCGTGGCGATCACTTCCACCGTGCGGCCGCCGAGATTGATCTTGAACCCATCGTGGATGAAAAAGGCGATATGCCAAGGCTTGGTTCGGTAGGTTTTCGGATCAAACCCTTTCGGCAGGTCACCGCAAATTTCTCCCGGGGCGATTTCAGCTTGTGCATCGGCCGTCGAGCCTTTGGCGTTTTCGCGAGTGAACGCGGTGTCCATGCCGTAGGTGAAATTGAATTGCCAGTTGCCGCCGACGTGGTCGTCGTGCGTGTGGGAGTTGAGGACCACGACGGGCCGCGAGGTCAGCCGCGAAACGATTCTTTTGATATCGGCGATGCCCATGCCGGTATCAAAAAGAAGAGCCTGCTTTTGGCCGACAATCAGGTAAGAGATAACTTCTTCGGATTGGTGCGGCTCGTAAATCGCAAAAGTCCCCGGCGCCACCTTGTATACCTCAAACCATCCATCCGAAACATTCACGCGTTGCACTGTTTTGTATTCCGGCCGCGGCAGCGGCTTGCACCAGTCCGGAATTTGTCGCTCTTGCGGCAGCATGCCTTTCGGCCACAAGGCAAACACCATTGCGATAAAGAGGGTTCGAGAAATCAAAGCCCGCTTACCTCTGAACCTGACATAAGAGGAAGAATCTGTGATGCCAGTGCGCGAACCGTCGCACGAAATTCATCGGAAATTGCAAACGACCCATCAGGTTCAATTCCAGAAATTATGAACAGCGGTTTCAGTTCGGGTAACGCAGAATTGTCGGAACACCAAAGTTTGTAAAGTGCTCGGTACTGCTCATACGCTTCGCTGCCGCCTTCGCTTAGCGATTTGAGAATGGCCTTCGCACGCTGTCTGTCTTGGATGCGCCTCTGGACCGATTTCTTCACTGGGCTCATTGGAGTCTGGTGACACCTACGGATGGGTCATGTCTTCGGGTCTGACGAGGGCGTCGAATTCTTCGCCGGTTAGGAAGCCGAGCTTGATGGCGGCTTCGCGGAGGCTAGAGTGTTCCTTATGCGCGGTCTTGGCGACTTTGGCGGCGTTGTCGTAGCCGATCTTCGGAGCTAGTGCTGTGACCAGCATCAGGGAATTGTGCACATAGCGGTCGATCGTCTCGCGGTTGATTTCGATGCCCACCACGCAGTGGTCCACAAAACTGTTCATCGCGTCGGTCAGCAGCTCCACCGAGTGCAGGTAATTGAAAATCATCACCGGTTTGTAGACGTTCAGCTCGAAATTGCCTTGGGAGCCGGCGAAGCCGATCGCCGCGTCGTTGCCCAACACCTGCACGGCGACCATGGTCACAGCTTCCGACTGCGTGGGATTCACCTTGCCCGGCATGATGGAAGAACCCGGCTCGTTTTCCGGAATTGTCAGCTCGCCCAGTCCGCAGCGCGGCCCGGAGGCTAGCCAGCGCACGTCGTTGGCAATTTTCATTAGCGAAGCCGCCAGCGTTTTCAGCGCGCCGCTGGCAAACACGATTTCATCGTGCGCGGAAAGGCTGGCAAATTTATTGGGGTGCGAACGGAAAGGCAACCCGGTCAGCTCCCCGATTTTCTTCGCCGCGCGTTCCGCAAATTCCGGATGCGCATTCAATCCCGTGCCGACGGCAGTGCCGCCGATCGCGAGATCGAGCAATCCATCCACCGCAACGGCAATGCGCGCGCCATCGCGGTCCAGCAGGCTGACCCATCCGGAAAATTCCTGGCCAACGGTGAGCGGTGTGGCGTCCTGCAAATGCGTGCGCCCAATTTTCACCACGTCCTTGAACTCTTTCGCCTTGGCGTCAATCGCGTCGCGCAAGCGCTTCACCGCGGGCAGCAGCCGCCGCGAAGTCTCCGTCGCCGCAGCAATGTGCATCGCCGTGGGAAACGTGTCGTTCGACGACTGCGACATATTCACATCATCATTTGGATGAATCGGCCTTTTGCTGCCAATTTCGCCATGCGCAATCTGAATCGCGCGGTTCGAGATCACCTCGTTCACGTTCATGTTGGTCTGCGTGCCGCTGCCGGTCTGCCAGATGCGAAGAGGGAAGTGATCGTTCAGCTTTCCGGAAATCACTTCGTCGGCGGCCTGCGTGATCAGGTTGGCTTTTTCTTCCGGAAGTTTTCCGAGGTCGCGATTCACCAACGCCGCCGCTTTTTTCAAAATGCCGAACGCGCGGATCAATTCCGGCGGCATGGTGTCTTTGCCGATCGCAAAGTGAATCAGCGAACGCGCCGTCTGTGCGCCGTAGTAGCGGTCCATCGGCACATCGATGCTGCCCATGCTGTCCGATTCGGAGCGAGTGGGAACGGACTTGGCGAATTGCGTGGCTTCACTCATGGCGGTCTCCTTGAGTGCGATGAAAGATAGTGTAGCAGGAAGAACGGTGACTGGTGACGGATTGCGACCGGCGACCAGTGGCCAGCGACCGGTGAAGAGTGGCTGGAAATTTAAATTCGGCCGGCAAGGATCTAGAGCGCGCGGCGTTAGAATGCGGCGGCCGCGCGGCGATAGCGCCGAACGAGCAGCAACGCCGGCACCAGAAGAATCGCCAGCCAGATGAGCAGCGTAGGTCCCGATTCGGCGAAGAAGAGGACGAAGCCGAGCAGGGTCTCCGCGGCATTCTTGTAACCGGCCACCAGTGAGTTGTGAATGCGCGTCGAGGCAGACGGGGAAGAGTTGTTGAGCCGGGCTTTGTACTCCTCCGAGAGGCGGAGTTCGATGGTTGCGAAGTCCACGCGGTGCTCGAGCGATTTTTGCTCCGCTTCCATCTGTTCGATTTCTCCGCGCACGCGTGCGATCTCCTGTTCGACGGCGAGGACGTCGGAGATCTTTCCTGTGCGCTGCAGCAGGATGGCTTGCAGGCGCTGTTCGGTTTCGCGCGAATTTTTGAGCCGGGCGACCAGGTCGGCGTGCTGCTGGGTGACTTCTTCACCCGATTGCGATTCGGTTTCCACATGGCCGAGGGACTTGAGTTCGGCGAGCGTGGTGGCGAGTTCGTTTGCGGGAACGCGGAGCGAAGCGGTGATGGAGCGCGGCGCGTTTTCGGAAGTGCTGGCATTGAGGTGCGCGGAATAGCCCTGGTGCCGGGCGAGAATGGAATCGAGAGATATGCGGGAAGCCGCGAAATCCTTCACGATTATCGAGAGTGAGGCGGTGCGGGCGATCATGGCGTCGACTGTAAACGAGGGCGCGGCGTGATCTCCAAACCCATGAGTAAGTCCGTTCGAATCCGCCGCAACCCCGGGCGAATTCAGTGCGATTTGATTGCTGAAGACTTTGGATTCCTGGTCGTTGATCGGCTGTCCGCTGCCCGCAAAGTTACCGGCGATGCCCTCATAACTTTTCCTTTGCTCGGCGCGCTGTCGACCGACAGCAGCGGCCTTGTTCGCCGTCATGGCTGTGTGGAGCTGATTCGGGATGGCAATCGCAAGGAGAAGCAGCAACGCCGCCGCCGTTGCGCCAAGTCCCGCAGTCCATTGCTTCCAAGTCCAAAAGCTGGCACGAATGAAGATATTGGTTTTGCCGATTTGTACGGCGGAAGGATCCTCGGCCGCCATCTTCAAAAGGGTGTTCTCCATCTTCTTGGGAACAGCCGGGATTTTCCATCCGGAGAGCGACTCTGACGTGCTGCGGAATCGCGCTACGATCGCGGCGCATTCGGCGCACTGGCCGAGGTGGGCAGCCACGACTTGAGCTTTGGTGGCGGCGAGTTCGCCGTCGAGAAAGGCCATTACTTCTTCGGGTGCGACGGGATGGGTGGCGGTGTTCATGCGTGTTCCTCAGATTGAGCGAGTTTGGCTGCGGCGGTTTGCGGCGTGGGAGCTGCAAGGATCTCATGCAGAGCCATACGCGCGCGGAAAAGCCGCGAGCGAACCGTGTTTACTGGCAGGCGGAGCAGATTGGTAATTTCGGAGTAGCTGAGCTGCTCGAATTCACGGAGCAGCAGGATTTCGCGTTCGATGGACTCCAGTTTGGAGAGCCCTTCGCGGATGGCGAGCTTGGCGTCGGGGGAATCGTGTGTGGCGGGGTCCTGGGATGCGCTCCTGACGCCAATCAACGTAGCGTGAAAAATGGTTTTGCGTCGCTGGGCGCGAAGAATCTTGAAACCAACGGCATAGAGATAGGTGCGAAAGAGTGCGCGGGGTTGATAGCGGGAAGCGGAGCGCAATAACACGAGAAAAGGTTCCTGGGTGAGTTCTTCCGCTTGCGCGGGATCCGTCAGACGCCGCCGGAAAAATCCAAACAGTGGTTGCTTGTAGCGGGCGAACAGTTCGGAAAAGGCTTGGGCGGAGCCTTGCGAGAAGGCGAGCATCAATTTCTCGTCAGAAGGGTGCTCGTCGGAAGGGCTGGGAGCCACGGTGTTCGGTTGTGAATTGGCCGGCGAGTCGTTCATGGGGTGCGTGGTCCCTCCGAGCCTAGAACGAATGCCAGTAGCGCGTCTTGCATAGGTGACCTGCCTGGCCTGCACTACTGGTAATGCGGTGAGGGGGGAAAAAGTTCCCTGAGGTTGGTTGCGATCGGAGAATTCTTGGCAAATCACGAAGACTCATGATCTAGCGAAAGGGAATGGATTGGAGTTCTAGTACTCCCGCATCCCAAAGTAAGACGAAACAAATCTTCTAAGGTCGCGCGACTTTTGCAGAGACCCGGGGTTGTGGCGCGGAAGACCGGGGAGGGATGTCCTTGTGTGCGCTCGTTGCTGCCCGCAGGGGTGTCCTTGCCGGTTACCACGGCTCTCTCGCCAGGCCGTTGCGGAAATCCACAATCTGGAGGAAGTCATGAAACGTCTCATCATTTCTTTGGTGAGCGCTGTAACGCTACTGGTGTTGGCAACCGGCGTCCATGCACAGGACCTGCTGGTGCCCGCCGGGACGCTGTTGCAGTGCACTATGGAGGAACCGAACTTCTCGTCGGCGACGGCGTCGGTGGGGGATCCGGTGTTGTGCCATTTGAAAAGCTTTCAGGAGTTTGGCCATACGGTGTTTCCGCGGGGAAGCATGCTCGCCGGACATCTGGAAGATGAAAAGGACCCGGGCCACTTCGTAGGCAAGGGATACCTGAAAATCACCTTTGATCGCGTGATCGTGCCGGCGGGGGATGTTCCACTTCCGGCGAAAGTGATCGCGGCGAAGGGCTACAAGGTGGACAAGCAGGGAGACATCAAGGGCAAAGGGCATGCCAAGCGGGATGTCGTCGAGTGGATGATTCCGCCGCTGTGGCCCTGGAAAGTGCTGACGCTGCCGGCGCGCGGGCCGCGGCCGACCCTGAAAGGGGAAGAGCCGATGCAGCTGCGCTTGATGGACGACATCGTGGTGCCACGAAATATGTCGGCCTCGATAACGGTGCCGCGAAACTTGTCAAGCGCCGCAATCCATCCGGACCGGCCGCCTTACGCTTCCTCCAACATTCCCAAACCGATCGGGTATGCGGGTGATTCGCAGCCCGGCACAACGCAGCAGTCAGGCGTAACGGAAAAGCCTGCGATGGGCGTCGCGAACGAGAACATCATTCCCGCGGCGATGACCATGAATGCAGCCGCCCCCGCGCCAGTGGCGGAAATACCGGCGGCGCGTGTGACCACGCTGGTGCTGAAGTCGAATCAGGTCCTGGAAGTGACCAAGTACCGGATCGACGGCGGCGTGGTGACCTATCACGAACTGAACGGCACGGTCGGGGCCGTGGACACGGAGCAGATTGACTGGCTTCGGACCACGCAAATGACCTCGGAAGTGCGCTCGTTGGATCTGTCCGTGGTGGCCCGGCAGACGAACTAGGCGGAACCATCGAAGAAAAGAAAGGAGTGGATGCGGGCAACGCCGCACGAGCGTGGAGGTGTGTGCGCGATAGGCCGCATCAAACCTAGTAAACTACTGCTTCTGATTTGCATACGTAAGATTTTCGATACTCCATTGACAGCGCAAGGTTATTAGCCAGTTCAACACACCCCCCTCTCTCAAATCTTGCGGACTCCCCAAGCCAAAAGCAAACTACGGACACAGGTTTAGTACTCCTATACCTGACGGAGACTCGGTTCAAATTTTGTGCCTGGGTTGCTGGGATGGCTTCCAGGTAATGGATCAGAACAAGAGCGCGAACCCGAGATCCCGAGCGGAGTAGCGACCTTTCAGGACAAAAGGGGTTCAGGTGGGGATCGCGCACCTTGACCAACAACAGATTAAAGAAGAGGTTGAAAACGATGGCTAGGAAAAATTTGGCACTTTCTCTGCTCGGGCTCGCGGCGCTCCTCATCAGTGGTTGCAGCGGCATCAAAGGCGGCACCGGTGGCACCGGTGGAGGAACTGGCGGTGGCACGGGCGGCGGAACCGGCGGCGGAACCGGCGGCGGCACTGGTCCGTTTTCAATTGGCGGCACGGTCATCGGCCTCAGCGGGACCGGTTTGGTTCTTCAAGATAACTTCGCGGATGACCTGACCGTCACTGGAACAGGCAACTCCGTCACCTTTACCTTCAAAACCGCAGTGACCGGAAATTACAGCGTTACCATCAAGACGCAACCGTCGAACCCCGCACAGAATTGCAGCGTGACGAACGGCGCGGGCACGGCTTCAGCGGCAGTGAAGAGCGTTCAGGTTACATGCGTGCCGGTGTTTACCGTCGGCGGAAATGTTTCCGGCTTGGCGGGCAGCGGGCTCGTTCTCGCGAACAATACGACGGATACCGTCAAGGTGACGGGCACGGGCAACGTCAATTTCACTTTTCCGACGCCAGAGGCAAGCGGCGCCGCATATGCGGTGACGATCCAGACGCAGCCTTCCAATCCGCCGCAGACCTGTTCCGTCGTCAACGGCACAGGAACGGTGACGGGCAACGTTACCACGGTTGGAATTGTGTGTCCGCAGCCGACGTATACCATCGGCGGCACGCTGATTGGCCTGGTTGATGGCCCGGGCAACACCGTGGAACTCCTGAACAACGGTGGAGACAATATTTTTGTCACCGGGAATAACACCACGTTTACCTTTCCCTCGCAGGTGACTGCCAATGGCGCGTATAACGTTGGGATCTTCATAGACCCCACCAGCCAGCCACAGCCCTGCTTTGTCTTTTTCTACACGGGAATTGCCACGTCCAACGTTTCAAGCGTTGTCGTGGATTGCCAGCACAACGACTGGACCTGGAAGTCCGGTCCGCAGACGGCAGGGCAGTTTGGCAAGGCGACTCTTCCACCAGGAAGCCCGGACACCAACACGCCGGGCGGACGCGACTATGCGGCCGCGTGGACAGATAGTTCTGGATACCACTGGCTGTTTGGAGGCTTTGGGCTGGAGTTGTCGGGCAAGACCCCGCAAGATCTGCCCGGCTTGCTGAACGACCTGTGGCGCTTTGACCCGTTCACTGGTGGCTGGCAACCGGCCAACGCTCCGATTACCACAATGGACGGCACCACGACGGTGAGCTATCCAACCCCAACCCCGTGCGCCACATGCACAAGCACCGCGGATCTGACCCTTTTTAAGTCAACGGACGTAGTCGGCTCGAGTGTTGGCAACCCACTACCGGGTCCTGGCGGCCGCTGGGGCAGCGTAACCTGGAGCGACAATTCCGGAAATCTGTGGCTGTTTGGCGGACAGGGAATAACAACAGGCGCAAGCTTCGGGTTGTTGAATGACGTCTGGGAATGGACACCCAACTCATTGGATGCGTCGGACAAGGCCAATAACTACTCCGGATCCTACATATTCACGGGAAAGTGGACGGCGGTGAAAAACGCTGCCGTAGCCAATCAAGGCGGGACCTACGGAACCCTGGGCACTTCTTCCGGCGGATTCCCGGGCGGCCGTTGGGGCGCTGGATTCTGCACGGACGCTGCCGGCAATGTCTGGATGTTCGGCGGACAGGGCTTCGACAGCACGGGCACGCTGGGACTACTGAACGACCTGTGGAAGTACAACATCACTAGTCAAACCTGGACTTGGATGGGTCCAACGGGCTCGGACACGGGCCAGCACAACGGTGTTTACGGCACCCTTGGGACACCGGGCGCAGCCAATGCTATCGGTCCCGGGGGCCGTCAGACGCCGGTGGTCTGGGCGGACAATGCCGGAAGCATCTGGGTCTTTGGCGGCCTGGGTTTGGATTCCGTGGGAACGCGGAATTCCGGCTCTCTAAATGGTGGCTTGCCTCCGGGCGTAACTCCCGACGGTGCGCTGCTCAACGACTTGTGGAAATTCAACATCGGCACCGGAACGTGGACCTGGGTCTCTGGCGGGGGTGCTACCGGCCTGGCCAACCAGAACGGCGTGTACGGCCAGCAACTTGTCGCTGCGACGGGCGTTTTTCCGGGCTCGCGGTGGAGCGGCGCAGGTTGGTCGGACAGCAACGGAAACCTATGGTTGTTCGGTGGCTGGGGATACGGTTCGACGCTCGCAATGAGCACCGGATTCCTCAACGATGTGTGGGAATACCATCCGAAGACCGGCGAGTGGGTCTGGTGGAAGGGCACCAGCAACGTGAACCAGAACGGCTCGTATAAAACCCCGAATGATCCGAACAACTATAACGTGCCGTATACCAACAACACGCCCGGCGGACGTCGCGGCATGGCCTTCTGGCCACAGGACAACCTGGAGTATGTCTGGGTGTTCGGTGGACAGGGCTTTGATTCCACCTCGACCACCAACGGGTATCTCAACGACTTCTGGACCTACCTGGGCTACCCCTACTGAGGGGGCCAGCGGGCGGCAAGCCCGCCTGTTGACTCAGACACCAGAACCGAATCATGCAACCGGGGCTCAGTGAGCCCCGGTTGGCTTTTTAACGAAGGCAGGATCTAGCCGGAGCCCCGGACGATCAGCGGACATGAGGTGCTTCCGAAGCAGTTACCTTATTGCGGGCAGAGCCTTCAGCCGCAGCCGGGCGAAAAACGGGCATCATGTATAATTGAAGCGATGGGAAATCAGCTGAAAATGGGCCAGGTAAGGCAAAAAGGGAAAGCGTCGGCGGCTACGCGGCGCAAGCGGCGGCTGCGGTTTTACCGGACGCGGCTACGGGAGTTGAAGATGATCGCCAGGGCGCTGGTGTCCACCAAGCACCCTGTGCTGGTGCACATCATTCCTATGCGGCGCTGCAACCTGGATTGCGGATACTGCAACGAGTATGACGACGTTTCGAAGCCGGTGCCGTTGGAGGAGATGAAGCGGCGGCTGGATGCCCTGGCAGCCATGGGAACCTCGGTGATTACTATCAGCGGCGGCGAGCCCCTGATGCATCCCGACCTCGATGAAATTATCCGGCACATCCGCAAGCGCGGGATGATCGCCGGGCTGATCACCAACGGATTTTTCCTGAACAAGGAACGTATCGAGCTGCTGAACGACGCGGGGCTCGAGCACCTGCAGATCAGCATCGATAACGCCGCGCCGGACGAGGTCTCGAAGAAAAGCCTGAAGACGCTAGACGGGCGGCTGGAAATGCTGTCCGAATGGGCGGAATTCCAAGTGAATATCAATTCGGTGCTGGGCAGCGGCGTGAAGAATTCCGAAGATGCGCTCGCGATCGCCCACCGCGCGCTGGAGCTGGGATTTACCAGCACGGTCGGAATCATCCATGACCACGACGGGCAGTTGAAGCCGCTGGCGGAGCGCGACCAGGAAATCTTTGAGGAGATTATGACCCTGGGGAAGCGATCGTACTCGCGCTTCAACCAGTTTCAGCACAACGTGGCCAAGGGCCGCGAGCACGACTGGAAGTGCCGCGCCGGCTCCCGCTATTTGTACATCTGCGAGGACGGCCTCGTGCACTGGTGTTCGCAGCAGCGCGGTTACCCGGGGATACCGCTGGCAGAGTACACGGCGGAGATGCGCCACCGCGAATACCTGACGCATAAAGGATGCGCGCCGCGCTGCACCGTAAGCTGCGTGCAACAGGTGGGTATCCTGGACAACTGGCGCTCCCCGCAGACCCTGCAGCCAATGCCGATGGTGGCGCCGGCGAAGAGCGATCTGGTGCAGATCGCGAAGTAACAGGAAGTTTTCACCACAGAGAACACAGAGGCGGAATCGGAGAGAGGATTTAGACTGGGCGCGCCTGAAGATGGGGCGCCCTTTTTCTTTTTGGAGTTGCTGGCTGCGAACACATTGCGCCAGCGCCGGTTGACGATGCACGGTGGCTTCCCAAGAATATGGGTATGCCACAAGCTGCGATTGAGATCGAGAATCTCTCGAAGGAATACCCGTATGGGTTCCTCAGCCTGAAAAAAAGGAAGTCGCTGGAAGACCTGACCATGCGCGTCGAGGATGGCGAAGTGTTTGGCTTCCTCGGCCCGAACGGGGCGGGCAAATCCACGACCATCAAGCTGCTGATGAGGCTGATCTTTCCCACCACGGGAACCGCGCGGATTCTGGGGAAGTCCATTGACGACGTCTCGATGCACGGCTCCATCGGTTATTTGCCCGAACAACCTTATTTTTACGATTATCTGACCGCGCACGAACTGCTCGACTACTTCGCGAGGTTTCATCGATTGACGGCGAGCGACCGGGCCGCGCGGGTGCAGGCCATGCTGAAAAAGGTCGGGCTGGACACCGCGAAAAAGATTCAGTTGCGAAAGTATTCAAAGGGCATGCTGCAGCGCGTGGGGCTGGCGCAGGCGATTCTCCACGACCCGCATGTTGTGGTTCTGGACGAGCCGATGTCGGGGCTTGACCCGCTGGGCCGCCGCGAAGTGCGGGACATCATCCTGGAACTCAAACGCGACGGCCGCACCGTTCTTTTCTCCACGCATGTGCTTTCCGACGCGGAAATGCTTTGCGACCGAGTGGGCGTGATCGTGGGCGGAAAGTTGCGCGGCATCGGCGCGCCCGGGGAACTCGTGAACATGAAGGCGCAAGGAATGGAAATCCTGTTCGAGCTTTCGGGCTCGGCTAGGAATTTACCGCTGCTCGAAAAGGCCACGCGCACCGGGGAGAGGTATCGCGTGCAGTTGCCGGAGACGGAGTTGTACGCGGCGCTGGATGCGCTGAAAGCCGCGGGCGCGCGCATTTTGTCGGTCACCCAGATCAAGCCGACGCTGGAAGAGTATTTCATGAACCTCGTGGAAGCCGACCGCGCACAGGCGAGCGCCGTTGAGGTGACCGGGAAATGAGAAACGTTCCGACGGTGGCGGCGAACACGTTCCGGGAAGCGGTGCGCGACCGCGTGCTTTACAACCTGGTTTTCTTCGCGCTGCTGATGATGGGTGCGGCGATCCTGGTGGGGCAAATCTCCATCGGCATCGAGCAGGATGTGATTGTCAGCCTGGGGCTCAGCGCGATTTCCTTGATCGGGATTTTCATCGCGGTGTTTCTGGGCGTTGGCTTGGTTTCGCGCGAGATGGACAAGCGCACGCTGTACGCCCTGCTGGCCAAGCCGGTAAAACGCTGGGAGTTCTTGCTGGGAAAATTCTTCGGTCTGGTGATGACGCTGACCGTGAACACGGCGGCGATGGCCGCCGGTTTATACATCGCCTTGTGGACCGTTAAACATCCACTGCTGAAGAGCGATGCGTTCATCCTTGTCGCGGTGTATCTGATACTTCTCAAACTGGCGCTGATCGTGGCGCTGGCGCTGCTCTTTTCCTGCTTTACCACTCCCTTCCTGGCCATTTTGTTTACCGCAGGAATTTATGTGGCGGGGTTGTTTGCCGCCGACCTGCGAACCATTCACGGAGTGGATCTCGATCCCGGAGCGCTGCGACTGATGCGCGGCATTTCCTACCTGCTGCCGAATTTCCAGAATTTCGATGTCATGGGCGCCGTGGTGCACGGACGCGGCGTTCCCGAAGCGATTGTCTGGCATGCAACGCTGTACACCATCTTGTATATCGCCATCGTGCTGACGGGAGCCGCCGTCGTATTCTCACGGCGCAATCTGAAATGAATCGCCGGACGATTAACGGAGTGATCCTGGGCGCGGCCCTTTTGGCCGGCTTTGTGTGCGTTTGGAAGCTGCAAGAAAAAGTGGACGCGGAAAGAACAGCGCTCCAGCTCGAAAGTGACGAATTGACGCTGCGTTCGCCGGCCGTCCTGAAAAAATTGAGCTTGGAATACGGCCCGCTGCTGGGTGCGATCTACTGGACGCGTGTGGTGCAATACTTCGGAGCAAAACACCATGCGGGCGACCAGAAACTGGATCAGCTCTGGCCGCTGCTTGATAGTACGACCACCCTGGATCCCAACCTGCTCGTCGCCTACCGCTTCGGCGCAATGTTTTTGAGCGATTCTCCCCCACGCGGCGCAGGCCTACCGGATCTGGCGGTGGAGCTTCTGCAGCGCGGCATGAAAGCGAATCCGGAGTACTGGAAGCTTTATCAGGATCTCGGAAACGTCTATTACTTCGACAAACGGGACTATCAGAAGGCGTCGCAGGCGTATGAAGCCGGCAGCAAGTTTCCGGACGCACCGCCCTTTATGAAGGCCATGGCGGCAAAAATTGCGGCGGAGGGGGGATCCCTGGAGACTTCCTACGCTTTGTGGCTGGACATTTACCAGACCTCGACAAACAAGGAGATGCGCAACAACGCCGAGGATCACCTGCGGCTGGTGCAGGCGGAAATGGATATGCGGGAGATCGACAAGATCGCGGACGCCTATGAACAAAAAACCAAGCATCGCGCGACACGCATCAGCGAGCTGGTGCAGGCGGGAATGCTGCCGGGTCAGCCGCGCGATCCCGACGGATTTGCCTACGTGCTGAACGATCAGGGCAAGGCGGAGCCAAATCCGAAGAGCCCGCTGAGGGAAGAGTGGCTGAGAGAAAAGATGTAATGAAGCAAAAAAGTAACGAACGATGCTGCTTTACTCCGTGATGCAGAGCAGAGTCATGTGCGGATCGATCTGCAGCTTGTGCGGCTGAGCGGCAGAAGTGAACGTGAAGCTGGTTTCTTCGCCGGTGGCGACGACGGTGCCGAGGAAAACCGTGCGCCCCAGGGTTGTGGTGGCAAAAATGGGCACCGGTGCAATGAACGAGCGCGGCACGCCGTCCTGCATCAGCTTGCCGCGAATCTGAAATCCTTTTTCGGTGTTGCGCGATGTGAACTGCACTTTATAGTGCGGGATGCCCGTTCCGCGAACGTACTCGTCGAAAAACCACTCCATCGAGCGCCCGCCTTCCAGATCCATTCGTGGAGTCATGACGGCCTCGACTTCGCGTTGCAGGTCGGCGGTAGTCAGTGCCTTTCGCGCATATTTTGAAACCAGGGTGTGAAACAGGCTGATGAACCGCGCGTCGGGATCCTTGCCATTGGCGGCGGGTTGGCGGAGCATTTCGCGCAGCATGTGCATGATCCAAACGCCTTTTGCGTAGACCACCACGCTGTAAGCGTCGGGCGAGCGCGAGGAAATCAGGCGTCTCCCGGCAATGACGGGACCGATGTCCGCGGGAACGCGATCCTCGCCTTCCGCTTTGGTGGTCAGTCGTTTTCGATAATGAGTCAGCCAGGTGTTGAGCGGGTGGTCCTGATTTTTCTGCGAATCGGCGAATTGCAACGCAAGATATTCGGCGATTGCTTCATCGATCCATTGATCCTGGTAAGACGACCAGCCCACCACGTTGCCCCACCATTGATGGGCGACTTCGTGGAACGGCACCACGTCGGAGAAGAACGCGCGGCCCGTTGGACTGAGCCCGGCGCGGTATTGCGCCTCGTCGGGCAGAAAGGAAAATGTAGAGAGATACAAAAGCCCGGGCCATCCCTGGCCGAATGCGCCCGGAATCTGCGAGACGCCGAGATTCCGGAAAGGAAACGGACCGGCGTAAAGCTCGTAAAAGCGGATCGAGGAATCGATGGCGCGCGCCAACTGTTTAAGAAATGCAGCGGGGCTGGGAGGCAGCGCAGGAATGTCTTCTCCCAACTGCGGTCTCGTCATCGAGGAGTGCCGGGAAGCAATTTCCGGAGGCGTCGGAGTGGACAAGCGCGAGCGCAGATATTCCTCTAGTTGCTTGTTCGCGTAAACGTCAATTGTACGATTTTCCGAAGGCAGAGAAGTACTTGCGTATTCGCCCAGGTTGAAGCCCGCCTCGGGCACGGGAATTTCGGTTTTCCAGGTGGCGGCGCGCAAGTCGCCTTCCTCGCGTTCCGTGGATTTGTTGCCGGTGGCCACCAGGCGAAGCCGCTTCGGCCAGTGAAACGTCAGGTCGTAGAACGCGAATTCGGCGGCATCCCCGTAGTGGGGATACCAGCTTTCCCTCGCACCGACAAAGAGAACGCTGTTTCCCGCATCTTCGATGACGTTGCCGCTGTAGCGGAAATGCAGCTTGAATGTGCTCCCCGGCGCGGGCGGTTTGGACAGGAACACGATCAAGGAGTCCTGGCCGCGGGAATCGATTTCCTGCTGGGTGAGGCCTTCGTTTTGAAAGAAGGGAAGCGCTTCGCCATCGTCACCGGTGACGGCGGTTATTTTCAAGGCGCGCGAAAGCTGGACGCCCAGAAACTGCTGGGAAACGGCGGCGCGGAATTCGATCGAGGCGCTTGCTTCGAGCGAATTGTCGGGGTGAATGGTGGTGTCAATGCTGTAGCGAATGGCGTCGAAGCCCATGGAAAAAGAAGGCGAGCCGGGCACCCGATAGGAACTCCACACGTCGTAGTAGGTGGTTTTTCCGACGGCGCGGGGCTGGCCCAGGCTGAAATTTTCGTTCTGCATGTCGTCGAGAAGAATGTCCAGCGGCCCGGTTACAACTCCGTCGATTCCCGCGTGGAAAAAGGGCGCGGGGGGATTCGAATATTTTTCGACCAGAATTCGCAGGGAGTGGGAGGGATTCAGGCGATCGAGACTGGTCCACCAAAGGGAAGCGAACTGTTCGTCCACGGCCGGAGTTACACCCGCGCGCTGGAATTCCCGCAGAAGATCCTGGTCGGTGCCGTCGGTGAAACGCACATAGGCGGAAAGAAACTGCTCGTCGAGCACCGGCGCCCCGAGGAACCGCGCAACCTGCTGCTTTTCCACTGGGTCGCGAGGTAAAGCCACAACGTGCCCAATGCCAGAAAAGACAAAGCCCGTGATGCGACCTTCAAATGACTGGAAGAACGCGATTTTCCCGTCCTGGAAGGCCAGGACGGTGTCGGCTTTGCGAAGCTCCACGCGGTCTTTAGTGGAAACCGTGTAGACGTGCTGGGAATCGACCGCCAGGGCATTGAGGGCGGTGAGAAGTTCGCGCGGGGAAGAATCCGCTGCGTTGCAAATCGAAGGAAGAAGAACCCCAAAAACCGCCAGGAGGAAACTAAGCCGCATGAAGAGAGTGTAGACACATTCGGCATGCCGGAACAAGGCGGACGGCGAACCATTCCCCTGCGAGTTAAAATGAATGGATGCGTTGGGGAACCAACCAGCTTCCGAAGGTACTGGCGATTCTGGGTTGCGTCCTGCTGCTTGCGGGCGCAGCGCGCGCGGACAAGATTGTCTTGAAGAATGGGCGGAAGATCACCGCGTACAACGTGGTGGAAGACGGCGACAAGATCCGCTACGAAACTTCCGCTGGTCAGCTGGCCCTGCCGAAATCGATTGTGGATCACATCGAAAGAGGTGGCTTGATGCCGTTTATGGGCTCGCCGGCGGCCGAGGCGGCGAACCTTGATCTGCAACCCGCGGAAACAGCCGCAACCTCGAGCGAGTCTGGGATCGACAAGGACGCGGTGCACGACGGCTCAGTGGACCGCAACTACATCAATAACCTGGAAAGCAGGGCGGCTGCAGGAGGCGCACCGGCGCTCCAGGCGGCGCGGGCGCATCATGCCGCTACCCGATTTGAAATGATGAAGGGCGACCTGGACCATGCGCTGGCCGACGCACGCGCGGCGATGTTTTACGCGCCGGAAGACCCGGCGTTGCTGATGGAACTGGCCTATGTGTATCTGCGGCGAAGTGAGTTTAAGCAGTCGCTCGAGTACCTGGAACGGGCGAAACGCTACGCGCCGAACAATCCGGACGTTTACAAATTGGAGGGCTGGACGTACTACGGACTGAACCGCCCGGACCAGGCCGCGACCGAATGGAAAAAATCGCTGGCGTTGCGGGCCGATCCGGAAGTGCAGGCGGCGCTGGACAAGGCGGTTCGCGACAAAGCTGAAGAAGAAAATTACCGGGAGAACGAAAGCGCGCATTTCCAATTGAAGTACAACGGCGCGGCGGAGCCTGGGCTGGCGCGCGAAGTGCTCCACACCCTGGAAGGGCATTACCAGCAGATTGAGTCGGAGCTGAATTTCTCGCCGCCGGATCCGATTGGTGTTGTTTTATACACGCAGGAGGCGTTTGCAGATATCACGCGGGCGCCGGGCTGGGCGGGCGCGCTGAACGACGGGCGAATCCGCGTGCCGGTGCAGGGGTTGACTGGGGTGGATTCGGAATTGTCGCGGATTTTGCGGCATGAATTGACGCACAGTTTTATCCAGCAGAAGACGCACGGGCGCGCGCCGACGTGGATTCAGGAGGGCGTGGCACAGTGGATGGAAGGAAAACGCAGCGACGAAAACGCCGCTGTGCTGCTACAGGTTTATGATGCGGGGCAAGCTGTGCCACTTGCGCAGCTGGAGGGTTCGTGGATGCGGCTGCCCGGCCCGCTGGCGAGCTATGCGTATGCGTGGGCGCTGGCGAATATCGAATATATTGTGCAGACCCAGGGGATGGGTGACATCGAACGGATTCTGGATCGCCTCGCCACGGGGACCGTGACGGAGCAGGCCGTTCGTGAAGTGTTGCACGATGATTACGCAGATTTGATGCAGGCGACGGCAGGATACCTGAAGAAAAATTACGGACGGTGAAAGCGGGGCAAATTCGCAGTTCGTGCGCGACTTACTGCTTGGGCTGAGAGTTGGAAGGCGTTTCAATCAAGTTGAGCCCGATGCTCTTGTGGTCAGCCTCGTCCAGGTGGATGGAAATGCCTTTGTCCTCATATGGCTTCAGAAAATCCGCGTCGTACCAGTCGCCTTCTTCCACGGAATCCCAACTGAAAAGTTTGTAGTCACCCGGCAGGATTCCCTTCAGGAGAAAATGGCCATTTTGATCTGTCTTGGCTGTCGTGTAGTTCGAAGATTGCTCTCGCAATCCCGGTTCGGGGACAAGGACGACAAACACGCCCACGGCGGGTAGAGAATCGCTAGTGAGCACCTGGCCTTCTACGTGCGGCGCGCGGCAACTGACTCCAACTTCCAGGGAATTATCGGAGCCGGAATGAATCGAAATCTTGCCATCCACCATCGGGGTCGATCCCATTCGGGCGAATTTTATGTAGCAGGCTGACCTGGGGTCAGGGATCGACGGGCGATACTCGCCCTCGTTCACATTGCGAAAGAGCAATGTGCCATCTGGCTTGACCTCTGAGCGTTTCGCAAGAGGGAGATTCTCGTCCGTTGACGATAGGAAAACCGTAAGGTTTGAGAAGTCCTCTTGTTTGCTCCCTTCCCATATCACACGGCCATTCACTGCAAACGAGGGCGCAAATGCCAAGATGACACCCTCCACGTCCGCCTCCGTAACTTCCAATTCGCGACGGGCGTAGATTGGTTCCGATCTGTCTCGATCAAAGTAAACAGCTTGTAGGTGGTATGAACCCGGCGGAACCCGATGGAGAGTGAAGGTTCCATCTTTTGCAACAGAACGGGTATCAATTGTATCGGGGGCCTGGAGGCCTGAGCCGCGTGGACTCATATAGATATACATGCCTTCCTGAATTGTGTTCGCGGCGGGCGGGTTGAGAATTTTCCCGCTGACCGTATTCATGGCCACGGGCTCCATCCTGAAATAGACGGGAGTGAGCTCCTGTCCCGGAGACAGAGCCAATGTTTGCGCTTTCGATGGATCTGTGGTGTTCGGGAAAAAAGTTGCCGGGTAGCCTTTCTTGAGCAATCGGCGCCTGGGTTTCGGGTCGAACCCCTCGCGCGCGGACCAGGGGTCATAGGTGACGGCAATGTAATATCGGCCGGGATTCAGGTCATAAACCCGAAACTCACCCAAGTCATTGGTTACTGCCGTGCCAACCTCCTGCGTGTGTTGCCGTTTGCCCCGGCTGGTCGGGCGAAGAACGCGCACAAGCGCTCCTTGGACAGGTTCCCCATTTTCGTCGAAGACGCGGCCGGTGATGACAGATGCTCGCTGCAGTTTGAATAACAGGCCGGTCATTTTCTGTCCGGGAGCAAGAGTCAGTACGGCACCGGGATCATTCTGTTTTCGCTGGCCATAGCTGGCATCCACGAATCCCGGATGAGAAACCGTCAACAAATAAGAGGCGCACGGGAGAGCATCGAGGAGAAAATGGCCCTGCGAATCAGTAACATCGAAAACGGAATCCTCCCAATTTTCGTGAGTTACAAACGTAATTTTTGCCTTGCCCAGAGCCTCGCCAGTGTCCTGGCGGACCACGGTCCCGGAGACGCTGCAAGTTTCCTTACCGGCAGGGGCGGCGTCGGTTGCAGGAGGGTTGCTCTGCGCGTGAAGGCCAGCAGAAAAAAGAAGGCTAAGCAGAATGGGAAGTGCGAGCTTCATTGCCATCACCATCAGGGTATGCCTTGGCGCCAATTTTACATGAACGGCACTCTGCAGGGCTAACCGTTCGGACAGGATTGGAAAGCCAATTCCGGCTTGCGCCGTACCGCCTAAGAGGCTGCAAGCAGAGCGGCGAGGAGGGCGGCGCGCTGGGGCATGGCATTGATGAGGACGTGCTCGTGGGTGGCGTGGGCGCCGTCGCCGACGGCGCCGAGGCCGTCGAGCGTGGGGATGCCTAGGGCCGCGGTGAAGTTGCCGTCGGAGCCGCCGCCGGCCGCGGCTTCGCCGAGGGGGAAGCCGAGTTCACGGGCGATGGTTTTGGCGCGGCCGAAAAGGGCGGCGCTGTGTTTGCGTTCGAGCGGCGGGCGATCGAAGCCGCCGCGGATTTCGAGTTTTGCGCCGCGATGCACGGGCTTCAAGGAATGGAGACGCTTTTCAAGGGCGAGCATGTCGGCGTGGCGCCAGGCGCGGAGATCGAGCGTGGCGTGGGCACGGTCGGCGATGACGTTGGTGCGCGAGCCGCCGGAGACGATGTCGGCGTTGATCGTGACGCCGCGGCGCAGGTCGTTCCACTTTTCGAGGCGACCGATCTGCGCGGCAAGTTCGTGCACCGCGTTGATTCCTTTTTCGGGAGCTAGCCCCGCGTGCGATGCGCGGCCATGGACAATGAGTTCCGCTTCGCCGACAGCCTTGCGTGAAGTTTTCAGCAATCCGCGCGGGCCGAGCGACGGCTCCAGCACGAAGACGGCGTCGCTGCGCTTGGCTTCTTCTTCAATCAATTTGCGCGAAGATTCGCTCCCGATTTCCTCGTCGGAAGTCCACAGAAACACCAGGCGTTTCTGTACCGGCGATTGCAATTCGCGAACGGCCTCCAGCGCAAAGAGCGCCTGCACGATGCCGGCTTTCATATCGAACGTGCCGGGGCCATAGGCTTTGCCGGCGGACGCGCGAAAAGGCATCTTGGCCAGCGTGCCGGTGGGGTAGACGGTATCGTAGTGGCCGAGTACGAGGAGTTGCGATTTGGCTCGCCCCTCCGAAGGTCTCCAAACGACACGGAGATGATCGCCGCGGTGTTTTTGGCGCAGGATTTGCGCTATCGTGCCGTGGCGCAGCCACTTTTCTGCAAGGAATTCGCAGCAACGGTCCATTGGCTCTTTTTCCAGGCTGGGAGATTCGAGCAGAGTCAGTTCGCGCAGCATATCGAGCATCTGCGGGAGCCGTTTGCGCAAGTAGGGAAGGAGTGGAAGCGGGGCCATGGAAAAGGCATGGTAGCACGCCCGGCCAAAAGCGATGAGGCCGGCGGCGCCCGACGGGCCCGTGGCGGGCAAAATGTTAAGCTGTCCGACGGGCCGAAAACCCTTATAATAAGAGGTTTGCGAACTAACGGAGGGAGCCTATTCTTTGGCTATGAGCGACACAGGAGTGGGAATGCAACTCGACATCAACGAGATCCAGAAATTCCTGCCGCACCGGTATCCGTTTCTGCTGATCGATAAAGTTGTCGAGATGGAGCGCTTCAAGCGCATCGTGGCGATCAAGAGCGTCACGATCAATGAGGGATTTTTTCAGGGGCATTTTCCGGGCAAGCCGGTGATGCCGGGTGTGCTGATTCTGGAATCGATGGCCCAGGCCGGAGGATTGCTGCTGCTGCAGGAAATTCCGGACCGCGAAAAGAAATTGCTGTATCTGGCCTCGATGAGCGATGTGAAATTCCGCCGGCCGGTGGTGCCCGGAGACCAGTTACGCATTGAAGTGAACATCGTCACGTGGAAGGGCGATCTCTGCAAGATCGAAGCGAAGGCCTTCGTTGAAGGAAGCCTGGCGACGGAAGCGAAGATGCTTTGCGTGATGGCAGACCGGGAAGATCCCGCAAAAGCGTAAATGGGCATTGGCACAAATATTCATCCGTCGGCGATCGTTTCACAGGAAGCGAAGCTGGGCACGGGCGTGCGGATTGGCGCGTATGCGGTGGTTGGCGCGGACGTTGAGTTGGACGACGGCTGCGAGCTGCACGAGCACGCGGTGGTGCGGGGGCCATCTAAATTCGGCGCCAACAATGTGTTCCATCCCTTTTGCGTGATTGGCGGCGACCCGCAGGACTACACTTTCCGCGGTGAGCGCGTCGAATTGCAGGTGGGGAACGAAAATATTTTTCGCGAGCATGTAACCATCAGCCGTGGGACCGCCAAAGGCGGTGGGGTCACGCGGATCGGCAACAATAATTTTTTTCTCTCGTACTCGCACGTGGGGCATGACTGCCAGATCGGCAACAACACGCTGTTCGTGAACGGAGCGACGCTCGCGGGGCACGTGACCATACAGGATTTCGTTACGCTGGGCGCGTTTTCGCCGGTGCACCAGTTTTGCCGGCTGGGGCGTTACGCGTACATCGGCGCGGCGACGGTGATCACGCAGGACGTCCCGCCATTTTCGCTGATCGTCACGGAGCGGGAGACGCGGTGCTTTGGCCCGAACACGATTGGCCTTGAGCGCAAGGGATTTTCTGTCGAACGCATCAAGGCGCTGCAGAAGGCGTTTCGCGTGTTGACGCGTTCGAAGAAAAATACTTCGCAGGCGCTGGAAGAGATTCGAAAGAACATGGGGGATTCCGCCGACGTGAAGGAGTTGGTGGAGTTTGTCGAAAAAGCCGAACGAGGCATCGTGAAGTAACGCTGACCGGGATTTCATGCCAGAAACAATTCAAAGCAATACAGCGCAAAGCACCACCGGCTGGGGCCTGATCGCGGGGAACGGCCGATTTCCTTTCCTGGTTCTGGAAGGCGCGCGCAGCCAGGGCATTGAAATGGCGGTGATCGCGCTGAAAGAAGAGGCTTCGCCGGAGCTGGAAAAAATCGTGAAACGGCTGCACTGGGTAAGCCTCGGCGAGCTCAGCAAAGCGATCGAGTTGATGCAAAGCGAAGGCGTGAAGCACGCGGTGATGGCCGGGCAAGTGAAGCACAACAAGATTTTCAGCTCAATTCGCCCGGACTGGAAGCTAGCCAAGCTGCTTTTTGCCTTGCCGCGAAAAAACACCGATTCGTTGATCGGCGCGGTGGCCAAAGTTCTTGAGGAAGAAGGCATTCAATTGGTGGATTCGACGATGTTTCTGAAGCCGTTGCTGCCGGAAGCGGGCGTGCTGACGCGACGCGCTCCCAACGAAAATGAAGCGGCCGACATCGTATACGGTTTGGGAGTCGCCCGGCACATTGCGGCGAAAGACATTGGGCAAACGGTGGTCGTGGCCGATCTCGCTTGCGTGGCCGTGGAAGCGATGGAAGGCACGGACGAAACGATTGCGCGCGCGGCACGCTTTGCAAATGGCCGCCCATTGGTTGTCGTAAAAGTCAGTAAACCCAGGCAGGACATGCGCTTCGATGTACCCGTGGTTGGTTTGCCGACCGTCGAATCCATGAAACTGGCCGGGGCGACGGCACTGGCCATTGACGCAAACCGAACGCTCCTCTTTGACAGGGAAAAACTGATTGCCATGGCCAACGACGCCGGGATCGCCATCCAGGCCTTTCCATTCACGCAGGCTGCGGAACCCACGGGCGATTCGCGGGGAATGAACAAGGAATGAGCGAACGGCGCGCGGAGGCGGAGCATGGCAAGATTCGTGTCGCTGTCGTGGGCGCGGGCGAATTCGGACGCAATCACGCACGCGTGTATCGCGAAATGGAGAGCGTCGAGCTTGTTGGCGTGCTGGATCGGGATGCCGCTCGGGCCGAGGCTATTGCGCAAGAGTTTGGGACTCGGCCGTTCAAAGGTATTGAGGAGTTGCAGGGCGCAGTGGATGCAGCGAGTGTCGCGGTGCCCACGGTGGCGCATGGCGAAGCCGGCTGCCGCTTGATGGCCCTGGGCATTGACGTTCTGGTAGAGAAGCCGATGGCGGCTTCGCTTGCGGAAGCAGATGCCCTGATTGAAACGGCGCGGCGCCACCAGCGCATCCTACAGGTCGGGCACGTGGAACGATTCAACCCGGCGGTGATTGCCGTCGAGCCGATCCTGAACCGGCCGCTATTTTTTGAAGTCCACCGGTTGGGCGTTTTCACGCCGCGCAGCCTGGACGTCGAAGTGATTTACGACCTGATGATTCACGACCTCGACATTCTGCTGGCGCTGGTGAAAGAGCCGGTGACGGAAGTGAAAGCTGTGGGCATTCCAGTGCTGACGGACAAGGTGGACATCGCGCACGCGCGAATCGAATTTGCGGGCGGCGCAGTGGCCAATGTCACCGCCAGCCGGGTTTCCACCGAGCGCGTGCGCAAAATGAGATTTTTTCAACACCACGAATATATTTCGCTCGACTACGCGCGGCGCGACGCGCTGCGGGTCGGCGTAAAAAAGTCCGGGCCGCAGCCCGAGTTTGGATTTGAGAAACTGGCGGCCCCGGCCGTCGAACCCTTGCGCGCGGAGCTGGAAGCCTTCGCGGCGGCGGTTCGCACCCGGGTCGCTCCGAAGACAGACGGGGTAGCCGGGCGTGCGGCGCTGGAATTGGCAAGCAGGGTCATGCAAAGCATCCGAGAGCATGATGAGCGCGTCCAACCTGTAGCAAAAGGGCCTGATGCCAAAGGGCCAGCAGCCAAGAGCTATCCGGATAAAGCGAGCCAATGATTCCCAGGACCTTAGTCCCCGTCGGTGCGCGTTTGCCTGCCGAAGATGTTGCGACGACGCGCCGGCGGCCGACGACGCTCGATGAACGCACGCTGGTCCCTTCGGGGATGCCGCTGGTGCAGCTCGACGGGCGCACGACGATTCCCTCCAATTTGCCGCTCGATTCGATTGCCACGCGCGTGGTGGTGCCGCGCGACGTGAACGTGGAAGCGGTGCAGCGGGAAGAGGAATCGCATCTGCCGCCGCAGCCGACGGAGATGGACGAGCGCATCAGCATTCCCGTTGGGGCCGCACCGCCGCAGGAGTTTTCTCCGCTGCCGCCGATTTCGGAAGACCTGGTGGAGCCGGACATTTTTCAATCCGGCGAAGTTTCGTTTCTGCCGCCCGAGGGGCGTGGCAAGCCAACAACGGAAGATCGCATCACTACGATCACGTCCGTGGTCGTTCACGTTTTGCTGGTTTTTTTCCTGATTTTTTCGCCGAAGCTTTTTGGGCCGCACATCCGCACCAGTGAAGAGGAAGAAATTGGGCGCAGACAGATGACCGTGCTGCTGCCTCCGGGAGCGCTGGAATCGCTGAAGCCGGCGCCGGCTCCCGCGCCACATGCGGCTGTGCGAGTTGATCCGCGCGTGATCAACAAGATTGCGCCACCGGCGCCGACTCCACCTCCACCGCAGCCGGTGCCGGAGCCGCCAAAACGCGAATTGCCCAGCGCGCCCACGCCGCAGCCGAATGTGGCCGCTGTGCAGCCGCCGCCGAATCCATCTCCTTCGCGAGGCGATCTGCCGAAGCCACCGGTCAAGTTGGAAAATCCGGACATGCCGGTGCCGGAAAAGGGATTGATCCTGCCGAAGACCGGCGGTTCGGCAGGCGATTTGATTCGTGATGCCGCGCGTGGGACGAAGCCGAACGCGCCGATCGCTATTGGCGGTGGGGGGCCGATACGTTCCGGTGGCGGCGGAGGCCACTCCGGGAAAGGCCAGGCGGGTGCCGGAATCGAAATGCTTACGGATCCGCAGGGCGTCGATTTCAACGATTACTTGCGGCGGATCTACTACATTGTCCGTGGGAATTGGTACGCGGTGATGCCGCCGTCGGTGGACCTTGGTGATCAGGGCGTGGTCTCGTTGCACGTCAAGATTATGCGGGATGGCAGCGTTCCGGATCCCGAGCCGGTGATGCTGTACGGTTCGGGCAAGGAGCCGCTCGACCGCGCGGCGGTTTCCTCGATTCGCGCGTCGAACCCTTTCCCGCCACTGCCCCCGCAGTTCAAAGGGCCGTACATCGAAGTGCGGTATACGTATTATTACAACTTGCAGCCACCGAGCCAGTAAGGCGAAGCATGAAACTTTCGCGGCATCAGGTGATCGGCAGTGTGCTGCTGGCGCTGATTGTGCTGGCGGGGCTGATCGTCCGCGCGTGGCCGCTGCTGCTCCCCAAATGAACGCGCAAGCCGAGTCTCCGCTCGTTGCCATTGTTGGGCCAACCGCTTCGGGAAAATCGGCGCTGGCGATCTGGTTGGCCGGACAGCTTGGCGGCGAAGTGGTCGCGTGCGATTCCACGCAGCTTTATCGCGGCTTTGACGTGGGTACGGCGAAGCCTACCGCTGAAGAGCGGCAGGGCATGGCGCATCATCTGATTGATGTGCTGGATCCGCGAGAAGAGTCCACCGCGGGAGGTTACCGCGAGCGGGCTGTCGCGGTCCTGGAAGATCTTCGCGCGCGAAAGCGGCTGCCGATTTTCACCGTTGGCACGGGGCTTTACCTGCGCGCCTTGCTCGAAGGGCTTGCCGATGTGCCGCTGCGTTCGGAAGAGTTGCGCGAGCGGCTGCGGGCCAGCGTTGCGGCGCATTCGCCGGGGCATCTGCATCGCATCCTGAAGCGCCTGGATCCGGTGTCGGCGGAAAAGATTGCGCCGGGCGACCAGCAGAAACTGATCCGCGCAGTAGAAGTCTGCCTGCTGGCGAAGAAGCCGCTTTCCGAAGTCCATGGTGCCGGAAGAAATCCCCTGCGTGGCTGGCGTCCTGCAAAAATTGGGTTGTCTCCCGAGCGCGAAGCGCTCTATCAAAGGATTCATCAGCGTACCGACGGTATGCTTGCCGCCGGATGGATGGAAGAGGTGCGCGGGCTGGTCGCGAGCGGCCTGCCTGCCGACGCCAAGCCATTCGATTTTATCGGCTACCGCGAATTGCGCGCGGTGCTCAACGACGAAATGAAACTCGAAGAAGCACAGGCTGCCATTCAGCAAGCGACCCGCCGGTACGCGAAGCGCCAACTGACCTGGTTCCGTCGCGACGCGCAAATCCACTGGCTTCACGGGTTTGGGCAAGATGCAGCAATCCAGCAACAAGCCGTCGCCTGGGCGCGCGGCCAGTTGTAGGTCGCCTATTTCCGCAACCACGATATTCATCCGAATGGAATAATTCCGACCTGGCACTAACGCATGGTGACCATGAAGAATAGAATCCAAGGGAGCGCAGTTGCATCATTTAAAAAGTGAGCGACCATTGACGGAACTAAGCTGCGGCGTCCCACGAGGTAAGCTATGCCCCACATCATTCCGAGAAACGCGGTGGGCAGCATGATGCCGAGCCATACAAGAAAGCCCTGATTTAAGTAGCCAGCATGCGCAAGTCCAAACGCAAGGCCTGGCACAAACACTTGCGTTGTCTTTCCGTAGCCTGCGTAAGCAAATTGAGTCATTAGAAAAGCGCGGAAGAGCACTTCTTCGCAGAATCCAGCAGTGATTCCCATTGCAAGGGCGGCAGCAAGATGGAATCCGTGCGGGAAAAATGCGTTTGAGACGGGAATATGCATTCGAGGCAGCAACCGCAGATTGCTAGCTATCGACAGAGACGCAAAGAGGAGCGCCATAACCCATGCTCGCCGCGTTCCTAAACGCCAAACTCCGAGGTTCTTGAACGAGAGGCCACGGTGCCTCAATACAAACCAAAGCACTACGACAAACAGCCACTCGACAATTACGCCGCCGCATATCCAGAACAAAAAGCGCTGCTCCGGTGAGCCGTGAACCGCGGCAGGGATGGAAGTTGAGATGAGCTTGGAACTCGCCCAAATCGCAGATGGAATCCCGAGGCCCAAAATGAGCGACTCTGCCCAACAACGGAATTTGCCGGACGACGGGGCAAGCTCTTTAATCTTAGATATTTCCGCACCCATTAGGATGGACCTCCCACGATGTTATCTGTGACGAAGGGCAACCTGCTCACCGAGCTATACGTGATTGACAAGCGAAAGATTTCGCCTGAATCGACTCTTTTCAAAGCCCCGGAAGGGAGCTAGAAGATGCTTAATTTTCATTTGCTGAATACATCCGAGAACGGATGGCACATTCTCTTGAGAATGGTGCCTTCAAGAGCGATTCCGCAACGGAGAACCATGGATACGCGCTCGCTTGCAAGTCGCATCTGTTGCTTTTCGGAGGTAGTCTAGAAGCTGGCTCCGAGGGCGACAATTCCTTTGCGAGGGCATTTTCGGGTTCTGTTTCTCTATGACGTAGCCGAGGCTATCCGTCTGGATGCACTCCGTTCCTTGCTCAAACTGGGGCTCGAACCTGGAGGCTTGGAGCTTCCGCCAAATCCTGCCCACGCCATCCCGCATTATTTGCGATTTGAAAGACCGCCCGTCGTCGAGTCCGCCGAGCCAATGGTCTTAGGGACCGACGAACGCATCGGGGTAACCACGAAATACTACGATTACGGGGTAGTCAGCTTCGAACTGGAATTGCCGTTTGAATGCGACTGGGATTCTCTCGTTTTACAGTCCAGTCGTTGGGTCGGGGCTGCGGAGCTTGAGAATCGAGCCAACGAACTGCTTCCGATTGCCTTGAACCGCGCAAGCCCGGCTCTGGTCAAGCCTTACAAGACCTGGCTCAAAGAAGACTACTTCATCGTCCACCTCCTCGAAATAACCGAGGAAGATGGCAAGACATTGGCCGCTGGGGAGCTTCTTGCATCCCATGCCTGGGAGATTGCCCAACTCGTTCGAGGCGAGTCAGTATCCTTGTCAGAAGCAGAACGCCAGGAAGTTTTGCAATCAAGCATTTCCTATTCACGAACCGATCTTCTGGTAGTGGGTTGGACTGGGGCTCTGGTCTATGGCAGCACGGAGGGAGCAGCCGTTACGATTCAGGTGCTCGAATACGCCAACACGCAGCTACTGGAATTCCGTCACTATGACAGCTTGCTCACTCAACTCCTCGACGGCGTATATCGCTCGTTGGAGCGAAGGGGCGGCGTATGGGCCGCTTGGCGGCTCTCCCGCGAGGCTGCGCGTCTCAACACGATTCGGCTGGATGTTATGGAACTGACCGAGAAGGTCGACAATGCCATCAAATTCTTAAGCGATATGTTTTATGCGCGACTGTATGGTTTGGCCGCCGCCAAAGTGGGAGTGCCAGACTACAGGCGGTTGGTAGACCAGAAGCTGCGCACAGCCGGGGAGCTATACCGGTTCATGGTGGATCAGTTCAATCAAACCCGTAGCTTTGTCCTGGAGTTGTCGATCGTGATCATTCTAATTGTCGACCTTTTCTTTCTGTTTCGCGGCAAGTAGGTGATCCGGCTAAAACCTAAGGAACAGGGGCCTGAGGGCAGTAGGGCACACCTGCCCGTTTTTTGTACTTCTTGCCAGTTTTCACGGGATATACCTGCGCCTAGATTGCTGAGTACCGGCCCAAGGTGGAACCATGAACGATTTCAGCCCCTTGGCTATCAAGGATTGGTATGCGCTGGGAAGCCTGATTGCCCAAATCGGGTTTCTGGTCGCGGTGGTCTGGTTTGCGCGCAATTTCCTAAAAACAATCAGGGTGTTTCAGGAGCAGATCGGCGCGCTCCTGAAGCTCTCTATTACTTCCGCGCCCGGTGAACGGCAATCCGCGAATACAGCTGCGAGGAACGTTTTGGCGGAAGGCAGCCCGTATTGGCTTCCCCCTTCGCCTTCAGCGCTGGCCAATCCGCCGGAGGTTGCCGAGCGTGGGCCAAACCTGTTCGTTGCCGGGTGGCAGCACACGCTCCACTGGCTGCGCGAGCCGATGGGCTCCGCTCGAGTGTCTTACCGGCGCCGAGTCATCAACTGGTTGCAGGCTCCGGCTGGGCACTGAAGCCCGCCGTCGCAAAGGCCTGAGAAGGCAGGAAAATTATGGACGAGATGAAACCGAAGGAAACCGCATACTCGGGCGAGTCGACACCGGTGGCGTCGGTGTCGGCTCCGGCGGAAATGAGCGCGCATGCATCGCTGGCGGGAAATGCAAGGGGGTCGCAGCAGGGCGGACAAACGTCGGGAATCGCGGGCTTGGGGGAACTCGTAAGCACCAACTTGCCCACATCGCTGGCGGAAATTTCCGCGTTCCTGAAACGGACGAAACGAGTGTGGCTTATGGCGGCGGGCCTCATGATCGGGGTAGCGGCGCTGGTGAATCTCTCGGCGCGTGCGGCGGAGTGGGCCAAAAACGCGCGGGAGCGGCGGCAATTGCACGCGATGGCTACGTTAACGCCGGACCATTTGTTCGCGCGATGCGGAGCTGCAGTTGTGGACGAGACCAAGGTCGTGTATCCGGTCTTGATGCGGACGATAAGCTACCACCCACGGGGCGGCGAAAAGCTGGTGATTTCTTTCAGCCGAACGGCGGAGGAAAAGAGCGACTGGGTGTTCCTCTCCATGCAAAATGAGAATGGTGCTGTGATCTACGACACGCCGGAAGAGAAAATCGCCGCGCTGCCCTGCTTGGATTCGAAGAAATAAACCGTACTACATTGATGCGATTTGATTCGCCAGACTAAGACTTCACAGAGGTGCCGCTTAACACTTGCGCGAAGACGGCTTGATCCACGTTGCCGCCGGTGGCGATGAGGGCTACGCGTTTGCCTTTTAGCGCGGCAGATTCTTTCGTCGCGGCGGCCAATGCTGCCGCACCGGCTCCTTCGACAACGTTGTGCGTATCCGTAAACATCGCGCGCATGGCGGCGGCGACTTCCTCATCGGTCACGCGGACGATGTGGTCGACATTTTCGAGCATCACTTCGAGCGCTTCCCCGTCGCCCCGGCGGCAGGCGAGGCCGTCGGCAAGTTTTGTGGTAGCCGGCGCTTCGACGATTTTTTTCTGCTGCCATGACAACGCATACGTTGGCGCGTGATCGGAGACCACGCCCACTAATTTGGTTTTCAGTCCCAAAGCATTTCGCACAGCCGCGGCGGAACAAATTCCCGACCCCATGCCGATCGGGACGTAAGCCAGATCAATCTCCGGCACGGCGGTGAAGAGTTCCAGCCAGTAGGTCGCTATGCCCAGCACAATATCCCGGTGATAGGGCGGGACGAGGTGATACCCCATGTCCGCGGCGAGTTTTTTCGCGTGCTCGAGGGAGGACTGGAAATCTTCACCGTGTTCGATGAGCTTTGCGCCTTGCGCGTGCATGGCCGCGTTTTTTGCCACGCTGTTTCCATGCGGCACCACAATCACGCATTTCAGTTTCTTTCGCTGCGCCGCAAGGGCCACCGACTGGCCGTGATTCCCACGTGTTGCCGCGATCAGGCCACGCGTGCCGGGCTCGCGCTTGAGAAGTTCTTCGGCATAGACGATGGCGGTGCGCGCTTTGAACGCCCCGATTGGCGTGTGGTTTTCGTGTTTCACCCAAACTTCCGTTCCAAGACGCTCGCAGAGGAGCGGCCAGCGATACTGCGGTGTGGGAAGCATCAGGCGGTAGACCAACTCCGCCGCCGCGCGCACTTCGTCGATGGTAGGAAATCTTGCAGCAACTTGTGCAAAAGCCATAGCGGCACCTCATCTCCGGCAATTTCATTGCCCGGCTTTAGAAATCTTGAAGGCAATGAAAACGACAGTTAGCTCCACATTGGCCTGCTGCCATGTCGGATCATATCGGCAAGATGCTCACCGATTAGGTGTGTAAAAAATTCCCAGAGTTGGGGTAGGCCCCTCATTTGCAGGCCTCATATAGCGAAGCCCTGTCCACCCGAGTGCGATTTGGGATATAGCTTCCAGGTTGGACAGTGCAAACTCGTGTAGCCTTTTCGACGCTATATCTGGGAAAAACGTAACTATTTGCCACAGTCCTGGACCACACTTAACTAGCCGTCGAGGTAATTCCAAATGCCCTAATCAAGTACGTAAGACCGTCGGACTTCCCAGTTTGTGCAAATTCCTGCACTCCTAGAACCACCCTTCGTAATCGAATCATAGAGTTAGCGATGGCATTCGAGATGCCACTTATTCTAAAGGCGCCAAGGCCCAATCTGGGCCTGTGTTCCAGGCCGAAGATCTATGGAAGGGGGAAGACTTGAAGATTATTTCAAAAACCTATACGCGATATCTTGCGGCAATGCTCTTTGCATTGCTGCTTGTTGGCACGACTCGCGCAGACACGGTTGCGGGTTCAATTTGGGAAGGCGATCCCACGGGCGCGACGAATGCCACGATCGCTAACATTCCAGTAACCCCTGCGAACATTACGTTCACAACCAACTCTCCAATTAATTTCGCTGTTGGCGCCCTCAATTATACGATTGGAGATTTCCTAAGCTCAGGCACCGGCTCAACGATTCTCACGGGTGCAGGTGACCTGGGGAATACGATGCTCAATACTTTTTTTTACTTCACGGGTACCGTGACGGTAACAAACGGTGAAACCTTTACCGTAACGCACGACGACGGACTGACGCTTGTCATTGGTGGCCTTACCGTCGTCAACGTCCCAGGCCCAACGGCGCCCATAACCACCACTGACACCTACACCGGACCGTCGGGAAACCTGCCTTACCAACTGGTGTACGGAGAATGTTGCGGAGCTCCCGCTGTCTTGAATATTTCTCTCCCACTGACTTCGCCGGTCCCTGAGCCCTCCTCGGCGATGCTCTTGGTTGGGGGGCTGCTTGCGCTGGGCGCGGGCTTTAAGCTCAGGTACTCCTTGTAATCCAACCTCGAACTGTCTTTTAGAGGAGTCGCCGGAGGGCGGCTCCTATTTTTTTTGTTCAAATGATGCAGGTTCTGGACTGACTGCAGCCGATCAAGAAACAGCTGTGCCCTCAGGCGAGCCTTGTCATTTACGAACCATTCGTTTACGGGGTTTAGGGATAATTGCCCCGCATGCTATGACACGTCTATTCCCGGTGCCTATCATTTTGCGCCTCCGGGCGAGCGGCTAAACCTGGTCCGCGCTAGCCGTGTGAACAATCATTGTGAAACTGTGAAGCCTTAATAATCAGCAACAACTAAGGCCCGATAAGTCTTAGGGCTGTATCAAGTTGGGTTAGCGGAAACTGGGCCGCCGCGCAGTTGTGAGGCTCTTACGCCGGGCTGGGGGAATGGACGTATAATTGATGGGACGACGCAGGTCCTCTCCGCTCGGCGGGCCTTCAGCGCGAATGCGATGACGCAAGACCACTCATGAAAACACAGCACAAGATTTCTTCGGCGGAACGTGTGTTGCTCGTAGGCGTAGGCTGGAAGCGCGCGCCGCGTTTTCCCGGCATGCCCGCAGGAGAGCAAGGTCGGGAATCGCTGGCCGAGCTTGTGGAGTTGGCAGAGAGCGCGGGCGGCGAAGTGGCGGGCACACTGTTTCAGGTACGGGATTCCGCGGATCCGGCGACGCTGGTCGGGCGCGGGAAACTGGAAGAGATTCGCGCGGCCGCGAACGCGTATAGCGCGCCGCTGATTATTTTCGACAGCGATCTTTCCCCGGTGCAGCAGCGCAACATTGAAGAGATCACCGAGCGGCGCGTGATCGACCGCACGCAGCTGATCCTGGATATTTTTGCGAAACACGCGCGGAGCCGTGAGGGCCAGTTGCAGGTGGAGCTTGCACAGCTTAATTACCTGTTGCCGCGACTGACCGGGCGTGGCGCGCAGATGTCTCGCCAGGGCGGCAAAGGCACGGGCGGCGCAGGCGGGGCGGGTGGAGGAGCGGGACGCATCGGCGTGCGTGGCCCGGGTGAAAAGAAACTGGAAACGGACCGGCGGCGCATTCGCGACCGGGTGCACAAGATCGAAGTGAGCATTGATGAGGTGCGCAAGCAGCGCGCGTTGCGGCGGGAAGCGCGAAATGCCGTGCCGCTCGGTACGGTCGCGCTCGTGGGTTACACGAACGCCGGGAAGTCCACGCTTTTTAATGCGCTCAGCCAGGCGGAAGTGCTGGTGTCCTCGCGCATGTTTGCAACGCTGGATCCGACGATCCGCGCGATTCGCTTGCCGTCGAACCGGCGGGTTCTGGTCTCGGACACCGTGGGATTCATCCGCCAATTGCCGAAGGGATTGATCAAGGCGTTCCGCGCGACGCTGGAGGAAGTGCAGGAAGCGGCGCTGCTTTTGCAGGTGAGCGACATTTCGAATCCGCACCACGATGAACTGGAGGAAGAAGTCGAGAAAATTCTGGATGATCTGGGCGTGAAGGAAACGCCCCGCCTGCGTGTCTTCAACAAGGTGGACCAGTTGGAGGCTGAACACCGCGGCAATCTTGAAGCGGCAAGCCGGCGGAATGGAAACGGCGAGGAGCCGCCCGTGATGGTTTCCGGGCTGACTGGAGAGGGACTCGACGAACTGCTGCGACGGATTGACGCCGCCCTGCCGCTCGATCCGATCGTGAAGCTTTCACTGCACATGCCGCTGAGCGAGGGCAGGTCGCTGGCGCTGATCCACGCGCTCGGCCGGGTGCTGCATTCCCATGTGAGCGATTCGCACATGGACATGGAAGCGGAGGTGCCGCAAAGCATCGCGCGCCGGCTGAAGTTGAGCAGCTTCGCGGCGGCGGGAACTTCCGGGGCAGGCTCTGCGTATCATGATGCAAGAGAGGTCAACTGATCATGGCTGCTTTTTTCCTGTGGTGCCTGCTGCTGGTGTTTTGCTGGCCTATTGCCTTGCTGGCGCTGATTGCTTATCCGTTTGTGTGGCTGATTCTGTTGCCTTTCCGGATCGTGGGAATCGCGGTGCATGGAGTTTTGGCGTTTTTGAGGGCGCTGTTTTTCCTTCCTGTCCGGATTTTGCGCGGCCCGCACGCCATCTGAAACCCACAGTGCTCGAACTTCAGTTACCTCCGAGTAACTCCGCAAATTTCTACAAATGTTAAAGGAATATGACACTTTTTCGGGCTGGTTGCCTCGTGATAGGGCATGCCCTGGCTTGTGGAAAAGATTGTGGAAACTCGCTTTGTCCCGTCGTGGGACAACGGTGAGAATTTCACCATGGTTCCGATTCCCGATCATCACCATTCCCGTAATGCTATGTAAATACAAGACTTATTTGGACATCGGATCCGGTTACCTCATTTGACAGTTCAAAGACGATGCGATTCCTGGAACGTGCTTTTGCACAGGTTTGCAGCAGTGGTGTTACGAAAGAGTATCTGCACCTGCACTCGCCGACGGGCCCTGTTAGTTATATCTGAGTACTGCCCCCTCCCCGGAAACACGTGAATTCACAGTACGTTGACGCATCCTTGGGCGAAGTCTATAGTGACCGATGTGGTTCCGAAAGGCTTGGAAAGTGGCCTTCCGGGGCGCCGACTATGAACCTGCCGAATTCCCTTACCGTCCTGCGGATATTCTTCATTCCAGTGCTGATTGTGGTGCTGCTGACGAGAAGCCCCAACGTCGTACTATGGGGCTTTCCGATGCATTTTGAGGTCTGGGGCGTGCTGATTCTGCTGGCTGCGGCTGCGACCGACTGGGCCGACGGATATTTTGCACGGCGAAACCGGCAGGTAACGACTCTGGGGATTCTGCTGGACCCGATCGCCGACAAGCTGCTGATTTCAGCGGCATTCATCTCGCTGGTGGACATGCACCTAGTGGCGGGCTGGATGGTGGTGATCATTATCGGGCGGGAGTTCACCATTTTAGGTTTGCGGAACATCGCGTCGGCCGAAGGCTTCACCATCGCCGCCTCGGCCCTGGGAAAAACGAAAATGGTGCTGCAGGTTTGCGCCGTGGCGGTGCTGATTGTCGGAGCACGCCACCCTTCGATCAGGCCGGTGTCGGCGGTCCTGCTGTGGCTGGTGGTGATCAGCGCGCTTGTTTCCGCGGCACAATACTTCCACCGCTTCTGGAACCAGTTGGATGACCGCATCAAGCAGCGCCGCAAACTGAGAATGCTGGAATCGCAGAAGAAGCAGCAGGATGCCGTTCCTCTCTGAAGAAGATCGAAAAGCGATCCTGGAGCTGGCGCGCCAGGGCGTTTTCCACGCGGTGTGCCACGAACGGCCGCTTTCCAGCTTTCCAACCACAGGTATTTTCGCGGAACGCTGCGGACTGTTCGTGACTCTGCACGTGGCAGGGAAACTGCGCGGCTGCATCGGGGTGATTGAAGGCTATGCGAATGTTGGGGAAACCGTGGCGAGGTGCGCCGGCGACGCCGCGCTGCACGATCCGCGCTTTTCCCGGATGCGCCCAGAGGAAATAGATGCGCTCGAAATTGAAGTATCGCTGCTCACGCCACCCGCACCTATCCGCCCCGAGGAGGTGGAAATAGGGGTCCACGGGCTGCTGGTGGAGCAGGGAACGCGGCGGGGGTTGCTGCTCCCACAGGTGGCCATTGAGCACCGGCTGGGCAGGGAACAATTCCTGGCGGAGACTTGCGCGAAAGCAGGGCTGCCGCGCGAGGCATGGAAGGATCCGGAAACGAAGCTCTACGGATTTCAATGCCAAATCATTTCCGAAACGCGCGACCCGCTTGCGGAAAAACAAAGCCCGCGCCAGTAGGGCAGCGCGGGCTTTGAAGGGAAAATTGAAAAGGAACTATTCGATTTCGACGTAATCCCCGGCGTACATGTCGATCTTGCTGTAGGTAACAAAAATGGTGCAGGCATTGCGGCTGACGTTTATGACGATGCCTTCGCCTATGACGTCGCGCGGCATGTCATTCCACTTGTACTTCACCGGCGTGGTGCCGAATCCATACATGCTGTATTGATAGTCCGGAAAATTCACCGATGTGGCGGAGGTGGAACCCTGGTAGCGGAATGCCCGCAGGTAATCGCCGAGCTTTACGCCCTGATTGGTGCCCAGATTCACGTAGACCGTGGAGTTCTTTCCGTACGCTTCCGTGAATTCCCGGCCCGCTACCAGCATGCCGACGGACTTGCCGCTGACGGGCGCGAATTTGTCAAATTTTTCGGCCGGCTTGAAGGGAGGCGAGGGGCGTTCGGCCATCGGGAGAGCAATATCGCCGCGCTGCATGTAATCGCAGGAGAACTTGATTAGGCCAATGGAGACGTTTGGATGAACCGTGGTGATCTCCACCTGTCCGGCGTCAACGTACTGGGTGCCCATGGCCTTCAAGAGTTTTCCCTGCCACTTGAACCACGGCACCTCGTTGGGATCTCTGTCCGGACGCACGATGGAAAAGCGATCGCCGACGCGAACACCCTGCGCGGAACCCCGGTTGATGTAGACGTAGTCGCCGCTGGTAAAGACAATCTTGTCGCCGGATTCTTCGCCCGACATCAGCCGCACTTCGGAGGGAACTTTTTCGTCGGTAATGAAACCCGAGCAATAGACCGCCGAATAGTCCGGCGAGGTAGCTTCGTGGAGGGGACGAGTTGCGTTGACCACCTGCACCTGAGCAGTGTTCTGGGCCGAAGCGCCAATGGCCAGCATCAGGGTGGCGAAAGACATTGCAGTCGCGATTGCTCGCATGTTCAGCACTCCTTCATTTCACGCCAGTTAAGGGCCGTGCGGGGATTTGCACCTTTGAAACTAACAAGGGCACTGGGTGGCGTCAACAAAATGGGTAGCGGCACTTTCCATATTTGCAAAGGTAGCCTAGATACCGTATTTTCAATGGATTGGAGGAGGTTCTTCGTGTCTGGAGCGTTTGGCGGTGGGATCGCGCGGCTTTGCGGCGTGCTGGCTGCTCCCACGGCCCGCGAACTGAGGCGTTTGCTGGCGCAGGCCCTGCGCGAAACGCCCACCGCGGAAATCCGCCTGGATTGGCTGAAGAACGACTCCGAACGCCGCGCTTTTCTGAAATGGCTGAAGGCACATCGCCCGCGAAAGGCGCAGCTGATTGCCACTTGCCGGCGGCGGGTGGGCGGCGGGGAATTTGCCGGCGAGGCGGGCGAAGAACTTTATTGGTTGATGCAGGCGAGGGAAGCGGGTTGTGCTTGGTGCGACCTGGAGGTGGAAACGCTCCGCGAGCTGCCAGGGAAGAGCGTGCAGGGTTATGCGGTGCCGGGGAAAGTTTTGCTTTCCATGCACGATTTTCGGCGCACGCCGGAGTTTCCGAAGAAGCTGACGGTGCCGGCCACGGGCGGCGCGAGAGCGATTAAGGTGGCCGCCATGGCGCGGAGCGTGTCGGACAGCGCGCGCATCCTGCGACTGGCCCGGACTTCGCGCGACGTTGTCGCCATCGCCATGGGTGAGATTGGATTGCCGGCGCGGGTGCTGGCTTTGCGCGAGGGAAGTGCGCTTGCCTACGCTTCGGTTGCCTCAGCCACGGCGCCTGGACAGATTCCCCTGCGCGACTTGAAGACGCTTTATCGCGCGCACGAACTGACGCGGGTGACGCAGGTGTATGGCGTGATTGGCAATCCGGTTGGGCACTCATTGTCCCCGCTGCTGCACAACACCGGATATATCGAGGCGGGCAAGGATGCGGTGTATCTGCCGTTCCTGGTGGAGAACCTGAAGGATTTCCTGAAAGCGTTGCCGGATTTTGGAGTGCGGGGATTCAGCGTGACCTTGCCGCACAAGGAAAAAATGCTTGCGCATCTTGATGGTGTGGAACCGCTGGCGGAGAAAATCGGGGCCGTGAATACGGTGACGGTGCGCAAGGATGGTTCGCTTTACGGCAGCAACACGGATTACGTGGGAGTCTTGCGCGCGCTTGAAAGGAAAATGAAACTGCGCGGCGGCCGCGTGGTGATTTATGGCGCGGGAGGTTCCGCGCGAGCTGCGGCGTTTGCGCTGGCCCAGGCCGGGGCGCAGGTTTTCGTTTGTGCGCGGCGCCCGGGAGCGGCGCGCAAGCTGGCCAAAGCCGCGAGCGGCGAAGCGATTCACCGTTCGATGTTGCGGAGGCTGGAATTTGACGCGCTTTTGAACGCCACCCCCATCGGGATGTTTCCGCAGGAAAAAGTTTCGCCTCTGGCCGCAAGCGAGTTAAACTGTTCTCTAGTTATGGACCTTATCTATCGCCCCATTCGGACCAAACTGTTGCGGCTAGCAGCCTCACGGAAAGTTGCCTGCGTTTCCGGCGTCGAGATGTTTCTGGCGCAGGGATTCGCGCAGTGGGAACACTGGATGGGCAGCAATGCGCCCGAGTCCAGTATGAGAAACGCCGTGCTGCGCGCGCTGAAAAACGAAGAAAACACGCGCTGGTGACCCATCCGCCCCGGATGAGCGACGGTAGTTCTCTCTATTCAAAAAAATTCAAATTGAGCGGAGTGAAAAGAGGCCATGATTCAGCCTTCGTTCCAGGAATTCGAGCGGCTTGCCAAACGCGGAAACCTGATTCCCGTGTACGACACTTTTTCGGCGGACCTGCTGACGCCGGTGAGCGCGTACCTGCGGGTGGCGCAGGGGGCGCGGTATTCGTTTTTGCTGGAGAGCGTGGAAGGCGGAGAAAAAATCGCCCGCTACACATTTGCCGGCGCGAATCCCGAGGAAATTTTCCGGTACGCGAACGGCGCGTGTGTGCTGGAGAGTCGGGAACGCATTATCTGGGAAGAGCGGGATCCAATCAGCTTTCTGCGCAAGCATATGGCGCGGTTCCGGCCGGTGCGACTGCCGGGGCTGCCGCCGCTGGTTGCGGGCGCCATCGGGTATTTCAGTTACGACATGGTCCGGCTGATCGAGCGCTTGCCAAAGCGCCTGCGCGATGAAATAGGTTTGTTCGACGCGATGCTGATGTTCTATCGCGGCATTTTGGCGTTCGATCACGTGCAGCATCGCTTGTGGGTGGTGCGGAATGTCTACACCGACGGGCCGAAGAGCCTGCGCGCGAAATACGATGCCGCGGTGAAAGAGATTCGCCGCACGCGGCAGATGCTGGAAGAGCCGGCGGCCGGAGAGAAGCCGCGAAAACCGGCGCGGGGAAAGCCGCGGCCGCTGAAGGTTGCTTCCAACGTGAAGCGCAGCGAGTATCTGGCAATCGTGAAGAAGGCCAAGCAGTACATCCGCGAAGGCGATATTTTCCAGGTGGTGCTGAGCCAGCGCTTTTCCGCGAAAACAAAAGCCGAGCCGTTTTCGATTTACCGTGAGCTGCGGGCGCTGAATCCTTCTCCTTATCTTTTTTACTTGCAGCTGAACGATGTGTATGTCGTGGGAAGTTCGCCGGAGATGCTGGTGAAGGTGCAGGGCCGCGACGTTTCTTACCGGCCGATTGCCGGAACGCGGTGGCGCGGAAAGGACGAAGCCGAAGACCAGCGGTTGGAGCGCGAGATGTTGGCCAGCGAAAAAGAGCGCGCGGAGCACATCATGCTGGTGGACCTCGGGCGGAACGATTTGGGGCGCGTGTGCGATTACGGGACCGTGCGGCCAGAAAAACTGATGACTGTGGAGCGCTACTCTCACGTGATGCACCTGGTTTCCAGTTTGCGCGGCAGATTGCGTGAGGATGTGGACTGCTTTGACGCATTGATGTCCTGCTTCCCGGCAGGCACGGTTTCCGGCGCTCCGAAAGTGCGCGCGATGGAAATCATTGAAGAGCTGGAAAGAACGCGTCGCGGGATTTACGCGGGCGGGATTTTGTACCTCGATTTCGCGGGGAATCTGGATTCGTGTATCGCCCTGCGCACCATGGTCATCAAAAATGGTGTGGCGCACGTTCAGGCGGGCGGCGGCATCGTTGCCGACTCCACGCCCGAGGGCGAGTTCGACGAATCGGTAAACAAGTCCAAGGCGCTGCTGCGGGCGCTCGAAGCGGCGCATGGGGCGGCCGGGAAAGGCAAGGGCAAATCGTGATTCTGCTGCTGGACAACTACGATTCGTTCACCTACAACCTGGCGCAATATCTGGGCGAGCTTGGCTGCCTGGTGGAGGTGCATCGCAACGATCGCATCAGCGTGGAGCAGATTGCGCAGCGCAAGCCGGAGCGGATCGTGATTTCTCCCGGACCGGGCACGCCGCAAGAAGCGGGGATTTGCGTAGAGATGGTCCAGAAATTGGCGGGGAAGATTCCGATTCTCGGCGTCTGCCTGGGCCACCAGGCGATAGGGGCGGCGTTTGGGGGAAAGATTATCCGCGCGCCAAAGTTGTTTCACGGGAAGACGAGCGCGATCCGTCACGATGGCAGCGGAGTGTTTCGGGGTTTGCCGAATCCGTTTACTGCCACGCGCTACCACTCGCTGATCGTTGAGAGAAAATCGCTCCCCGCCGAGCTGCAGGTCACCGCGGAAACCGACGACGACATTATTATGGGGATGCAACACCGGCAGTATCCGCTGATGGGCGTGCAGTTTCACCCGGAGTCTGTGCTGACAGATTCGGGGAAGCAGTTGCTGAAGAATTTCCTCTCTCTCTAAACATAACCATTGCAGGTATTTGAAGCGGTCCCGACCTGGTCGGGGCCACCTCGAGGTGGCCGCTACTTGCGGGTTGCGTGCTTCTGCGAAAAATCTTTCAGCTGATGAAGTTTTTTCTGCGCTTCACGCGAGGTTACCGCGCGGCGCGCTAATTCGGCGGCGCTGCGGAAATCTTCGGCGATTCCTGTGACAACCAGCGCGGCGGCGGCGTTTGCGATAACAATATCGAGCCGCGGCCCGGGTTCACCAGCTAGCAATGATTGAATAAGCCGCGCGTTTTCCTGCGGCGTGCCGCCGCGGATGGCGTCGAGCGGGGCACGCGAAACGCCGAAATCTTCGGGCGCGACGATAAACCGCCGCACGCCGCCGTTGCGAACTTCTCCGATTTGTGTTTCCCCGGAAAGGGAAATTTCGTCGAGGCCGCCGGCGCCGTGCACAACGAACGCGCGATGCGTGCCGAGTTCCGCGAGCGTTGCCGCGACGGTGTCGATTACATCTGCGGAGAAAACGCCAAGCACCTGGGCTTCGGCACCTGCGGGATTGGTGAGCGGGCCGAGGAGGTTGAAAACTGTGCGCTTCACGATTTGCTGGCGCGCGGGCCCGGCGTGGCGTGCTGCGGCGTGGGCTGCGGGAGCAAACAGAAAACCGATCCCGATTTCACGGACGGAACGACCGGCGACGGTCATCGGCAGATCGATACGCACACCAAGGGCTTCAAGAACATCTGCGGAGCCGCTGCGGGAACTGACGGAACGGTTGCCGTGCTTGGCGACGCGGCCGCCGGCCGCAGCGGCAACAATCGCCGAGGCGGTGGAAATGTTAAATGTCCCCGTTTCGTCCCCGCCCGTGCCGCAAGTGTCGACGAGTCCCGTGGGGCGAGGCTCATCTGCGGGAAAAACAGGCGCGGCATGTTTCCGCATCACGCGAGCAAACGCGGCTAATTCAGCAACACTCACCGCGCGCTGGTTCAGCGCCTGCAGCATGCGCACAATCTCCGGCGTGGGGATGCGGCCGGAGAGAAGCTCTTCCATGAACGCTTCGGCTTCCGCTTGCGAAAGCGCGCGGCCGGCTTCCGCTATTTCAATCAATGTTTGTGACGTACTGTTCATTCCATTTGCCCAGGAGTTCGCTCGCCTTGCTCGTGGTGCGTGAGTCAAGTAAACTTAACTGTTTTGCGAAGCCTCAAATTCTAACATCGGTGCACTGTCCCATCGTCGCACAAGATGTCGGTTCCAGCTGGGCCGGAGCCGCCCAAAAAGGCAGAACCTCAAATGAAGATCCACGAATATCAGGCAAAGGCCATCCTTGCGCGTTACGGGGTCACGACTCCGCGCGGCGAAGTGGCATTTACCAAGGAAGAGGCGCGGGAAGCGGCGCAGCGGTTGAAGACGCCGGTGGTTGTAGTGAAAGCGCAGATCCATGCCGGCGGGCGCGGAAAGGCCGGCGGCGTGAAGCTGGCGCGCTCGGCGGATGAGGCAGCGGAACTTGCTTCGCAAATTCTAGGGATGACGCTAGTGACCCCGCAGACTGGGTCGCAGGGACGTGTGGTTCGCCGGCTGCTGATTGAAGAAGGATTGGACATCAAGCGCGAACTGTATCTCGGCTTGCTGGTGGATCGCGAAACGGGGCGGCCGGTGTTCATGGCCAGCGCTGCGGGCGGCATGGAGATCGAGGAAGTGGCGAAGGACAATCCCAACGCGATTCTGCGCGAGCACATTCACCCGTCCGTAGGGCTGCAACCTTATCAGGCGCGGAAAATCTCGTTTGGCCTGGGACTTTCCGGCGAACTGGCGGGGGTGGCAACGCCTTTCTTGCAGGCGCTGTATCGTGCGTTTATTGATACAGATGCTTCGATGCTGGAAATCAATCCGTGCGTGGTGACAGGAGACGGGAAGCTGGTGGCGCTGGACGCGAAGATGACTTTTGACGACAACGGATTGTTCCGCCACAAGGATTTGCGCGAACTGCGCGATTTGGACGAAGAGGATCCGCTGGAAGTGGAGGCTTCCAAATACGGGCTCAACTACATCAAGCTGGATGGCAGCGTGGCCTGCATGGTGAACGGCGCGGGCCTGGCGATGGCGACGATGGACATTATTAAGTATGCGGGCGGATCGCCGGCGAATTTTCTGGATGTAGGCGGGGGCGCTTCCGCGGAGCAGGTGAAGAATGCGTTTCGGATTTTGCTGAGCGATCCCGCGGTGCGCGCGGTCTTTATCAATATTTTTGGCGGGATTTTGCGGTGCGATGTGCTGGCCACCGGCGTGGTGGCCGCGGCGAAGGATTTGCACGTCAGTATTCCGGTGGTCGTGCGGATGGAAGGAACGAACGTGGAGCGAGGGCAGCAGATTTTGCGCGACAGCGGACTGAATTTTACAATCGCGGACGGAATGAAGGACGGGGCGCAAAAGGTCGTCGCGCTGGCAGGAGGTGCGCGATGAGCGTGCTGGTAAATGAAAAAACGCGATTGCTGGTGCAGGGTTTTACCGGGCGAGAGGGGACGTTTCACGCGCAACAGATGATTGAGTACGGGACGAACGTTGTCGGCGGCGTGACGCCCGGTAAGGGTGGGACGAAACACCTGGAGCGGCCGGTGTTCAACACCGTGGCGGAAGCGGTGAAGGCTACCGGAGCGGACGCTGCGGTAATATTTGTGCCCCCGCCGTATTCGGCGGACGCCATTCTGGAAGCCGCTGATTCGCAATTACCTCTCGTGGTGTGCATTACGGAAGGCATTCCGACGCTGGACATGGTGCGTGTTGCGGAAGTGTTGAGCCGGTCTAAAACTCGGCTGATCGGGCCGAACTGCCCCGGCATCATTTCGCCGGGGAAGTGCAAGATCGGAATTATGCCTGGACGCATTCACAAACAGGGGCATGTTGGCGTCGTCAGCCGCAGCGGAACGCTTACCTATGAAGCGGTGCACCAGTTGACCCAGCTTGGCATCGGCCAATCCACGTGCATCGGCATCGGCGGGGACCCGATTATCGGGACGTCGTTTCTGGACAGCATCAAAATGTTCAACAACGACCCTGATACTCACGCAATCATTCTGATCGGTGAAATCGGCGGCAATGCAGAGGAGCGCGCGGCGGAGTGGATCAAGGTGCACGTGAAGAAGCCGGTGGTTGGATTCATCGCCGGGCAAACCGCGCCTCCGGGGCGCCGCATGGGACATGCTGGCGCGATCATCAGCGGCGGACAGGGAACTGCGAAAGATAAATACGCAGCAATGAACGCGGCAGGAATTCAAACCGTGGAAACGCCCGCGGATCTGGGTTCCACTGTTGCTGCAGCGCTTAAGTAGGCAGAGGTTTTTCGTTACATCATTACTTCTTTATCTCATTTTAGGAGATTCTTGTGGCAATCGAGCGGACATTTGCGATTATCAAGCCGGATGCGGTGGGCCGGGGACTGCAGGGAGAAATCCTCTCGCGCATTCACAACGCGGGATTTAAGATTGTGGCTATCAAATCGATGCGGCTGACAAAAGCGGAAGCCGGCGGATTTTATGCCGTGCACAAGGAGCGGCCGTTTTTTGGCGAACTCACCGACTTCATGAGCTCCGGCAAGATTTTTGCGCTGGTGCTGGAAGCTGACGGCGCCATCGCCAAGTGGCGTGACACCATGGGCGCCACCGATCCGAAGAAAGCCGCGCCGGGAACGATTCGGCATGACCTCGGCACAAACATCGGGAACAACTGTACGCACGGCTCGGACGCGCCCGAGACGGCGGCGTTTGAGATTGGGTATTTCTTTTCGGGCCTCGAACTGATCTAAGATCGTTGGCGCAGAGATGGATCCACTGCGTGAATTCGGCCGGACATTGCTCTACGTTGCGGGCGTGTTCGCGCTGGTTGGCGCATTCTTTTATTTTGGCGGAAAGCTCCCCTTCCGCCTGGGTCGTCTGCCCGGCGACATCGTCCACGAAGGCGAGCACACCACGTTTTACTTTCCCCTGACGACCAGCATCCTGCTCAGCGTGGGGCTGAGCCTGGTCCTGTGGCTTATCTCCCGCTTTCGCCGATGATTGTTGCGCATACTCTGTGTCCTGCTAGAGTAGGGTTGTGGACGCATCAAAAACTCAACTGACATTCAATCTGCAGCCGGAGCGGCGAATTTATACGGTCAGCGACCTGACGGCGCGGATCCGGGAGCTGCTGGCGAAGAATTTCACGGATGTGACTGTGCAGGGAGAAATTTCGAATTGCCGCGCGGCTTCGTCTGGTCATTATTATTTCACTTTGAAGGATGAGCGGGCGCAGGTGCGCTGCGTGCTCTTCAAGCAGCAGCAGCGCGGGATGAAATTTCTGCCCGAAGATGGAATCAAGGTGACTGTGCGCGGGTCTGTCAGCGTTTATGAGGCGCGCGGCGAGTATCAGATTTATGTGGAGTCGATTGAGCCGGCCGGGCGCGGGGCGCTGCAACTTGCGTTTGAGCAACTGAAGAATAGGCTGGAAGCCGAGGGCCTATTCGATGCAGTGCGGAAAAAGCCGCTGCCGCTGCTGCCGAATCGCATTGGTTTGATTACATCGCCGACGGGCGCCGCGGTGCGCGACGTCGTCCGCATTCTTAGGCGCCGGTTCCAGAACGTGCATCTCACGTTATATCCCGTGCGCGTGCAGGGCGTGGGAGCGGCTGCGGAAATCGTGGTGGCACTGGGCTATTTCAACAAGAAGTTGCCCGTGGATGTGATTCTGCTGGTGCGCGGCGGCGGCTCGCTGGAAGATTTGTGGTCGTTTAACGAGGAGAGCGTCGCGCGCGCGATTGCGGGATCTTCGATCCCGGTGATTTCCGGCGTGGGCCATGAAACCGACTTCACCATTGCCGATTTTGTCGCTGACATGCGGGCTTCGACGCCGTCCGCCGCGGCAGAACTTGTGGTGCAGACTCGGCGCGAATTCGACAAGCATGTGATGGATATGCGCGCGCGCCTCGAAGGCTTGCTGCGCTACCGCTTGCTGGAACTCTCGCGCCGCGTGCACGCGCTGACTGCGCGCAGCGGATTTCGCCGCCCGCAGGATTTGCTGCGGCAGCAACGGCAACGTGCCGATGAATTTGCTTCGCGACTGGCTTTGGGGCTGCGCGCGCGGCTCGAAGATTCGCGCAAGCGGCTGAACAACGCGCGTCTGCGGGTGGCGTCTTTTGATTTCCGAGCGAAGATTGGCGTGCTGCGGCTGCGATTGCAAAAGCTGACACAGGAACTGGTTGTCCGCGAAGAACGCCTGCTGCGATTGAAACGCGAGCGCTGGGAGCGGCTGACGCTGCAATTGCAGGAGCGCAGCCCGCTGAAAGTCCTAGAACGTGGCTACGCGATCGCCACCGACGCTGCCGGCAACGTCCTCCGCGACGCAGCCCAAGTCCAGATCGGCGATGCCGTCACCCTCCAACTGCACCGCGGTCGCTTGGGCACCGAGGTGCGGCGGACCGAGCCAAACAAGGATTCGTGAACAGCTGGTTCGGCCATTACTTCTGTTTTTCGGCAGACCGACAAAATTAGGCAATAAATCCACGTTGGGGAAAATCTTTGAGACATGACCGGCTCCTGTGATCCCTGCGGAGTCTAGTCTACTCTTCTTCGCCGCCGTCGACTTTCAGGACGGCTAGGAATGCTTCCTGGGGGATGTCCACCTGGCCGACGCGCTTCATCCGTTTTTTGCCTTCTTTTTGTTTCTCGAGAAGCTTGCGTTTGCGGGAGATGTCACCGCCGTAGCATTTGGCCAAAACGTTTTTGCGAATGGCGGCGACGGTTTCGCGGGCGATGACGCGACTGCCGATGGCGGCCTGGATCGGGACTTCGAACATCTGGCGCGGAATCAGCTTGCGCAGGCGGGTCACGAGATCCCGGCCACGCTCGACGGAGAATTCGCGGTGAATAATCAGCGCCAACGCGTCAACCGGCTCGCCGCCGACGAGGATATCAAGCTTGATGAGATCCGATTCCTGGTAGCCGGCCAGGTGATAGTCGAGCGAAGCGTAGCCGCGCGAAACGCTTTTCAGCCGGTCGTAGAAATCGAGCACGATTTCGTTCAGCGGCAATTCATAGGTAAGCATGACGCGCGTTGGCGAGAGATATTCGAAATTTTTCTGGGTGCCGCGCTTGTCCTGGCAAAGCTGCAGGATGCCGCCGACGGAGTCATCGTTGGTGATGATCATCGCCTTAATGATGGGCTCTTCGATTTTTTCGATGTCGCCGGGATTGGGAAATTTCGCCGGGCTGTCCACCTCGATCACCTCGCCGGTGACGCGAGTGATGCGGTAACGCACGCTGGGGGCGGTGGTGATCAGATTCAAGCCGAATTCGCGCTCCAGACGCTCTTGCACGATTTCGAGATGCAAGAGACCGAGGAAACCACAACGGAAACCGAAGCCCAGGGCCACGGAATTTTCAGGTTCGTAAAAGAATGCCGCGTCGTTTAATTGCAGTTTGCCCAGCGCATCGCGCAGAGGTTCGTACTCGTCGGCGAGCACAGGGAAAATCCCGGCAAAAACCATTGGCTTGATGGCTTCGAAACCGGGCAACGCCGGCGCGGGCCGCGAGGCTTCGGTGACCGTGTCGCCCATGCGCGCGTCGGCCACGCGCTTGATGTTTGCGACGATGAAGCCGACGTCGCCGGCTTCCAGTTCGTCCAGCGCTACGGGCTTCGGCGTCAGCGTTCCAAGTTGCTCCACTTCGTACACTTCGTTCGTGGCCACCAGCCGGATCTTCATGTGCCTGGTGATGCGGCCCTCCATCACGCGCACTAGCACCACTGCACCGCGATAGATGTCGAACCAGGAATCGAATACCAGCGCCTGAAACGGATTCTCGGCGCTGCCTTTGGGGGGCGGAATCCGGTGCACGATCGCTTCGAGCACGTCTTCCACGCCGATGCCGCTCTTCGCGCTGATCATCAGCGCATCGGCGGCGGGAATGGCCAGCACATTCTCGATCTGCTCTTTCACGAAATCGGGCTGCGCGGCGGGCAGGTCGATCTTGTTAATGACCGGCAGAATGGTGAGGTTGTGCGAAGCGGCGAGGAAAGTGTTGGCAACAGTCTGCGCTTCAACGCCCTGGCTCGCATCCACGACCAGCAAGGCGCCCTCGCAGGCCGAAAGCGCGCGCGAAACTTCGTAGGAAAAATCCACGTGACCGGGCGTATCAATCAGGTTGAGGCGATAGGTGTTTCCATCTTTGGCCGTGTAGTGCAGCCGGATGCTCTTGGCCTTGATGGTGATGCCGCGCTCGCGTTCCAGGTCCATCGAGTCGAGCACCTGCTCGTGCATCTCACGCTGCGAGAGCGCCCCGGTCATTTCCAGCAGACGGTCGGCAAGCGTGGATTTGCCGTGGTCAATGTGCGCGATGATACAGAAATTGCGTATGAACTTTGGGTCCATTCGTGTCCGTTACCGCCAGGATTTTTCCTGAGGGTGTTCCTGAGTGCTCGACGGCGGACCTTGCCGGCAGATGAGCGCCGCTCATCCTGCTCGAAAGCGTGCCGCGTAAACATCTAGTTTGCCATAAACATGCGGAAGCGTCAGCCCAAGCCGCGGGCTGGATGCGGTGTCGCGTTTTTGGAGCCACAGTGCTGGCGACGGGAGTCAGTTTCATTCCGGGGCACTGGCCCGAAGGACAGCATTCGCTCTCACAACTGGAAACACGGACAGGTCTTGCTGGTTCAGACAAGACAGGACTTTCGTCCTATAGGATCAAACACCGCAAACCTGTGAAATAGTCAACGTAGCTGCGGAGACCCGCGGGCCGAGCCAATGTGCCCCAACAATGGGAAAGCCCGGCGCCAATTCATGGCCACAGTGATGAGCGAGAGCGAGAGTAACAGTGAAAACGATGAACAAAATTCGGAAGAAAGCCTGTAAGCAGCGGGGCCACACAGGCGGGTTCACGCTCGTTGAACTCATGCTCGTTGTGTTCGTGATGTCGATCATCGCCGCGTTCGCAGTTCCCAATGTCCTGTTAACGGTTTCCAACATGAAATTGCGTGGTGCGGCCAGCGATCTTGCGGGGCTGATGCAACAGGCCAGAATCCTGGCGGCCAAGAACAATCCGCAGAACCCCCCGGTTTACCCCATCCGGTACGCCGTCGTGAATGGCGCTCAAATCGCCTACGTAGACATGAACAACAACGGAACTTGGGATCCCAGCATAACCGTCAACGGCGCAGGCGTGAGTGAACCCATAGTTGGGTTCAGCACGTCGGTAACTCCCGCCGCGGGAGCGCCATCGGGAAGCGGAGGGCAACCGACTCCGTATGTTCTGGTGGGAGACAGCAGCACGGGACAGCCTTTCAACAACACCAATACCCTCGCATTCACACCAAGAGGTTTGCCGTGTGATTTCACCGCTCCACCGGCATGTGCATCTCCGGCCCCTAGCTACTTCGTTTATTACCTGACGGACACGCGAATTGGCAAACCCGGGTGGGCGGCGGTGGTTGTGACCAAGGGTGGAAGGACAAGAGTCGTCATGTGGAATGGTGTGGCATGGAACTGAAAATGCGAAATAAAAGATCGAAACAACGTGGGTCGTCTCTCATCGAGCTCATGATCGCGTGCCTGGTGCTGATCGTCGGAGTGGCGGGAACCGTGACGCTGATACCCATCGCCATCGGGGCGAACTCCAGGAACCGGCAGCAGAGCAATTCGACGGTCATCGCGCAGATGGTGATGGAAAAGATATTGAGCGTGCCCGCGGGGAATTCGACGGTTCTGGTGATTAACGATTGCATTCCCAACGCCAACAACATCAACACCACCGGGTCGACAGGGGCAGGGGCTGGTGCGCCTCTGCTGGCGTCGGGCGACGTGAACTTCGGCGCAGCGGCTCCGGCAGGGTATGGCATGCTGTACACCGCGTGCGGTCCCACGGGCGGGCAATCCGTGTACGACGTCCGTTGGAACATCCAGCAACCTTCCACTCCCACCTACGTAAAGATGATAACCGTTTCCGCGAAGCTGAGAGGGAGCGGCACTGACCTGAAATATTTCTCGCTCCCGGTAACCATTCGCTCGACGGCCGGGGCAGGGAGCTGACATGAAGCGGAATAAATCTCAGAAGAGCCGTCACGGCGGGTTTTCCTTAATGGAGCTGATGATTGTGCTGACCATTCTCAGCATCATTGTCGGTGGAATTTTTGAGCAGATGAATATAGCGCAGCAGCGCGCCTATGCCGAACGGATCAAGCTGGACAACATGCAGGAAGCGCGAGACTTCGTGGACCAGTTCTTTCGCGATATCAACGAGATCGGCTACCCGAACGTACGCATGATGGATATCAGCAGCGCCTCATGGAACCCCGTGCTCACGCAGCCGCCAACCTACGCCTGGAGCAACCTGTACGCCAATGACAACAGGATGGCGATCGGCCTGGTGAAAATAGACAACACCGCGATCCAGTTTGAAGCGGATACCAACGGAGACGGCAACGTCCAAAGCGTGCAATACCAAATCAACGGTAACGGAAACTGCGCGCTCTGCCTGCAACGCAGTCAGGTCGCCAAAGTCCCCGCTGACCCATTGAACGGGCAGCCACCAAACTGGGGAACCGAAGTCAATGACGCGTTGAACCCCATCATCTTCACTTATTTTAAGACGGATGGAACTCAGATCCCGTCGGCGTCCTTGCCTTTGGACATCAGCACCCAGGCAGGCGCCCAGACCATCGCTTCCATCAAAACGATCAAGATCAGCCTGTTGATCAGCAACCCCATAATTCGAGATATGAAGACAAACCAGGCTATTCAGACCTCGTTCGAGGGAGAAGTCTCCTTGAACAATTGTTCCATGGCCGCCTTGGGCCAACCGATGTCCTGCTAGGAGAGCATTTATGATTGGACGCCAAAATAGAAAACCAAAATCGTCCGAACGGGGCGTGGCCCTGGTCATCGCCTTGCTGACGCTGCTGCTGATCAGCGCCATTCTGATGGGCATGATCGTCGCGTCTAACTCGGAAACCAATATCAGCACAAACTTCCGCGACGAGCAAACGGCTTTCTTTGCCGCAAGAGCCGGGATTGAGGAAGTCCGCGACCGGCTGCGGCCGAACGCCACAAACACCCTTACCACTACGGCTTTTTTCACCACCTCACCCACGCCGCTGCCTGGCGCGGTGAGCGGTGTTCTCTATGTCACAAACCCAACCAATGGAGAAACGGTCGCTCCCTGGCTCACGACCGGAACCAATTACCCGGACGATGAGATCTGCAAGGAAGTGACCTGTGTGGGCGGCGTACCCGCCGGAGCCTGGTATTTGCCTGCGCAATCGGCAGGTGCGAGCTATGCTGCTGCACCAGTCCTCCCGTGGAAGTGGGTTCGCATCATGATTAAGCCGAATAAGTCAGACACAGGCTTGGCTCGTGTCACTTCCGTTGATGGTTTGACGAACGGCAATCGGGTTTGTTTTAACGGCACGAATGAACACACGACGGCACTAACGAGTTGCCCGGACAAGCCGGTGTACGAGCTGACTGCTTTGGCTCAAACGAAATCCGGTTCACGCCGGATGATTCAGTATGAAATCAGCCAATCAGCTCTCCCCCCGATACCCGGAGCGCTTGTCTTTGACGGTCCAACCCCGAATTTTGGCACCAACCCAAACTCGGCAGCATTCGGCGTGACCGGTACGGACACGCACACCGGTCCGAACGGTGGCGCAGGATGTCCCGCGGCCACGAACGAGCCCGCGCTCGGAGGCTTTGACGCCGCCAGCACAACCAGTTTGCAGAACCAAGTCAACCGGCCCGGCAGTTACACGGGCAGCCCCAGCGGCATCGCGAACGTAAGCTCCCAATTGGGACCGTTGTCTACGGTAGATGGTTTGAATAGTCTGGTCAGCTCGGTCACCAGCATGGCAGGTTCCAACATCTACGGGGCCAGTCCGTTACCAAGCCCATCCACTCTGAACCCGGGCACGAATGCCTCGCCAGTGATAAACGTCGTACAGGGAGACTATACGTTGCCAGGCTCTGGTTCAGGGATTCTCTTGGTCACGGGGACTCTGACCATGAATGGAAATCCCAGCTTCAACGGGCTGATTTTGGTAATCGGCAAAGGGAACATCGTAAAGAATGGCGGAGGAAATGGCACGCTGGACGGGGCGCTACTCGTGGCCAACCTGTACAGCGATCCTCCCACTTATAGCCACCTCATCCCTTCGGGCGCTCCTGGCATACCGTCGATTGCCTGGAACGGCGGTGGCAATGCCACAGTTCAATACGATAGCTGCTGGATCAGTTTCCTATCACAATCGCTTCCGTTCCGGACCATCAGCGACCGAGAACTCATTTACTGAGGCGGACAGCTGAATGGCGAAAGATTCTGCCGAATACCGGCCGCAGAGGCCTTAGCACTCACCGCACCCCACTTGCCGGACGCGCAAACTGCGAGTTCGAAAGTGGGGTGAGTTTTTCTTTGCTTCCTTTGCAATCCCATTGAACTTGCTGTTCTGCCGCCTCTTGCCGGATTGCCCAACGCGTAGCCACTCTGCTTTTGGCGGCATCTCACCACAGGTATATAGTGGAATTGGCGTTCAGAGCGCCCCTTGTGGCGGTGGACGCTACCTTGCAAGAAACCTAAGGCAAATCCCTGATGGCCGCAGACGTCAGCAAACAGCTGGAGCGGGCGAAGAAATTTCTCGAAAAGAACCGCGTCGAGGACGCCATCGAGGCGTATCTTGCCGTGCTGGATGGCTCCCCGCAGCACCTGGAGGCTTCGCAGGCGCTGGGTGATCTGTACACGCGCCTGGAGCAACCCGACCGCGCCGCCGTCTATTATGGCCACTTGTTCGACCTGCTGATCGATCCCAAGGACGAAACCAAGGCGCTGGCGATTTACAACCGCTTCCTGCGGAATACGCTGGCGATTCAATCTCCCGAACGCATTGCCCGCTACGCATTCCTGCTGCAAAAGCAGAATCGCGGCGAAGAATCCATCGAACAGTACACCAAGGCCGCGGAGATGTTTTCCGAAGCCGGACGCGGGGAAGATGCGCTGTTCTGCTGGGAGCGCACCGCGCAACTGGACCCGGAGAAACTGGCGCGGCAATTGAAGGTGGCGGAGATCGCCGCGAAGTTGGGGAAAAACGCGCTGGCCGCCCGGGCGTTTCTGCGTTCCGCGCAACTTTCGAGCGCTTCCGGCGCACCGGCGGAAGCGTTGAAACTGCTGGCACGGGCGTACGCGCTGGCACCGCACGAGCGCAGCGTGGCGCTGCTCTATGCCGAAGCCAAGCTGCGCAATGGAGAAGCCGCCGAGGCTGCGGCGCTGCTGGAGCCGTTCGCGGGCACGGAAAACGACGTCTCTTTTCAGGACACGTTTGCCGATGCCTTGCTGCAGTCCGGGCAACTGGATCGTTCCCGGGCAATTCTTGAGAAGCTGCTCAAGGAAAAAAATGAAGGCATTGTGCGGCTCTTTGACCTGACCGACGCCTACGCCAACGCGGATCAAGACGCCAAATCGGTGGAGATTCTTCAGATCCTGAAGCGCCGGCTGTTTGCCGACAAAAAGTCCACGGAGTTCACGACACAGCTTGAATCGCTGGGCGCCAAGCATCCGGAATCCACTCCCATCCTGGAATTTTGGGCAGCGCTTTACAACGAGCTGAACCGCGAGTCGCAATACTTTGAAGTGCTGATCCGGTTGTTTGACGCCAATTTCAACTCCGGAATTTTTGCGAAGGCTTGCGAAACGCTGGATCGGCTGGTGGACATCGATTCCTACGATTACCGCTGCCAGGAACGCCTGGAGCGCCTGAAAGGCCACGCGGACGACGCTTTCCTCCGGCGAATTGCCGGGCGCATGGCGCGCACCGCCAATGTGCAATCGAGAAACACCGCGCCGCCCAAGGCTCATGCCAGCCCGCAGCTGGAGACTCCTCCCCCGGCGACAGACGAGGGGCGCAAGATGCAGGCGCTGGACGACCTGATCGTGCAGACGGAGATTTTTCTGCAGTACTCATTGCAGGCGAAAGCGGTTGAACGCCTGCAGAAAATTGCCTCGATGTTTCCCGGCGAAGAGGCGCGCAACCCCCGGCTGCAGAATCTGTATCAGACGGCCAACTGGTGGCCGAAGACAGCGGTGAAACCGCAGCCGGCCCAAAAGCCCGCGGGCGGGGCGCCGGTGATCGAGGAGAAGCCTACGCCTCCGACGGGGCGCACGGGCAGCTACACCGTAGAGACGCTGCGCGATTTGACCAAGATTTCCGAAATTAACCAGAAAATTTTCCGGCAACAGACGCCGCGCGCCATGCTGAATACAACGGTGAACGAAGTTGGCGCGTACATGAAAGCCGCGCGCACGTTTTCGGTGATTGGCGCTCCGGGGCGCCCGCCGGAAATGGCGGCGGAGCACTGCACTTCGGGATTGCGGCCGGCACCGGCGGCGCAAATGGTGTTCCTGCTGGCGCAAATTGAAAAGGCGGTTCCTGACGAATTGGGCGGTCTGATCGTGGACGCCTCCGATGAATCCATATTGAAAGAGCTGGGATTGGCGACGGCGTTGGGCGTGACGATCACCGACAAGGAAACCCAGGCGCCGGCGGGCATGCTGATTGTGGCTCACGATAAGGCGCACCACTGGAAGCCCAACGAAACCTATTTTCTGCAGGCCATCGGCGACCAGATGATGATGAGCGTCAGCCACACGCGGCTGCGAAGCCTGGTGCGCCGCATGGGCGTTTCCGACGAGAAGACCGGACTGCTGAGCCGAAGCTCCTATGTGGGCTGCCTGTTGAACGAAGCCGACCGCGCGCGGACGCAGGGCACGCCGCTTGCGCTGGCGGTGCTGCAGATTGACCGCGGCGCGGACATGCTCCGACAGCAGGGCGAAGTACCGCTGGAAAAATTTCTGGAGCAACTCTCGCGTTCGCTGCAGCCGATCGTCCGGCAAAACGATATGGCGGTAAAATATACGTCGTGGGCGCTGGCGTTTATCCTGCCGGACACGAATCTTTCCGGCGCGCAGAACCTAGTGGATAAATTGAAGCGCGCGGCGGCGGGCGTGCGGCCTCCGTGGGATTCGACGCAGATTACGTTGAGCGCAGGAGTTGTGGAAGCGGCGGCGCGGCAGGAATTCGACAGCGAGGATATTGTGACCGACCTGATCAATCGTGCGGAGTTCAGTGTCGAGGAAGCCCGCAAGCGCGGCGGAGACGTTATCGTGCTCTCCGCAGTGCCCAAGCTTTAGCAGGAAAGGAAAATCATGTTTCCAACGGATGTGGTGATTGTTGCGGGTGCGCGCACGCCCATGGCGCGCTATACAGGCGCGTTTTCGGAGGTATCGGCGATTGATCTGGGCGCGCATGCCAGTAAGGCAGCGATTCAAAAGTCCGGCGTGGACCCGGCGGAATTCGATCACGCGATTTTTGGCAACGTGATGCAGACGAGCGCCGATGCGATTTATGGCGCGCGGCACGTCGGACTGAAGGCGGGGCTGAAGATGGAAACGCCGGCGGTGACGGTGAATCGCCTGTGCGGCTCCGGCATTGAGGCGATCGTGCAAGGCGCGCAACGGTTGCTGTTGGGCGAAGCGAACATGGTGCTGGCGGGCGGCATGGAGAACATGACCCAGGCGCCGTTTGTGATTCGCGGCGCGCGCACCGGGCTGAAGCTTGGCGGCGGCGCGCTGGAGGATTTTCTGTTTGTCGGGCTGACTGACACCTATTGCGGTTTGCCGATGGCGCTGACCGCGGAAAAGCTTGCTGAGCAGAAGGGAATTACGCGTAAGGATGCGGACGCTTATGCATTGCGCAGCCAGCAGGCCGCGGAGGCCGCGTTCAAATCGTGCTACCTGACGGAAGAAATCGTGCCGGTGGAAGTGAAGCAGGGCAAGAAGAGCATTCTGGTGAAAGAGGACGATCACCGGCGACCGGAAACGACCATGGAGATTCTGGAGAAGCTGCCGCCGTCGTTCAAAAAAGACGGCATGGTGACCGCGGGGAATGCCAGCGGCATCGTGGATGGCGCGGCGGCTGTGGTGCTGACGCGCGAGCAGACCGCGAAGGAACGCGGGCTGAAGCCGCTCGGGCGAATCGTTTCCTGGGCCGTGGCGGGAGTGGATCCCAGCATCATGGGCATCGGCCCTGTGCCGTCGACGCGCAAGGCGCTGCAGCTTGCGGGGATGAAGCTCGAGCAGATCGATCGCGTGGAAGTGAACGAAGCCTTCGCCGCACAATATCTCGCCGTGGAAAAAGAACTCGGCCTGAACCGCGACAAAACCAACGTGAATGGCGGCGCGGTCGCGCTCGGCCATCCGCTCGGCGCTTCCGGCACGCGGCTCGTCATCACCGTGCTGAACGAGTTGCGCCGCAAAGGCCTGCGCTACGGGCTGGCAACCGCCTGCATCGGCGGCGGCCAGGGAATCGCCATCATCGTCGAAGCGTACAGCTAAAGTTATCTCTGCGAAGACATGCCAGGAAACAAAAAAAGGCGCCGTTGCGGGCGCGTGATCTTCACCGGGTTTTGTTGAGCGGATGCTGCAAGACCGCCCAACAAGCACAACACAAGCGAGTACACACACACTCGGTATCTGGGCATTTCATGAATTTCTCCTTCGAGAGAGATAGCGCGGCAGGAAACAGCTTTGATACTTTCTTGGAAAGTTCGGTCAAAGTCGACGAATTATTCCGCGGCGCTCCGGGCCTTTATTTGACCGCGGCGACGAGGGTGCCGAAGGGCGGCAATGAGATGGTACCCAGCGGAACATTGGTTGCGCTCGTCGAGGGATAGACGAGCAGGGGCCTCGCCGTGCTCCCACTGATACTCTGTGGTTTCAGGTCGAAGACGACTGACTTTGGCTGGTTGCTCATGTTCAGCACGATCAACAGGGATTCGCCGTCGTTGGGATTCTTTCGCAGGTAAGAGAGCACGTCAGCGTCGTGGCAGTTCACGGTGGTTTGCTTTCCGTCGCGCAATGCAGCGTGAGTGCGGCGCAGGCGAATCAGTTGCTTGTAGAAGTTGAGCAGCGAGTCCGGGTCTTTTTCTTCCACCGCCACGTTGCGCTGCTTGTAGCTTGGGGGAACGGGCAGCCACGGCGTCGCGGATGTGGTGAATCCCGCGTTGTCGGATGCGTCCCACTGCATCGGAGTGCGCTCGCCATCGCGGCCTTTTTCTTTTGGCCAGCCCAGCTTGCCGATTGGGTCTCTCACATCTTCCCTGCGGGCGGGCGGCGTAGTGACCATTCCGATTTCTTCGCCGTAGTACAACTGCGGCGTGGCGCGCGTTGTCAGCAGCATTGCCGCCAGCAGCCGGGCGATCGCGTCGTTGTGAACGCCGTCGCCGTAGCGATCCCACGTGCGGTCCTGGTCGTGATTGTTGAAGAAAAAATACGGCTGGCCGCCGGCCGGGTTGTTTTCGACCTGGTCGATCAATTCGCGAAAGCGCGCGGCGGAAAGCTGGTTGACGTCGGCCACCTGGAAATCCATCGGGAGTTGGATTTCGTCCAGCTTGCTGCCATAGAGCTTGGTCAATTCGGCGATGTTGGGCTCGTCAGTTTCGCTGATGAGCACGGGATTTCCCGGATATTCGTCGACCACATGCCGCATCTCCTTCAACACTTCGTGCACTTCCGGCAGGTTGTCGGTGTATTTGTGCTCAATATTTTGATCGCCGTAGGCATTTGTTCCAGGCAGAAGCGGATCGTCGTGGAGAGTCGAATCTTCGAAGAGACGCGAAACCGCATCGAGGCGGAATCCGGCCACGCCGCGGTCCAGCCAGAAGCGCAGGACGCCGTACATCGCCTTGCGTACTTCGGGATTGCGCCAGTTCAGGTCGGGCTGCTCGGTATAAAAATGGTGGTAATAAAATTGGCCGGTCTTGGCGTCGAATTTCCAGGCGGAGTGGCCGAACCAGGAGAGCCAGTTGTTGGGCGGCTGGCCGGGCGCTTTGCCGTTGCGCCAGATGTACCAGTCGCGCTTGGGATTCGTGCGTGACGAGCGCGACTCGACGAACCACGGATGCTGGTCGGAGGTGTGGTTCGGAACAAAATCCATGATCACACGGATGTCGCGCGCCTTCGCTTCCTTCACCAGGCGATCGAAGTCGGCCATGGTGCCGTATTGCGGATCGATGGCGGTGTAATCGGCGATGTCGTAGCCGAAGTCCACCTGCGGCGAGGGATACATGGGCGTGATCCAGATGGCGTCGACGCCAAGATCTTTCAGATAATCCAGGCGCTGCGCAATGCCGTTGAGGTCGCCGATGCCGTCCCCGTTCGAATCCTGAAAACTGCGCGGGTAGATTTCGTAGATGACCGCATGTTTCCACCATGTGTCTTTTGTATCCCGCACAGTTTGATGAACGGCGCGGGAATCAGACGCTTGTTGCTGGGCGCAAGCGAGCGCGCCTGTGACTGGCGTCGCGACGAGCAGCAAAGCAATGAAAGCCCGGCGAAAATACGCGCCCAACGTCATGGTTAGATTCTCGAAGAGAGTTCGTGAAAAAGAAAGAGGGAACGTGGAGACGTTCCCTCTTTGGCCCGGAAAGTTTAGGGGATTGGGAGCGTGTCAGCGGGAAATGACAGCCGCGACGATTGCGACTTCGGGTTTTTCGTGGTTTTGCGCAAGTTCGACCTCGATGCGGCTCTTGGGGAACTCACGTCCGGTCAGATTGCCCGCAGTCCACACCTGATAGAGGAAGTAGCGACCGCCCATGTGATGGAACACGAGCTTGGTTTCCGTTGAGGGCATGCTTTTTGAGCACTCGTTCGAAAGAGTGAAAGCACCCGAAACTTCATTAACATTCTGGATGCGAATGATGCCGGAGTCGTTGAGGGCGGCACGGAGAGTGTACTCGCCGGCGGGATAGGCTTGGTTGCCGACGACAAAGTCAAATGGAACGTTAGCCTTGACACCATTTTGCTGGGCCCTGGCGGCCGGTACCAAAAGGATCGCGGCAAGAACAAAAAGGACGGAGCGCAGGTTTTTCATAAGACCTCCTATTTAGACAAAAGTGGCGAGAGGCGGAAAAGAAGCTCGTGATTTTTAGAGCGCCTCGTTTCCGTTTTCTCTAACTGCTCACTCCTTCACGGGGAGCATGCGGCATGCCACGGCGGCGGCTAATTCGCGCCTTATGGAACTCCACTCGGATTCGCTTTAATCCCAACGGCATAGCCTGCATTTTGTTTATAGGGCGCTTGTCTGTTTGAACTTGGATCAAATTGTTTGCAGAGGGATTCCTATCCGATTGGCACCGGGGGATTGTGTCGATTATGCACTTCGGTTTTCGGCACACGAAGTGAGCCGCCATCGAAGTATGCTTGTAAGGGGTAAATGGTTCGCGCGTCGCAAGTTGCGGGAGAGCTTGCAGGCTCCACCTTTCCGGAGATTTGGCTCTCGCCCGGCCTCGCTTATCGGATAGTCCGCCTATCTGTTTGGATATGCTGACGGCGCGGGTTGCGCGGGCATTTCTTGTTGCAGCAAGCCGCGCAAAGTGAGTTCTCAAGGCAGCTTTGGTACACTTTGACGGGTGGCAATTTCCCGCCGTTTTTGCTTGTACTTGCAGACGTGAGGAATCCATGGCGATTCAAAAAGTCGGCGTAGTGGGGTGTGGCTTGATGGGCTCGGGAATCGCGCAGGTTTGCGCGCAGGCGGGATTCACGACCGTGGTGCGCGAGGTCAACGCCGAACTGGTGGAAAAAGGTCTTAAGAGCATCGAGAAGAACCTGGCGCGGCTGGTGGAAAAGGGCACGCTGACGGAAGCGGCGAAAGCGGAACTGCGCGGACGGCTAAAAGGCACGACTTCGCTGGAGGATCTGAAGGATTGCGACCTGATTGTGGAAGCGATCATCGAGCAACTACCGGTGAAGCGGGAACTCTTCGGCGCGCTGGATAAACTTTGCTCGCCGCAAACGATTTTTGCCAGTAACACTTCTTCGCTGACTATCACGGAAATCGCCGCTGCCACCAAGCGGCCGCAGCGATTCGTCGGACTGCACTTTTTTAATCCCGTGCCGGTGATGAAATTGGTAGAAGTGGTGAAAACCATTTCGACGGATCCTTCGGTTTATGACGAGATGGTGGCTTTTGGCGCGAAGCTTGGCAAAACGCCGGTGCGCGCCAATGACAGCGGTGGCTTCATCGTGAATCGCCTGCTGGTACCGTATCTGCTCGACGCGATTCGCGCGCTGGAAGAGGGCGTTGGTTCCGTGGTGGACATCGATACTTCCATGAAGCTCGGCTGTGGATATCCGATGGGGCCGTTCACGCTGCTGGATTTTGTGGGGCTCGACACCACGTACTACATTTCGCAGATCATGTTCGATGAGTTCAAAGAGAAGCGCTTCGCCGCGCCTCCGCTGCTGAAGCGAATGGTGCTGGCCGGGTGGAACGGCAAGAAATCTGGCCGTGGGTTCTATGATTATTCCGATCCCGCCAATCCGAAGCCGATCGCGTTTTGAGGGAAAATCATGGCTTATGAAAATCTGCTGTATGAAAAGAAAGGCGGCATCGCCTATATCACCTTCAACAGGCCGAAGGTGCTGAATGCGCTGAACCGCAAGACGATTGAAGAGTTTCAGCAGGTGCTGTTCGACGCGCGAGACGATGCTTCGGTGCGCGTGCTGATTCTCACCGGCTCTGGCGAGAAAGCTTTCGTGGCCGGCGCAGACATCAACGAGCTGGCGCAGCAGACACCGGTGAACGGAAAAGAGTTTTCGATTTTCGGGCAGGGCGTTTTTCACCTGCTCGAAACCATGGGGAAGCCTTCGATCTGCGCGATCAATGGATTTGCGCTCGGCGGCGGGTGCGAGCTGGCGCTTTCGTGCACGATTCGCATCGCCAGCAAGACCGCGAAGCTGGGCCAGCCCGAAGTGAAGCTCGGCATCATTCCCGGTTACGGCGGTTCGCAGCGCATGGCTCGTTTGTGCGGCAAGGGCCTTGCGCACGAGCTCTGCCTGACCGGTGAAATGATCACTGCGGAAGAGGCGCAGCGCGTCGGCCTGGTCAATCACATTTACGAGCCTGCGGAGTTGCTGCCCGCCGCCGAAGCCCTGGCCAAAAAGATTATCGAGAAAGCGCCGCTGGCCGTGAAATACTGCATGGAAGCGATTGAACGGGGCGTGGAAATGCCGCAGGAAGAGGGGCTGTTCCTGGAGGCAACGTTGTTCGGTTTGTGCTGCGCGACGGAAGACATGCGCGAGGGCACGAAGGCGTTTCTGGAGAAGAGGCCGGCGCAATTTAGCGGGAAATAGAGGAAGTTAAGCAGATGAGGTAAAGGAACGGAATTGCGAAAGGTTCGGCGAACGGGGAAGCGAGTGCGATGATCCAGCCCATGAAAATTGACGGAGGATTGAGCGGCGAAGGATTTCGCTTTGGCATTGTCGTGAGCCGCTTCAATAGTTTTATTACGGAGCGGCTGCTGCAGGGCGCCGTGGATGCGCTGGAGCGCGGCGGCGCGGCGAGCAAGGATGTGGATGTGATTCACGTACCGGGCGCTTTTGAATTGCCGCTGGCGGCGAAAAAATTGGCGGTGACGGGACGCTACGACGCGCTGATCGCCATCGGTTGCATCCTGCGTGGGGAAACCGCACATTACGATTACGTCTGCTCGGAGACTGCACGCGGTTTGCAACTTGCGCAGATGGACACGGGCATCCCGGTGATGTTCTGCGTGCTCACCTGCGACACGCTGGAGCAGGCCATCGACCGCGCCGGTTTAAAGGGCGGCAACAAAGGATTCGAGGCCGGGCTGGGAGCGATAGAAATGGCGCAGTTGTCGCGCAAGCTGCGGGCTTCTTCGAAATCAACCTCCGCACCAGGCAAACCTGCCACGGCAGGTAAAGGGCGGCGTAAATAACGTGAGCCTGCGGACAAAATCACGGGAATTCGCCATGCAGATGCTGTTTCAGTGGGACATGAGCCAGCAGATGACTGAGAAACTCGAGCTCACCTTCTGGAAAAGCGCGAAGGCCGCGGAACAGACGCGCACGTTTGCCAACCAACTGTTCGAAGGCGCCGCCCATGATGCCACCGCCCTCGACGAACTGATCAGCAAGCACGCCGACAACTGGCGCCTCGACCGGCTGGCTGCCATTGATCGTGCTATTCTGCGCCTGGCGATGCACGAAATGCGCGCCACGGATACGCCGGTGAAAGTCGTCATCAACGAAGCCGTGGATCTCGCCAAGAAATATTCTTCCGATGATGCCGGGGGTTTCGTCAACGGCATCCTCGACGCTTACCAAAAAACCCTCAAGTCCAAGTAGTCGTTGTTGGGGTTTCGAAATCCCGCCGCCTCAGAAGGTGGCCGCTACTTCGTGTCAAACTCACTGCGTGTCAAACTCACTGCCAAACTCACTGCGTGTCAACGCAAAGTAGAAATGTCCGGTTTTCCGCCAGATAGAAATGTCCGCTTCCATGGTTTCCTCCAAGGGTGATTTGCAGGCACGTGGTATTTGGGTGTGATTTTGATTTTGGGTCTTGGTGGT
>Ga0210410_10000186_pt1 | contig 90123 bp, 61 predicted proteins | sample IncBWC4MmetaG_FD_161058 | JGI IMG/M metagenome (GOLD analysis project Ga0210410, IMG submission 161058) | Forest soil microbial communities from Barre Woods Harvard Forest LTER site, Petersham, Massachusetts, United States - Inc-BW-C-4-M | ecosystem: Environmental > Terrestrial > Soil >... | reverse complement strand
AAAACAAAAGCCCTGTTTAGGTTTTGATTGAGCAATGCCGTTCAGATCGATGCTCGATGGGAACCACTGTCAGATCAACTGGTTATATGGTGTTGCATCGACCGGTTGAGCCGGCACGACTTATCGGGACTTGGTACGCTTTTGGTCCTAGGGCATCGCAGAAAAACTCACTTTGTCACTCGTGGAGTCGACGTATCTAGACCGACAATTTCCACATCTAAACGGGGAGTCCAGACCAACAATAGGATTATCGCCCCTATGAAGAATGGCCACGCGACTCGACGGCTGCCGCCCATGATACGCAAGACCAATCCAAACATGCCAATGGTCTCAGCCAGAACCATGCTCAAGATGTTGGCCGTGCGCCAACGGCCCACGCCATTTGCATCACCGCGTTGCAGTGCTTCAACTGCCGAAGGCAGAAGCCTTCCTCTAAAAGCGAATGCGATCAGTACCGTGAAAACAGCCAGAATCGAGAAGCTTCCGACCATAACAGGCTGCACAGCTGCGGTGGGGTCTGACGACAGCTCCGCCACATACGCGTAACCCAAGATAGTCGCAAGGAATATGAATTGAAAAATGCGCATGGAACGCACGGAGGAGTTTTTGATTGTACCTGTAACAGGTTGGTCTTGAGGCGGCTTCTTGAGCCGAATAAAAAGGTTGACGAGGAAACCCATGAAAGCGAATCGCACCGCAAGGCCCAGCGCGGCACCCCACCAAGGCACGTTGCTGAAGGTGTCACGCCAAGAAACTAGCTTTGACGCTAAGTCCAAGCAGTAGATGACTAGCAAGAACAGGACCGCTCGCTTCTGCCAAGTCCGAGATATCATCGCCTTCCTCCGCTAGGACGCAAGTTTCGCGGTGCATTCGCAAGACATTACCATTACCTCGGTTGCCGAGTCCTGAGAAACGCATTATAAAAGGGCGCCCCTTTGGAGTAGGTTTTGATCGTTCGCATCTACGCCTACAGAGAGGAGCACCCTTATGAATGACGCCAAGTATATTGGGTTGGATGTTCATCAAGCAACGATCTCGGTAGCGGTTCTGGATTCTGCCGGCAAGCTGGTGATGGAAGCGATCCTGGAAACAAAAGCCGAAACGATTCTCCAATTTATTCATGGCCTGCGCGGCAGTTTGCATGTGACCTTTGAAGAAGGAACCTGCGCGGCGTGGTTGCACGATCTGCTCAAGCCCCACGTCACGCGAGTGTTGGTGTGTGACCCGCGCAAGAACGCGCTGATAAAAGCCGGGAACAAGAGCGACCGCATCGATGCTCGGAAGCTGGCCGACCTGTTGTACCTGAACAAGCTCAACCCGGTCTATCACGGCGAAACAGGAATTCGCGCCCTCAAGGAAGTGGCCCGCAGCTACTTGGCATTGACCCGCGATACCACGCGGGTGATGAACCGCTTAAAAGCCCTTTATAGGAGTTGGGCGATTCCCTGCGCGGGGCAGCGCGTGTACGCACCACGCTATCGCTCGCAATGGCTCGCCAAGATCAGCGAGGCCGGCGTGCATCGCCGGGCGGAGATCTACTACCAGCAGTTGGACGCCTTGCGGTCGTTGCGCGAGCAAGTACGACGAGATCTGTTGGCCGAAGGCCGCAAACACAGCGCCATGAAATTGCTGCGCCAGATTCCTTCGATTGGACCCATTCGGGCCGTTTTGTTGATTGCTCTGATGCAGACGCCGCATCGTTTTCGCACCAAGCGGCAACTGTGGACCTACTGTGGTTTGGCATTGAAAACCTCCACCAGCGGGGAATACCGAATCGTGGAGGGCCAGCTGAAACGCTCCAAGAAATTCCTGGCCATCCGCGGACTGAACCAAAATCACAATCACGATCTGAAAAATATCTTCAAGGGAGCCGCGACCCGGGCCGCTGCCGTCCCTGGACCGTTCCAAGAGTTCCACGCCGCTTTAGTAGCTAGGGGGATGAAGCCAACGATGGCGCGTCTCACCCTGGAGCGCAAGATCGCGGCCATCACTTTGATCGTTTGGAAGAAAGGAGTTCGTTTCGACGCCCAACATCTAAAACAACAAGCAGCTTGAGCGTCTGTGGAGAGTCCGTCCCTGGATTCCTTTCGGGCGATGGCCGGTTGGTTCTCCAGACGCTCTGGTTCGAGGGTGAGTATCCAGAATCCCGTTAGGCGTGTGCTGCGGGCACTGAGTCTTTCGAGAAACCCTATGCCCCCTCGGACAACCAGAAAAAGCGATAGGCGAAAAGCCTCAGATAGAACCATGGTTGGCACTGCACAACCACTCTGCTTGTCTGCGTCAGGAACCGAAGGGCGTCGTTACGACAACACCATGAATCTGCAGGAAAGCGACAATGACAGAGTCTCGTCACATAACTGGGGCTGGACGGCAAGACGACTTCCCCCGGGCCTTACCGTCACGGGGGAAGCATTTGTCTTGACATCCCCTTTTATAGAACGGGGTTCTCACTAACCGACACCGCCTGTTTCCCCAACTGGCTATTGAGAAGAAGGCAGTTGGGGCTTGCGGAATTTGTCGGGAGGTGATGGCTGGAGCCACCCGGAACATCGGTCTTAAATCTTCCTGAGGGCGAGTTCGAGCTGCGTTTCTATATCGATGTAGAAAAACGATTCGGGTTTGGTTCTTTGCGTCTCAATTTTCCAATACTCAGCCACATCGGCGTAATTGGGCTTTTGCCAAAATATCTCTTTATTCTGATGCGCTTCTTCATCCGAGGCCACAATTTGTACGCCTTTTGTCGCAGACCATTCGCTATGCAGCGCCGGATTATCGCTAGCGTATTGGATTTCTGAGAGGACTAGGAAGGGAGGCTGCATGGGCTCGGAAAAATCTATAAACCGAACAGCGTAGGGGCAAGCCCAAAAACAGCCTACAACCGCAAGGACATCCTTTTCAACGGAAGCGGAAATATCTGCCCAACAGAAGCCAACTCCCTTTTTAGCACCCTCCGGGAGGTAATCAATCCGTCGTCCTGTATCAAGCTCCAAAATCGTCTGACCTTGATAATCCTCTCCACAGATCAAATAGTCGTGACCAGCCGGATGTTTTTCGACGAAGCAAAAAGGGAAATGACCATAGTTTCTCTTGACCTCAAAAAGCTCTCGCTCGTTTTGGTCTAGATAGATCTTCGCCAGTGAATAATCGCCGTACTCTGGAAGGGTCTTGTAATTGACCAGCGTCAACTTGTATTTTCGGGAGGGCGAAAAATGCTCTTCAAGGCTGTCCGGTATTAGGTTCTCAGCAACAAAGAAATCACTGTTCTTCATGCCGGAGTTTTCTTCGCCTTTCACGTGAGCCACACTATCACCGAGTCATTCAGCTCTCAAGAGAGCCACGGAATGGAGTTCTGCGCGAACCCCAAGTCCACACTGGGCGTTTCTGCCATGGGGGCTGGCCGGTAATTCCAATTGGGCTCCTACTCTTCATTGCGTTGGGGGCCCGAAGCAATCCAATATCTTTTCCCGGGCCGCAGAGGGACCGCTGGAGACTTACGAGCTTCGCTGGATTGCCGCAAAACTTCTATAACTTGCCTTGTCACATACATTTAGAGAATTGCTATCCCCATAAGATTCGCGGGGCCGGTCACCTCTCGCCAGAGTGTCCAATGCGTAAGCTGTAACTGATTGCCAATACACCCTGTAAATATTGCGCAGCCGATTGGCCAGCCCCTCTAAACTTGAGAAACCGTAAGGATTCCGGTCCGATCCGAGTTTGCGAGGCGAATACCCGTATGCTGATCCCACTACGTCACGAAAACATGCAAGGGCGTCGCTGGCCTGTCATCACCATCGGGCTGATTGCCCTCAACGTTCTAATCTTCCTGGGAACCCACTGGCAAATGGACCGGGAGGGACCTGAACTCAGCGAAGTCAAGGTGCACCTTCTGCTCTTGGCTGCCATGCGACCGGAACTCAAGATCGAGGGCGGGGCGCAAGAATTCGTTACCGATGTCCAAACTAAGAACCCAAGCTTGTGGAAAGAAGCTCGGAATCCGAATCGGGAAATCCATGATGCCTGGGATGCAAGAATGCGCATGATGGACGATGAGGTTCCACGGGAAGAGGCCAGGCAAAAGGAGATGGACTCCCTCTCTGCGCGCTACGAGGAATTGGAGTCTACTGCGATCGTCTCCAAATATGCTTTCATCCCGGCGCATCCGACGGGAATGAGCTATCTGACCGCGAATTTCCTGCACGGCGGGTGGCTGCATTTGATCGGCAATATGTGGTTTCTGTGGCTCGCTGGGGGAATTCTCGAGGACACCTGGGGCAGGATGATCTATCCCGCGTTCTATTTGATCGCGGGTGTGCTTGCCCTGCAGGTGCATGCGCTGGTAAATGCGGGGAGTCTGACGCCTACGATTGGCGCATCGGGCGCGATAGCGGGGTTGATGGGCGCCTTCCTGGTGCGGTTCCCAACGACAAAGATCGAGATGGGCTGGATATTGTTCTTCCGGTTCTACCGTTTCAAGGCTGCCGCTTACTGGCTGCTCCCTCTGTGGCTCCTGGTGGAAGTTTTGTATGGGTCGGTTCAGGGCAACATGGGCGGGGTTGCGCACTGGGCGCACATCGGCGGATTCGTTTTTGGCGGACTGATCGCACTGGGAGTTCGCGCCTCTGGGCTGGAGCACATGGCGGAAAAAGGAATTCAGGAAAAGATCACGTGGGTCAGCCATCCGTTGCTTGCGGAAGCGGATGAACAGATTGAGAAGGGCCAACTGGATGCCGCGGAGTCTAATCTGAAGAAATTGCTGCAGGAAAAACCGGACTCCGTGGATGCCTACAGGATGCTGCAAAACGTCTACTGGCGAAAGAATGACCTGCCGGCGCATCGCGACGCCCTGGAAAAAGTCATGGCCTTGGAACTAAAAGCGAACGATCACGCAGGGGCGTGCCTGACGTATCAAGACTTCAAGAATTCGGGCGGGAAACTCTCCGCGCCGCTGTGGCTTGATCTTTGCCGCCAGTTGGAGACCCAACCGGATTTGGACCGCGCCGCCAATGAGTACCTGGAGCTGGCACAGGCTTACCCCACGGAAAAGCAAGGGCTGCTCGCGCAGATGGCCGTTGGCCGCATCTACCTGAAGCGGCTCAATCGCCCTGCGGACGCGCTGCGATTCTACGAGGCTGCACAGGCCTCGCCTATACCACATCTCGATTGGCAGCCCACCATTGACCGCGGCATCGCCGAAGCCAAGAAGGCCCTGCAACCGCAGACCGTGCCTCCTACGCCCGTTTCCTGAGGACCGATTTCGGAGCTTCTATCCGCGCCAAGTCGATCACAAGAATTGCTCGCGTGGAAATTTCCTGTCCGGGTAACCCCACGTTTCTACATTCGCGAGGACAGGCCATTAATCGCCCCACTACAGGCTATTATCATTTGACGAAGTTTCGTACGGAGATTAGTGTGGATAGAGCGGTATCACAACAAAAACGATGAGGTGCAGGATGCCCGTTACAACGCACGTGCCGAATGTTCCACAGATTGCAAATGGTGACGCCGTTGACCCAGGCCTGCGCCAGGTCATCGATCGGGCGAAGGTCACGAAAAGCCCGCCCCCGGCATGGTACAGGACGATGGGCCAAAACCCTGAGGTGGCCAAGGCGTTTGCAGGTTACTGGGACATGCTCCATCGCGGCGGCACCGTGCCTCACGAGATTAAGGAACTCGCGCGTATTCAGATCGCACAGATGGTGGGTTGCGAATTCTGCGCGCGACAGACGTCGCCGCTGGCGGCGTCCATTACCGAAGAGCAAAAGATGAGCTGCGCGCTGCCGAACTGGGAGCACCCGGACTCCAAGACTCGCGCCGCGCTTCACTACGCGCGCACGCTCACGCTCGACGATGGACGGGATGCGGAGGTATACGCGGAGCTCAAGAAATTCTACAGCTACGCGGAAATTATTGAGCTATCCGCATTCTTCTGCCTCACTGCCGGCGGTAATCGCATGGCTAAGAGTTGGAGCATCGAACCTCATGGCGAGGCGCCGGCGATCCCGGAGAATGCCATGTCCATCCATGGGAGCGCGGAACGGAAATCGACGCGTGAGTCTTTGCACTCTGCGTAGTCTCGGCGGCTCCTTCCATTGAGCCGGTGCATGGTTGGCGCGTACGGGGCTATTCTCGCCCAAGGTATGGTGCTTTTATGAAAATGATTCAATTCTCTTCGCGCTTGAAGGTTGCCGGGATAGCCCTACTGGCTGGCAGCCTTTGCGTTTTTGCGGCGGTGCTGCTTTTATTTCTCCCACTAAATTCGCGCGCACAGGGGCAGCAGGTCGTCTGGAGCAACCAGGAAAAACCCATCGCGGAGCAGATTCGCGGTCTTCGCGGATTGGCGGATGATGTTAGAGCGCGCACGACGAAAAATTTGGCGATCGAGATTCGGCGGTTGCCCGTTACACTGAATAAACTGCGGCTGGCGAACGATCTTGCAAATCTATCCACCGAGGGAGATTTCGGGCGGGATACCTTGCAGGAAGTTGCGACAACATTAGCTACCGCGCTGCATGAACACCCGCTTCAGGCAAAGCAGGGCCAGCCTCCCGGGCCCTACGTCGAGCTCGCCCAACTGGTGCGCTACGAGCAGGTGCAGGCGACTTTGGACGACCCGCAATTCGCCGCAGCCATCTCTAAAATTGAAGCAGACAATGAGCGCCGCCAGCAGGCTGACTTCACGCTGACAGAATTAAACGGGAAAACCTGGACATTGAAGGAGCTGCGCGGCAAGGTGGTGGTGGTGAACTTCTGGGCCACCTGGTGCCCGCCCTGCCGCAAGGAAATGCCCGATCTTGAAACGCTCTACCAGCAATTCAAAGATCAAGGCCTGGTGATCCTGGCCATCTCGGACGAGGACGAAAGCAAAGTGAAACCCTTCATCGCGGAGCAGAAGGTCACCTACCCTATCCTGCTTGATCCCGGACGAAAGGTGAACGAACTCTTCGAGATTGAAGGAATTCCCAAGACCTTCGTTTACGATCGCAGCGGCAAGCTGGTTGCTCAATCGATCGACATGCGAACGCGCAAGCAGTTTTTGGGGATGCTGGCGCAGGCAGGATTGCAATAAGGACCAGCCGTTCTCGCCCCGCTCGACATCCGTTCCCGTTTCCTAATCCACGCAAAGACGGAGAAATGTTTGGGAACCGAACCTTCCACGCGCGTTCGGAACCCAGGCAGTAAGCTTGTTTCGCCGACGGCGATTGCGTAGAATCACGATTCTTCTTACCGAAGGGACCGAGCCTCACGGAGAACAGAATGCCCAGGCGCCTCGCGGCAAAAATCACTGGTGTGAGCGGCTACGTGCCGCCCCGGGTGATGACCAATGCCGAGTTGGAGAAGCTTGTGGATACCAACGACGCGTGGATTCGAGAGCGCACAGGCATTCGGGAGCGCCATGTGGCGGATCCGGGTGTGGGGGCTTCGGATCTTGCGACGGCAGCCGCGAGGATCCTGCTGGAATCCAGAGGCGTGCCGGCGGAAGACATCGATCTGATCGTCGTCGCTAGTGTGACGCCGGACATGATGTTTCCAGCAACCGCCTGTCTGGTCCAGGACAAGCTGGGCGCCACCAACGCGTGGGGATTCGATCTCTCGGCGGCGTGCTCCGGTTTTGTATACGCGCTGACCGTGGGCGCGCAATTCGTGGGTGCCGGGACGCAGAAGAAGGCGCTCATCATCGGCAGCGATGTTATGACTTCGATCCTGAACTACCAGGATCGCGCGACGTGCGTGCTCTTCGGCGACGGCGCGGGCGCGGTCCTATTGGAACCTACGGACGATGGCGAGGAAGGCATCCTCGACTTCGTTCATGACGTGGAAGGCTCCGGAGGGAAATTCCTCTACATGCCCGGCGGCGGCTCGCTGCACCCCGCATCGGCTGAAACAGTCGAAAAGAAAATGCATTATATCCATCAGGAGGGGGCGCAAGTGTTCAAGTACGCCGTGCGGCGTATGGCGGAACTTGCCTGCCAAATGCTGGCGCGAAATGGCTTCACCAGCAAGGATCTTGCGCTGGTCGTGCCGCACCAAGCCAATCTGCGGATTATCCGCGCCATGCAGGAACGGCTCGGTATTGGCGATTCGAAAGTAATGATCAACATCGAGCGTTACGGCAACACCACGGGTGGGACGATTCCGTTGGGACTACGGGATGCTGTTGAACAGGGGAGGCTCAAGAGGGGGGACTTGGTGCTGCTCGTAGCCGTCGGCGCGGGGTACACAGCCGGAGGCGTACTGCTTCGCTGGGCTTATTGATATGTTGAACAGTGCCGAGGAGTCGTGGCCTTACTCTATATCCCGCGCACTTGGGCGGCGCAGGCCATGTTCCGTTCCAGATGTTGGTCTACAAGGACCGCAATATAGCGCGAACAAGTCAGCATCTCGGCGTTGGCCCAGCTGGCCGTGGCAGGGATCAGCCTGCCGAGCTTTTCGATCACTGAAAAGTACGCCCGCAAGCCAATGAATCTGCCGTTTGGACCGCGCAGGTCTGGCGACAAATCATGCAGGCTCAATATGGTGTGGAAATCCCCGGCGCCGATTTGAGGGGCCGTAATTCTTGCCGCCGTACGGACTCGTTCGGAAATAGGTTGGGTCGCGACTCCAGAAATGACCGCGCGCCAATAATAAAGCGCGAATTGGCCAAGAGCCACTATCGAGACCATGAATAGAATCGCGGCGATCATTACCTGGATTTTTCCTCGGACTACAGTATCGCGCCTCCAACTGGCTTGAACAATGGACCCCCCGTACCAATCGGGGCTGCCAAGAGTACTGTAGAAAGCAGAAAACGAATGGCTGGTACCGGAAGACGCACGGACCGGAAACCAGACCGGCCTTTTTCCCCCTAACGCACTCATTCTAATATAGATAAAGTGATACCGGGGAGGGATTGCGCCGCCTGGCGCGGGGCGTCTAACGTTCAGAGTTAGGGGCGAAACACCAAGCTGGTGCGCTCATCGAGCGATAGTAATGGAGACAAAAATTCCTGAATGTAATCGCAGAAATAGTGAACACGATCAGCGACGCCATACACGATCTCCCTACGACATTAGTGTCGCGTAGCCCTTCAGCGGCGGCAATGGCCCTGTCGTACTGGGCGTAGAATCAGAGCCTTGAAATGGATACGTGTGATCGCCACGAAGTAGCGCACTTCTACGCGAAATCAGCGTGGTGGAATATGAAAAATCTCTTGCGAACCTGAGGACGCACAATCGTACTCGCGGACTTCGATGCGCCATAGCAGCGCGTTCATATCGGGGATTATGCGCTGTTTCCATTCATAACCGGGATCGCGGATCATCAAGCGCGAGGTTTGCGTGCCGCAAGCGCCGCCGAGTTCATGTGCAGCTTCGTCCATGGCTCGGTCCGATTGCGAGGTACTCATGCCACGGACCCAGATCATACTCGGCCCAACCGGATGGCCCGCAGCAAGCCATTCCTCCGGGGACTTCACCCGCGGATGACGTACCTGATCGGGAAGCAGGCCTGCGAACTTCCACGGGGTACCCCCATCAGGCGCGTGAAGGATATACGTTAGATAAAAGAAGAAGGACGGGTTGTTGGCGATCAACGTCGCGCCGCTCTGAACTTTTCTTGCCGTGTCCTCGGCGACTTGCGGCCAGGGCTCGAGGAATCGAGGCTCGGAATAATAGTGCCGCGAATAGATTCCAAACCACCCGATTCCGCCAATCATCAGGAGCGCCACTGGGAGCCCAATGCGTATCTGGAAGGACTTATTTGGTCCCACCGCGACACCAACGGGCAACAGGAGCCAGGGCGAAATCAGAAGTAAATGCCTGGTAGCTAGAATTCCGGACACTGCCATCGCCACGATGAGAACAGCGCCATAGAGCAGGAACCGCCGGGCATTTCGAGGAGCGAATGTTGCCACCAAACCAACACAGGCCAGAATAGCAAGGCTCGCGGGAATGCTCAGAAACCAATACCAAGGCGCAACGGACTCGCTGACAAAAAGAGAGTAGACACTGAAGGCCGCGCTCGCCAGACCTGCCAACGGACGGTGATGGAAATTGAATCCGCTGACCAGAGCGCCGCGGAACGCCTGGAAAAGAGGCACAAAGGCCACGCACAACAGTGCGCCGGTTCGTACGAGAATCGCAGGACTAGCCGAACCCTCGGCGGCGCGGCGCCGGAGGAATTGATCCATTGCGAGACATCCGAGGATGGCCCAGCCGAAATAATTCGTCCAGAGGAGCGCTACAGCGAACAGAAGGAACCAGGCCCAGCGCCCGAACCTTTGATCTTCGAGATATCGCAGGTAAGCAAGCGTCAACCCCGCGAGCAAAAAGAATGAAAACGCGTACGACGCAGTCAGGCGGCCGTAATGAAACCCGAAGGGCCACAACGCACCAAGCCACACCACCGCCTGGGCGCTCGCCGGACCGCCCAGACGCCTTGCGGCGCGTGCCAGCAGAAATAGCCCCGCAAGGAAGAAGAGGATCGACGGGACTCGAAGAGATTCGAACGTGCCACCTGTCAACCGTAACCAGAAATGGAAAAGAATATCGTAGAGCGGCGGATGCCCGACGTGACCGTTCCCAGACCAGACCATCCCGAGCGTTTCGCGCACTGGCTGTGCCGCAACGCCCAAGCTCGAGGTTTCCTCCTCGACAATCGTAAAATTGGCGTTCGAGGCAACCAGGGCGATGCCGAGGAACATGAGTGGCAGCACCTGCCGTGCAGTTTCATTCGGTTTGCGGGAACGCGGCGGCATTTTCAATCCCGGCTCGGAGCCACAGGGAAGCCCGCCCAGGCGTTGAACAGTCCCAAAGTTTCGCGAGCGATTTCCAGGGCATCGTGCGTGTGACGCCACCAATGCGCGCCATCGTAAGGATCGTCATTCGCAAAACGCACAATCGCATGCGGATCGGAACCCACAACTCTATTCCAGATCGTGCGAACACGGCGCGTGTGAACCTTCGAGGTCACCACAATCACGTTGTGAAAATCATTCCGGCGCAGGATCTCCTGGATTTGGCGCACCTCTTCCACCGTATTCGCGCTGGGGTGCTCCGTGATTTGAATCGCGTCCGCGGGGACCCCCTTCGCCAGCAAAACTTTCTCATTATAGAAATCCTCCCCCAGGAAGAAGATCTTCATCGTCTTCAACTCTTGCGCGGGGGAAATCGGTTGTGAAACCCAGACCTGCTCGGCATAGCCAGCGTGATACAGCCGCGCAGCTTCGAGGGCACGGTCGGGAAGATTGCCGCTCAAAACTACGATGGCGTCCGCGTGAACCAGGGGATCCTGGATAACCAGCCATCGGCCAATGCCGAAGAAAGCGAGTAATCCAACAGTCGCCAGCACGATCAATATCCCCGCCCAAATTAGTCTTCCGCGCAGTTGTGGTGCTAATTCAATCACAATCCGGCCTCACGTCATCCCATCTTGATCTTAGCTGGAGCGGAATTAGCGGCTCCTCAGGCATCCATGTGAATCTTGTCCCCCGGCTCGTGAAGTGCCCGAGTGAAGAAGAAATTGTAGTTCCGTTTCGCGTAGTCCGCGCAACGAAATGAGCGCAACAGCATAAATGGAAGAATGATCATTTCGAGCAAGCCACGGCGGTGCGAGCGAAGCACGTCCATGCCCCCGCTAAAAGGGGAGCATCGAAGGAAATGGAAGCGTGCATGCGACATGGCATAGGATGCGAACCACGAATGCTAACCCGCGCACCTTCCAGGGTCAATCCTATTGGGGAGACCTATTGGGCTGACCCCCAGAACGCACAGTTTTGCTCTTCCTTCCGGCGACAGGAAAACATAGGGTTGCAAACTTTCTTCCCTCGTGACATTGGCACCTGTTTGAGATTATTCTTTGGCATCGAAACACGCCCCGGCAGGAGGACTCGAATATGAAAACGCAGGCAGAAGCTAGCCGAAGATTTGGGGGTTCGATCCCGTTATTCTGCTTGGCCGCGCTGTTTTGTTGTGTCATGGCAGTGGCTCCGGCCTCCGCGCTGGATTGCAAGGTGGCCGCGCTGAGGGCTCTTGGTGTTCCAAACATGACGATCAGCTCCGCTACGGATGTGGCGGCCGCCGCGTCAAACCCGCAGTATTGCGACGTAAAAGGTTCCGTGGCCACTTCCGGGGAGGGAGCCGGCTCGAATTCCGCGGGCTTCGAGGCGATGTTGCCTGCCAACTGGAACGGAAAATTTATTTTTAACGGCGTCGGCGGCCTGGCTGGGAATCTCAATTCCTCGGCCAATCCCGTGGACCAAGCGCTGTTCCTGGCAAGGGGGTATGCCACCGCGATCACGGACACGGGCCACCTGAATACAGAGCCCACCTGGGAGATCACCTCCCCTGGTGAACCCAACACACCGAAAGTCGTCGATTACTTTTACCGCGCCGTACACGAGGTGACGCTGGCCACCAAGCAACTCGTCAAGGATTACTATCATTCGAACACGATCGCGCATTCGTATTTCGACGGTTGTTCGAACGGCGGAAAGATGGGCTTGATCGAAGCGATGCGCTTCCCAAACGACTACGACGGAATCATCTCCGGCTCTCCGTGGCTTGATCCGGTTGGCACTTCTCTCTGGAGCCTGAAGAATGTGAAAGCGCTTCTCGATGCCTATATCCCACTTCCAGTCTTCGCCACAGTCGGCGCCGCAATCACTAAACAATGTGATGCCGCCGACGGCGTCGCGGACGGACTGATCCAAAATCCGGCGAAGTGCGCGTTCAATCCCGACGCGTTGGTCCCCGAGACTCTGACGCAGAAACAAGCGGATGCACTCAAGTTGATCATGAAGCCAGTCAGCGACGAGAAGGGCAATCTTGTTTATCCCGGATCGTCCGTCGGCAATCTGGGGCAATCTAACAGCTCACCGCGCGGCCCGGTGAATCAACTTGAGACGCCGGCGGCCAATCCAGCGAGTGCGCGTCCCTGGGGCGACGCAACGCCACCAGGGAATTGGAATCTTGCAACGGGAATTCTATTAGCCCTGGGCTATTACGATCCAGGCATGGACTTGAATCACGCGATCGAGAATAACGGAGTGGTTAAGGCTGACGCGCTCAAACTGGTGTACGACCGGCTTGTCACGGACATACCGGATGATCCATCCAGGTACGGGGCCTTCTTCGCGCAAGGAGGAAAGCTGCTGATTTATCACGGTTACGACGATCTGATTATTTCGCCCTACAGCAGTATTTGGTTTTACGAAGACCTGGCGGAGAAAAACGGAGGATATGAAAAACTTGCCGCAAATGCGCGGCTCTTCATGGTGCCCGGGATGCAGCATTGCGTCAGCGGTTCAGGGCCTAACGCTTTTGATACATTGAGCGCGCTGGAGAAATGGGTGGAAAAGGGCGTCGCGCCGGACGCCATCCCCGCCACGCATTCGACCAACAACGCGGTCGATCGGACGATGCCACTATGCAAGTTCCCGGAGGAAGCCCACTACAAGGGCAGCGGAGATGTGAACGAGGCGTCGAATTGGAGCTGCCCGCAGAAGGATCAATCACTTCTGGCGGCCGGGCCGAACGGCACGCTGGCCGGAGTGGGCGCTCCAGGTCGCGGCGGCATGCGTACACTTGCAAGATCGCCATCGAAGAACGGCAACTGAGTTCGGGGAATCAAATCGCACTGGCAGTGTACTAATTGGAAGATGCGCTGGGGTTGCACCCTGGGATTTGGGAATTAAGGCGCCGGAGTTTTCTAGGCAGCCTCGATTTCGTAGCGGAATGTAATCGGTGCGGTTTTGCGGAGCATCGCGGCCACCGAACAGTATTTCTCCTCGCTCAATTGAATGGTGTGCTTTACCGCTTCCTCGTCAAGATGGCCGCGCAATTTGTAAACAATTTCAAGTTTCACCCACACGGTTGGCGGCTCCGTGGCCCGCTCGCCGGATACTTCAACTTCCAGGGAGTCCAGCTTTTGCCTCTTCTTGGCGAGGATGGCGACCACGTCCGTTGCCGTGCAAGCTCCGAGGGCCACGAGAAGAAGCTCCATGGGTCCCGGCGCACCGTTCGAGGAGCGGTCTGAATCGACCGCCACCATGTGGCCCGAGGGGGCCTGTGCCACGAATCGTTCCTTGCCCACCCATTGGACGCGTGCCGTTTGCATCGATACCTCCCTGGAAACTCGGCCTCGAAACTGCAAAGAATCGAATTCAGCCTAGCAGAGAGAAGGCGTCATGGGAATGGAGATGGGTTTCGGGGAACAACTCAAGAAACACGCTCTTGAAGGATTAGCTTAAGGACGGGGCCCCGGGGGGTTTGAAGCGGGAGTCTGATTCTCAAGCCTTCCGACCGCTGGGGCTACAGTCTTAACCTTCCAGGCGGTTGGTTAGCTGAGAACTTCGCGTTCGGGGACGAGGACGGGCTCGATCAGTGGGTTGGGAAGGCGGCGCAGGCGCGATACGAACGCGCGGACCAGTTCCGGATCAAATTGCGCGCCGCCGCAACGTTCGAGTTCCTGAAAGGCCTCATGCGGGGTGCGCGCCTTCTTGTAGGTGCGCTCGGAAGTGATCGTGTCATAGGCATCAGCGATGGCCACGATGCGCGCACCGAGCGGGATCTGGTTGCCGGCGAGTCCCTGCGGATAGCCTGACCCGTCGAAAAACTCGTGGTGGTGGGCGACGATATCGCGAATTCGTTCGGTGCCGCGCATCGGTTCCAGAAGCTTGGCGCCGTACTCCACATGTCTCTTCATGGATTCCCACTCTTCGGGGTTGAGTGGGCCACATTTATTCAGGATCGATTCCGTGATGCCAACCTTGCCGACGTCGTGCAGCATGCCGCCCAGGCGAATCTCTTCTATTTGCGGCTCTTCCAAGCCCATGGCTTCCGCAATCAGGACCGCGTAACCCGACACTTTCTGGGAGTGGCCCTGCGTGAATTGATCTTTCGAATCCACGGCCAGTGCGAGAGAGGTCAACGTGTCCATCACGACGGGCGGCAGGGGTTCGAAGGGTGAGGATGAGGGTTTCTGGGCGCCGTTGCCATTCGGGCGCGAACCAGTTTGCCCGGTTTCGGAAAGCGATCGGGCGAACTGCTCGATCCGGCTATGGATTTCAACGAATGCATCGGGGCCCGTGGAGAACAAGCGCTTGAGTGTGACGCCCAGATAGGCTTCGAGGACGTCCCGCTTCCACTGTTTGGAGTCGTCAGGATTAAAGTGATCCGCGGTGGAAACCGCGTTGCCGCCCTGATGCTTGGAAAGATACATGGAGGCATCGGCGACCTGGATCAGTTGCTGGGGGGTCGAGCCGTGTATCGGGAAGGTCGCTACTCCGAAGCTGGACGTAACGTTCTTCTCACGCAACACGGGGTCGGAGGCGATCCAGGCGCGCAATTTTGAGGCGAGCTGATGACTCTGTTCGGCGTCCGTTTCGGGCATCAAGATTACGAACTCGTCTCCGCCGTACCGGGCTACGACATCCGAACGGCGGCAGTTCTGATTCAGAATATGGGCCACACGCTGGAGCACGATGTCGCCGTCCAGGTGGCCATAGAAATCGTTGACGAATTTGAAGCGGTCCAAGTCCATCAAGACAAGCGAGAAGGACCGGCCTGCACGCGTGGAGCGTTTCCACTCGGCCGAGAGCGCCTCCATGAAGAAGCGATGGGTCTTCACTCCGGTCAGGCCATCGGTGATGGCTTGTTCCTGGGCCTTTTGGAATGTCAAGGCATTGTGGAGCGCGCCGGAGATCAGGTCCGCGAGCGTGCCGAGGAACAGGATCTCCTCTTGGGGGAAGTCGGCGTTGCGATCCGTTTCCACGTACAGGACGCCGTGCAGCTGGTCTGCGTACACGATGGGCAGAGCGATGGCGGAGACGGAACCTTCCAACACCGGCTCTCCGCCGGCTTGCTCCGGATCCAGGTAATTGACCACGGCCATCTGCCCCGTGCGCGCCACGTGTCCGACGACATTGCCGTCCAATCCCAAGCGGCGGCCGAGAGCCCCTTTGCGGTGGCCGGCCTCCGCCTGGATGACAATTTCTTTGTTTGAATAATCAAGCAGCGCAATGCCAATGTGAGAATAGTCCAAGCCTTGTTCGAGTTCCTCGGCGATCTTGGAAAGCATTTCATCCGGGTTGAGCGTGGTGATGACGTTGCGGGAGATGTTGTTGAGCAGCGTAAGATGACGCGATTTCGCGCGCTCTTCCCGGAACAGCCGGGCATTCTCGAGGGCAATGACGGCTTCGCTGGCGACCACGCGCATCATCTCGAGGTGACCAGCGTCAAATGCGCCTTCCCGTGGGCTTTGCACCGCCATGACACCGATGACGCGTTCATAGAGCAACAACGGGACACCGCAAAAGCATCCATTATCAAGCCGTGATTTCAAACCCACTTTGCGCAGCTCCTCCGCGTAATTCTCGCGGATCAAGAGCGGCTGCCGGGTACGCATCACATATTCAGTTACGTGCTGGCCGTCGTAAGGCCGGGACCTCTTAGGCTGGGTCAGGCCGTCACGGACCTCAATCTCAAAACGGATTTCGTTGTGCACGGGCTCGTGCAATGCGATGTAGAAATGATTGACGTCAACCAGGCGCTTCAATTCAGATAAGATCGTTTCAAAGAGCGCTTCCGGATCGAGGGTCGAGCTGAGCGCGCGGCCGATTTCGTTCAGCATGTGAAGCTCTTCGGAACGGCGCGCCGACTGCTGGACGAGGTAGCTGTTTTCCACGGCCATCCCAATTTGATGGCCCAACGCGAGCAGCAGGCGAAGCTCTGCCGCCGTAAACCGGCGGCTATCGGGCGTGCCGAGGAAAAGCACGCCGAAGGCCTGCTCCTTGGCCTGCAAGCTGATGCCGACAACCGTGCGCAGGCCCTGGCCCATGGCCAACTGCCGGAAACGCCGGAAGGCCTCTTCTCCTTCAAGTGCAGCCCAGGAAGCATCGCGGCCCAAATCGCGAAACACCACCAAGCCGCCTAATCTCGAGACCAGGTCCACTAAATGATCGTCCAGCCCTTCTTCCTGAGAAGCGGCGCAAAAGTTTTCGGCCAATCCGACAGCGACGACCGAAGTAGGTCCCTGGGCGTTGCCGTGGTGCAGGAATAACGCTCCTGCCGGCATACGCACAACGCTCAACACACGCTCCAGCGCGTGGGATAGCATCTTCTGAATTTCCGGGCCGACAAAACCAGAGGTCGCCAGATTCACGTTGGACAGAGCGAGCATATTGTGTTCAACGCGGCGCTTTTCTTCCTCATACAACCCCATCACCATCAGGGCCGCCGTGAACAGTTGCGGGAGCATTTCGAGCGCGCGCAGGGAATCGGCCGCGCGGCTGGTGAGCAACAGCTCACCGAACACAATCGCACCCCAGGTGAGAAATGAGATCGCCAAGAGTAAGTCGGCGAACGTCTCTTGGCGGCGGCTCTCCTGATAGAACACCCAGGCGACGCCGAACAATACAACGGCAACGCCGAGCTGCGGGGAAACACTAACGCTATGCAAGTAGAAAGCAACTACCCAGAGCAGGAAGATACCGCCGACTGCAATCTGCGGACGGACCAAGGGCTGTGCTTCCGTATAAACTCGGGCCGTGCTGAAAAACAGGAGCGCCGCCGCAGCCAGCAACCACTGATTCACCGCGGACTGCCATGGCGCTACAGGCATCCAGGGCTCAAGCGCGGGAGTCAGGTAATGCAAGGCCAGCAGGCACCATCCGGCGCTCCAGAGCATCAAGTAGGCCTGGCGTCTCAAGCTGTGCATGTAGGCGAAGAAACCCGAAGTCAATGCCGAGGCCGTCAGCAGGGTGATCGCGATGATGCTGTCCGAAGTCATGAACTCAGACACACTCCCGCGAGTGAAATTCGCAGCGCTCTTGGAAGAGGATTATGAAAGCCTGCGATGCAAGCCGATCAAAGTTAATTTCCATCTGGGGCAGCTGGGCCGCCAATCATTAGGGACAAGAGCGTCCTCACCTCAAGCAAACGACACCCGTCCCGTGAAATTTCCACTCTTTTTCGACTATAAGGGACGCCTTTCCGGCCGGTCAAGGGTACGGGGGTACCAGGGAGGAACACTGGGCGTAAGACTTCAGACACACTCCGGTTCAGGGCGACGGTCCGTCCTCCCTATTTCTCCAGGTAATACTCCACGGAGGTGACTACCCGAACTGTTTTCATGAGGCTGCTGTCGACATTAGAACCATAGGCGCCGATTTCATTGGATTCACCGGTGTCGCCGCCGGAGGTCGCTGGCAAGATCGAGAAAATTCCTTGATTCGCTTGTCGAATCGATCCGACGGCGCTTCCCGAATCCAAGGCAAAACGATTGGCTGCAGCGCGGGCGTTCCTGGTGGCTTCCGTAATCATGTCGGGCTTGATGGAGTTCAAGCCGGTAAATTTGTAGGCCAATCCTTGGCCGCGATTGCTGTCCAGTACAATACCTTGTTGCACTAGGCTCATGGTTTTCTGCGCAGCCGCCGCGATCTGATCGACTCTGGAAGTCATTACGGTGACTTGCTGTTCGATGATATAGCGATGAGGCGCACGGTCGGCACCCCCGAATTCGTTGGCCTGGTTGTCCACTACGCGAACAACCCCCAGTTCGATTTCGGAGGACTGGATGCCCTGCCGACTGAGAAATTCCAAGATTACTTTTCTATCGGCTTCGGTCTTCGAGTACAACGAGGGCAGATCATCTCCTGCTTCCTTGTATTCGATAGGCCAGATCGCAAGATCGGACTTGACGTTGCGCTCGGCCAGGCCCCTTACCGACACATAGCGGTCACCGAGCCGGGTTGCCTTGATCTGTGTTCCCAGCGCCCAACCGCCCACAATGAGGCCAAACGCAAGCAGCAATCCCAACAGCGTTATCCCTCCGCGATTTATTTGATTGGTGTCAATCATTTGTGTGTGCCTTTCATTTCTATGGACCGACAGCAAGGCGCTTCGATTCTGAAAAGTTCAATTGCGCCAGGTATGCTTCGGTGACGCATCTCAAATTCCAAACCTTTGGATTGAACCCTTATGACAAGTCTGCAGACCGTGCCATGTAAATTAAGGAGTTAGTGAAATTGGATGAGCCTGCCCCGCTCAGAACCGTATCTAACTGGTCGCAGGGCCATGGGCGGTCTGACACACAAGAGTCAAATTGAACACGTTGGCAAAAAAACAGACTCGCATCTCGTTACTTAATTTAGTCGCATTCTCGGAATGTGGGATATGCGGAGTCCCAGTTACCGATGATCCCGTTCATCAGGGCCCGGCTCCAGTGCTAAGTGGTTCTTTTGGCCACGGGTTTCATGCAGCTTTACTTTCAGGCACTTGAACAGCTACATTTCACCCGTTGGAAAGCGGTATTGATCTGTCTGGGGGGGGAGAAAAATGAAGATACCCCGTCGTCTCGCTTTTCTTCTGACTGGAATTGTCGCGGCTGCCACTTTTGAGACGATAGTCGCACAATCTGAAGGTCGGTTCCCGTCCCCGGCCTTCATGCTTATGGATGTGAAGCATAAAGAGCCAAAGAGCGGAGTCCAACTCGGGCCAGGAAACACCATCACGATTCAGTCAGGGGTGGGCACCCCATCGACTATCAACGTCCTATCGTTCAGTGGGAATGGAAAATTACTCGCTGCGGGGAAGGACTTTGGCCGCGTCGTCGTTTGGGATATCGCAACGCGAAAAGTTGTGTGTGCGGTTGAAGGGGACCAAGGCATCGTCCACGCGGTAGCAATTTCGTCTGATGAGACGTTTCTTGCCGCTGCTGGAGAGGGAGACCAGTTCAGCCTTAAGCTATGGCATCTGCCCGATTGCAAGCTTGCCGAGACATACAGGTTTTTTCATGGTTTCATTCACACGCTAGCCTTTGGACCGAGGAATACCTGGCTCATGGTTTCGGATAACACTTCAACGACTTACGTGCTGAAGACCACGACTGGGGAACGGATTCTACAGTTGAACGGAAGTTATGATCCCATTTTGTCGGCGAACGCGGATATGTTGATGACAACAGGAGAGTCAGAGTTCACCTTCTGGCGTACTTCGGATTGGATGAAGGAGCGCACGCTACCTCGCATCCCTCGATATGCTTTCCCGTTAGCGCTCGATACCCAACGCGATATATTTGTTGCGGACTCTGCAGGGATGTTCCAGTTAATTCGCATCACCACGGGTGAAGTCCTGCCAAGCTCACCGAGGCTTCCGTTGCCGAAATTTAATATTTCGGCGGGAGGGTTTGCAGCTGTCGGGTCGAACAGACCGTTGGTTTTCGGTCACAGCGATGGCCGCTTGTGGATATGGGATACCGATTCAGGGCGGACTTGTATGTCCGATGTGATGTATAGCGAAAGTGGAGCTATCAGTCCGGACGGAAACGTTCTAGTAGGCGGGAAAGACAACTCTTTTCTTGCCCAGCAGAAATCGCCAGACGGTGTCTGGCTGTGGGACACAAACGACCTTGTGGCAAAGTGCGGCCTAACAGAGCGGGGAGCTAGGTAAGGGATACGCGCAACGTGCTGTTGTTCAACTCCCGTGAAGTCGGCCTCTCAAAAAGTGGCCTCTTGCGGCACGAGCAGCGGGGTTGTCAGGTGACGTACAACTGTTCTTTACTTCGGACTTTGTTGAGACTGAAGTTGCGCCAGGTATTTTTTTGCAGCATCTTTGTCCTGCCGCCGATCGCTAAATTTCAGGAATTGCCGGATCTGGACGGCGGCGTCAGCCAAGTCGGCTTGCTCGCCGTAGATTTGAGCGAGCAGGAAATACAAGCCGGGCTGGTGGTGCTGAGTGTCGAGCGCAATCGCCTGCAAAGCACTTTTTTGCGCTTCCGGTAAGTTGTAGAGATGGAAGTGGGCTATGGCACGGTAGTAATGGGCATATCTGTCACCCACCGGATTCATGCCGAAAAAACGGTCAGAGAGGGTCAGAAGGTCGGCCCATTGTTTCTCGCGTTCCAATAGTCCCGCCAGGCAAAGGTATGGCGGCAGGTAAGTGGGATCAACACTTAAGGCCTGCGAACAGGCATCTTGAGCTTCGTTCATTTTCTGCTCGTCTTGCAGAACTTGCCCCAACATCACCCAGGCTGCCTGGTAGTTCGAATACTTGTCAATCGCACCGCGAACGTGCTGTTCGGCCTCGGTCAGTTTTTTCCGCTTAAAGGCTCCGCAAGCCTTTTCGTACTCGCCTCTCGCCTTTGCGGGAACCCCCAGCCTTATTGCGCTCACGGTGGCCCCTCGAATGTCGGGCAGGTCCCAAGGAAGGCACATCTCATCTTCAACCACCACCGGCTTCGGTATTGGTTCCATGGTCGGCATGAATACGCCGGCCCCGGGTTGCGGCTGGATGCCGGGCTCGAATGTGGGCCCGCCGGAACGAGCTGGTGGTGTGCCCCCGGACGGTCCCCGGGATCCCCCCGTTCCGCCGGACGGAGGGCCGCCCTTCTGCGCCCAAAGTGGGAGGGCAGCCAACGCAATCGCTAAAGCCCAAAACGCCATGTGTTTCAAGCTGGCAATCCCGGGTTTGATACGGGAGAAGACCATTAGTCAGATGTTAAACCTGTTTTACGCAGTGTCTAGATAATTCTTTCAGTGATTGTCGGTGGGAAGTCGGGGCTCGGATATTAGGAATCCGGCTCCTCACCGGCCGCTCGCCTTCCATCGTGGGTTCGGCTAAGATGAATCGTTTTTCATCCACTTCTGGAGGGCTCCACGCCTCGGCCAGGCCAGGGCGTTCAGAGCAAAAGTAGAGCCCGTTCCTTTTGGAGAAAACGACGAGACGTATGACTGCTACGCCGGATACTTTAAGAACTGCTTCGGGCGGAGTGCGCGTGAGGTTCGCGCCTTCGCCGACGGGTTACCTGCACGTTGGCGGGGCACGCACTGCGCTGTTCAATTGGTTTTTTGCGCGGAGGCGGGCCGGCACGATGATCCTGCGCGTCGAGGATACCGACGTCGAGAGGAACCGGCCGGAGTTGGTGGAAGGAATTCTCGACGGTTTGCGATGGCTGGGAATCGATTGGGATGAGGGGCCGTACTTCCAGTCGCAACGGCTTGATTTGCACAGGGCTGCGGCGGAAAAGCTGGCGGCTTCGGGCGCGGCTTATTATTGCGATTGCCCGCCGGAGAAATACGCGGGCGGCGATGCGGTGGAAGAAACCGAGGACGCGAAAAAAGATGCGGGGCCGCGGCGCGTCACGCGTTGCGCTTGCCGCGAAGGCAAGCCTGGGCTGACCGTTCAGAATGCGGCCATCCGGTTCCGAATTCCGCTCGGGATCACCACGAAATTCGACGACGCTGTGTTCGGGCCTCGCGAAGTGGCGAATGAAGAGATCGAGGATTTCGTACTCTTGCGTTCGCCCAAGGAAGGGCAAGCGGTCGGCGCGCCAACCTATCAACTGAGCGCCGTCGTGGACGACATCGACATGCGCATCACGCAAGTGATTCGCGGCTCTGACCACATCTCGAATACACCGAAGCAGGTGTTGCTGTACCGCGCGCTGGGCGCCACCCCGCCCGTCTTCGCGCACGTACCTTTGATCCTCGGTCCTGACCGCACGCGGCTCTCGAAGCGCCATGGCGCGACCAGCGTGGGCTCGTACCGTGACGAAGGATTTCTGCCGGAAGCCTTCCGAAATTTTCTGGCGCTGCTCGGATGGTCGCCCGGCGAGGACGCCCAATTCCTGCGCACGCCCGAAATTGTGGCGCGGTTTTCGCTGGAGGGCGTGAGCCGCACCAATGCCGTCTTCGACCGCGCAAAGCTCGAATGGTTCAATACGGAGTATCTGCAAAAGCTGCCCATCGACGATTTGCTGCCCGCTGTGGAAGCCGAACTCAAACGCGCAGGACTCTGGCAACCGGAATGGGCGGGAGCGCAACGCGAGTGGTTCTCGAAGACAGTGGATCTGCTGCGCCCGCGCACGCGGCTGATGCCGGATTTTTCAACGTGGGCCCGCGCATTCTTCAGCGATTCCTTCGAGTACCATCCGCAAGCGCGCGAGAAATTCTGGAAGGATGAGCGCCTGGGGGCGATGCTCGGCAAGCTCGCCGAGAGGCTCGCCGCGATTGGCGATTGGAACCACGACGCGTGCGACCGTGTATTGCGAGAACTGGCGGCGGCCGAAGGAGTCAAGGCCGGTTTGCTGATCAATGCCACGCGAGTGGCGATCGTGGGGCAGGCCGTGGCTCCGCCATTGTTTGAAACGATGGTCGTGCTCGGGCAGGAGCGCGTCGTCAGCCGCTTGCGGCGCGCTGTCGAAGCGTTCGTGGCGCGCTGATCCGATCGCACATAGAGTATTCCGCACCCAACAAAACAAACCCCCGAGTCTGAAGACCCGGGCTACAAAATTCAACTTCAGCGTACGAGATCGGACGCAAATACCAGCGTGACTCGCCGGCGTTCGGCCTCCGGGAGCATTTCGGAGAGGACTTGCAGAGTTTCGGGATGCGGGTGGCCGATGGCCAGCGCGGAACCTCTTTCGCGGGCGTCGCGAACGGCCAGTGCAAATTGTTTTCGGATGGCGGCGGGCGACTGGTCATCGTCCAGGAAAACATTCCGCGACGTAGCAGGAACGCGCGCCGTGTGCGCCGCAGTTTCGGCGACGGTTGCCGCCGTTGTCCGGCTGTCCACGAAAAACATTTGGCGTTCGCGGAGCAGAGGCATTAATTCGCTCATTAATGTTGGGTCTGAGGTACCGCGGGAGCCTTCATGATTGTTCACGCCCACTGCGTACGGCACGGTGTCCAGCATTGCCGTTAAGGTTTGCGCTACCGCGCCCGAATCCATGCCGGGATGCAACTCAATTGCTTCGTCTTTTTCTCCGCCCGTGGAAGCCATTGGCAGATGAAGCAAGACCTGGTACCCGCGCCGATGCGCCTCCTCCGCGATTTCTCCGGAATTGGACAGGTGCGGAAGCACGGACAAAGTGAGCGGATACGACAGCCGAAATAGGGCGTCGGCCTGAGCACGGTCATTCCCAAGATCATCGATCACGATGGCCAGGCGCGGCTGGTGAGAGGCACGTTGCGCGGACTGGACGATAGGCAGCGGCGTAACAACGTGAATCGACTGCATCCGCCGACGCCCGAGCACGTAGTCGAAACGCTCCAAGCCGGGTGCTCCGGGTCGCGCGACACGATGCAGGTGATGAACCTCGGCAACGCGTGCGAGTTCCTTCTCGATCGCATCCTGTGCGGCCCGGTCAGGTATGCCAGAGCGGGTGAGCGGAACCGTGATGTAAATGTGGTCGGCCGCAAGGGTTTGGGGGTTGCCAGGCTGGCGTGCGGCAAACTCGGGGCGCATCCCGACTTCGGCTCGTCCGCCGCTGGCGTTCCGAGCGGCGAGAACGAGTTCACGGCTGACAGCTCGGATTTGAGCAGTGGCCGAGGGGGAGGGTTTTTTGCAGCCAATCACACAGGTCAGGCTGAGGCTGACAAGGAACGAAAGGACAAAATGTAAGCGGGAAGCGCGCGGTACGTATTGGTGGAAGAGGTTCGACCCTCGCCTCACACGTCAGGCGGCCTTGCTGGCCTCGCCGCCCTTGAGCAGCTCGAGCGCCTTGTTGTAGACCGGATCTTCGGCTGTTGGCACCTGGCCGGGACCGAGCGGCGCCGGTTCCTCTGTGTCGGTGTTCTCAGACGGATCTTGGGACTTCGCGTGCACTTCTACGGTCGGCGCAACGCCCTCCTCCACGATGGATTTGCCTTCAGGCGTGGAATAGAACGCGACGGTGAGGATCAGGGCTCCGCCGTCATCCAGTGGGATAGTTTTTTGCTCGGATGCGGTACCGAATGTGCGTTCGCCCAGGACTTCGCCGCGTTTATTCCCCTTGATCGCGGCAGCCAGGACTTCCGCGGCTCCTGAGGTGCTCGAAGAGATCAGCACATCCACCGGGGCGCGCCATACGACCTTGTCGGACTCCGCCAAGAATTCCTTGCGCGGAACGGTCTGTCCTTCGAGGGACGTGATTTTGCCGGAAGAGAGGAAGAGTTGGGCCGCGGAAACCGCGTCCGGAACTTGCCCGCGCGTGCAATTTCGCAAATCGAGAACGAGTTTATGCAAGCCTTGTTTGTCGAATTGGAGAAGCTTCTCGCGCAACTCTGTTACATCCAGCGTCTCCATGGCCGGCAGGCGCACATACGCAACGTCATCGGCGACACGGTCGGCCACGACATGCTGCGGCCCAATCACCGCGCGATTGATGCTGATTTCCTGAGGTTCCGTCTTCCCGCGCCGAACCACGGCCACCTTCACCGGCGAGCCGGGTGCGCCCTGCAGAAGCATCGTGGCCTGCCCAACCGACATGTCGCGCGTACCAAATCCAGCGATGGCCTCGAGAATTTCCCCGTCGCGCAGGCTGGCTTTCTCGGCCGGGCCGTCTGGCACAACGGATACGACCACGATGTATCCGTACCGCTTCGAGATCGTCATTCCAGCTTCGCCGTGCTGCGCGTTCTTGGTCCGGTCTCGATAGTCGGCATACTCACGCGCGCTCAGATATCCGGATTGCGGGTCGAGGGATTCGAGTAACCCATGCAATGCCCCGGCAGTCACCAGGGTCATGTTCGGTTCGTCCACGTAATCTTCCTGGATGTGCTGCAACACTTCGCCGAACACACTCAGTGAGCGGAAGGACTTGTCATCGCTCCTGGCCCTGAGGGCGTAGCCCAAACCGGAATATAGGAATATGACAACGGAAAGCGTGACGATAGAAACCCTTGCGAGGCGGCTCATGGTTTTTTTGGCCTCTAATCTTTGAAGAAGCCTATAAAGTATAGCATGCCCAAGGCTGTGGTCACGCGCGGATTGTGTGGTAATTGTCTAGCAAGACCTTCCCGGTTCGCGGCTCGCGGGGGCCGATGATTGGCTTGCTGCAAGATCCTCAATCGGCGTGAGATATGTCCGAGATATGCGATCTTGCCAGCAAAGATGATCCTCATCCCACAACGCCCATAAGAATCCCAGGAAACAGGTCCCTGCGGAAACCAGGTAACCGAAACTTCTCCAGGCCATTTGGCGCGAAGTGGGCATTCCGCCGTCGAAGCTCAGGACACGCAATCGGCAGAGCATCATCCCCGGCGTGCACCCGCCGAAAATCGTGAACAATGCGAAGTATTGCGCGTAGAACAATGCAAGCGTGGTTCCGGTGACCATGGCATCAAGTTTATTGAAGCCGATACGGCCTCCCAACGCCCAGAACAACGCCAGCATTCCCCCGTAGCTGAACAGGAGTAGTCCGACGTCCAGCATCGCAGCGATGCGGCGCTGGTGCAGGGTCGCAACCGGGAAATGGACGTCCAGCGCCGCTCCGAAACCGGGTTGGGCGACCACCGGACGATGAACTCCCGCGGCTGCATAAACGATCTCATGCTTCGGGATTGAGATTTCGACTCGTTCGGTCCGGGGCCGCCGGCGAAGAGGGACCCGAACGGCAGTCGCGGGTGGAGAATAGGCATGGGGCACATCAGCCTCTTCGATTGTGCACCCTGAGTCCGGCTCAAACGGCAACGTGGGTTGCAGACCGACGGCCACGCCGCCGTGACGACGGACTCGATAGGCATGAAGCCGGTCGGACACCTGGCGCCGCCACTCTGGTTCCACAGCCAGGTTCCCTTCTGTAGGGGCGATGACACGACGGGAAACCCCGCTCCGCCCGGAGTGACCCAGGGGCGCGTCACAAAAACAACAAATTTCAGCAGGTTCGCCGTTAACGGCGCCGCAATGCTGGCAGGTTTTTATCACCGATCCGTTTTGCGCTGCGGATGTCTCGCCGAACGGAATCCGGGAGTCGACGGCATTTTAACAGGGTCATGAGCAAGGAAAAAGAAAAGGTTCGGGTTGTCGCGAATTGGATACCCCAGGCATCACGGGGTGCGCGATCCGAATCTATGGAAAGCGGCGCGATCCAATTTCTTCGCCGTCGTTGTAAGCATGCAGGGGGAATGCTAGGCTAGCGAGCTATTTTCAGAGACGTGATTCAGGTGCACCGTTCACGCGAGCGGCGGCGGCAACACCGGTGAGCTGGAACTTCTTTCATGCTGAACGCCCAGGCGAGGCGGGGGAGTAGAGGTCGCCGAAAGCGAGCCTGGGCTCTGTTTGGGACCCCGCGAAAAATGAATATCTTGCGCAAGATCATTGGCGTGAGTTCCGCGGGGGCCCTGTGCGTCCTGCTCGCAGGCAGTGTCCTGGTTTCCGGGGTCGGGGCGCAAGTGACGCCGAAACGCACGCTTCCTCCGTCCGGCCAGACAGCGGTGCGCCTGGAAGCGGAACAACAGCGCAAGGAAGGCGACTTATTTTTTGCCGACGGCAAGGTTGAAATTCTCTACCGGAATTACCGGTTGCGCGCCGACCACGTACAATACAATGCGAAAACCTACTCGGCCGCGGCGCGCGGCCACGTGCAACTGGACGTGGACACGCAGCACATTGCCGCGGATTCCGCCGACTTCAACGTGAAAACCGGGGAGGGACGTTTCGAGCACGTGCGCGGTGAAGTGAGGGCCGAACACCGGTCGAATGCGTACATCCTGGTCTCGCCCAACCCACTGACATTCGAGGCGCGGGAGGTGCGGCGGCTCGACAGCCGCACTTACACGATCGAGAGCGCCTGGCTGACTGTATGTGAACCGGATAAACCAAACTGGAAATTTTTCGCCACGCACGCCACGCTGCAAGTGGATCACTCTGTCGCGATGGTCAACGCCAACTTTCGTTTGTTCCGCGTTCCGTTGATATACCTGCCGTACGCCACCGTTCCGGCGGGCCGCAACCTGCGGCAATCCGGCTTCCTAATACCCGAATTCAGCCAGACTTCATTGAAGGGAGCCGTAATCGGCGACGGCTACTACTGGGCCCCCAAAGACTGGACGGATATTTCCCTTGGCGCGGCATTGCTCAGCCGGCGCGGGTGGCAGCAAAATGGTGAAATCCGCGCGAAACCCTGGGAAAATGTAGATCTGACGGCGAGGTATTTCGGCGTCATCGACCGCGGTTTGGTGGATTCGACGGGCGCGCGAATTAAGCAAGGAGGCCACTACGCACTATTGACCTTCAGCGCCCTGCTGAGTAGCGGATGGCGCGCCGTTGCCGATCTCAACCAACTTACTTCTCTCACTTTTCGGCTGGCTTTTTCACCTACATTCGGGGAAGCGGTCAACTCCGAGGTGCGCAGTTCCGCATTCTTGACGAACAATTTCCACGGCTTCAGCGCCAATATCGCCGCGGGGAGTTACAAGAACTTCGTGAACGCGCAGCCCGAAGTTGCCGTCGTGCTGCGCAACGCCCCGGAAGGGCGATTCAGTTCCGTCGATCAGTCGCCGTGGAGGCGGTTGCCGGTTTATTTCGGCGTGGATGCTTTCGCGGGAGCCCTCCACCGCAGTGATGAGAACCTGGTGGCAGGAGTAGTAGTCCCTGGAATCGATACACCCGATGCCGTGGAGCGCACGGAAATCGCGCCGCGCGTCGTCGTCCCGCTGCATTGGGGGCCGTGGCTGGGAGTCACGACGAGCTATGCAGTTCGGACCACGAGTTACGGCGCACAGGTGCATTCGGGCGCCGTGGTCAGTGACCCCCTGCGCCGCACCACCGGTGAGTTGAGTGTCGATCTGCGGCCGCCGTCAGTGGAGCGCGTCTGGGGGAGCGCAACCGGGAAATGGAAACACACGATCGATCCGGAAATCACGTACAACTACGTGCGAGGCGTGAATCAATTCGATCGGTTTATACGATTTGATGAAGACGAAACACTGACGGATACGAATGAATTCATGTATTCGATCACGCAGCGGTTGTTCCATCGCGCAGCGGACGACCAGGCCGAGGAGGTGGTGAGCTGGCGCGTGGCACAGAAGTATTACTTCGACCCGACGTTCAACGGCGCGCTCGTCCCCGGCACGCGCAACGTTTTCCAGGCGCTTGATTCCATCACGCCGTTCGCTTTTGCTGACGAGGCGCACCACTTTTCGCCGATCGACAGCGATCTCCGGATAACACCCGGCGGAGTTTACGACGCGCAGGTTCGCCTTGAGTACGACACCCTTCGCAACAGACTCACGACCGCGGGCACGTTGCTGAAAATTCGCCCATATCAGAATTTCAATTTTACGGTGGCGCATTTCTCGATCGACAACAACAATGTGCTGCAGCCTCTCGCCAATCAAATTCGTTCGCTGGTGGGATACGGCGATTTGAACCGCCGCGGCTGGAACGCTTCCTTTGGATTCAGCTACGACCTCAAGCAGCAGCTCCTGCAAAATCAGTTGATGCAGGTCAGCTACAACGGGTCGTGCTGCGGAATCGCGTTCGAGTACCGCCGGCTTGCCCTCGGCCAGGTGCGCACGGAGAACCAGTTCCGCGTCGCTCTGATCATTGCTAACATCGGGACGTTTGGGAATCTCCGGCGCCAGGAAAAGCTCTTCTAACGTGTGCATGCACAACGCGCCGCGCCGCGCCGCGCCGCCCCGCCCAGGCGGGCGGGAATTCGCACGCCGGAGATTTGGCGTCCACCTAAAATTGAATCAGGCCCGGACACTATGACCAAGGAAGAATCCCTCCCATTTGCCACCATCGAGGAACTCAGCGCGCTACTGGCAAAACGCCAAGTCTCGCCCGTCGAGCTGACCGAAGAATTTCTGCGGCGAATCGCGCGATATAATTCGCAACTCAACGCGTATCTGACCGTGACGGCCGAGCACGCGCTCGCCGCCGCGCGCCGTGCGGAAAAAGAATTGCGCCGCGGCCGAAAAGCAGCAGCCATGCAACGGCCTCTGCTCGGAATTCCCATCACACTCAAGGACAATATCTGGACGCGCGGGATAAGGACGACGGCGGGATCAAAGGTGTTGCGCGATTTTGTCCCCGCGGAAGACGCAACCGTGGCGCGGAAACTTGCTCGCGCGGGCGCTATTCTGCTTGGCAAAACGAATCTGCATGAGTTCGCCTACGGAATTACGTCCAACAATGCGCACTTTGGGGCGGTACACAATCCGTGGGCGCTGGATCGCATTCCGGGCGGTTCGAGCGGCGGCTCTGCCGTTGCGATTGCGGCGGGGCTATGCGCGGCATCGGTTGGCACGGACACCGGCGGGTCGATTCGGATTCCCGCCGCGATGTGTGGAATCGTAGGATTGAAGCCAACATTCGGACGCGTGAGTGTATTTGGCACCGTTCCTCTCGCGCCGACGTTCGATCACGTCGGCCCTCTGGCGCGCTGTGTGTCGGACGCGGCAATTCTGCTCGGCGTGGTCGCCGGGAGCGATCCATTGGACCTGGGTTCCTCCGCACATCGCGTGGAAGATTTCAAGGCTGCGCTGCACAAGCCACTTCGCAAGTTTCGCCTCGGGCGCCCGCGCGAATATTTCTGGGAGAAGCTCGACGGTGAAGTGCGCCACGCGACGGAAGCGGCGGTACGCGACATGGAAAAACATGGCGCGACGGTCCGTGAAATCTCCCTTCCACATTTGAGCGACTCCGCGGACGCTGCCGCGAATATCTCTCTCGCTGAGGCACGCTACGGCCACGAAACGGCGGGATACTTTCCCGCGCACGCACACGAATATAGCGAAGAGGTGCGCCAGCGGATCGATGCGGGCGGAAAGGTGCTGGCCACTCAGTATCTGGCCGGTCTCGACGTGCAGAAGCGCGTGCGTGCAGAATTTGAAGCCGCGTTTCAAGAGGTGGACGCCATCGTGACGCCTACGGCCCCGGTTCCTGCGCCCCCCATCGGCGCGGAATACGTCAAGATTGACGGCGAGCAAATCGGCGTACGTGCCGCGCTGGTGGGGATGAATCGCCCGGCGAACTTCACCGGCCATCCGGCAATTTCCGTGCCGTGCGGCTTTACTCGGGACGGCTTGCCCGTCGGGCTGCAATTGATCGGGCGAAGCTTTGACGAATCCACGCTGTTGCGGATCGCGTTGGCCTACGAGCGGGCGCACGATTGGCGCGACCGCCACCCTCGTTTCGAGTGACGTTTTTTGTTACTTACGCCGGATGCAATTCTTAAGCCGGGGCAAGCAACGACACGCGAAAAATGTGGCACACGGTGCATCTTCTGCCGTCCTCAGGCGTCTAAACTGTATGGAATGATGTAAACTGGGCAGGGTGCTTCGCGGGAGTACATTAACATTATGCTGGTTTCGATTATTTTCGCTTTCGGGGCAGGGATTATTTCGTTCCTTTCCCCGTGCGTGTTGCCACTAGTGCCGGGATACGTCTCGATGCTCTCGGGCATTGGAGTCGAGCAATTGAAGGCAGGCCAGCCCGCGCGCAACAGCCTGTTCGCTTCCTCGCTGGCATTCGTGTCGGGATTCTCCGTGGTGTTCATCAGTTTTGGCGCGGCGGCGAGCGCGGTGGGCAAGTTTCTGCTGCAGCATAAGTCGCTGATGGGACCTGTAGCCGGGGCCGTGATTATTCTGTTCGGGCTACATCTGGTCGGCTGGCTGATCAAACTTCCCGTGAATGCCGGACTCGTAATCGGTGGCGTCCTGGCGTTTGGCGCCGTGATTCTTTGGCGCCGTCTGGGGACTGAAACGATGGGTCCCGGCGGAATGTTCGGCTCCGTGCAGTTGCTCTCTGTGGCACTCATTTTTCTCGCGGGGCCGTCGCTGACTCGCTGGCTCAATCGCGACGTCCGGTTCCACAATCTTGGAACGCAGACGGAAGAGCAAGCTAAGTCGGGCGGGGCGCTCTCGGGCGTGACTAGCGGTTTCCTGCTGGGTTTCGCGTTTGCCTTTGGGTGGACACCGTGTATTGGCCCGATTCTCGCCAGCGTTCTTGCGCTCGCCGCAAACGCGGAAACGATTTCTCGCGGCGTATTTCTCCTTGCAGTGTATTCCGCCGGCCTCGCAGTCCCGTTCCTGCTGACTGCGATTCTGATCAACAGATTTATGCGTTTTTACCAGCGTTTCCGGCGTCATCTCCACACTGTGGAAGTATTGAGCGGCATGTTGCTGCTGTTCGTTGGGGGGCTGATTTTCCTGAACCGGCTTACTTGGCTATCGGGTCAACTCGGTTTTCTGAATAAGTTCGCGCTCTAAGGAGTCTTAGAAATGAAAAAGGGTATTCTTGTCACACTCGGCGTGCTTGGGCTTTTGGCAATCATGGTATGGGCCGATCGGAAATTTCCGGCGGGCGGAAGAACGCAGGCGAATGCGTCTACTACGGCCAGCGACGCTTCCATGCCAAGCATCGTCATGAAGGACCTCAACGATCGTGACGTCACTCTCGCTCAATACAAGGGACAGGTGGTCCTAGTAAACTTCTGGGCCACGTGGTGCGCGCCGTGCAAGATCGAAATCCCGTGGATGATCGAGTTTCAGAAAAAGTATAGCTCGCGTGGTTTCACAATCCTGGGAGCCTCGATGGATGAAGAGGGCAAGAAAGCCGTCAATCCATTCCTCGAAAAAGAACGCTTTGACGTCGACGGCCAAAAAGAGGCGATGAACTATCCGATTCTGCTTGCCAACGACGCCGTCGCGGAAAAATTCGGCGGCATCATGGGCCTGCCCACGAGCATGCTCTTTACGCGCGATGGCAAGAAAATCAAGACGATCGTCGGCCTGGTGAATCACGATGATATTGCCAAGGCCATCGAGGGCCTGCTGTAGCTAGTTTCTTCGGGCGATTTCGACGGTGGATAGGCTTATGGTCGTATGCTCGGGGATCTCCTCGCCGTCCGCAAGACGATCCTCGATATGCAAGCGAATCGCGTCCTTGATATTTTCCACGGCTTCTTCGTAAGTTTCTCCCTGGCTATAACAACCCTGAAGCCCCGGGCAGGAAACAAAGTAACCGTCAGAGTCAGCTTCTATGACGATGGGAAGCGTGAGGTGTTTCATACTTAAATTATAAGCTCAGTGTCGATTTCCTTCCAGTGACATTCTCGGAATCCAGGCGGATTTGGACGCGTTCCTTCCCATCCTCAATGATTGCCCTGGACGGCGGTGATTTGAGGTCTTACGCAAGAAAGTTATGGACACGACGCATTTTTCCGGCACTTTCCTGTGAAACAACTGCGTTTGAATCTCTTTTGGGGCCGTCTGCGTATAGAATAGAAGACCACCGCAATTTCATGAAGACTCGAATCCAATTGCGCGAGCCCGTCTTCGTAGCCCTGGAAACGCTGCGCGCGCACAAGCTGCGTTCTTTCCTGATGCTGCTGGGGATCGTGCTCTCCGTTTCCACGCTGATCATGGTGGTCGCGCTGATCTCCGGGGTGAACCTCTACGTGGCTGACCGCGTGGCGAATCTGGGATCGAACGTCTTTCTGGTTCTGCGATTCCCGATCATCCCGGACATCAGTGACTTCGTCAAAGCGACGCGCCGGAACAAACCCATCACCTGGGATGACTATCTATACCTGCGTGATAATACCAAGCTCGCCGTTCGTGTTGGCGCACAAGCAAACGGATTGGGCCGCACGAAAGCGAATGGCCAGACCGTCGAAGACACCACCATTTACGGCGTAACCGCAAATATCGGGGACATGAAAACCGAAGAGCCCGCACAGGGACGCTACATTACAGACACCGATAACGCGCATCGCTCCATGGTCGCGCTGATTGGAACGGATGTAGCCGAAAAACTTTTCCCGGGCCGCGACCCAATCGGGAAGGAGCTCGATATCGATGGGCGTCCATACGAAGTGGTCGGGGTGGGAAAGCCGATCGGCACGGTTCTAGGCCAGACGCAAGACAATTTCGTCTATATACCGATCGAGACATATTTGAAATTCTATGCCACCAGCCGCACGAGCCTGGCGATCAACGTGCAAACCCGGGGCGGCGATTGGATGTCGCGCTCGCAAGAAGAAATGGAAATGCTGATGCGCGCACGCCGGCATCTGAAACCCGGCGAAACCGACAATTTCGGCGTCCTGGATGCGGGCGCACTGGTAGACTTGTTCAAGCGAATCACGGGCGCGCTGGCTGAGTCCATGATCGGAATCGTCGCGGTATTCCTGGTGATTGGCGGCGTCGTGATCATGAACGTGATGCTGGCGACAGTGACCGAGCGCACGCGCGAAATCGGTCTGCGAAAATCCCTTGGCGCCCGCCGCGCGGATATCCTCCTCCAATTTCTTACCGAGACCGCGGTGATGTCCACCATTGGTGGAGCGACTGGTGTCGCCGTGGCCTACGTGTTCGCACAAGTCATCGCCGCCAACACGCCGGTGCCGATGCACGTTCCGATTTCCGCGGTGATCATCGCCCTGACGGTTTCCACGGCGGTGGGCGTGTTCTTCGGGCTGTATCCGGCAAGCAAAGCCGCGAACTTGAATCCTATCGAAGCCCTGCGGCAGGAAGTCTGAGAAGGAGCGGCGGAGGCGTGCGAATATCCCTGGGCGAAAATGCGAAGATGGCGCTGGACACGCTGCGCGAGAACAAGGTGCGATCGTTTCTGACCGTGCTGGGCGTAGTCATTGGAATCACCGCGCTTATCACCGTGTCGTCCATCCTGGTGGGTTTCTATAGCGACGTCACAGCCTATCTCGAGGATTTCGGCCCGAATACCATCTGGGTTTTCAAGATTGCTCCCGGCGTCAGCACCGGTCGCCTCACCGCTGAGGAACGCAACCGCAAGCCGATAACGTTCGAGGATGGGCTGGCGATCCGCGAGCAATGCCCGGCAGTGGCGCAGATTGCAGTCAGCGTCTTCAAGCGCGTGTATGACTACAACCGCCTGACCATCATTACAGCGCGTTACAAGGACAAAGAAGTCTCCGGCTTGGACTATTCGGGAGGGACTGTAGAGTACGAAGAGGTCTATAACGCGCACCCCTATGTAGGTCGCTTCTTCACCGAAGCGGAGAACCTTCATCGGGCGGATGTTGCCGTCATTGGCTACGATCTGGGCAAAACTTTTTTTGAGGGCAGGGATCCGGTTGACAAGACGATTTACGTCGAAGGTTTCCCCTATCGCGTCATCGGTGTACTCGAACACCGCAAGGGTCAGCTATTCCAGAATCCGCGTGTGGAAAATCAGGTGATCGTGCCCTACCTCACCTATCGGAAACATCATCCGGCCGACGACGAACATTTTGTGGGCGCCGTGGCGGCCCCCGGGCGCATGGCGGAAGCGCAGGACGAAATTCGCGCGGTATTGCGCCGTCGCCGCCACGTTCCGTATTCAGCCCCTGAGAATTTCGGGCTGTCCACAGCGACGGAAGTGGCGGATCAATTCAAACAAATCACGGGTTCGGCCGCCATGCTTACCGCCGTGGTCAGCTCGATTGGATTGCTGGTGGGTGGGGTCGGAGTGATGAATATCATGCTGATGTCAGTCACCCAGCGCACACGCGAAATCGGCGTGAGAAAAGCGATTGGCGCGCGGCGCAGCGACGTTATCTGGCAATTCCTGACGGAGGCGGTCGTCCTCACGGGCGCAGGCGGCGTCATTGGCGTGGTGCTGGGCATTGCCATCAGCCTGCTCATCAATTTGTTTCTGCCCAGACTTCCTTCCACGGTTCCGCTTTGGGCTGTGGCCTTGGCTGTCGTAGTTTCCATGAGCGTTGGTCTTTTCTTCGGCATGTATCCGGCGGTCAAAGCCGCTCGGCTCGATCCTGTTGAAGCACTCCGCTATGAGTAGAATGTATTGGGTGACAAGCCGCAGATTGTAGGTAAGGCGCGCCATGCGAATGGCCTGGGTGGCTGCCGGCGGCCTCTTCAGTAACCCATCACCCGCAACTTTCGGGGACGCTGGTGCCAACCGAGTTGACGACCCTGTATACTGGAATTTTCAGCGCTGCAAAATAGGCCTTCGGGGTGCGCAATCCATCATGAAGATTGAAGAGTTTGAGCAGAGACTGCGCAATTCCGTGCTGATCGCGGACGGGGCCATGGGATCATTACTCCATGAAACCCTCGGGCCGCAGCGCTGCATGGACGAATTGAATGCCACGCGCGCTGAGGCAGTCTTTCGCATTCACATGGCTTACCTTGAGGCCGGCGCTCACATCATCGAGACCAACACATTTGGAGCAAACCGGAACAAACTGAGCGCCTTCGGCCTGGAAGACCATGTCGCAGAGCTCAATCACCGGGGCGTCAAGGTCGCGCGAGAAGCGCGGGAAGCAGCCAAACATGAGGTCCTGATCGCGGGCTCGATCGGCCCACTGGGGGTCATTCGACAAGTACGCGAAGCGCCTGTCGAACAATGCCGGGAAATTTTCCGGGAGCAGGCGGAAGCGCTCGAAGAACGCGGCGTGGATTTTTTCATCCTGGAAACATTCAGCGATCTCGAGGAACTCTCGGCGGCGGTCGGGGCCATACGTTCGTTTTCACAACTCCCGATCGTTGCCCAGCTCACCTATTCGGAAGAGGGAACCACTTTTAGCGGCACGCGGCCGCAGGATGCCTGGGCCGCGCTCCATGAGTTGGGGATCCAGGCCATCGGCGCGAATTGTTCCGTCGGACCGCAGGACCATCTGCGCATTCTCCAGGATTTATCCGAGGTAGCGGGATCGTTTCCCATGAGCGCGATGCCGAACGTGGGATTTCCGCAACGCGCCGGCGATCGGGTCATTTATCCGAAGTCTTCGCCGGAATACTTCGACCTTTTCGCGCGTGAAGCGGTCACTCTGGGCGCGCGAATCCTGGGCGGCTGCTGCGGGACCACACCGGAACACATTCGGGCGATGGCGCGGGCAGTGAAAGGAATTCACCTCGTCAAAGGGGCCCGTGTGGCCACCGCTGTCGAGGCAGCTCCCGAGATGCAGCATTTGGGGACGAGGGAACCAGAGAGCGCCTTATGGCGAAAAATTCAGTCCCGGCAATTCGTCATTTCCGTGGAAATTGATCCGCCGAAGGGCACGTCCGTCGAACGGACCCTGGAACAAGTGGCCAGCGTGATGGCTTCGAAGTGCGTGGACGCCATCGATATAAACAGCGGCCCCCTCGCGCGCGTCGGGATGGATGCACTGACACTTGCGGGGGCGCTCGAGCGCCGTGGCATTGAGACGATTCCGCACTTGACCACACGCGACTCCAATATCATCGGCCTGCAGGCGATGCTTCTGGGCGCGTGGACCATTGGTGGCGTGCGCAACGTGCTCGCCATAACCGGCGATCCGCCATCTTTGGGAAGTTATCCAGAAACTTCCGGCGTGTACGAAGTGGATTCGATCGGCCTCGTGAAAGTGATGGCGCGTTTGAATCAGGGAACCGACTGGGCGGGAAAGAATCTTGGTGGCGCCACAAATTTCACCATTGGCGTGGCAGTGAATCCTCTCGCGGAAGATCTGGATGAGGAATTGCGGCGCTTCGATGAAAAAGTGAAAGCCGGCGCTCACTTCGCGATGACGCAGCCCATCTTTGATCCCGAGCACTGGGAAGGGTTTCTGAAACGGATGGGCGGAAAATCGCCGATTCCCATCCTGGTTGGGCTGTGGCCGCTGAGCAGCTACAAACAGGCCCTCCGGCTGCATAACGAAGTGCCCGGCATCGTAATCCCGGAAGAATTATTGAAACAGCTCGAATCCGCGGGCGCCTCTGCGCGCGATCATGGATTTGCATTGGCGCGGCGCCTGCTCGACTGGGCGCGCACCGCGCGCAATTCCGGGATTTGCGGCGTTTACCTGATTCCTCCTTTCAAGCGGTATGAAGAAGTCCTCGATCTTTTCGCTTAGGGTCGCTTTGTTGGCATCCTGGTTGGTGCCGTAGTTTCCTCGCGACTGCGCTAGGGAATTTGTAGCTCGCCTCTTCAGAGGCGAGGGTGTGCTTGTCAATGGGCAGACAAACCCCGCGTCTGAAGACGCGGGCTACAACAATCAAGTTCACCGGATGAGTTCCATGGGCGATCCCAGCAAAGCCGGTGCCTGGGGAGTGATGTTAAATACCCCACCAGGATCAAGAGGTTTCTGAACAGCATCTTCGAGATCTCCGAGAGCCTTCTGCGCGCGCGCCAGTGCGTCAAGCCGCGCCCGGGCCAAAAGCGACACTTGAATTTCCACGCTGTCGAGGCTCAGTCGAATGTCGGTGCCGGAGCGTATCGCCTGCTGCGTGATTTGCAGTTGATTCTCTTGAAGCTTGCGCAGGGATTCGGCCTCGGACAATTCCTTCAGCGCCGCCGAATAAACTGCGAGCGCCCGTTCACTCTTGGCGATGACTTGCGCTTGTCTTTCAAGGAACGCCGCCGCGGCTTCCTTGCGACGAGCCTCGGCCTCAGCGATAGGTCCCTGGTTTCGATTGAAAAGAGGGACGGTGGTCGAGGCGCCCAAAGTAAAGAAGCTATGTGTTTCCTCGTAGGTGTACCCCGGCCCAATGTTGATATCGGGATACTGTTTGGCGATTTCCAATTGTAGGCCGACTTCAGCCGCCGCGTACTGCGCGAGAGCGCGTCGTATATCAAGGCGATTGAGGACTGCATCCCGCTGGACTTGTTCTGACGAGAGAGATTCCACGCTTGGCGGATTGTCAATGCCAGGCCACGCGAACTGGGGTCCTCGAAGCCCCGCCACTGGAATCCCGATGGCCGCTGCCAGAACTGCCCTGGCCTCGGCAACTTGTCCCTCGGCCGTACTTATGGCCAGATGTGTCTTGGAGAGCTCGATTCGCGCTAGGTCGGCGTTTTGTCTTGGGATCTCACCTGCTGAAAATATTTGGTCAAGGATATTTACCTGGTCATTGCGAACGTTTTCTTCGGAACGAAACAATTCCAAGTTCTGAGCGGCAATGATGTAATTCAGCAGCGCGGTGCGAACTCCGCTGCGAACGGTCCACGCGGAATCGGCAAGGTCGAATCGAGTTGCCTGGTCGAGACTACGAGCGACTTGGATGCGATAGCCGCGCTTACCCGCGGTTTCAATGGGAATGGCGAAATCTAAAGTTAACAAGTAAGGAGTGGGAATGCCTGGGGCGATGCTCAGAGAGGGATTAGGGCGAGCACCCGCCGTTATCAGAGCTGCTTCCGTTCCCGCAAATCGCGCGCGAGCTGAGTCGAGCGCTGGGTTGAAATACAAGGCGGCGAGCGACAATGTTTGTAAATCCCAAGTCGCCGGCGGCCAAGGAAACACAGAATGACCCAGATTTTGCTCCACGAAAGACTGAAGTCCGGAATCGGCAAGATTTCGCGATTCCAGCCGCGACGCCGTTGCACTGGCGACAATGGGGGCCGCTTGGTATCGTTGCGCCGCGCAGCCGGCCAAAGATAAAATTCCGGCCAGAGGAATAAGTCGTTTCCAGATCGCATCCATCAGAATCTCCTTCTAAATCTCTTACGATTCACGCGCCCTAGCGGCCCGCGAACACAACTCCGGGCTCAAGCTTCAGCACCGGCCGAACGCTGATCGCGGCCGCCACAAGGCTCACGAGTAAGACGGAAAGACCACCGACGACCGGCGTGAACCACATCATTCGAAATGGGTAGCCGAACTCCCAAATCGCGATCTGGCCGACAATCGCACACAACCCAAGCCCCAGACCCGTGCCTACCAGCGCGCAGAAAGCAGTCTGGGCGAAGATCATGGAGAGCAGCATTCGCGAATTCGCTCCCATGGCTTTGAGTACGGCGTACTGTTTCAACGCTTCCCTGGTGAACATATACAGCATCACTCCAGTGACGCCGAATCCCACGGACATGGCGATGGAGATCATGGAGGCCATATCGCCCACGTCTTCGGAATTGACCAGGAACCAGTAAACGGTGTCGGAGATGAAATCATCCGAAGAGCGCGCTCTCAGGCCCGTCTGGGCCTGAATACGTGCGGCTAATTCGCGCGGAGATACACCCGGCGCAGCTTTGGCCAGAACGAAAGTAATCAGGTGCCGCTCCGGCAGCAGAATTCGCGTGGCGTTGGAGAGGGTGGCATACATCAACGGCCTCGGCGGATATCGAGGCAGCGCGTTGGTGCGGCCCCTGACCATGACGCGATGATCATTCACCAGTAGTTCGTCCCCCGCAGCCAACTCGCGTGTCGGCACGTTCAAGTGCGGCTGCCAATAGGGCCATTGGTCAGCAATCATCGCCGGAGTTTCGAGCTTCCCGTCGGTGCCACCCGGATCGACCGCTACCGCGTCAGGAGTGCGCAGGATGGTCGGAGACACGCCGCCCTGTAGAGAGGGAAGGCCCAAGAGCGTGGCGTTGTCCACACAAACAAGTTGAAAGGACTGAAATCGCCCATTAGGAAATCGCGCGTCAACCGTGGCCAGCGCCAGCGGCGCAGCGGACAACACTCCTTCGACGCTGCGGACGCGGGACAGCGCCGAATCGGGCAAATTTGTAGTCAGCTCTGTAGACTCCACTGCCGGGTCCATCACCCACACATCCGCCGCGGGATTCTCAGAGATAAGCGCAAATCCACGCGTCATAAAACCGCAGAAATACGACCCTGCGAACGTGACCAGAAACGACGTAAAGGTGATTCCGAAAAGCAATCCGACGTACTTGGCGCGGTCCCCCTTGAGCATCTTCATCGCGACGTTCAGCATTATGGTTTCCTCTCGCTTACGTCTTTGCAGGAACCAGCTGCTTGCTTCGGCTGTTGTGCGGTATCACTCCCCGCTGCTTCGATGAAGACATCCATTTGTTGGCCGACATAGAGAGGCAGTGATTTCGGATCGAAGCTGTAGACGACTTGAAGAACCCTAGTATCAGTTCGCTGCGTGGTATCGCCTGTAAGTAAGACCTTAGGGACCACATCGGGATCGGTTCGAATGTATTGCAAGGAAGTTTTAATATCTGGATTTCCGCGCACCGATGCCACCGCCGGAGCGCAGGGCCGAAACTTCCAGGCATCGTTTTCATCAATATCTACGCGGACGTGCAGACTGGTATCGTCCCCGAGCACCATCAACGGCGTGCTGAGAACGCCGCTCTGCGCGTACTCACCCAGACGCGTTTTCATTTGGAGGATACGGCCGGAAATCGGCGCTCGAATGGTGCGAACTTCCACTTCGCGCTCAATCTGTTCGACCTGGGCTTTGGCTGATTCAATCTGAGATTTGATTTGCTCGACTTGAGCTTGGGCCGAGGCGACCGTCGCCTTATCAATCCCGGTATCGAATCGCCTGTTCGAAATCTCCTCGGCGCTAATGGACACGCCGGGTTCCAGGCCCTCGCCGACCTTCAGGCGATTTTCCGCTTTTGCCGCCGTTGCCGTCGCCTCGTTCACTTTGGCGGCCGCCGGCAATAATTGTGCTTCCATCTCTTTAACTTTGGCCTTCGCCGGGAGTAGTTGGGCTTCAAGATCGCGAGTATCAACTTTGAAGAGCGGGGCTCCGGCCTTCACCCTATCGCCCCACTTCACATAGATGGCCGTAACAATCCCTGAAACTGGCGTGCCAATCGCGATGTTTTCGCTGCTGGCCTCCACGATCCCTGGGCCGAAGATGCTGGAGGTAAATGGCGCTTGCGCCGATTGGACTTCCGGCTGGACCACTGACTCAGTCCGATTGCCCTGAATGACCATGTAAATGGCTGCACCCAGGCCAAGGATCGCCAGGAATGGCAGCGAGTATTTGCGAATCATTGTAGACGCTCCTTATTTTTGCCATCGACAACGTCGATAATCTTTCCGTCATCCATGTGCGCAATGCGATCGGCAAACTCGAAGATGCGTGGGTCGTGGGTGACTACGATGAGTGCCCGGTCGGGGCTTTTTGCCACGCCTCGGAGAATATTCATCACGCTGCGCCCGGTCTCATGGTCGAGGTTGCTGGTCGGCTCGTCGCAGACGATAAGTTTCGGTTCATGAACCAGCGCACGGGCAATCGCCACGCGTTGCTGCTGGCCGCCGCTGAGCTTCCCCGGAAGCGCGTCCAGGCGCGCGCCAAGATTGACCGCTTCGAGCGCCCGTTTCGCGCGAACTTCGGCGACCTCTCGTGGTATGCCGTTAATCAGCAGTGGGATCGCCACGTTTTCAACGGCATTGAGGGCGGGCAGGAGGTTAAAAAGTTGAAAAACAAAACCGATGGACGCGCCGCGAAAACGTGTCTTTTCCTTTTGAACCATGCCCTTCAAGTCGTGGCCCAGTACGTCGCAATCGCCCGAATCTTGGTTCAGGATCGCGGCAATGATGGAGATCAAGGTGGTCTTCCCACAGCCTGACGGGCCGACCAGCATTAGCAACTCTCCTCGACGCACATTAAGATCAATTCCACGCAACGCCATAACTTTTGTATCGCCGGTTCCGTATGATTTCGTCACGCCGCGGCAATTGACCGCAAAGTTTTCATTGGCTCCCGCTGTACCGATTGCGTGGTCCATTGTTTGCTCTCGACCCTTCCTGGAAGAGCGTCTATATTTGACGATGCGGGGTTGCGAAACCGCAGCCTGCATCGTTTCAGCATGAACAACATCCAAAAGTAAAAGGAGATTCGCGCCTGAAGCCCACCCATGCGATTTCGTTGGCTCTAAAATGGAAACACCAACCGAAAAAAGCAGGCTCGCGCCGGATGGATTTTGGGCAGAATACTAGATTCGAAGAGCGGCTAGAGGGGGACTTGCGGAAATTAAACTATTTAAGATGAGATTCAGCGAGGTACTTGAGAAAGCGAGACAGCCATCAATAACCGCGGTTCCCTCTGATCGTGCGCTTCTGCTTACCTTAAGGACGACGCGTGCAAACGTGTACAACGCTCCGACGCACAATCCGACAATCACGATAGTGTACTCGGTGTCATTTCCAGTCTGGGGCGCGTGATCCCAGTAATCAAACATGTCGACTAGAGGGCACAAAAGGCAGATCGCCAAAACGAGCGTAACAATCATTGGTCTTGCCGACGATCTCATATATCAAGGATACCTTGGGTTGTCGCCAGGTGCAATGGGTGGAAGTTGCAAGCGCTACTAATTGTTACAAGCAAGAATCGGACCGCAGAGAAAACGATCCACGCGGTAAACTATTAGAGAAGCATCTCCATTACCTATTTTACATGGGATCGGATTGAGAGAGGGAGATCGTCGTTGGATCAAAGAGAGGCACGAATTGCGGCGCTGAAGGATCTCCTGAGGGAGAGGATCGTCATTTTGGATGGCGCCATGGGCACGATGATCCAGGCGCAGCAGCTCGACGAAGCCACCTTTCGAGGTTCTCAATTCGCGAAGCACCCAAAGGACCTGCGTCAAAACTGCGATGCACTGAATATCACGCAGCCCCACATCGTGCAGGCCATTCAACGGCAATATCTCGAAGCTGGCGCGGACGTCATCAAAACGAACACGTTCAACTCGAATGCAATTTCGACGCTGGATTACGGCCTGGAGAATCACGTTCACGGACTGAACGTGGCGGGCGCGGAAATCGCCCGCCATGTCGTCGAAGAATTCGATGCGGCTCATCCCGGCGGCCATCATTTCGTTGCCGGGTCGATGGGCCCAACGAATCGCACCGCCTCTATGTCACAGGATGTGAACAGCCCTGCATCACGGGGCGTCACCTTCGACAAACTGCGCGAGGTTTACCACGAACAAGCGCGCGGCTTGGTGGAAGGCGGCGCTGACATCCTCTTGGTCGAAACCATTTTCGATACGCTGAATGCGAAGGCGGCCCTGTTCGCCATTGACGAATACTTCGAGGCGTCCGGCCTGCGCGTTCCGGTCATGGTGTCCGTTACGATCGTGGACCAGAGCGGGCGTACGCTTTCGGGGCAAACAATCGAAGCGTTCTGGATCTCGGTTTCGCACATGGACCTGCTGAGCGTGGGCATCAATTGCGCGCTTGGCGCGAGGCAGATGCGGCCCTACGTCGAGGAGCTTTCGCATCTGGCGCCGATTTATATCAGTTGCCACCCGAATGCGGGCCTACCCAACGCGTTCGGCGGGTTCGATGAAACACCTGAAAAGATGTCCGCGGACTTGCATGAATTCGCCGCCAACGGCTGGCTGAATATCGCTGGCGGTTGCTGCGGAACTACGCCTGCTCATATCAAGGCCATTGCGGAAGCGGTGCGCGGACTCCCGCCACACGTTTTGTCCAAGCCGGAGCGCTACACGCGCTTCAGCGGCCTCGAGCCGCTCGTACTTCGGCCCGACTCCCGCTTCGTCAATATCGGCGAACGCACGAACGTCACCGGTTCGCCGAGTTTCTCCAAACTGATTCTCAGCGGGCAATACGAAGCGGCGCTGGCGGTAGCCCGCCAGCAGGTCGAAAACGGCGCGCAGATCATCGACGTCAACATGGACGAGGCCATGCTGGATTCCGAGCAGGCCATGTCGACTTTTCTGCACCACATCGCGGCGGAGCCGGACATTGCGCGCGTGCCAATTATGATCGACAGCTCGAATTGGAAAGTGATTGAAGCCGGCCTGAAGTGCGTTCAGGGCCGGGGCATCGTCAATTCGGTCAGCTTGAAAGAAGGCGAAGAAGCATTCCGCCAGCGCGCGCGTTTGATCCGGCGGTACGGCGCGGCCATGGTGGTGATGGCGTTTGATGAGAAGGGTCAAGCAGATTCGCTCGGGCGAAAGTTGGAGGTCTGCCGGCGATCGTGCCGGATCCTCACCGAGGAAGCCGGCGTGGCTCCGGAAGAAATTATTTTCGATCCGAACATTCTGACCGTGGCGACCGGCATCGAGGAACACAACAACTACGCCGTGGACTTCATTGAAGCGACACGGCAGATCAAGGCCACTCTGCCCTATGCAAAAGTGAGCGGAGGAGTGAGCAATATTTCGTTTTCCTTCCGCGGGCACAACGTGGTGCGCGAAGCCATGCATTCCGCATTTCTGTATCGGGCTATACAGGCCGGCCTGGATATGGGGATCGTGAACGCGGGACAGCTCGCGATCTACGAGGAAATTCCGAAGGACCTCCTCCATCTCGTCGAAGATGTTTTGCTGAATCGCCGCCCGGATGCAACCGAGCGCCTGCTCGCTTTCACGGAGACGGTGAAGGCCAAGGAAAAAGGGGAAGTGGAAGAAGAGTCCTGGCGGCAGGGGACGCTGGAGGAACGCCTCGCGCATGCCCTGGTGAAGGGCATCGCGGATTACATCGAGCAAGACACCGAAGAGGCCCGCCAAAAGTACGGAAAACCGCTCGCCGTCATTGAAGGGCCACTGATGAGCGCGATGAATATCGTTGGGGATCTATTCGGATCGGGGCGGATGTTCCTGCCGCAGGTCGTTAAGAGCGCGCGGGTGATGAAAAAGGCCGTGGCCTATCTGCAGCCTTACCTCGAAGCGGAAAAACAGGCGGGCGGCGCCGCGTTCGTCAAAGGACGCATCGTGATGGCGACCGTGAAAGGCGACGTCCACGATATCGGAAAGAACATTGTGGGTGTGGTGCTCGGATGCAACAATTACGATGTGATTGATCTGGGAGTGATGGTGCCGAGCGACAAGATTTTGAAAACTGCGCGGGAGAGCAACGCCGATCTGATCGGCCTGAGCGGACTCATCACTCCTTCGCTCGAAGAGATGGTTCATGTCGCGAAAGAAATGGAGCGCGAAGGCTTTACCGTCCCCCTGCTGATTGGCGGAGCCACGACGAGCCGCACGCACACGGCCGTGAAGATTGCCCCCGCGTACCCGCATCCTGTTGTGCACGTGCAGGATGCTTCGCGCGCGGTGGGCGTGATGGGAAATCTGGTGAGCGTGGATCTGAGAGAGCGCTACGCGGAGGAAAACCGCCAGGAACAGGAACGCGCCCGGGAAAAACATCAGTCCCGGAAAGCGCAGCCTCTGCTGTCTTTGGCGGATGCGCGAGCGAAGAAACCCGTCTACGATTGGTCTGCCTACACCCCGCCGCGGCCGTCATTCCTGGGGACGCGTGTTTACAATCCAGTGCCACTCGGTGAGATCGTCCCGTACATTGACTGGACGCCCTTTTTCCATGCCTGGGAACTGCGCGGAATTTATCCGAAAATATTGGAGCAAGAAGGAATCGGCCCCAAAGCGAAAGAGCTATTCGACGACGGGCAGAAACTGCTCGAGACAATTGTGCGCGACAAAATACTCGAAGCGCGCGCCGTGATCGGATTCTTTCCCGCAAACAGCGTCCTTGAAGATATCGAAGTCTACGCGGATGAATCGCGGCACTTGATCACGACGTTCCACACCCTTCGGCAGCAACAAGTGAAAGGCAATCCAGAACCCAATTACGCAGTGGGCGATTTTATTGCTCCCTGGGAAAGCGGCAAATTGGATTATCTGGGCGCCTTCGCCGTGACGGCGGGTCTGCATATCGAATCGCTGGTCGAGAAGTTTGAGAAAGATAATGACGACTACAACGCTTTGATGACCAAGGCGCTGGCGGACCGGCTGGCGGAGGGACTCGCCGAATTAATGCACAAAAAGGCGCGTGTCGAGTGGGGGTTCGGCAAGGACGAGAATCTGAGCCATGCGGATCTGGCGCGTGAGCGATATCGCGGCATACGGCCGGCGCCGGGCTATCCCGCATTGCCCGATCATACGGAAAAGCGCCCCTTGTTCGATTTACTCTGCGCCGAAATAAACGCGGGAATTAACCTTACGGAAAATTTCGCAATGTACCCGGCGGCATCGGTGAGCGGATTTTACTTTTCACACGCGGAGTCAAAATACTTTGCCGTCGGAAAAATCGATCGCGGCCAAATCGAGGACTACAGCCGCCGCAAAGGCATGGATCTGCGAATCGTGGAGCGATGGTTGAGCCCGAACCTGAATTACGATCCGGATGCATCTTGACGTGCGAGTGCCCGGATTCCCTCCAGTATTGGATTGGCCTGACGAGATGCAAATGCCGGCTCCAATCGCGTAATTGGAGCCGGCATCCACTCGAGGGGGAAAATACTACTTAAGCGGCGATGAATAAAGTACTGCCTTGCCGGTTCACAAGCAGGAGCGGGTTCTTACCGGCCTTGTGAATCGCTTCGTTTAACTGCGAGACGTTCCTGACAGGCTGGTGATTGACTTCCTGGATGACATCGCCGCGGCGCAATCCGGATTCCGCTTCCGGACTGGACGGGCTGATGTCCGTGACCACAACTCCCTTCGTCGCTGGAGAAAGTCCCAACTCTTTGGCCGAGTCGGCATCGAGGTTCTCCAGCGTCACTCCCTCCAGAGCATCCTTTGACGCGCCGTCTTCGGCTTTCGCTTGCTCCTGCTGGTTGGGCAATTCACCGAGCTTGACGGTCATGTCCTTGTCTTTGCCGTCACGCATGATTTTCAACTTCACATCCGCATCCGGCTTCATCATTGAAATGTTCATCCGAAGTTCGCGGCTGTCGGATACAGGTTTGCCATTGATCTCCAGAATGATGTCGCCTCTTTCGAGGCCGGCTTTCCCGGCCGGGCCGGAAGCTTTGACATCTGCCACCAACGCACCGTGAAGTTCATTCTGCCCCATTGCTTTTGCGATGGCCGGAGTAACGTCCTGGACGACGATTCCGAGGTACGCTCGCGTGACCGTGCCGTGATCCATGATCTGATCCATCACTTGGCGCGCGAGATTAACCGGAACCGCGAATCCGATTCCCTGATTCCCGCCTGATCCGTGCGAAATGATTGCCGTGTTGATACCAATGAGTTCGCCGCGATCGTTAACGAGCGCGCCGCCGGAATTCCCGGGGTTGATCGGGGCGTCCGTCTGGATGAAATCCTCATAGTCTTCGATGCCGAGATTTCCGCGATTCATGGCGCTGACAATTCCCATGGTGACGGTTTGTCCGACGCCGAAGGGATCGCCGACGGCCAGCGCGTAATCGCCCACCTGGACCTTTGAAGAATCACCGATGGTGATGGCGGGATAAGCATTTCCTTCGACTTTCAATACGGCGATGTCCGTCTTGGGATCCGCGCCAACAACCTTCGCTTGCAACTGGCGCTTATTGGAAAGTGTGACTCGAACGTCCGTCGCTCCTTCGATGACATGATTGTTCGTCAGGATGTAACCCTCCGGACTAACAATTACGCCGGAGCCGAGGCTCTCTTCGCGCTGCGCACGCGGATTTTGCTGTCGGTTATTAGAACCAGGCCCAAAAAATTGCCGGAAAAATGGATCGTCGAACATCCCTTCGGGGAGTTCGGCCTGCGCGCGAACCACTTTAGATGTGGATATATTTACGACGTCCGGCAAAACCGACTTCACGATGGGTGCAAAGCCCGCCTTGCTCGGTCCTTCATTTGGATCCGCTAACTTAAGCGTAGCGTGTGTGTTGCCGGAAAATATTGCCTGGCTGGCACGGGTCACGCCTAACCCCGCGGCGGCGACCAGAACAATCATCGCCACCGCCATTGTCTTCGGCCTGCCCCAAAATCTCCACGGTTTCATTTTTTCTCCCTCTTGAATGTGCATTTCCAGTCTTTCATACGCCTGGATCTACGTCACCAGGTTCTGGTTTCTCTTTTATTAGACGCATCAGAGAAATTTGGTGAGCTTGGGTAGGACTTCAGCTTTGGCGGACGGGGATGCCAACCTTCTACGTAAGTTTTGAGAGCGGCGCTGGAATCTTTAATGCGCGACTCGGCCGTTTCCCCGTGAGGCATGGGCGATAAGGGGGCTGGATACTATTCCCGCGCCGTTCCCGGCATGAAAATCGGCGCCGTTTGACTTGGAGATGAGGTTCCCCAGGACTCTTTGCGTAAAGACCTCGATTAGATCTGCGCGCGAATTCGTGACAACTGCCTCCTGCGGATTCGCTTCGAGAATTCCGAGGATTCTTTTCTTAAGGTGAGCGCAGACAGTATCAGCATTGGCAGATGCATCGACTGTTTCGAACTTATATTCTTCTCTGAGACGATCGAACTCTGTTAACAGCGCCGCCTGGTAGTTGCAAAAGCTATCGTACATGTCGTGGCCCGGATAAAGGTCCATTCCGGACTCCCAGTAATCGAATCCCCTCGAGAACACGACTCTCGGCAGCAATTGATCGATGCCGATGCGCAAATAGAACACGGCATCCGGCTTGAGCGCGACGCTATAGATACTTCTTATCCACAACGGATCCATACCGCGAATAATGGCCCTGGCCATTAAGGAATAAATGTAGCGATCGGTTAAAACGATGAACCCAGCGCGCAGCGCCGGAACCATTTCGTTTTCGAGGCGGTCGATAAAATCGGTGGCGTAGAAAAGGCTCTGGGTCAGGTGCCCCAAATTGTTTCCTTCCTTGGCCCGGCGAATGCCTTCGCCGGCGAGGCGTGAGCGAGTCATTCCAGTGTCCAAAACGGCGTGCCCCAATTCCTCGAGCCAAGACTTTAGCAAATTGATCTGCGTGGTACGCCCCGCCCCGTCCGTCCCTTCAATGACAATCAATTTGCCTGAAAGATCCGAAAGCCGCATCCCCGGAAGAAGCCTTCCGTACGTTTGTCTCATGGTCGTATCCTCAGGTCCTTTGCTTTCTCGAGATGCGTGCGCACGATTTGACGAACTTGTGCTTGTTGCGCTTCCACTGGCAATGTGGCATCGATGATGGTAAGACCGAATTCGGGGATCATCTTTTCGTATTCTTCAATGATGCGTCCCTGGAACATTCGGAAGCTGTCTTCCGCATCATCGCTCAATCCCAAATCCAGCCCGGCCTCATAATATTTGAAGCCGTCGCGAGCGCCTACAAGGCGCCCGATGGCCGTCTCCAGTGGAACGCGAAAGTAGAACGCGGCCGCCGGCTTCACCGCGAATCCATAAAGTTCGCGCACCCACTCGGGATCCATTCCGCGGGCAACGTCGCGGGCAAATGCCGTATAGATATATCGATCGCAGAGCACGACGGCGCCCGCCTTCAGAAGTGGAAGAATGCTCCGTTCGGTTCGATCGGCGAAATCGGTGCAATGAATCAGCGAAAAGGTCGCGGGGGTGAGCAATTTCTTTTTCTTTCCCAATTTTGTCGTGTCCTTCACCAAGGGAGAGGAATTCCACTCGCTGAACACGACTCCGTAGCCCTTCGCCTCGAGCCACTTATGAAGAAGACTGAGTTGCGTTGATTTGCCCGAACCGTCGATCCCTTCGACAACGAATAGCCTCCCCGGATGGCTATGTGTCCCGAAGTGCTGAATGGAAGAGACGGATGGCTTCAGCGGATAGAAAATCTCAAAAGGTCCAATATGAATGCTTGAAGTGATCTCCATAGCCCCCTTCATCCAAGGAATATCTTAACGATCGCGCTAATCCCAGCGATCCTCGTTGGTTTTAATTTGAATTCTTAATGTTTCAAGCCGGCACTGGTTCCCCCATGCCGACGACATACGATTCACTAAGAACGAACAATTTGCAGTAGATTTAATGAACTTATGTTCTCAATATGAGACTCCCCAGAGGAAGAACTCGACGGCATGGAGTGAAACGCACCTTCTTAAGTCATGGCTGGTAATGAAAATGGGGCCGGAGGTTATTCGATTTGGGAACCAAATTGTGCGCCAACCGGTGACTGCGATACAATCTCAACGGTATAACTGCTTGATTGCGCAACGCTAGGCCCGTAGCTCAGTTGGTTAGAGCGCTACCTTGACACGGTAGAGGTCTGCGGTTCGAGTCCGCACGGGCCTACCATATTTTTCAAGCAGTTACATATTCGGACGACTTTTCTCCAACCCGAGATTCAACCCGAAGTCGGCGCTTGGCCGAAGGTTGGGTGTCCTTGCTTCGGATTTTGATTGCATCCAAGTACAAGCCCTGAGCTTCCAGTTGCTTGTCGTTCACGGAATGAATGTAGCGTGAAGTTGTTTGCTGCCTTGCATGACGGAGCACAGTCTGGATCACTGAAGGGTGCACATCGTTCGAGCCAAAGAACGTAGCTAAGCTGTGCCGCAAATTGTGCCAGCCAAACCGCGACTTATCGCCCTCACTGATGACCCCACCCGCGACGGCGGCCGGACGAAGATAGTCCTTCCCGCATATCGAAGCTGATCTCGGAATCCGCCCATTTTCTTTCACGGAAGCGAATACCCAATCCGAGTCCTTACTGTAACGAGTCATACTACGCCACTCATTCAAATAGTCGGCAAGTGCGGGATGCATCGGCACAGGCTTCATTGAACCACGTGTTTTCCCACACGTGAGCTTGCCCTTGCTCCAAGCTCTCCGCACGAGGATTTGGTTGTTTGCGTAGTCCACATCGCACCATTTCAGCGCAAAACACTCTTCAGGACGAAGGGCTGTTGCGCCGTGAACCAGAGCGAGTGTCCACTCCAGCTTTGTCTCCGATTGGTCGAGTTCCACCAGGATGGCGACCATCTGTTGAGGACTGACCACTTTCGCCTCATAATCCGATGCGCTTTTGCAACGCGCACCGCCCAACTTCGGTGGACGGAAAGGATTAGTATTCAGCTCGGCTGGAATCAAGCCTTGTCTTTGAGCATGAGCATACACTTGACTCATCACCGAGTTGATTTTGTCGATAGTCGGCCACTTGAGTGGTTTCTTCCTTATCCCCTGAGCCCCAGTGGCTAGGACTTCAAACCATCCTTCCACTTCACTCGGCCTCATACGTCCAGCCACGCAACCGCCCCAACGTGGTAGAACGTACTTATCCAGGTTGTGCTCAGAACACTTGACCGTCTCCACGGCCTTTTTGCCGATGATGCCCTCCCTTCTCAGTTCATGGAGTCGCCAATGTTCTGCAATTTCCTTGAACGTCGGTTCCGGGCCAACCGGGTTGTCCAAATGTTTCTCAAGACCGAGCTTTCCCACTTCCACCCACGCCGCCTTCTCGCCTGGGAATGCAGCAACTAGGCCGACAGGTTTGCAGTTCTCTACCCGCTTCCCGTCGGATGGCCGTGTTACCTGAAAGCAGAAAAGCCAAGTCATGCCGTTTGCGTACTTCTTCTTTCTTAACCATCCCCTCTGATTTTTAGCCATAGCGCTTTGTCCTCGCTTTATGGCCATCGGGGACTGCCGAGGGGTAGTCTACCCCACCGCTAACGCTGGCTGCCAGTTCCGACAATCGAAAGCGCCACACCCGCCGCTTGCCCGCACCTATCGGGTGTCCGGGCAGTTTATTTGCGCGGGCGAGCTGCAAAAGCTGACGCGGGCGTATGGAGAGGAATTCTGCCGCCGTGGAAGGATCGACAAACGGTTCTAGTTGGATTGCAGTCTCGCCCACGCTGTTCACCTAGAGTCGGACCCGATCATAGGGTGTAGTCCCAAGGCTGTTGAGGATGCTACTATACGTACAGCACCACTGCAAGTACAAATTGGCGAGGGCCGATCATTACCGGGTATGGCTCAAACTGTCACACTCGTGGTTGACATCATGTCTGAGGAAAGCGCCGACTGCTGTCCTTCCTCTTGAAGCGCAACGAACGCGCCCTTGTTCCCCACTAGGTCGCTGAAAAAGGAATGCCTGCACGTGTCGGGGCGTCCGCCAGAGTTAAAAGCGTGGATACCCGGGCCGGTGTAGAATCGCGGGACTATGGCAGACATTCGCGTAGGCACCAGCGCCTTCACCGCCGAAGGTTGGGTTGGCTCCTTTTATCCCGTGGGTACGCAACCTAAGGATTTCCTGAGCTACTACGCGACAAAATTTGACGCCGTTGAACTAGACAGCACATTCTATCGCACGCTAGCGCTCTCCACAGTCCAAGGCTGGAATGCAAAGACACCTTCGGGATTCATCTTTGCTGCAAAAGTGCCCCAAGTTATCTCTCACGAAAAAGTACTCGTCGATTGCGAAGATGATCTCAATCATTTTCTGAAAACGATGGATGCCCTCGGTGACAAGTTGGGTCCACTCCTCTTTCAGTTCGGATACTTCAATAAATCAAAATTCAAGAGCGGCGCGGAATTCCTGGCACTCCTGAAACCGTTTTTGAAGAAGCTGCCGAAGGGATACAAGTTTGCAGTCGAAATTCGAAATAAAAATTGGCTTGATCTTCGGTTTGTGGATTTGTTGCGGGAGCACGGCGTCGCTCTGGCTCTGATTGACCAAGAATGGATGCCCAGGCCGTGGGAGATGAAAAATGATCTCGACTTGATTACTGCTGACTTCACTTATGTTCGCTGGCTTGGAGACCGGAAAGCCATAGAGGAAAAAACCAAAACTTGGGACAAGGTCATCGTGGATCGGAGGGGCGACCTCTTGGAATGGGTAGAGCTATTAAAGAAAGTCCACGAGCGGCGCATCATGATTCTGGCCTTTGCCAATAATCATTTTGCTGGGTTTGGGCCGGCGACTGTCGAGCTATTCAAGAAGCTTTGGACAACGTAATTGGAGACGGATGCAGTGGATCTTTCATCGAACCTACTGTCTCTTAGTTAACAGATTCGCATTCACGGAAACATCCAAGGAATCGCACGGCTCGCTGGGGAACGGCTCGACCATCGATCGTTCAGATCAATGCCAGCGAAGACAAAGAGGAAAATATGATAGACCACGTTATTCTCACAGTCAGTAACTTCAAGCGTTCAGTCGCTTTCTATGCCGAGGCGCTGAAGCCACTTGGGATCACAACCCTTCCAGACTACGAAGGCAAAGACGGACACCCAGACTTGAAAGGTTTTGGTATCGGCAAAAGCCATTTTTTCTGGCTCAAAGAAGGGAAGCCCGATCCTCAGGCCGTTCACGTCGGATTTGTAGCGAAAGATCATTCCGAAGTAGATGCATTCTACAAGGCCGCTTTAGCAGCTGGAGGAAAGAGTAAGAAACCACTTCAAGCGCGTCTTGAATACTATCCTGGCTATTATGCGACGTGGGTGTTTGATCCTGACGGCCACGATATTGAGGTTGTCAATAAAAGCTAGAGGACTTCCGGAGCCAGATTGCGGTTGCGCGCTGCTAGTTGCTCCGAAAGTACCCGAATGTAATAATGCGCCATGATTATTGGTGACCGCCTCCGCGAAATGCGCGAGGAAAAGAAACTTTCCCAGGGCGACATCGAAAAGCGTACTGGCTTGCTTCGTTGTTATATATCCCGCGTAGAAAATGGTCATACTGTCCCGGCCATCGAAACGCTGGAAAAGATGGCTCGCGCACTTGAATGCCCGCTCTATCAACTCTTCTACGAGGGCGAAGAGCCCCCCAAACTCCCAAACATCCTAAAGCGAAAGTCGTCCGACGAGATCGTTTGGGGCACCACTGGCAAGGAAGCTCGTTATTTCAACAAGCTTCGCCGGCTGTTGGGCAAGACTGAGGAATCAGATCGAAAGCTTCTCTTATACATGGCACAGAAAATGACCAATCGGTAGTCTCGTAATTTGTCCTGCCTGACCCATTCGTCATCGAGTGAGCTGAGTTGCCGTCTTACTAGTGGGGCTCCGCGGGGACTCTCCGTGAGTTGTCGTTTCCGCAGCGCGACTCCGGGCGAATTCAAATCTACGTGCCCTACGTGCGGCGATATTCCAGATATTTCGGCCCACGCGAATCACCATCGCCACGTTGCGATGCCTCAGCCTTCCAAGCCAACTTTGCAGGGACATAAACGGTGCGTGCCGCGTGCTTTCAACTTCGGCGGTTACCAAAAAATGCGTCCTCAACGGTCTTGTCGTTTGCAATTCCTTTCCGCCGCTTTCACTCTCAAGCACCGCGAGCGCAAACAAGCCAGCGCCCGGCGGCACGGCGGTCTTCTGCTTCGCAGGAGCGCCCCCAAGGGGTCTTGGTTCCTCCCACTTCGCAGGCCCCTCCAAGAAAGCAGACCTTGGCACTTGGGAGCTGTCTCACGCTCGCGCCCTCCGGGTGGTGTGCCTTGAGAGACTCAGGGCATCAAAGGAGCTTTCCGATGTATGACAACACCGTAAGACTGATTGGATTTTTGGGCAAAGACGCCGAAGTCAAATCCACCAAGAGCGGCAACGAATACACCGTTTTGTCGCTTGCGACTCAGGCGTCTTGGAAGGACAAGAAATCGGGCGAGTACGTGAACCGCACCGAGTGGCACCGAATGATCGCGTGGGGCAATCTTTCGACGTTCGCCGCCACACTGAAAAAGGGCACGCACCTTTCGGCCGAAGGCGAGCTGCGCTACCGCGAGTTCAACGACAAGAAGCACAAAAAAGTGAAGGTCCGTCTCGCGGAGATCCACCTGGGCAAGATCGGCAAACTCGATCGCGCCGAGAAGCGAGACCCGAACGCGGCGCCGCCTGATCTGCCGGCTAACGGCGAGGGGGCCCCTTTCTAGGGGCCTCCTTGCTAAAACAGCTATTGCTCTGCTGCTATACGTATAGTAGTATAGCTTGTGCATTAGAGTATCCTAGGAGGGATCTCATGTATGACAATTCCGTTCGATTAATTGGCTTCCTCGGGCAGAACGCCGAGAAGCGCACGGCTCGAAATAAAACCCCTTACGTGATTCTCAACCTAGCAACTACGGTCCGGTGGCGCGCTAAAGAATCACAGGAACACACAGAACGAACCGAATGGCACAGGCTAATCGCCTGGGGAAATCTCGCGAAATTCGCAGGCACGCTGAAACGCGGGAACCATATCTCAGCCGAGGGCGAACTGCGATACCGTGTGATCCCCGATAAAGAGCACCCCACGGTGCAGCACAGGCTTGCCGAAATTCATCTGGCCAAAATCGGCAAGCTCGACCGCGGTGAACAACTGGTCGAAGAATTGCCCGCGCTTCAGACCGACGATCAGGCCGCCTAACACTTCTCGTCCATCAACACATATCACTCTACGAACTCCCCTCTCTCAGAAGTCCAAGACACTCTGCCATCCATCACGGCAGAGTGTGCCTTCCTAAGTTCAACGCCTTCCAATCGGTAAAAACCTCTTCACGAAATTCAATTGCTCTTCCGACGCAAAGCATGCGCCTGTTCCGCCCGCTTGTTCTGTCAAGGGTCTTCGCTGCGCTCCGATGAACGGCTTACCCCGCCGCCCTTGACAGCGCGGACGGCCATGCGCAGAGGCGCGTCTAGGAAGAGCATTTGCTTTTTCTTGCGGCGCACCACGCCGCAAAAGAAGCAAAAAACAAAACAGAAAGGGAATCAAGTCATGAGCGAAGTCAACACGTTATCTCTCTTTGGATTGGGGCAAATCGTTGCAACACCGGGCGCATTGCTCGCGTTGGAGAAGGCTGGACAAACCCCAGGCGAGTTTCTTGCCCGCCACCATTCTGGCGATTGGGGCGACTTGGAAGAAGAGGACCGCCAAGAAAACGCCCGAAGTCTTGAGCATGGATTCCGTCTCCTGAGCGCTTACAAAACCGTGGCAGGAGAAAAACTGTGGGTCATCACCGAAGCAGACCGTTCCGTAACAACTTTGCTTTTGCCGAGCGAGTACTAAAAATTAATTCGAGAAAAGGAGAATGTCATGAACGCAGCAACTAGTTTGAAAGAATACGTGGAAATACCCATGAAGGAGTTAGTCGAATCGAGTACCAATCCTCGCAAGTCGTTTGATGAAGCAGCACTCGACGAACTGGCCGGGAGCATTCGCAGCAAAGGCGTCCTCTCCCCGCTTCTAGTGCGGCGAATCAATGGACACTTTGAGATCGTCACGGGAGCGCGGCGCTACCGTGCGGCGCAGCGGGCAGGTTTGGAGGAAATCCCTGTCCGCATCAGCACATTTACCGATGCGGAGGCTCTTGAAATTCAAATCATCGAGAATATTCAAAGGGCCGACGTGCATCCGTTCGAGGAAGCGCAAGGGTTTCGCGCTTTGTTGGACAGAGAAGGAGCCGACTACACCATTGAGAAGATAGCGGCGAAAACGGGAAAGGCCGCATCGTTCATCGCTAAACGCCTCAAGCTCTTGGACCTCACACAACCCGCCGCCGATGCTTTCACCGCTGGACACATCGGTGTCGAGCACGCCTTATTGATAGCAAAGCTTGCGCCCGACATGCAGGAAAAGGCGCTGGCCCATTGTTTTGACGGCTATTTTGCCGGGAACGACTCAGAGCGAAGCCTCGTTCCCGCCAGCAGATTGCAGGCGTGGATTGAGCAAAATGTTTATCTCAGCCTTAAGTCCGTCCCGTTTTCGAAAGAGGACGATACGCTTTTGCCGGAAGCCGGAAGTTGCACCAACTGCCCGAAGCGCACCGGTTTCAATACGCTCCTCTTCTCCGAGGTCAAGGATGATTCGTGCTCTGACGCCGGGTGCTTTAATCGCAAATTGGACGCGCATATCAGTCAACGTATAGAGAAGATGCCGAATCTCGTATTGATTTCAGATAGGTACAGCATCGCAGAAGAGACACCGATTATTCCGCGCCGTAATTATGTCGAAGTCGTTACGCGGAAAGCGAAAAACGGGAAGGAAACGCGACCCGAACAGCGTCTCTGCGACCACCTCAAGCCCGCTATTTATGCAGACGGAATGGAGAAAGGTCGACTCGTGAAGGTATGCGCAGATCGCACGTGCAAGGTCCACTTCCGCGAGCAACAGGAGGAGGCAAAGCAGCGGCTTCAATTCAAGGCCGAAAAGACAGCCGCAAACCGGAAGATGAAGCAGATCATTTCTTTCCGCCACCGGCTTATGGCCGATGTTCTCAAACGTGTGAAGCCGCAATTCGGAACCGAAGAAATGCGGATGGTTGCGTGCTTCGCGCTGCACTCCCTGCCACACGAACTGGTTTGCCGCCTTGCAAAGCGGCATGATTTACAAAATCCGAAAGACCCTCGCGATTATCAGATGGCCGAAAAGGCCCGGACACTTTACAAGAAGGCGGACGGCGCTGGATTGGCAGTGCTCATCTTCGAGGCAATGCTCTTAGGGTCCGCCGAAAGGACAACCGACAGTAAGGATGACGATCCACTGAGCATCGCTGCCGCTGTCTTCAAAATCGACACGAAGGCGCTCCGCGCCAGCGTCGTGAAGGAGGAGCAGGAGAAAGCCCGGAAGAAGGCTGAAAAGACTGGACGCAAATTGAAGTCAGAAACGGCATCGAAACGCACCGGTAAGTAACATAAGGGATATGCGGGGCGGGGCCGTCATTTCGAGGGACGGCCCCGCTTTGTGTTTCGATCTCCCCGAACCCCGTTTGTGGACCGGGTGGCGTTGGCGGAAGGGATCTAGGTTCCGCTCTTTTGCGCGAAACCAATGCGAAGTTCTCGCCTGCCGCTCACTTTTTCGGTTTCGATTGTTCGAACCTGAGGAAATAAACGCGCCCACCAGCGTCGCCGGCGATCAGGCTGCGATCGTTGATGAAGGCACAGGAACCCGACGCGCCTCACAAGTAAACGTGGCGAGCGGTGCTCCGCTCTCCAGGTCCCACACCCTCAGCGCATCCCTCGCAGATATCGGGCCACACTCCTTTCGCCGGCGACGTAGAATTTCAAGTTCACCGTGAATCTTAGCCTGAATTCCGAAATTCAGGTGGCCGTGGAATTTTGGCCACCGACAGGGCTCTAACCTCTGGCGGGCACATCAAAACGCAGGCCGCTCGATCCCTGGCCCAGACCGAAACTCCTGCGACGTGAGATCCACAGGTGCGTGGACCCGTCAATCCAACGCGAACGGCAAATTACGCGCGACACGGCCGTGCCCTGGGTGGATACTTCCTGCTCGCGGAGAAGAGATGTGTGCAGGAGCCGGCCCGCTGGCATCGCGGCATTGGGCGCGTCACCGGGAAGAACGGCCCGCTCCAGGACATAGCCATTCCCGCCGGCCTGGGGCACCGGCACAAAGGGAATCCAGTTTACCGGCAGCGGGGTGTGAAGCTCGTATCGAAGAGGTGGAGTTCCCGCTGCGGGGGGAGGGGTCTCCGTTTGTGCGGGCCTGCCGCCTTGGTCGCGTTCCCGCCCCGGCCAGGGGCGTCCGACTCCGTTTTCGGCCACCGATTCCAAGCCCCACACCAGGTCCGCGACCGGGTCCCGAAGCAGGCGCACTTCTTCAATCACAGAACCTGTCATCACGGTTGGCCACGCGCTGGGCGGAACCACGAGGTAGGCGCCGACTTGCGGGGGTTGTGACGCCAACGCGGGCGAGAACATGGTCCACTGCTGGCCCGGCGAAATGCCGGTGGCGCGGGCAGTGGTGGCGTCGGAACGGTCGATCTGCGTCACCACCTCGAAAACGTCGTGCACAAACAGACCGCTAATCTCCGTCACAGTTCCCAGGGGCGCCTCCAGGGGGATGAGGTACCAGTCATCGCCGTGGGTCAGCATGAAATCCATGAAGATCAGTTTGACCAGGTCCCGCTTTTCCGGTTGCACGGCGCCGAAATCGGTTTGAGCCGTCTCGAACTCCCACCAGCGCGCGTTGGGCATGCCGCGAAAGCGCACGTGTCCGGGCACAATGGCCTGGTTAAGCGAGGTAACGGTTCCGGCGGTAACCCCCGTCATTTTCGTCCCCTCTGAGGACACGTCGAACGACGTCCAGTCGAATTCGCCGTTTGGCCCCGGTGTGGCCTTCAGGATGCTCACCTCCGCGGCGCTGAGGGCGGCGACGCTTACATCGAATGAAACGCGGTCCGGTGACCAGGCCGGCGGATCATCCAGGCCAATTGCGCCATAGACCGCGCTCACGGCTTGATCGAGCGCCTTGCCAGCGTCCGCCAGGGCTTGCACCTGTTGGGTACTCCATTCCGGTCGCGAAGGGAGAATGGATCCGCCGCTTCGCGCCACCGCCAAAATAGCGGCGCCGTCGCATGCGCGGCCCGCGCATACGCGCAAGAAGCGCAACGCTTCGGAATCCCGGCAAAGGAATATACCTGTCCCAGAGGTGTCATTCACAACAGCGTAGCTGAGTCCGGCGGCCGTGTCGGTAACCACCCACTGCGCACCCGCCGTCACGACCCACACGGCGGGTGCGGACATCTGAATTCCCTGTGACTGGAAGGCCGTGAGCAGGTTTGCAGGCAGGGCTCCGCCATCCATTCCAGTAAGGGTGCCGATGTAGGAGAACACACGGTCCACGGTCTTGTCCAAGTCCAAGATCAACGGCAGCGGGTAGCTCGATCGCAGGTCGTCGATCATGTGGATCCCGGCACCTTGGCCGACCAGCGCCTCGAGCCATTGCCCCAGTTCTACCCGTGTCGCCAAGTCGGGCCTGAACGGCTCGCATTCCACGGCGGCTTCGAGCGGCGGGACTAAGTCTGGCCACGTCACGGCCGGATCGTTCTTCGCCATCCAGCCGGCTAACGCTCCGGCTCGTGCCTGTAGGTCCACGTAAACCGGCGAGCCGCAGTCCGACGCGGCGAATTCGCCGATCTGCCATTGGCGAGCCAGCAGCCATAGCGGATCGCGAACTGGCGCCGCCAAAGAATGGGCGATCGTGTCGGCGCGCGGCCGCGGCTCCAAACGGTTCCAAAATGTAATCGAAGGCGGCATATGGGTCTCCTACTCCGCGCTCTCCACAAACCGGAAATCGGTGGAAACGGTGTCTCTCAACACGTTGTAGGCAATCAGGGCTGCCGGAAGAAACTGGCCGAGCGAACCGGCGAGCGACGCGTCCACTGCCCGGACGTGCGCCAGATCCTGCGTCTCTTTCACGATGGCAAGCAGCGTTTCCAGATCCCACGCGCCGCCCAGAGTAGGTGGAACCGCAAGCAGCACAGCTTGCGGGGCCTGTGCGGCGGGAGACCGGTAATGGAGGCCAACCGCCGTTGTCGTCGTCGCCGAGGGAATGATTTCGGTCCATTCGTCGAGCATCAGGCCATTCCAAAGACCGCCCGCCGCCGGCGCCGCGGTGCGATTAAAAACTAACGACACCAGCCCGGCCCGCGGCGGGCCGCTATCCGCGGGGAACGGCAGGCCCACCCAGGCGTCGCCCGGCCGGTACGGGAGCTGGGCAACGGTCCACGACGCCGCTGCCGAACCAAGCGCCGTGCTGTAGAGCGACATCCTCCTCCAGAGATCGAGGGAGGGGCGCACTCGCGAGGCGCCCATCAGCCACCTGCGGACGATTTCGTCAGCGGGAAGTTTGCCAGTTGCGATGAGAGTCGGCTGGGCGCTCATCGCCTGCGTCAGTTCGCCTGGATGCGCCTCCACCGGCGTGAAGGCCGCCAGGAAAGGCAGGTCGCGGCCAAGCAGGGCCTGGACAGCAGCGCGGGCATCCGCGACTGCGTTCCAACCCGAGTCAGTCCCCATCTTGGCGATCGCCGCGTGCACATCCTTCTGGCGGGCCTGCGCCGTCACAAGCACGTTCGAGGCCTGGCTCAGAAGCGCCTGCGCACTGGCGGGATCGGTGCCCGTGGCAGGGCTGGGTATGCTCGCAGGCAAGCTGTAGAAGGAAAGGGCCACCAGAGCGGTGCGCAGCGCGCCCGCGCTCGGGCTGGCCGTGGTGGCCGCTGCCTGAAGCGCCGCCACCTGAACATCGAAATTCGCCGACGCGGTTTGCGCGCGCGACTGGGCGTCGCTGAGAGCTGGCAATGCCGTCGCCGCCAGCGCCTTGGACTCCGGAGCCAACAGATCCGAGGGATCGAGCGGCCGGGCGCGGCCCAGCATCGCGTTGATCGAACGCGCCAGTTCCAGAATCTCGGGAAACGAGCGGACCGCAGCGGACCAACTCGCATCGCGCACGTACGCGATTGTGAGCTGGCCTTCACTGGAGCCGGCGGGGGCCGTGGGCAGGTTCAATGCCGTCCACGCGATGCGCCGGTCCAACTCCGAGGCGCCGGCAGGAGTGCTTGAAGTCCGTGCCAGTTCGAGAACGTCCAATGGGCGCAGGCCAAGACCGGCCAGCGTGATCTGCCCGAGATCGGTTTTCACCGGCGGCTTGCCGGTGGTCACGGAGGCGTGGCAGATCACCCGCGCGGGGTCGCCGAGCAGCGAACCAACCCAGCCATCCAGGTCGGGGTCGGCTTCGGCGCGCGGGGTTGCGACCGGCCAGCCTGCCAGCGCCGGAGCAGGATCGCCCAACAGAAACGCCACTCGGTGCGTCACGCCGACACCGTGCCGCGGTTGCCTCAGAAACTCCGGATCGGGCGCACGCGTGCCCTGGCTGAGAGCATCAAGCGCCGCCGCAGCCCCCGTCTTGTTGCCGCGCACGGTCTGATATACCGCCTCCGTGGTCAAGAGGTCGGCCACTGCGTCCATCGGGTCCGCCCAGGAAGGCGATCCCTGTCCGGCCAAGCCCAACTCTGCGTTCAGCGCCTGCTGGAGCACGGGCAGGTCTGCCATTAAGTTTGGCAGGCCGCCCAGCCCCCAATTGCGACTCGTCCACGGCGACCCTGCCGGGAGATTCGGCCAAGCCGCCCGTAACTGCAGACCGTCCACTACGGTCCGCGCGGCGGTGGATCCGGACGGCGCACCGCTGGCGGGTACTTGCAGGGAAACTAGCGGGAACAGGTCACGGAAGGGGTCGATATAGCGCTGGAGCCCGACGCTATCGAGAATCCGTTCCACGCGGTAGCCCAATACCGCCCCCGGTGATACGCCCTGCCTGACAGCCTCGAGTACATCGCGCCCGATGCGCGCGCGTTCCGACGAAAGGTCGATGGCGCAGGCGGTGGATCCCGCTCCGCCACGGTTCATGTAGGCATTACGGAGGACAGCGGCTGTGGTGGCCAGGGCCGGCGACGGAGCATGGATGTAGCCGCCGCCGAATCGTGGAACCAGCACGGGTTGGCCGTTCACCGTTTGGCTGGTATAAAGCGCGCCTGCGGAGGGAACTACGTTTTCCAGCCAGCCGTAGCCGCCGACATACAGACCCGCGTGGACTGTGGGACGCATCTCCCTCTGGAGACGCCGAGCCGCCAGGGACGTTACCCAGCAGTCCACGCGGTGCGAGCACGCATCGAGCGTTTCACTGGCCAGTCGGTCCAGCTCCGCAGTGGGCTGCTTCGACAGGAAGATCATCGCTTCCAAATACTCGGTCAGAGCCTTGGAGAAAACCCCTCGATTGTCGAAAAGGAATTGTCCTACATTCCCAGCAAAGCCGGACTTCGTGCTCAAGAGCCGGTTCCAGACCGTGCGAACCCGCGCGCTGCGGACCACGCCCACCAGTTCCGGATCCTGATCGTCGGCAGCCGACGAGCCACCCTGAGACACGTCGATCTGGAAGGCTGCGGAGGCGTACTCCGTAAGCAGGCCATGGCGCGCCAGGTAATAGAGCAGCGGTGCGCGGATATCCGTGTCGGCAGCGTCGAGGGAGGGCCCGGCCCCGTTGAGCACCGGCGGCAAGCTCGCAAGCCATGCTAGGTAGTTGATGCCCGACCTGAACGTGGGCAGACCGGCCGTTTCCGACAAGGGCTTGGGGGCAGCAAGTGGCTGGTTGAAGATGGCGGCCTGGTTAGCGAAGACGGCGTCCGCCATCCGCGGATCCCATTGCACGGCGTTGGTGGCTGGGTTCCAGGCCGGATCGCCGAGCGCCTCGAACAGAGTGCGGGCGCGCCGCTGGACGCGTCGATACCAGGTTGTCCAGTCGGACCCGATAGGCTGAAAAAACGCCTGCGTTCCGAGGTATGTGTAGAGGTTCAGGAGCGCGTTCGGGCCAAGCACCTGTCGAATGCCTACCTGGCGCGCGCTGGCATCGAGCGCCATGACGTTCAGCAGGTCTGTCTCAGGGTCCAAGCTGGTCCCCATGCGGGGCACGAAGGTGGCCCCGCGCCGGAATCTATCCACGAGCCCGCGAAGGATTCCGGTCCACCCCCCGCGCGACACGCAAGCGAGCGCGATGCCCGCGATAGACGCCGCGCCCGTATCCGGCAGCCGGTATGGGTCGCTCCAGCCGCCTTGCGGGTTGCCCGACGCATCCAACTGCCAGCCGATGCGAAACCACGTGGTCGCGCCGGAACTCGCGGTTTCGACGTACGCAACCACCACGTCCGGCCTCCCATCTTTGTCGATATCCCCCACCGAAATTCCGGCCACGCCCAGACTGGATCCGGCGGGCAGCGTGAGCGGAACTTCCACACCATTGCTCCAACCGCCAGAGACCTGCCCGGTAGCGTCCAGGTTGCGGCCTACGACATAGTAAAGCGTAGGAGGCAGACGGAGGGGAAACTGCAACTGCTCGGCCAACAGCACGATCATGTCAGGCTTACCCGAGCCGTCCAAATCGGCCAGCGCCATACTGCCGCCCAGATATTGGGGGCGCCCTCTCACGCTCGTTGGACCGGGGATGGCCACATCCGCGCTCCATGAGCTCACGTTTCCGTTGGCGTCGAGCTTCCAGCCCACGCGATACGAGCCGGGATAGCCGATGGCGCCGATTTCATGGTGGTACACGATCAACTCCGGCAGCTTGTCGCCATCTAGGTCGGCGACCGCAACCCCCGTGCCGAGCAATCCCGACGTGACCGCCGGACCCGCGAGCAACGGATCGTCAGGAGCGAAGCGCGCGGGAACTCCGTCCGGGTCGAGCCCGCGGGCGATTCGGTAGGAGATGACGTTGGTACCTGACTGCAATGCGGCTTGGAGCAGAACCAGGTCCGTAGAGCCCGTCCCGAAGATATCGAGCGCGGTTGACGCCACTGTGCGGCGGGTACCACGGGTCGAATCAACAAGGCGCGTCGGCGGCGCGAATTGCATCACGGGCGATGCGGAGAACACCGTCACTCCCATGCCGCCGGCTCCAAAGCTGCCGTCGTTCAGCACCGCCAGCAGTTCCGCGCGGCCGTCGCCGTCCCAATCGGCGGCCATGACAAATGCTGGATTGGGATTCAGCGGGTGGACCCCGACCGGTGGATCGAGATCCGACAGGTTTGCCTGGATCACCGGAAGCGCCGCTTGAAACTGCCGCGAGCCAGGGGCCACGGTTACGGCCAGATTGTTGGCCCCGGGTTGGTTCCTCCGCGCCAGAACCAGGTCCACCACCCCATCGCCATCCCAATCTGCTACGGAAACGTCATAATCAGGCGCTTCGGCCACACGGGTATCCGTGTGCAGGATCTCCGTCTGGAACTTCGATGCGCCGGAGAGCACGTGGACCTCGACATTGCGCGACTTAGCGCCACCGGTTTGCACCGCGAACAGGTCGGGTCTCCCATCATGATCCCAGTCGGCGAGAGCGAACGACCAGTTGCCGACCGTGTTAGGCAGCGAGATAGGGCCTTGAAGCAGGCTTTTCTGGAAGCCTGAAGCGCCGGAGAGGATCGAGATGTCGGTCGCCGTCACCAGGCGGTGGACTACGAACAGGTCCGGCTTGCCATCCCCATCCCAGTCGGCCACAGCGAAGGCGTAGGAACTATCCGTGGGGCCGAGCGAGGTCGCTCCATGGGCAGCCACGTAACAGTATCCGGAGCGCGCCGAAAGCACAGTGTACTCTAACTTGCCGCTGGCCGTCCCACTCTTGTGCAGGATGTAGAGGTCCGGCTGCCGGCCGCTTCCCCATTCCGGGACTGCAAATGCGCACGCGCTATTCGTGAAGGGCACGGGAGTGCCGCCCTCGAAGACCGTGTAGAGGCCGTTGGACGGCGAATGGACGGCCCGGCCGATCCTTACTTCGTCCCTCCCGGGATTCGCCCCGGCGGCCGGCCACACCTGCACGGTTACCAGGTCGAGCGCACTCACGGGCGCGGATCCGAATCCGGTCCAGTGGCGAAGCGACGTCGCCGGCAACAATCCGTATGGCGTCGTGCCCACGCGGAATGCGGGAAACGGCCCGCGGCCCCGTACGTACCCCAGAAAATGGTCGCGGGCGGCGGCGATAATCGAAGCCGTAAAAGGACCGGGCACGGACACGCCCCGCAGGGCGTCGAACCCGGTGGCCATTAATTCGCGCAGATAGTAACCCCAGGTAGGCGACCACAGGACAATGTTCATGTTGTGCGCGCCCTCCTGTTCCGTGCCGCCCGCGCCGGCCACCGGAGCCGCCAAATCCGCCGGGAGTCCCAGGGCGTCCATGAAAACCTTGCCGTCCGTGGCGGCCGCCGGCGCTGCGGTTGTGAAATGAAGCGCGTAGCTGACTGCGCCGTTCGGATCGTCCGGAGGGTAAGCCGCGGGAGCGTCGTTGGTATTGTTGGTGGGCGAGCCCTGAGCCACGAAGGCCACCCCGCGCGAATACGAGTGGTCGCGCCACAAATCGCCCAACTGCGCCGCCGCGTCGGCAGGGGCGAGAGACGCTTTTACACCGAGGGCCACCACGCGGTCGAAGCCGGCTTGCGCGTCATCGGCCGAGAGGGGAATCGTGACCGCCATTCCGGCGTCGAGAGCGCGTTGGAAGTCGGCGGCCCAGCCTAAATCCGGATCGGCGCCGAGCGTCGAAGCATCTCCGCTCACCCCCATCAGTGGGCTGACCGTAAGGGCGAGCGGTTCCACAACCGGCTTGGTCAGCCCACGGTACAGCTCCTCGCCGCCACGGTAAGCCGTGACGATCCACCGGTCGGGCAGCAGTCGCGTCTCGGCCGGCCGCGTCCAACTGGAGGGGCGCGCCGACGGGCGGGTCCCCTTGGGGTCCGTGGCGTGCACGAGATACGCCGCGCGCGGTGCCGGGAAGGACAGCAGCAGACGGCGCCACGCCTCGGCGGGGTCGAGGCCCCCCGAGGTGCTGCTCCAATATGTGTCGCCAGCCTGCCCTTCGGCGGCCGTCAATTCGGGCTCATGGGAATCGGACTGGATATCATCTGGGTAGATCCGCACTTTAAGCGCGGTGGGTGCTGTTGGCGGATCGAAGCGCGTCTCCAACCGGCAGGGAAACAGCGCGATAGGGTACGCCGCGCTCATGGTTCGAACGTCGGTGGCTGGGTCGGCGTCGAGCCAGGTTCCCAAACTGGTCGCGACTGCCGCACGCGCTAGGCGCTCGCTACCCCTCGCTCCTGGGAGCGCCCCCGAAGCGACATCATAAGCCGATCTCGCGGTCGTCACCCGCACATCGCTGGCCGCCAGGCTCGCGGCGAGCGCCTCCCAGAACTGTTCCGCAGTCGCGGCATCCTGCAACTTCTGAATCGTGGAGGCCCGTTGAGCGCTCCAAGCGGCGCGGGCTTGTTGCAACGCAGTCCATGCTTGCGGATCGTGGGTCATGGCTTAGACTAGGACACCTCCTGGTGGTGGGGGCGGCGGCAGCAGGCTGGAGGCATGGATGGCGATGCGGTACGGGTCGCGCAGGGTCACGTAAGCGATGTCCGCCGCGCCGGATCCCGGGCTCGCGGTCGCGTGCCAGGCAAGACCCGTCGTGGAAGGATCCTCAGGGTTCCCCGCGTGCGATGTATCCGGCTGCGGGGCATCGAGATCGATATAGTCGATCGAAGACAACGAGGCGGCATCCGCCGCTAGGCTACCCCAGTTCATCTGCGTCCAATCCGTCACCGGTTGGTTGAACGAGGTCGCGCCCACTACCGCTTCCAGGCCGAAACGTGTCTCAGCGGCGTGCTCCTGCAACACGAAGTACCAGCCGGGATTGTTCGGGTTGTTCGGGTTGCTCGGATCCCCATAGGCATCGGACTGTGTCAGGTCAAAGGCGAAGAACGAGACATCGGGCCGCAGCCCGCCGCTGAACAGCGGGAACTTCTCCACCGGCGGAGCAGTTGCGTTCGGGTCGGGAAAGGAGCGCTTGCCGTCGATCCCGATAATCGCCTTAGTGGCGTATAACAGCGCGTTCGGATAGCGACGGAACAGGTCCCCGCGCACCACCAGAAACAAAGAGCCGGCGGGCAAACCCGTTGGATTGGGATTATGGCCGAGCGGTTGCGACCAGTGCGTGATCACGTCGATGTCGTACCGGGACTGAGGATCTGGAAGCTGGCCTGTGGCCGTCAGCGCCGAGCCGTGATCCCAGAACTGGCGGAAGTAAGAGCCGCGTTGGTCAGTGGGGAAACCGTTCCATAACAGCTCCCGGCCCAGCTCGAAATTCAATCCCACCATGTAGGCTTCTATAAAGCGCTCGTTTCCTTCGAGGATGGTAATCGTGTTGGGCGGGAGCTGGTCGAGCCCGGGCAGAACCCAGTCCTGCGACAGCTTGCGCAGAGGCTCGAAGGCGGGCTGTGGAAACTCGGGCGCGATGTATACGGGGCCCAGCGGATCTGAACCGCGCCACGTGCCGCTCGGCGCGAGTTGCAGGCGGGTTGTATAAGCCGCGGGCAGCGTTTGGCGAGGATCGAGCGCGGCGAGGACCGCCCCCTTCAAGGTATCGCTCGCGATCGGGCACTTTTTTGTCGCCGCCGGCGGTGTGTACGTAAGCGGCACCATCAGGCTCGTCACCGCCTGGCCGAAGAGTGTCCAATTGGTTCCGCCATTGTCGCTGACGGCCGGCGGGGCAGGCTCCACAACGGGCCCTTCGCTGGTGGGATAGTAGTTCTTTGGATCCGATTTTGAAGGCCCATTGTGGGCAATCGCTGCGGCAGTCAAACTTATGGCGTCGATCCCCGCCGCCCCCATCGATGCAACCCCAGTGGGCATTGGCGGATGCGCGGCCGGCGAGACCGTACCATCCATGAGGCGGTCGAGCAGGCTTTTGGTATTGGAAACGCTGGGCGTGCCGGCGCGGCCAAGCGGGCCGCCCCAAAGGCGCGCTAAGCGTCGCCACTGCGCGTCGAAAAAGCCTCGCGGCGTGGGACTGGCGTCAAGCCACGCGCTCACCGTGTGCGTCTCGGTGGCGTTCGTGGCGCAGTTGACGGCAGTGTAGGAGATGCGCGAAAGGACCGGGCCGGCGACCTGTAGCGCCGCCTGCGGAGCCAGCGGCATGAGGTGCCGCTTATAAAGCCGGTAAGTGGCCTCACGCCCCAACTGTGCGTGACGCAGCTCGGCGTTTATTTCAGTGATGCTGGCAGCTTGCTGCCAAGCGGAAGCCATCAATTGCTGCTGTTCCGCCTGGACGACAGCCACGCCCAAGGCGGCGGCCACACGAAGACGGGGGTCTGTGTTCAGGTCATCAAACCAAGGAAGAGGTTGCGAGGGGTCAAGGCCTGCGTTCAACCCGTTGCGCTGTGCGTGCCAGCGTCCGTACAGCGGAAGAGCGGTCTGGAGCGGCATGGCCGCTTGGAGCAGCGTGACCAGAGCGGTGGCCCATGCCTGGCGATCAAGGTTGGACCATGAGGTCCCCGAGTTCGGCGCTTTCAACGCACCTTCGAGCCCCAGCACGTTGGCCGGGGTAGCGCGGGGCGCTGCACCGGGCAGCCCGGCTCCCGGATTGCTCACATCCATCGGGCGGACGCCCACCGTACTGTCCTTGGGAATCTGATTTGGTTGCAATTGTCGAACCAGGTACTCGAAATCGCCGATCTCGCCCGTCGTGAAACTCCAGGTATAGTAGACCGGCAGTTGCAAAGGGGCGGGCAGGGAGGGCGCATCCGTATCGGACCAACTCTGGAGCAGAGCGTCGACCGTATCGGAAGGAGGCTGTCCGATCCCGGCCAGCGCTCCCCGCGCGAACGTGGGGACCACGAAGGCGGAGTAGCGGGTGAGCGCGTCCAGGCGGCGCGGGCACAAGAGCCGTGCGACCAGGTTCTCCGGGTGGTTTGCCAGCATATCCTGAACCGTGGTGACGTCTGTGGGGTTCGCGCCGTTCAGGCTCTTGCCCCCGGCCACCTGCACATGCGCCCACGCCCACGCCTGGCTGAGTTTCGGCAGTGGCGTCTTAGGCTTCACCGTCAAAACCGGCGCTCCGTTGGCCTGGCGGTCCAGCGTATACTCGTCGTCCTTCAAAACGATCAGGCAAAACCACGGGCGGAGACGTCTGTGCGCAGTCTCCGGGGCGGATGGGGTATATTGCCACGGCAGGTCGGCGGGAACCAATTCGATCAGCGGAAAGTAATTGGTCTCCGCGTCGCTGGTGTTCGGCTGGGGCCAAACGCGCGCCACGGTCCGGGTGTCGATGCCTGTTACTTCGCCGGGACCGTACAAGTACAGACCGCTTACCGTCACCGGGTTATCAATCGGGGGAGCGCCCGACACGGTAACAGTGATCGGCAGCGAGATCCTCGCTTGACCGAGCGCGAGCGGGGCGGGGTCCGGCGTGGTGAGGCCAGTCGCAATCCCGCGCCGCAGCCAGGACAGAAAACCGTAAGAGCCGAATCCATCGCTCATAACAGTTCCCAAGCTCCCATCACCGCGTACTTGCCCCGGTCTGCCGGAACGGCGGCGTAATATGAGGCCAGCATCCGCATCATGGCGCCCTTCTCCGGCGGATCCGGAATAGGCAGGCTGGGCGGCACGGTGGCCAAAGCCAGAGTTTTGTCCACTAAATTGACGACATCGGCGATGACATATCGGGCCCGATACATCTTGGCCGCGGGCGGTTGGCTAGGGGACTGGGAGTACTTGCCGAGGCCGGTATTTCTGGATGGCGCCTTGGCCGCAGGTCCGCTTAGATGGGCGGCCATCTGCGCCGCGACGGTCAGCGGATACTTTCCCTGCCTCCTGGACGAGGGCGGTGTCGAAGATCCTGGTATGGGCGCATCCACTACCTGGGTCTGATATTGATAGTCGCGGCCCTGGCAAGGTCCGAAGGCAAGGGCGGCCGCGTCAATCGCGACTCCGGCGTTCATCGGCTCGAATGACGGACGCGAAAGTTGGTCGGCATCGCTCATTTGCTCGAACTGCGCCGCCGCAAACTGTCCGGTCACCGGCGTTATCGAACTCGCATGCAACGCCAACGTGCCGACCGAGACGCTAGCGATAGCGAAGCGCTGCGGAGCCGGCAGCGACGCTTCGCCGAACTTGTCGATCGTGCGATCGAGGGGCACGGCCTTTTGTCGCAGCGTGAGGCCACCCAGCGGGTCCACCAAGGCAAGGCTGGCGGCGCCCTGGCTCTGCGCCAGTGAGGTAGTGGGCTCGCCTCCCGCCGGAAAGGATGCGCTCCAGTTGCCGGTACGTTCGATTCCCGCTTTGAGCGGAACCCACGGATTCGGCGGCGTCACGGGCGCTTCTACCGCTGGCTGGCCGAAAGGAATGTCGACGGCAACATGGTGGGTCCCCAGGCAGTGGATCACCACCGTGCCCCAGCAGTGCATTGGGTCGGGGCCCGAGAGATGGCCGTCGAGATGGAGCAAAGCCGAGAAACCGAGCGGCCCGGTGACCGATACGTCCGCCTCCAGATCCACCAGAAAAGTAAACGGCTGGAAGTGGAACAGCGCGTCGAATCCAAGATCCCCCGAAGCCTTGAAATCTCCCAGCTTGGCGTACACGCTGGCCAGGGCGCCCACTTGGAACGTGTTCGACGTGACCGCCATGTAGCAATCGAGAGTCAGCCGCGGATTATCGCCTGTGCTCAGGGCCAGAGTCATCCGCTGCAAGCTCGGGAAATTGGGCGGCGGCTGGAATTGCGAGTTGAAGCCGCCGATGGCGAACACGAAGTTCGGCTGGTCGCCGAAAGCCAGCCGCAGGGCACTGTCGCCCGAAAGGCTCCAGCACAGGATACGGGAATCACGGATCGTGGTATCGATGGCCAGCAGCTTGTTGGTCAGGTCCAGACTGCCGGCAATCTCCATCTTGATATCGACGATCGGAGAGCCCGGCTCGGGCAGGGCCAGCTCCAACTTCCCCAGCAGCACGATCACGATTGGATTAGGCAGCGTTAGGAGAATGCCCAGTTCACCGATGAGGATCGGTTCCGGCTCGCCCCACCCCAACTCCGCCATGGGACCGAAAACGTATTGGCCCTCAACGGGTGGGAATATCGCCTCGAGGTCGGAGATGAGCTGCGCGGCGTGCGCCACGGGGTCGTCCGGGAACAAGATGTGGTCCACGCTTCCCGAGTGCACTCCGTCCTGCAAGGCCTGCACGACGATAGTGCGGTTGATACCGGCCAAGCCTCCCAGGCCGGTCAGCACGAAGCCGAATCCTAACTGGATCGGCGGAAAGTTGCAGGTCAGGATGATGAGGAAGGAGAACCCCTTCTTGCCGCCCGGCAGTTTCGTGTCGAGCAGGCCGATGGCCGTAATCGCGATCATCGGCAGCGTCAATTGCAGGATTCCCGCGTAGCGACCCGCATCGGGGTCAAAGAAAATGTAGCCGCCGCCGGAAACCGGACCTGCGTCGACGGCCAGTCCAAGGCCTTTCGGAGGGAGGAAGGCCCATGTCAAATCCACGCCTCCGAGATTTCCCGGCGATTGCCCAGCGGTCACGAAGGCAAGGTTTGTCTGTACTCCGACCCGATCCACGTTTGCCGCGACAGGACCAATGTTGAGGCCGCCCGTAACGCTGACCCCTAAACCTACGCCTGGCGGCGCCGTTGACGCTCCAAAACTGATCGTGATCGAATCAAAATCAATGACTCCGCCGATCGATTCGTGAATGGGGATGGTCACTAAGAGTTTAGTCTGCCCGCTCAGCCGAAGCCCTCGCTTACTCGACCACGTCAAGGCCAGCGATAGTCCGACCGTCTGGGACGCTCCACCCAACACTTTCTGCAGAAAGCTATCGCCCTCGCCAAAATCGATTACCAGGGCCGCGTCGTCCGCGGCGAGTTCAATGATGAATTCGACGTCCGGACCGTTCCCAGTTTTCTTGAGCGCCGCGTGAGCATGACGAAGTTCGAATCGGCTGGAGGATGCCTGCCCGATCGGAATCCATGGCGCAGCTGGTTTCGCGTCAATGACTGCCGTCGCGTCTGCTCCCGCGCTGAGTGTCGTGTCGACGAAGATGTTGACGGAGGTCGGCCGGATCTCTGCGCGAATGGCGGCTTCCGAAATGAAGCCGCCTTTGATTTGTAGAGACAGACTATCTGTTAGCTGAATAGTGTCGGTGATTTTTCCTGTCACCCGAGGATATACAGCCAGGCCAACCGCCGCCGCACTCTTGTTATCGGCAGGCGGTATGGGCAGCAGTCCGATCTCAAACAAAACTACGCCGAGGGCACCGCCGATATCGCTGATTTCCGAGTAGATCGGCATCGAAAGCTCGAACGCTTGCTGACGGCTTGGCGCGGTCTGATCGTAATAGGCGTTCAAGAGGGCAGGCGACGCGTCACGAAACATCGCAGCCATCTGGAAAGCGGTCGCCACACCGCTCAAGTTGGTCATAAGGCGGTGCAGGTTAAGCGCGCCGCCCCATCCATAGACTTCCTTTGGAATGTCTTGAGGGCGGGTGACTATAATGGGTAGCCGATCCCAGCGCACGCTTCGACTGGTGAAAGGCACGCGAGCCGTCGTCAGAGGCACGCTGTAGTCTTCACTCACAACACCAATCAAACTCAGCACGGCAAAGAGCTTGGGAGAGTGGCTCTGCAGATAGCGATAGAGAAGATAGTCCAAGATTTGGACAGGGAATGTCTCCCAGAAATCCGCCGAGTTGAGGGGAGCCGGCCAAGCCGCATTGGGAGTTTTCCCGGAGAGCGAGTTGATTGCGGTAACCAGGTCCTTAATCGCAGTAGCGAGTTTTTCGACAGCGTCGACGATAGCCCCGACTTGGGTGCCGGAATTGGCGGAGTCTAGCGCAGTAACCGCGCTCCGAATGGAATCAATAAGCGGTGGGAGGCTGCCAAATGCAGCTGCGATCGCATTTACGTCTGAGGCAGGGTCGAGGGACCACCCGAAGTCCGCGAGAAACTCAGACAGACTTTGCCCGCTACCTAGGCTGTCTTGTAGTGGCTGGAAGGCATCCGCGAATGCACTCAAAACCTCGCCGACGTACTGAATGGAACTCATCGGAGCTGCATCGTCTCCTTTCCCATCACGTCAGGCAACACGTCACCTTTCCATCGTTAGGCAACCAGGTATCCTCATAGAAATCGTTCTGTCCCGTAATTTTGAACCTTAGGTTGCAACTTGGGGAGTTGAGCCTTGTCGGCGCTTGGTTAGCGGCGGCATATTTATCCCACTCGCGGGCATCCATCCATTTGCAGCGCCAGTAAGTCTTCTGGGCTTTGGCTTTAAAGATAAGTGTATCTGGCGACTGGTTCCCGAATGAGAAGTCGAAGTCGACCGTCGCATTGAGTTCGGGGAACGGCCACCATAAAAGGTTTTCATCTGCAATGTTGAATACTTTGTCCAGTAATACCTGAATTTTCTTCGGAAGGTCAGGGTTCGGAATAACACCTTTCAGTGCGTCGGTGAGCTTTTGCTGCAGAATATTCTTGCCCCCGACCTGATTCACGAATTTGGCGAACTGATTGGGAATACGGTGATATACCCCGACTTCTACGCCCACGCCTCCGGGCATGCCTTCAACTTCTCCCAACCGCTCGCACCACCCTTTCCAAAGCTGCACAACTACCTTTTGGCCATCGATCAGGAGAGGGCCCCCAGTCCTCTTGTCTGTGTCAATAAATGTGGTCGGATACCCGGGCCAGCCTAATCCAAGGAAGCAGGGAAATCCTATACAAACCTGCTTCCACCATTCCGATTGGTCTGTAAAGTGAAAGCCGTCGTAATAGACAATGGAGGGCAGCCGGAATACTTGTTCCTTGATGATATCAGCTTGTATTCGCCAATTGTACCGCGGGGGCGAGTCAGGGCTAGCTTGCTCAACTCTTTTTACAATGTCATCCAGCCGAGCTGGTCGCGGGACGGCTGTCCCATTAATGAGGCAGTCGCCGTTTTTAATATCGCTTTCTACTACCGGGGCTAATGAACCTGGGTCCAGCGCGAAACCACGCATGATCTCGTACTTTGGTCCTAAAAAGGCGGCGAGGCGAGGAACGCCGGTGGGAATGGCGACGGTCTTTGGAGTCGGATTCAACGGATTATCGTCGTTCCAGGGATCAGGGACTAGGTAAGCGTCGCCGGAGTTCGCGAAGGCCTTGAACTGGGCCAGGAACTGAATTCCACCGCCAGTTGAATTATTGAAATCCGGCGCCGGCCAGCTTGCTCCGGCGACGTTTGCAAACAACATGTTCCATAGTTTCTGCTGATGAGCCGCAACAAGATCACTATCGACGATGGCACAGGCGAGCTCCGAATCGCAGGTCAGCGAGCGCCGGTTCAAATTAGCAGAACCACACACTAACAACGCTCCGTCGTACGTGTGGGCTTTGGCATGAACATAGATCCCGCGGCCTTTTTTCGGATCACTGTTTACTGGATACCATGTATCATAGATAGCAACACGCCCGAGCTGCTGATCGGTCAAACCCAGCATCAATTCAGTCAGCGCCATCTGGCGCGCACGGTGCACTTCCGGGAACTTGGTGTCTGCGTAGGGCGGTAGGATGATCAGAACACATAGCGTTGGAGAGTTTCGCAGCTGATTGTTTAGAAGCCGCGCGGCGGGCTGACTCCAGAAATATTGGTCGAATATCCAGATCAATTCCTTCGCGGTGGACATTGCTTTGGATATTCCACCCATAACTGTGAATTCGCCGCCCTTGAACAAATCGGTAGTGCGGAAGCGCATCGGAATCGTTCGCCACATCTGTACAACCGAGGGCCCGACGGGCTGAGTGATATCAACCGGAGTGTCGAGTGGCACGATTGTCGAATGGATTGAGACGATCTGCCCTTCCAACGTAAAAGCCAAATCCGTGCTGAAGCAGACCGAGCCGAGGCGGAGATTGTCGGTAATAATAGTCTTGATCGGATCGTATACCAGGTTCAGAGCGCGAACTACCGGCGGATCCATTCGTGGAGAATCGAGCCATCGCTCCGCAAATTGCCATTCCAGTGTCGAAACGATGGGGCCTTCTAATTTTAAATGCTGGTCATGCCAATACTGATTGCTATCTCCGTAGACTAATTGGAGCGGAACTGTAGTCCCGTCCAGTAATGTGCAGGTGCCGCCGTTCCACGCCCCTCCAAGCGCATGACAAACATCTTCTGAAATGGTGGTGGTCGGGAGATCAGAGCCTTGCTTGAACGACGGGTCCCATGGGTTAACAGTAGCAGCGTTAGTATAGTCCGTACTCGCATCGGGCGGCCAAATAACCCCCTTGGCAATCACCGTAGGGTCAGGTATCCGAACGCCTGACTGCCAGTCCCCGTTCAGCACGGTTTCCTTTATAAAGTGACTTGGATCCGTGGGTGCGTCACGTCGTGAAAATGCGAGATCGACGCCGCCGCAAAAAGCTACTTTAATGTTCGGCGATCGAATAATCAGCATTTTTTGATGATGCGCGCTCGCTACAGCGCCGCTCGCTGTGCGCCGGTCGAGTCCAACGACCCCCAAGTCCACGGTTAGGGTCCATTTTTTTTTAAGCCCTTCATTTTCCTTTTTGACTACGTTCCACAGATAATTGTGGTCGAATACGTGGGGTAGGATATCGGCCGGGAGGCTCTGGACCAATGTGGGATACCAGACAAGGATGCGAACTATGATTCCTGCCTGCATCAGGCGCAGGACCAATCCTATGGCAGTTTGATCCGTGGCACTTGTTGTCTTACCCTTCCACTCTCCGGTTGTCCACGCATTAGTGGAGGACAGGTCCCTTTGACAGTTGAAGCGCCAGTCCGCGATGTATACGTGTCCCCGTTGGCCCGGTGGATTCGGATTCGCCGGGGCGCCGGCGACGGCTATCAATGCTTCGAGCGCATCTCGCATCTCGTTCATGGCGGCGTAGCCGCCGATGAGCGTCGTTACCTTGCAGCCTACATCCCAGGGCTGCGCCGATGCCATGGCGCGCTTCGCCATGTTCGTTCCTGTTCCCCAGGGTTTCCCGTCCCCCGCGGGTGATGGAGCGAGGAGCCAATTTGACGGATCGATGGGCATGTTTGTTTCCTCGCGGACTTACTCCATGGCCAGGAAGTTGTTACCAAGAGTGAAGCTCCCGACTACGTTGGTTACAAAGCCGGTAGCCAGAGATTTGCGTCGTCCCTCCTCCTGGCGAATAACGTGCGAGAGGTTCAACTCTGGAGGACTCGACGCGGCCTTTCGGCGGGACGCGCCATCATTGTTAGAACACGGCGGAACAATCACCTTCGCCTCCCCTTGGTGATCAACAAATACGCGTTTCGGTCATGATGGCCTACGCAGAACTTGTATCCTGTTGCACTTGGCGTCTGGCGAAAGTCTCTTAAACCGCTATGTATCTTCAAGCTTGAAGATCCACAGTGATCCGCCACTGTGGGTTGCAGTGCGAGGAAGTATCCTCCGATGGCCCGAGATGTCAAGGAAAAAAATTGGAAAAAATTAGACAAATCGTGCTGGCTTGCGAGACTCGTAAGCGACTCAACAGACGACGCGGTGGAGGTACCTACATTAGGCACTCCGACGATGGCAGCGATTCGTCGATGTCCGGCGTCAGGCCTCTTTGGAGTTCTGATCCACCAGACGATCAAAGCCCATACCGCTTGACGCCTCGCCCCGTCCGGTTTGCTTTTGCGCCCGAAACCGGGTGAAGACCTGTCCAGCGAGCCTGCGCGTGTTACTGGGTGATGCGAGCTCCGGCACGCGCATCGACGTCCTCGGCGCTGACCGGCAACGTGTTGTGAATGGCATCCAGCGCGAGCATCAGAAAGCCTCCATCGCTCGCGTCTGAGGCAACGACCACATCGTCCGCCGCCAGGAGCAAGCGCTTGATCCATACTGGCCTTCCCAATATGGTCTAGACAAAGAGGAGCCGGACAGATACGGACCGGAGTGACTCAAGCGTTGCGTCCGTCTTCAAGGAAAGACACAATACCGATTGTCACTCTGAAAAAGGAGGTAGAAACTCTACGCCAGGCGGACAACGGCCTCAAGCAAAGAAAATCACCGGCTTTGAGTTTCGCGGAAAGACCAGCCCGCTGTTAGCCAGTGAGAGCTGTTTGTACGAGGATAACAGGCCAGCTATCGCCAAGGCCCGGTGCATAGGATCCAGAAAATGCAGTCCAATGCGAGAACGGGTCCATGGCCGAGGATGCAGTCTGGTCAGGGCTGCGATACGATCGGTGCGAGACTTGCCAACCGCGTTAGCGCAATCAGATCGCATCAGACCCACTTGTGGAGTCTTGCCCCAGTGAGGTGCTGTTCGGTGCAGAACTTCCGGAAAGGCGGAGTGGGTATGAAAAGATTTGAGATCATAATTTCCAGGAGGCGTGACACAAATCCACAGCTTCCTCCTGAATCGCGGGTCAGGTTTTGGCGATGGCGATCCACCGCCGCCGCTATAGCGTTCGCGGTAGTCGCGATCGGATTGTTTGTAGCGGCAGTGCTGTTGGGTTCTGTGGCTGCGGCGCTGGTGTTGATTCTGGTGTCGGTCGCGTTCATAGTTGCAATCGTCGGGGCTGCGGTCCGCCGAGCTCGCCGCTGAGCCGCAGTAGCCAGTTCTCATGACGGAGTTGGCTGAACGTAGATTCGAGGACGCCTGAAATCGTCGCGAGGTACGCAGGCCAACGGGGTACGTGAGAACTCAGTACCGTCATCGGTATCACGATTGCGCTCGTTTACCCCAGGCCGCTGGCGCGGTTACTAAAAATTATATGAATCGAGAGAGCGGCGCAAGCGGATTTCCTCCAGTGCAGTTGGTCCAAAGAATAGTGCCACTGATAACTGCAACGTTATAATGTCACCCTCTACGAGAAGGTGACTTGAGCCGGAAGCAGTTGCAGAAATGTGATCCGACCCCGGCGTCGCCATCCTGAAAGAAGTCAAGGTGTGGAGTAAGCTAAGCTGCAGTAGGCGCATCGCTACCTCGCTGGAAGCTGAATTGGCTCTTGCCGCCGATTGCGGGGTAGATGACGGTCAACTCTGAAGTTATGGACTAGGACGGAGTTCCGACGCGGTCCAGAAGTCCGGTTGTAGGAAGTGGTTTCGGCGCTTGGCATCAACTCTCGACGGATGACGGCGTAGACAGAAACAATCTCTTACACGGACCAAAACTGGATAAGTCCTGCGTGATAGACAGTGCCCGCTCAACCGGTATTAACGGAATGTCCTAGATTCACACGAAGGCATGCTTCTCCCCTCGGGTTAACAACGTCCTTCAATAGACCTTGGTCTTAAATTAAGACCAAGCGGGCGCCGCCACGGAGCATCGACGCGACGCGTCTGTTCCATTGAGCGCTGGCGACGCCGTCGAGCTTTTACAATCGCTTGATTTATTAATTCCCCAGTCAATTATTACTTGACATGTACCGAAACCTATAATATTACCTGTCGCGCCGAGGTGCGGGTTTCTCGTCGAGAATTCCAACCCTCTCGCGCAAGTGAGCCCGTCCTTGCGCGGAGTTGGGGTGGGCCCCGCGTTTCCCGGTCGGGTCCCCATTTTTTGAAGTCGGAAGCCTGACAATCGAACCGAAGGGTGTAAGTGTGTCCGGGAAGGCTTGTCACCGATCGGCGTTCTGTGAGCGAGGAGGTATCCATGTTTTTTGCGAAATCAGCGCCGTCCGTGGAGCCTGGAACGGGCGCTCGGAACCAACGGTCACGCATGCCTTGGGTAGCAATTTCGAGCTCGAATTTACGCGTCGCCATGGGCGTCCTCCTTGTCTTCGTCGGAACGGTCCCGGCGTTGCGTGCCCAGATCCCCGAATGTCAAAAGCCTGAGTTAGCGCGACAAGCTTGTCCGAATCCAAAAGGTAATCTTCAGGACGACGCGAGCGCGACGCTGGCGTGCAAATGGATAAGCGCACAAGCGAACGCACTCAAGGCGCTCAAACTGTTGACGCAAAGCACTCCGGCGGGGGACGTGAACAAAGAGGTACAAGAAATACTGAGTAAGAATGATGCAGCCCACGAGGACTTGTCCCAGGCTGCGCTCGGTGGTGCCGATGCTAGCGACGAATTCCACGCGGTCGGCGTGCCGAATTTCACAGACTTCCTTGTGAAGGCAAACACTCTAAAGATCCCGACGGATGCGGTTGGCAAGCAACAGTACGGGAACAGTTTGTTCGCGTGCAGGGAGAAAATCATTCAGCGCGTTTTCGTCTCGCAGAGTGGAAAGACTGTTCCCGTCGACGTTAATGACTATTTTGATCGCAACCTTGCTTATGTAGCCACATGGCATCTATTTCCTTACATCGCTATGCATCCGTCGACCCCGGACCCGCCCAGTGATATGGAGAAACTCAGAGCGGCGTTCGCAGCGGACCGGGACAAGCTGGCAAAGCAGATCGCTGCAACCATCAAACCGGTAAATCCGTAGTCGCCGAACTTTCGAGGTCGAATTCATGACGCGCCAAAGTCATTTCCTCTCCACCCTTCTCGCGGCCGTATCCCTGGCGATATTGATGGCGTCGACTTGCCGCGCGCAGGAGCGACCACCCGATCACAGCTGCAGCATCGACGCCGCGGCAATCTTCTCAATTCCGACAGGCAGCGACGGCCACAATTTCCGGAAAGGGTGGGGCTTTCAGACGGGAGGGGGGATCGCCGTTCATCGCAGCCCCGAGGGCGACTTGGGCAACAACTTCTACGTCACCGCGCACTACGTTTATCAGAAGCTTCACGCCACGGGTGCGGCGCTCGGCGTGGCGAAGGCCGCCAACCCGGCGCAACTCGCGAACGCCACGGCGGCACACGGGGGCTTCTCAGCCGCCACACTCGACCTGGCGTATCGTCGATCCTGGAAGCGCGCCTGGGGTGTTAACGTGTCTGGTGGCTTCGGCTGGCTGCGGCGCGATATAGGTTTTAACGGCGCGAATCCAGAAACGCTCCTCAGCCCAAGTAGCATTTCCCTGGACCGGCTCTCCTCGAATTCAGGTGTTTTCGATATTGGCTTCGGTCCTACCCTCAAAATTACCCGTAGCGGCGCATGGGCGGTGTTCGCCGAAGTGCGCTTTTATCGTGGCATGGCGATCAACAGCGGCAGCTCTCTGGTGCCGATCTCGGTGGGCATCCGATGGTAGCCACGTTGAATTGAGGAGACCCGCATGCGAAAGTGGAATTCCTGGCTCATTCTATCGCTTCTCATTTCCGCGCCATGTTGGGCGCAAAGCGCCCAAGTGGATGTTCGTGCGAACGCCGGACTCCCTCGCGACCCCAGGCCATTCGGAAAATATCTCGCTGAGATCTGCACCTTGGTTGACTCAGCAGACTCGAGACAGGTGACTTGCACGAGCCCGCTAGGGGCCACAAAACTGGTTCCTCCGGCAAAAACGAAACAGCCGGTTTGTGGTCACTCCATAGTCCTCGCATGCCAGGATCCAGGAGAGTCGCTTCATCAGACAATTTCGGTGAAGTTGGTTTGTGGTTTCGCGGGGGCGGGCCCGTGCAGACTTTCCAATCCGAAGATTGGAGACAATTTTTACATTTCTGCAACCGCTGATTCCGGACTCTCGGTGGACCAAGCGGTAATCCTCGGAAGCGACCACGTTGACACGGGAGAAATGGCGGGCGGCACCGTTCGTTACCACGCGAATGGCGTGGGCCCACTGATAGTCAAAGCCACGGTGGGGGCGGCCGCTCCGTACGCAGCGGCTCCACCCGTCGAACTCATTCTCCAGATCGCTTACACCGCAAACAACTCCGAGGACGGTTCCTCCTCGTGTCCGGTTCTTCCCGCGTCGCCGGGCTCCCTGAGCACGCCTCTCGACGCGGCTACAATCGTCTCGTTGATGGGAAATCCAACCCCTTTCATTGTCACCGCGCAAGGGCCGAGTAACATCGCCATCTACAAGACCCGCGAGGCTCTCTCTGGTGCTGAAGGGAGAATTCTAGACACGCTGCAGGACGACATTGCGCTGCTCGAGGTACGCACCGCATCGTCTCTCGGAATCACTTCGCCTCCTGGCAAGCCCTTTTCTGTTGAGTTGAAAATTCCCCATGCCAGCGCCCTCGGTGATCTGGCCACGCGAATCGGGACGCTGAACTACAGTCAGTTCATCGTGCAGGACGTCGGCAAGGGTTTCGTCCGCGTCACGGCGCCGACCCAGCCGGCTTGCGATCTCTGGAAGAATTTTCTCACGGATGTACGGGAAATGGCCTGGCAAGTGGTTTCGGATCCAATGAGCAAGAAACTTTTCTATTTGTCTTCTTCCGACGTCGCCGCCGCGTTCTCCGGTCTCAGTTCTCCGGGTGGTTCCGGCTCGTCCTCTGGCTCAGGCTCGTCCCCCAGCGGTTCCAATTCTTCGTCCGAGCCCTCAGCGGGAGGATCGGGTTCGGGCTCGGGCACAGCTTCGAAATCCGCGTCGAGTTCCGGCTCTGGCGCATCGTCGGGTGGCGGTTCTTCAAGCAGCTCTTCCTCTAACGGCGGTCCAGGAGCGGCAAACTCCCCGTCCGGTGCAAGCTCCGCGGGCGCCTCAGCTTCGTCCCCCGCGAATGCAACCATTTCGATCTCTCAGCCGTCGGGCAGCAATATTGAGATCAATTCGGATACTACGCCCTGCGTCGTAGCCGGCCTCGCGTTCGGCAACGCTACCGGATGCGGAGGCGTTGCCGGGTCGAGTTCGTCGGGCGGCTCCGGCTCATCATCAGGATCGTCGGGGGCAGGCAACAGCCCCACTGCTCCCGCGCCTCTCGCGATGTCTTCCGTCGCAGTTGCAGCCGGAACCGTTGAACAGAATCCGCCCGACTTGCTCCTCTACTCCGATACCAATCCCGGCGACGACGCGCAGATTGAAGAACGAAACCGGATCATCGCTCAACTCGATTTGCCGCGCCCGGAAATGGTCCTCAGCGCGTGGGTCACGCAGAATTCTTCCGCGAGTCCGGAGGCGATGGGCTCCTTCACCAACCTAGTGAAGGGAATGGTGGCGGACTACGATCAGGAGTTCATGCACGTGATTCTTCGCGGATGGAGGAGCATCAAGGAACAGATCGCCACCACGGACTATTTCAACGAGGCTTTCCGCAGCTACATTGAGGACCGCTTTGTCGCGGACACAAAAACGACGCTTCCCCTGGGAAGTGACGCGCAAGCGTTGTCGCAAGCCTTTCTCGATCACAGCCAGGCCAATCTGGTCGACCCGCCTGATCCCAACTCGAGAGCTACGCTGAAGATTTGCAAGCGGGACCACTATTGCCTCGGCTACAACGAGCTCTTTCATCCAGTGAAACCTGCGCTCACCGACTTGCTGCTGACGATTATCGCCGCGCAGGAGCCGGTCGCGGTCGCCGATCGTGCCGTGGAAGCGATCGAGGGAGAACGGCATTTCGAGATGAGGACAGACGACGATTGCGACGCTGTGGTAAGCCGCATCGTCATCGATAACGCTGGCGGAAAAGAACGCAGGGATGAAGCGCGATCCGATATCAAAAAACGATGCCGGGCCATATGGCACTACCTGGACCTCGATCACGTTTCTCCGCCTCCAGCTCCACCGGACTGCACAAAACGCGATTTCCTCAGGATCCTCGACTCGCTTCTTAACGACGCCGAGCCGCGCGTCCACCTTCAGTGCTTCAAGGAAAAAGCGGACCAGTTGCTCTTGACAGACTCTGGCGCTTCCCCTTACGGCGCGGGCTTAATCCGGGCTGCGGTTGCCGACTTTCTCTTCAACTACAAAATGAGCCAGCAGTACCCGCACGAATTCGCTTCCTACGATCTGAGCCATAGCGCGGACGCGCTCAACGATGCCCTCAGTCCCTTCATCGATGCGTTTAATCGCGACCTCTGGAGCTATCAGCTCTTCGTGCGCGCCGACATGCAATACCGGGTCGAGCGACTCAACTCGATGACGGACAGACGCTGCTGCGCCAAGCGCCTCTTCGGCCTGGACAAACCGTCGTTCTTCAACGACGGCGTGGTTACCGTTCGCACGATTTCCGGGCAGCCGACCAGCGTCAGCGTTACTTCGCAGAGCTATCTGAATGCCAGCTCCGCACCGCAACTTTCCGCCGTCCTGAGTTCGCTGGCGGGATCGGGCGGTTCGGGTGGCGGCTCCGGGTCCAATTCCTCCACGACCACTACGACCACTGGCGGCGGCACCGGCAAGTCTTCGGGAGGAGGAGGGGCCAACCCCGTAGCCCTCGGGGAAATCGCCGGGGTTCTATCGAACTATCAGACGACTTACGCGCAGATTGGCCGTGCGTTGTCTTTCACGGCGACGCCGCGCAGCCTGAGCACCGCGTCCTCCGCGGAGATAGCGGTGACGCTCAATGCGGACGAATCGGCCGGCGGCCCCGTGTATGCCGGTGCCGGCAGCGGCGACCCGTCCACCAAAACATCGCGCGTGGCAGCCCACGACACCACGACTCGCGTGCGCGTCGATTCCATAAAATTGTTCGAAGTATCTTCATTCTCGGCGGTCGTCCAACGTTCGCACTCGCGCTTCCCCTTGCTGCCGCCCTTCGTGGAAATTCCCTACATCGGCACGTTCGCCGGCGTCCCACTGGGCTCCGCTAAGGAGTTCCACAGCAGCACGGCAATCATCAGCGCCAACGTCGTGCCCACGGCGTCTGACATCGCCTACGGCCTGCGATTCGTGTTCGATCTCCTTGTCGACGGCCTGAACCCCGGGCCCTGCAGCTTCTACTCTGGCGCAGCCGGCGCCGACGTGAAGGACGCTTGCGTCTTCCGCAAGATGTACTCGCTCAACGATATGGGCGACACGACGCTCGGAGAATTCAACAAGCAGATGAATCGTTGCTTTTCCACGGATACGTCGCAAGACGGCTGCCTGAGGAAGGTCACCTTCGCCAACACCATCAGGCATCGGTACTAAAAGAGGGGATTTTTTCGGTCAGAACGTGGTTCTCTTGCAACCGGAGTTTGCACACCACGCCATGGGGCTAGCCTACGAGTGTCGCTTGCCAGCCAGAGAGCGTTAGGGAACCACCCTGTTATTCGAATGGAGGCAGTGTGGACGCACAGGATGGAATTGAGTCGAAGGCCGCGGAAGATTCGTCCCCCACCGTGAACCATACACGATTCGACCCCGTCACGCGCAACACCTCTCCGGCCGTTGAGAAGCGGTCTCCGCAGACTGCGATTGAACTTTACAAGCAGGAAATCCGTTTCGCGGTGGTCCTTTACGGCGGCGTCTCGCTGGCCATCTACATTCACGGCGTCGCACAGGAATTGCTACGGCTGGTGAGGGCGACGTCGGGAGCGGATCTCACGGAAGACAAAGTAGCGCAGCTCTATAGCGAGATCAGCAGAGAAGTTCGCCACCAGAACGATTCGAGGAACAGTTGTCCCACACGCTTTGTCATCGACATTCTGTCCGGTACGTCAGCCGGCGGTATCAACGCCATTTTCCTGGCAAAGGCGATCGCCATCCGTTCGGAGAATCTGAATTTGCTCCGCCAAACGTGGCTGAACGTTGCCGACATGGGCCAGCTGCTTAATACGGGAGGGCAGTTTCAGCCCAAGCGTTCCCTTCTCAAGGGCGCTTGGATGTACGAGCAGCTGCATCAGGCTTTTGACAGGATGAGCAAGGAGAAGCTCGATCCGGTGACGTGTTACAGGCCTGAAAAGCTCGATCTCTTTGTGACGACCACAGACCTGAACGGAGCGACAGTCCCCATTCGCCTCGCGGACATGGACGTCCGGGAGAAAGTTCACAAGGGCTCTTTCAATTTTCGGTTCGACCATATCACGCTCGATTCGTCGAATGAGCTCGATCAGCTGCTAAGTAACTCCGCTCTAGCTCGCGACGACCTCCGGGATTACTTCGATCCCATGCTCGCCTTCGCCGCGCGGTGCACTTCGTCCTTTCCGGTGGCTTTCGCACCGATGAAACTCATCGACATCCAATCCGCGATCGGCGAAAAAACTTACAAGGACCGAAAAGAGGACTACTTGGCGTTCTTTCGCTGGGTTCCGCCCGACACGGTGTTTGAGCAAGAATGCAAAGACCTCGATCGGCGTGAGCTGGCTGACGGCGGCTATCTTGACAACAAACCTTTCGGCTTTGCTATCGACGCAATGACCTTCCGCACGTCACGATTGCCCCACCAGCGCAAGCTCATCTTCGTCGACCCGTTTCCGGAAGTTGCTGCCAATGACATATGCCATGAGCACTTTGACTTCATCGAGAATGGACTTGCTGCCGCTTCCATTCTTCCGCGGTACCAGACCATCCGCGAGGAAATCGCGCGAGTCGAGTTTTCGAATCGAACTCAATCCCGGCTGGGGCAGTTGCGAGAAATAGTCCATGAGACAGTCCTTCCGCAGCAGAGGTTTGATTTCAATGATATGTTCGCGAAGGACCCGTCCAAGCCTTTCGAGGAAAAGCAGCTGACAGAATTGACGAAAGACTTCGGGGCTGAGTACGCCACGTACCACGAAGTTCGCCGCCTCGACGTCAGTGATGATCTGGCACGCATCGTTTCATCCACACAGGACACAGCCGAGTCGCAGGATTTCTTCCTCGCGATCCGGTATCTCGTGCGCGCATGGCGGGAGAAGAACTATGCGCCAAACAAGGATGAGCACAAGAAGCTTGAGACAGAGTTCTTTACGGAGTTCGACTATAGCTTTCGACTCCGGCGAGCGGCGCATCTCCTCGAGAAGGCTCAAACGTACTTCCCGGGCGCCTGTGATTCACTCATACAGCAAATAACCAGGCTGCTCCGCATGCGTGATCTCCTCTCCCTTCCAAATGCTTCGCTAAACCCCGTCTGGAAAGATATCGAGAGCGCCAACGATCAACTCAGCTGGGAAAATCTCAAAACAATTCTGGAGCCGACGCCGGATGGCGACCGCCTGGAGTCCGCACGGGCTCTTTATCGGGAACACAAACGTGCTTTTGACGGCATAGCGGACGCGATCCGAACGCAATGGGGTTTCGTATTCGAACGAAACCGGACGTTGATGGCTAAACTTCTCGAGGAATTTCCCGGGCTCAGTGATGGCTACAAGCTCTTTGACTACGACGACATGATCTCACTGGCCTTCCTCGAGGGATCGAACGTAAGCGAACACACCCAGACTGAAGTTTACCGCGTCAGTCCCGTTGACGGTCTAAAAGTGGGCGCGTCCTTGGGAGACAAGCTGGCTGGTTACAAGGTTGGGAATTTTGGTGCGTTTCTCAAGAAGGAATGGCGCGAGAACGACATGCTTTGGGGGCGGCTCGACGCCTGCGAGCGCATCGTTTCGGCAGTGCTCAATCATCCGGACGACCATGACAAGAAGGATTGCTTCGTCAAGCGGCTGCAAATGGCGATAATTGAGCAAGAGGAGGATCGCTGCACGCTCGATCTTTCGCCGATGCTTGAAGCCGCTAAGCAATGCAAGCTGGCCGATTACGCCGGGTCAAAGTACAAGTTGCCGGATGCTCCCACGCGGGCGGACTCTGCGCAACGAATCGCCAAGGCGGCGGACATTCTAGGCCGCATGCTCGAAGAGGACGTCGGCGTCAAGAACAGCACGACCAGCATGTTGCGGAGCGTTGCGTCGATTGCCGTAACTGGGGTCGCTTTCTTATCTCCGGGCAGCCTGAAACGGGTTTTTCTCAATTACTGCCTGGAACTCATCGCCCTGGCAGGTTTTCTTCTTTACGTGTTGGGGGGATTCGGGAAGATGCCCCAGGCCCGGAGTGAGGGAGAGATCATCATGGCTGGGGTCGTCGTGTTGGCATTCCTCGTCTTCCTTTTTGGCTTTTATCTTGCCAACAAACTCCCCGCGTTTGCCGTCCGGTTCCTGAAGTGGATTCCGGGTCTGGTTTTGGCAGTACTCGTGGTCATCGGCTGCCGGCACTTCCCGGAAGACGCGGGGCGCTTCCTTGACCAACACCCGTTACTTCGGTCGTGGGTTCACGAGCTAGTTTCCCTGTGCCGCGGTAGCAGCCGTCATTCCTGAATCAACGGTCGCACCGCGTTCCCCGGCATGTAAGGGGCACGGGAAATGGCAATCGTGGAAAGCGAACCTAGCAGACGATAAAGAGCGGAACAGCAAATTGGTGGAGGCGGCGGGAGTTGCACTACGGCGGCCGATTGAGCCCAAGTAACTTACGGATTTTATTTCCCATAACCCCGTTTATGGGGAGTGATCCGAATGGCGGATCGGTCTACGGTTCCAAAATCCTGCGCTCGTTATTCAAGCTGCGGCTTGCTGCAATATCTTCTCGACTTTTCTGTCCAGGTCGCGGGCGACCTCCAGCGCGGCGGCATTTGCATATGGAGCTAAGAAACTCGCCATTCTGTCATACGACAAATGCACGCCACCGGCGCGCTCATCCACAAGCACGGTAACCGGCGCGTAGGAGCCGGCATCCGGAACATTTTTGGCCATTTCCTTCATGATGAGGGGATTGCCAATGATGAAGCGAATCATCTTCGGAGTCTCGTGACCCGTTTCTTTACGCACAACCGCACCTTGATCAAGCTGCATAAACAGCATCAGTCCTGCTTTGCTCACGCCTTTCTCGACTGCGCTCTTCAGTTCGGCGAAAGAGCGCGCTTCATGAGTTGATTTCCCAAATTCAGCCATATCCGGATGACCGATGGCGGCGTTTACACCAGCCACTACTTCATCAAACGGCTTGGAAGAGGTCAGGCTGTACCGCTCCACCTCAATTTTTCTTATCATCTCTCGAACCCCTTCCCGGTATTTGCAGCGGCAAAAGCTCCAACCTGTCCGAAGGCGAAGGTGCTCCAGTCGGCCGAAACGGCTGGAGCGACCGGCAGTCATCGCAATTGGCGATTGAGAAAGGCGTATGTTCGCTCGTGGGCGAGTGCTGCAGCCTCAGCGTTGTAATGCGCCCCACCATGCCGTGAGAAGGCATGATTCTGACCCGGATAGCTGTAGACTGTCGTGTTTGGTTTTTTGGCAAGCGCGGATTTGATTTCAGCTTGCGCAGCCTTGGAAATGAACTCGTCCTCCTCGGCCAGATGCATTAGAAGGGGCGCATTAAGCCCATCGACCTCTCCCACATATTTCTCAGTGTCACCGCCGTGATAAGCGACCGCAGCGTCGACGCCGTAGCGCACGGCTGTCAGAAAGACAATCAGCGCACCAAGGCAATAGCCGAGGACGGCAACCTTGCCGGTGCACTCCGGCAGCTTGGCCGCCGCGTTGATAGTGTCCTTAACATCTCTCGCGCCGGCGTCTCGGTCATAGGCCTGATAGAGGCGAAGGCCGTGTTGCCGGTCGGCCTCGGAGGTGACGTTGAGGTCGACGCCGGGCTCCTGACGCCAGAAAAGGTCGGGCGCCACCGCAAGGAAGCCTTGTTCGGCCAGTTCATCGCAGGTCTTGCGGATGTCGGCGTTCACACCGAACAGCTCCTGCAGAACGACGACGGCGGGGGCCGGCAAGGTCTTCGGTCGCGAGATATAGGCACCGAACGCGCCGTCCCGGCCTTCGATGGTGATGTGATCCTTCATCATTGTGCTCTGCCCAGACATTGTGTCCTCCTCAGTCGACGTTCATCTGGGCCTCCGCCGATGTCGTCAGAATCGGCGGAGACCCTGCTCTTGGCGAGCCGGTTTCAGGATGGCGACCACCGTTGGCTAAAGAAGCTGTTAATCGGCACCGCGAGCTACCTGTGAAACAGCGGAGGTGGCAGCCTCTTCGATGAGCTTGGCTGTTTCCTTCGGGCGAGACATGTAGGCAACATGGCTCGCCCTCACTTCGACCGTCTTGGCCTTGGCGCGCTTCGCCATCATGCGCTCTTGATCCGGATTGATCGATCGGTCTTCGGTGGCCACCATGTACCAGGTGGGCTTGTTCTTCCACGCGGGATTCGTAACCTTATGGGTGAACGAGTCAGTGGAGATTGGCACCTGCGAGATAGCCATGAACCACGTCTTATCCGGCGGAACGTCCGCGGCGAAGTCGGCCGCGAAATGCTCCTGTTCTATCCACCAGTTGTTGTTGCTGTCCGGCTTGAACGCCTTGGAGGCTTGCGGCAGGGCCTGTTCGATCGACGCACAGCTCTCACCTTCATCGAGCGCAAATGCGGCAATATAGACAAGCGCCGCAACGTTCGGATGATTGCCGGCCTCGGTGATGATGGACCCGCCATAACTGTGGCCCACCAGAACCACTGGCCCGCCCATGGCGTCGATGGCCGCCTTCGTGTACTTTTGGTCGTCGGCGTAGGAGGTCTCGGGGGGCTGCGCCACCGATACCTTGTACCCATCATTCTTGAGGATGTTGGCAACCGCTTCCCACCCGGAGCCATCGGCGAATGCGCCGTGCACCAGAACCACGTTCTTGATATTCGTCATGGTTTATTCTCCTCTCCAGTTTGAAATCGACCCGCGCATCAAGCTACGCGCATTCAATCTCTCTGCTCTTGCAGGATTGTGCCGATTTTGTCGTTTATTGCCGAAAGAATGTGCCTGGCCCTGCCGGGGAGTGGGACCTGCTAAAAGTGTTAGGAGTTGAGCGGTCCAAGAAGACATGGAAGGTGAGCACACCTTCTGCGCGGTCGCGTGGGATCAGGCGAGGTTATCAGGCCCGATAGCTCTCGTACTATGATAGCGTCGCCATCGTCCGGGGCTTACTCCGACTACCTGGCGGAACGTGCGCGAGAAGGCCGCCTGATCGCCAAACCCAGACTGCATTGCGATGTCGACGATCGGTGTGGTCGTCTGCCTGAGTAATTCCTGGGCATGCTCAATGCGACGCCGAATCAGCCACTGGTGGGTTGAGATGCCGAAGGTCTCTTTGAAGGAACGGGCAAAATGACTCACGGACAAGGCGCACTCACGCGCAATCTCCATTAGCCGTATTCGGCCGTCCAAATTTTCGCGGAGAAGTTCCGCCGCACGGCGCTTTTGCCAAGGAGCAAGGCCACCTTTTGAAAACTTGCCGATTTTTTGCAACACACCATACCGCTGAAGCAGATGCGCTCCCAGAATCAAGCTGAACTGATCCAACGCAAGGAGCGAAGGACCATCGCGGCGTCCGATGAAGGGCAGAATGCTCCTTGTCATTTGGGCTAAGACCAAATCGTCCCCAACGACGGATAACCTGTAGCTGTT
>Ga0210410_10000185_pt1 | contig 90164 bp, 82 predicted proteins | sample IncBWC4MmetaG_FD_161058 | JGI IMG/M metagenome (GOLD analysis project Ga0210410, IMG submission 161058) | Forest soil microbial communities from Barre Woods Harvard Forest LTER site, Petersham, Massachusetts, United States - Inc-BW-C-4-M | ecosystem: Environmental > Terrestrial > Soil >... | reverse complement strand
AGCTTGCCTTTTCAAGTAAGGAAGCCATCGTATTTCCACCGAGCGTGGTCTCAAAAGCAAAGTCCATGCGCTCGTCGATGGCTCTTTCAAGTAGTCGGCGGCCTTCCTGCCAAGCCAATCCGTTTGCTTCTTCCTGGCCTATTTCGGGGAGTTTCAAGCGGAACTCGCGCGCGGCCGTGTCCGGATTATAGAACGTGGCGCCGGCTTCCTCGAGCATCGCCCCGCCAACGCTGCTCTTCCCTGCGCCATTCACACCGGCCAGGACATAAATGCGCGGAGTTTGAGCAGGGTCAGGCACGCTTGCGCGCAAAGGTTACAGCGGCCTTGGCCAGCTGCTCTGGAGTCGCGTCAAACGCTGTCTGCATTCCCGCGCGAGCTTCTGCCGTCTGCATTCGCGCAAGAAGCGCATCGAAATCGCCGCTCAACGCGTTGAGCTTCGCCTCCGTCGCACGAGAAAACTTCTCGTATTCTGCCATCGGAATCACGGCCGCTTTTGGAGTCTCGCGTTTGGTGATGAGCACCACGCCGCCCTGCATAACCGTCTCCAGCACGTGGCCCATCTGGTTCTTGGCCTCCGTCGCCGTAATCTTGATGGGCGTGAGGGCTTCTCCCCGGCGGGCGAGAAAGGCAGGGGCTGCGTCCTGCCGCACCCTTCGCGTGCGCATAGCATTGCCGACCGTTCGCTTGAGCAAAGAGGGACCGATGGGCTTCACGAGCGACTGCAGGGCTCCCAGCTCCGCGGCCTCGACCGCGATCTCGTTGCTCTGCTTATCGAACATCACAATCACGGGCAATGCGGGAGAAAACCCATGCAGTCTTTTCAGAAAAGCGAGACCGCTGATCTTGGGAACCAGAAGATCTGTAAGAACGACATCGAAAGGAGCGCTTTCGAGACGCCGGAAAGCTTCGTCGGCGCCACTCGCCTCGGTCACTTCAAATCCGGCGTGAGCAAGCGCACGGCTGTAGGACGCCAGGATTGATGGCTGATCGTCGACCAGAAGAACGCGGCCTCGCGACATGGTCAGCACCTCTGACAGCCATTTTAGCCATTTTGGCTATAATAGTCAAGAAGAACTCGGAGACCGCGAGACTTGCGGTTTCCCGTGAATTTCGTTGATGACGATCAAGGACAGCCTGCGAGCGATGCGGCGGTGTTCTTTCAGCATCTTCGAAAGGCAAGAAACCCCCGTTCCCCCAAGGTGGTCTTTAAGAAGGCCTGTATCGGACCGGTATGCCGCCGAAAATAAAACATTAGCATCGAGGAACAAGCGGGCCATTTCCCACTGACGCGGAAGGCGAGGATTGCATTGGCACCGCGCAGAGTCCAGAGCGTACCGGACTGTTTGCGTCGTGATCCGATGATGGTCCTGCATCCAGTTTCGATCACGCCACAACCGATGAAGAGATGTTGTTTCCGAAAGATGGGGCAGCGCACGCGTCGACGCTGCGCGAAAAGTATTCCGCTTCGCTGCGGATCCGCCGGCAGTGCTGGTCGGCCGGATTCAGTGCGCGATATAGAGAGAGTCACCGGCGCGAGTCAGTTCATCGGTCTCGCCCGGTCAAGAGCCCGCGGGCGCGAGGCTCAGCAATTTGCGGACGGCATTAAAATCAGGGCGTATTCCAGGTTGGTACGCGCCTTCGTCGCTATGGCGCTCCCAATCCAAGAGCAGGGATTCTACGATCTCCCTGCCGTCGGGATCGCGAACCGCTTGCAGAGGTGTTCGGCCCCCAAGGACAGGAATCTTCTGGTGAACCCAGTCTTCGACTTGTTTCCGGATCATTTCCTGGATTCGGCTTCTCGCCTTTGGATCACTGCGAAGGGCCTTAGCGAATTCGTCGTCCCTCTTCGCCTGTGCTTTGCGGCCTTTGCGCGCCTTGGCGAGCATTTCGTCGACCGTCCTAGCGACTGTGTTTTGGTGGGTGGCCGAAGGACCGAGGCGCCTTTCGATTTCGGCGCAAAGACGTTTGGCGCGATTCTCGGAATTCACTTCGGCAACCAGTGAGCGGCCGGAAATCTTGATATTCCCGAGGATCGTGTTGTCCCAGCTTGGAATTTTCGCGTTGCCTTTCTTGCGCCAGTCAAATGCAACACGCTGCAGCTTTCCGTCTCTGCCGCGTTCGCCGCGTTCCAAAAGCTCTTCTTTCGATTGCCCGAACGCCAGGGGCGCGAGAGCCTCGAATGCTCCTTGAGGCGATTCAATGAGGAAGTTTAAGGTGTGAAACACGAGCGGGTCGCCATCGGTGTTCGCGAGTTGCGGCGGTGTATTCAGCCGATCTCGGATCGTCAGGTAAGTGAGTCGAATTGTATCCGCGTAGCGCACAAGGTCATCGCCAGCAAGGTCCCGATTTTGCTTGGCAATCTTGCTTCTGAGTTTTTCCCGAAGTTCAATCACCTCGGCCTTCCGACTGGGCGGGATGCAGATCGGGGCCATGCAACCCACGATCGATATCGCTTGCAAGTTCCACACCTGACCGTAAATGATGTCGCCCTTCTGCAATGCACGGGAAGCCGATCGCTCGATGACCTGCGTCTCCAAGCCGACCAGGATGTCCCGCAGCCCAAATCCCTCGCCGGCTTCACTCCATAGGACTTCCCAGAAACTGACTGGCTGCGCTGTCGCCTGTTCAAGAAGCAAGCGCTGCATGTCAGACAGGGTGCCAGCTCTTTCCAACTGATACCATCGGCTGACGATGCCGCCCCTCCGATTCGCTCTCTTTCCAGTGCGGGGCTTCTGCGGGTCCCAATGGAACAGAAAGTACGGCATGAAGATCTGTTGTTCATGCGAGTCCGGGTCATAAAGTACGGGGAGACCAGTAAGGTGGAAGTCTTGCCATGCCGCTTGAATCTGACTACCGAACTTACGCGCGGCAAGCCTCATCATGTCCTGCGTGAGTTCATCGGATGCATTTCGCTGTTCTGCCCAAAGACTGTAGGAGGGGGATCGCCGTGCCAAGCAGCAGCGCTTATATTTCTTGCCGCTTCCACACGGACAAGAGTCATTCCTGCCGATTTTCTGGCTGACATGAAAACTCATACTGTCGCGACATTACCGTGCGGAGTCGAAGAAAACAAGAAGCCAAGGTCTTCGAGGTCTTCGACCCAACGGCTCACGTTTGCTGTTCTGTACTGCTTTTTCGTCATCGCCCACGACCGGCGCAAAATCCTGCACTTGATGATTCCTGGAACCAAAGCGCAAAATCGTAGTTATTGGAAAAAATGGAAAATAAGGCGGCTGCGTAAGTGCTTGAAAAAAAATGGAGCGGCCTATCGGAATCGAACCGACACCTGAACCTTGGCAAGGTTCCGTACTACCACTATACTAAGGCCGCTTAGACTACAACTTTTATAGCACGCTTCTCCCAGAATCGACAAGACGATCCCCGTTCAATTGAGAAGAAACAGCCGAATCAGGAAACCTGCGTGACGCGGGCCGACTTGACGATGGGCGAGCGGCGCTGACGTTCGGCAAAGCGGGTGGCTTTTTCCTTGTTGGTGTAGACCCGGCCAAAGGTTTCTCCGTCGGCGTAATTGACGGTAACCAGGAAGTGATGATGTTTCCGGCGGCGATCCTTTCCGAATTCCGACTTTCCGTCCCGGACGGATTTCCGGGGGCCTTTCCCTGGAGTTGACGCTTTTGCCACGGACACCTCTAATTTGAAGAAATCGTAAATGCCACTATCGCAAGAATAAAAACGATTCGCAAGTGCAGCCTGCGAGGCAGCGAAAATTATAGTCCTAAAAGAAGGGGCTAACGCAATGCCGCAGAGGACGAATCGGACCGCCCGCTGAAGAAAGGCAAGAAACCGCGGCTGGCGTGAACCAGATGCTCGATGCCATGCAGGCCGCTGCTTTCGCCGGATTCCACTTCATTCCCGTGCCACGAAAAAGTCATGTGAATTCCCGCCAACTGGTCGGAAGGAGGAGTGTGGACGGCGAGGAAGCCGTTGCCGCCGAAGGCGCTGAGGTTGTGGAGCGCTCCCTGGCCGGGGAGGCCCATTACGAAATTGGCGGTGGTGACGTCGCTTTCGAAGCCGACGAGTTTGACGCGGCCGCGCCAGAAGGTGGCGAGCGGGAGGCGGACCTGATCCACGAAGGGCGTGTCGTTGCAGTAGAACGCCGATTCCATGCGCTGGATTGTGCCGGGGTACGAGGTCCACGGCGTTCTTTCGAAGCTGGCGGAATCGGTGCTGGGACGCGGCGAAATGTAACTTTGCGCGCCGCTGGGCATCAAACTTATGCGAGAGTCATGAACACCGGGCATGAGTGAGAACGCTGATGGTTCCCGGACCCAGCCGGTGTGTGGTTGCGACTGCTTCTGGTCCTGATTTCCCGTTAATTCCTGGGCATACAACGGCAAGAACACGATTGAGCAGGAAAGTGCCCCAAGGCTGAGCAGTAGCTTGACTGAGATTCCAAATCCGGGCACGCACTCCTCCTGAATCCTCAGAAGCGCCTAATAAAACGGAACATATCGCAATGTCTTGCGGGTGTCTAGAGCTTCGCGTCGCGAGCAGGCCGAGGCTCGCCGGGCGACCGGTCAGCCTTTGACCGGAGGCATTGGCGCCTAAATGGCAGGAAATTTTGATGAGTTCTTCATGAAACATTTGCCGGATTATTGCGTCTTTATTAAGTGAGGATGGACTAAGATGTATTTAGGAATGGACGACGGGATGATGCTGAACGGAAATAAAAAATCGCCGCTGATCGAAGACCTTCGCGAGCATTCGCAAGAGCAGATCGCGGAGCTTCGTTTGTTGCTGGATAAGGGATTGACCGGACGTCCGGACCCGCGCCGGCCCGGCTTCTTTGAGCTCGATGGCGTTGCGAATGTATACTACGTGTTCCGGTATCCCGCGGGACACAAGGTGTTGCTGTTGGCCGCCTGGCAGCGCGAAGTTGACCCGGTGGCCGAGTTGGTTGCGTACTCCTGCCCTGCCGCGTAACGAAACTCCCCAGCTCTTAGAAGTTTAGAAGATAACTCCGCTGCGACGTTAGCGTTTGTCTTTATCGAGCGCCAGCGATAGCGAGTTGATGCAATACCGCAGACCCGTCGGCCCGGGACCGTCTTCGAACACGTGGCCGAGATGGGCATCGCAGCGGCTGCATTTCACCTCGGTGCGAACCATGCCGTGGGATGCGTCGGTCTCCTCGTCGACTGAGTGATTTTCGAGAGGGGCTGTAAAGCTGGGCCAACCGCAGCCGGAATGAAATTTTGTCTCGGAGCGGAACAGGGGACTTCCGCAACAGACGCACTTGTAGGTGCCGGGTGTGTCGGTGGATTCATATTCTCCGGTGAAGGGGGGCTCGGTACCTTTTTGACGAGTGACATAATATTGATTCGGAGTGAGTTGCTTTTTCCATTCGCTGTCAGGCTTTTGGATCTTTTCGGTCATATATCCTCTTTATACCGTATAAACACAGTCTCCTGAGTATCAGATTCGCCGCAATGCCTTGACGTTTCGCCCTGCCGACCCAATCATAAAAGTACCCCTTCGCCCTGGGGAACTCGTATGTCAGACCAAACCGAGCCCCAATATGCTGAAAAGCGTCGTGGCAGGCGTGCCAAAATCACCAAACCGCTGCGCGTGCGTCCTTCGGAGCCGCGCGATGAGCACTTTGAAGACTTGCCCGTCAGCATTAATGCGTCAAAGGAGGGGATTTTCTTCCAGACGCGCCGGAAGGGCTACTACAAAGGCATGCGGGTGTTCGTGACTTTTCCTTTTACTTCGCAGCATGACCCGATGAATTGCGAGTATGTGGCGGAGGTGGTTCGGGTAGAAGAGCTGCCGAACAACCGCTATGGCGTTGCGCTGCATTTGCTGATGACGATGAATTACAGCGCCAGTGCTCCGCCGGGCCCGGTTAGCCGGACTTAGAATCCAATTTTTGAATTGTTCCGCGGCAATCTTGCGATTGACACGCACCTTTGCCTTACTGTATTTTTCTAGCGAGATGACTTTTCGGGCGCATCGACACCATCATCATCACGGCCACCCGCCGCGCCCGTGGAGCCCTGCCTAGAGATTAGCAACATTCAAGCAGGAAATGCCCCGCCGGCGCTGATTGCGCGGCGGGATTTTTGTTTTTGGGGAGGGTTTGTGGAGCTGGCATTTGAAAAACAAGGCGGGCTGATTCCGGCAATCCTGCAGGATTACACGAGCAAGGAAGTGCTGATGCTGGGCTATGTAAATCCTCACGCGCTGGCGGAGACCTGGAAGAGCGGCGAGGTGCATTTTTTCAGCAGGTCGCGCAACCAGCTTTGGAAGAAGGGCGAAACGAGCGGCCACGTGCTGCGGCTGAAGCAGGCGCTGGTGGATTGCGATGCGGATGCGCTGCTGCTGCTTGTGGAACCGGTTGGGCCCGGGGTTTGTCACGAGGGATATCGGTCGTGTTTTTTTCGCGAGCTGAGAGCCGACGGATACGCGCGAGTCGTTTCCGAGAAGACTTTTTCGACCGAGCAGGTCTACAGAGGACAGGGGGAGAAATGAGCCTGCTGAAGCTGGGGATTCCGAAGGGCAGTTTGCAGGACGCGACGATTGACCTGATGTCGCGCGCGGGATGGAAGATTGCGCTCAGTTCGCGGAGTTATGTGCCGACGATTGACGATCCTGAGCTGGGTTGTCTGCTGGTGCGGGCGCAGGAGATGGCGCGGTATGTCGAATCCGGCGCGCTGGAGGCGGGCATCACGGGGCACGATTGGGTGGTGGAAACGCGGGCCGATGTGCTGGAGCTAGCGGAGCTGGTTTATGCGAAGCAGCGGCTGGCACGGGTGAAATGGGTGCTGGCGGTGCCGGAAGATTCGGCGATTCGGGAGCCGAAAGACCTGGAAGGCAAGGTGATCGCGACGGAGGTTGTCGGGATCACGGAGAAATATCTGGCGAGTCACGGGGTGAAGGCGCGGGTAGAGTTTTCGTGGGGCGCCACGGAAGTGAAGGTGCCGCAGCTTGCGGATGCGATTGTTGAGGTGACGGAAACCGGATCGTCGTTGCGGGCGAACCGGCTTCGGATTCTGGATACCGTGCTGGAATCGGCGACGGTGTTCATTATGAATCGCAAGGCGGCGGCGGATCCGGCAAAGCGCGAAAAGGCGGAAAACCTGGTGCTGATGCTACAGGGAGCGATCGCCGCGGCTACACGCGTGGGACTGATGCTGAATGTGCGGCGGGAAAATCTGGACGCGGTGCTGGCGGCGCTGCCTGCTTTGAAAAATCCGACGATTTCGTCGCTGAGCGATTCAGATTGGGTGGCGGTGAATACGATTATTGAGGAGTCGGTGGTGAGGCAGATTCTGCCGCGGTTGAAAGCCGCGAAGGCTCAGGGGATTGTGGAATATCCCTTGAACAAGATTGTGCTGTGATGCGAATTCTGAAACTTAGTCCAAAAACAGAAGCGGAGTTGCTGAAGATCAGGCAGACGCATGATCGTGAAGCGTATCGCGTCGCTACTCGGATTGTTTCGGATGTACAGCGGCGGGGCGACCATGCCGTTGCAGAGTGGTCGAAAAGACTGGATGGCACTGATCTTTCCAGGTCAGGAATTTGGATTTCGAAGAAGGAGATGGCGGCAGCAAAGAGGCGCGTGGATCGACAATTCCTGCGAGCAGTTGAGCACGCCGCAAAGAATGTCCGGAAAGTCGCTGAGCAGCAACTTCCGCGCGAGTGGAGCTTGCGTGTCGAAGCGGGCGTTGGCGTACGGCAACTCGTTCGTCCACTGGATTCGATCGGATGCTATATTCCCGGCGGGCGGTTTGCGCTGCTATCGACGCTGGTGATGACCGCCGTGCCGGCGCAGGTGGCGGGCGTGGAGCGCGTTGTCGCTGTTTGCCCGCGGCCGAACGACGCACTGCTGGCGGCGGCGGAACTGCTTGGCATCGTCGAATTCGCGCGGATCGGCGGAGCACAAGCGATTTCTGCAATGGCTTATGGAACGCGGAAGATTGTGGCGGTGGAGAAAATTTGCGGGCCAGGCAATCGGTTTGTTACCGCGGCGAAGCAGATTGTGAGCGCGGATTGCGCGATTGATATGCCCGCGGGGCCCACGGAGGCGGTGGTGCTGGCGAACACCGGCAATCCACGGTGGATTGCGGCGGATCTGCTGGCGCAGGCGGAACATGCGCCGGATGCGGGGAGCTATCTGGTGACGTCATCGCTCGTGTTCGCGCAGAGGGTGCAACAAGAGGTGATGGCGCAATTGAAGGAATTGCCGAAAACAAATCCTGCCCAAAGCTCTATTCGGAAAACGGGAGCAATTCTCGTCGCGCGCTCAATTGAGCAAACTTGCGAATTTGTGAACCGGTTTGCGCCGGAACATTTGAGCTTGCCCTCGGATGGAGAAAAGCTTCTTCGCAGAATCCGGTCGTCTGGGACCATCTTTCTAGGCGCACTTAGTGCGCAACCTCTTGGCGATTACGCGAGCGGAAGCAATCACGTTTTGCCCACGGGCGGGTGGGCGCGACGGCGGGGCGGGCTCTCTGCGGCGGACTTCGTGAAATGCATCAGCGTGCAGGAGATTGCTGCTGTGGGGTTTCGAGGTTTATCGGATGCCGTGGAGCGGCTCGCGAATGCAGAAGGGCTTCTCGCGCATGCCCGGGCCGTTGAGGTGCGCCAATGAAGGTGCGCTTGCCCGTTCGGAAAGCGATCCTGGAGCGACACACTTACGAAGCACCGGCTGAGGGGCGCTGGGGGAAAATCCGGCTCGATTTTAACGAGAATACGACGGGATGCAGCACGGCCGCGCTGGCTGCCCTTCGCCGGCTCAGCGGGAAAGAACTGGCGATGTATCCGGAGTATCAGGCGCCGACGAGGATTCTGGCGCGTTACTTTGGCGTGAAGGCCGAGGAGTTGCTGCTTACCAACGGCGGGGATGATGCGTTGCGCGTTTTCTTTGACACATTTGTCGAGCCGGGCAGCCACATTCTGATTTGCGAGCCGACTTTTCCGATGTATCGCTATTACGCGGAGATTGCCGGGGCGCGTGTGGAACCGTTGCACTACTCGCGGGAGATGGAGTTTCCGTTGGCGGCCGTGCTCAAGGCTCTTCGCGCGAAACCACGCGTTTTTTTCCTGGCCAATCCGAATAATCCCACCGGCACACTTGTGGACAAAGGTGTGATCGAGAAGATTCTGAAAGCGGCCCCGCATACCGCCGTTGTTCTCGATGAAGCGTACTCCGATTTTTCTGGCGTCACGGGCCTTCCGTGGATCGGCCGCCACTCGAACCTTTTCGTTGCGAAGACTTTCTCGAAGGCCGCGGGGTTGGCGGGACTGCGTCTGGGAGCGGTGATTGCGCAACGCGAGTCGCTGGCCCTGGTGCGACGCGCCTTGCCTCCTTTCCCTGTAAATGCGGCGGCTCTGGCGGCCAGCGTTGCCGCGGTGCGCGAAAGGCGGACGATTGAGCGGTACATCCGCGAAACGAGGCGGCTGCGCGAATGGTTCGGCGCCGAACTGAAGCGGCGCGACGTTCGAGTGTTTCCGAGCGCGGGCAATTTTCTTCTTGCCGATTTTGGCGAGGCTGGCCCGGCTTTCTTTCGCCGGCTGACGCGCAATGCAATTCTGCTTCGTGAGCGCAGCAAAGACCTTGGACCGGGATTCGCGCGCATCACCATTGGCACGCAAAAAGAGTTGCAGGCGTTTCTGCGGATTCTTGATCGCGGAGGTCGGTGACGTCATGGCTCGGACCGCGACAATTCGGCGCAACACCAAAGAAACGCAGATTGCGATGCGCATGAATCTTGACGGCCGCGGTAAATCAGAAATTTTCACGGGCATTCCATTTTTCGATCACATGTTGGACCTTGTGACGCGCCACGGCGGGTTCGATCTGAAACTGAAAGCCACGGGGGACCTGGACGTGGACCAGCACCATACTGTGGAAGACGTGGGCATTGCGCTTGGGGAAGCCGTCACTTCGGCGCTTGGCAACAAGCGTGGGATTAATCGCGCGGGATATTTTCTGATGCCTATGGACGAAACGTTGGCCGTGGCGGCGATTGATTTTGGCGGGCGACCACGCTGCGTTGTGAAGGCGCAATTTCCGGCAGTACGGGTTGGTGATTTTCAGACCGAGCTTGTGGAGGATTTTTTCCAGGGGTTTGCGCAAGCTGCGCGGGCGAACGTTCATTTGCGGGTGTTGTATGGACGCTCGACGCACCACCAGGTGGAGGCGCTGTTTAAGGCGTTTGCGCGGGCGCTGCGATTTGCGGTTTCGCGGGATGGGCGATTGCGGAAAGTCCTGCCGAGTACAAAGGAACTCTTGTGAACGTTACGCTGATCGATTATGGCGCCGGCAACGTCCCCTCGGTGCAGCGGGCGTTGCGGCGGCTTGGCGCACAGGTGGAGAGTACAAACCTGCCGGAAAAAATGGCGTCAGCGCACTGCCTGGTGCTTCCGGGAGTGGGCCATTGCGCGGCGCTGATTGCGGCGCTCGATGCACACTCTTTGCGACAGCCATTGATTGAGGCCATCGGGCGCGGTGTGGCGTTTCTTGGCATCTGTCTTGGCTTGCAGGCGCTGTATGAATCGAGCGAAGAGGCTCCTAACCTGCCGGGCCTCGGTCTTCTGCCTGGGCGGGTCACGCGGCTTCCCGAACACGTAAAACTTCCGCACATGGGATGGAATACGCTGAAAACCGTCCGGTCAACTCGGCTGCTCGATTCAGTTCCCTCCGATGCTTACTTTTATTTTGCGCACTCCTTTGCCGCGCCTGCGGCGGGGCCGGAGAGTGCGGCCGTTTCCGAGCACGGGCGCGAATTCATCGCCGTGCTCGAAAAGGACAATATTTGCGCCGTGCAGTTTCATCCGGAGAAGAGCGGTCCGGCGGGTGCGCAGGTGTTGGGTAATTTTCTGCGGGCGGCGGCATGAGCCTGGCACGGCGCATTATTCCCTGTCTGGACACAGACGGGGCGCGGGTGGTCAAGGGCGTGCATTTCGAGGGAATGCGCGATGCTGGAGACCCTGCGGAGCTCGCGGCGCGATACAACGCGGAGGGTGCCGATGAGCTCATTGTGCTGGACATTGCCGCGGCGCGCGACAATCGGCCTACGTTTCTTGAAACCATTCGGCGCGTCGCTGAACAGTTGGCGATTCCGTTGACCGCGGGCGGGGGCATTCAGACGCTAGAGGCGGCGCGGGCGGTGGTGCGCGCGGGGGCGGACAAAATCACGGTGAACACTGCAGCGGTCGAGCGGCCGGAACTCCTGGGCGAACTTTCGGCGGAATTTGGCGCGCAAGCGGTGGTGCTGGCGATTGACGCAAAGCGGGAGGCAGGTGATTGGCAAGTGCGGATTCGCGGCGGGCGTCAGGCGACTCTGCTGAACGCCCGGGAATGGGCGCAACGGGGAGTGCAGTTGGGCGCAGGAGAAATTCTGCTGACGTCGGTGGACCGCGACGGGACGCAATCGGGTTTTGATACGGAGTTGACGGCGGCGATCAGCAAGGCCCTTTCGGTGCCAGTGATTGCATCGGGTGGCGCGAAGGTGCCGGCGCATTTTCTGGAGGTGTTTACGAGCGGCGCGGCGGATGCGGCGCTTGCAGCCTCAATTTTCCACGACAAGCTGCAGTCGATTCGCGCGCTAAAGGAATTTCTCAAGGGCAAGGGCGTTGAGGTCCGCTTGCCGTGCTGATTCCGTGCATTGATCTACAAGAGGGGCAGGCGGTGCAACTTGTTCATGGACAGCGCCGTGAACTTGCCGTCTCTGACGTTTTTGGTTTGCTGAAGAGATTTGGGCGTCACGAGTGGCTGCACGTGATTGATCTGGATGCTGCGATGCGCAAGGGCCACAACCGCCGCCTGGTCAGGGAGCTTTGTGTACGCGCTAATCGCGAGCACGGAATGAAGGTGCGCGTTGGTGGTGGAATCCGTACGGTTCGCGTGGCCGAACAACTCATCCGGCTGGGAGTGGCACAAATTATTATCGGCAGCGCCGCGTTCCGCAAGGGGCGCGCCAATCTGGCTTTTCTCAAGAGGCTTCGTGGCCGTGTGAAAAAGAAACAAGTGCTGATCGCTTTGGACACGGCGAAAGGAAAAATCGTGGTTCACGGATGGCGCACTTCCCTGCGGGTTTCCCCGCGAGAAGTCATGGCTGCACTAGAACCATTCTGCGGCGGCTTTCTGTGCACGGATGTGGACCGCGAAGGGACGATGAGTGGTGTGAATCTGGAATGGTTCCGGGGTCTGCGCGCGGCGACGAAGTTGCCAATCGTTGCTGCCGGGGGAATTTCGTCGCGGCGGGAAATTCGGGCGCTTGAAAAGCTTGGCATGGACGCAGCTGTCGGGATGGCGCTGTACAAGAACCGCGTTCGCTGATTGTCGCGATGCGCGGCAACGCTTTTCGTACCGCCCCGCATGCAGTACGATACCTGTAATGCGATTTCTCTTCCGATTGCCTTTTCTTTTTTGTTTTTCAGCCGCGGTCCTGCTGGCCCAGTCGCCGGACGCACCGCTTCCTTTTCAACTGAAACTTATCGGCCCGAACATCTGGGCGGCGATTGACGACGCCAAAGGCGATGCGGGCGCCAACTCCGGGTTCGTGGTTGGCGACGACGGCGTTGCGGTGATTGATACGTTCGAAAATGAGGCCGCGGCGAAAGCGCTGCTCGGACAAATTCACAGCTTTACGCATTTGCCGATCAAGTTTGTAATCAACACGCACTACCACCTGGATCACGTGGCGGGGAACCGAGTGTTTGCCCAGCAGGGAGCAGTTATCGTGGGGCACCACAGCGTGCGCGCGTGGATTCACACAGAGAATCTGAAATTTTTCGGAGAGAAAATCAAACCAGAAGAAAAGGCTCTGGTTCAGAACCTGCTTGCGCCGGAAGTCACCTACGACACGGGCGTCACGCTTTTCCTGGGTTCGCGGCGCATTGAAGTGACTTATATGCAGGGCCACACTGGCGGCGATTCCGTGGTTTCGATTCCGGATGCGGGCATTGTGTTTTGCGGCGACCTTTTTTGGCGGCACACGCTCCCGAATCTGATCGACGCCACGACCTCGACCTGGATTTCCACGCTTTCTGGGCTCACGGAACCGCCTGCGGATGTTCTGCCCAACTCCGCGCTGCCACGCGCCGCGACTTTTGTCCCGGGACATGGCGATGTGGGCAACGCGGAGGACGTGCAGGAATTCCGGGGTTACCTGGTGTGGTTGCGAGCCGCCGTGCAAAAGGGCGTGGACACGAACAAAAAGGGCGACGCGCTGGTCACGGCGGTTTTGCCGGAGCTGACGGAGAAATACGGCAGCTGGGAATTTTTTAAGGATTTTTCGCGCTCGAATATTCTCGACGCGGGCGCGGAACTTGAAGGCACCAAACGCATTCCCGTCGCTCAGAAAAAGTGAGGCATCATGCTGGTCTCTTTCCGTTCCTGCGGCCCGAACGATCACAGGGCTTTGCTAAAACTGGTGATCGCTTACAACAAGTTTGAGAGGATCCCGGTTCATCCGAAGTCGCTGAGCCAGGGCTTAGACGTGCTGCTGAGGAATCCGTCGCAAGGAAAAATGTGGCTGATGGAGAACCACAAAAAGCCGGTGGGGTACGCGCTGCTGACATATAACTTTGAGCTGGAATACGGCGGAGCGGAAGGCGTGCTTCGGGATTTATTTGTGGAGAAGCGCTTCCGGAACCAGGGCATCGGGTCGCTTGCGCTCTATGAAATCGAAGATTATTGCAGAGAACGAGGGATGCGGGCGTTTCAACTGCAACTGCCCCTGCGCAACAAGGCCGCCGCGATTTTTTATCGCAAGGCGGGCTTCCGCGAACTGCCACGCCGCGTGATGTTGATGGAGGTCCGGCCGGAAGAAGTGGTGCAGGCGCGGCGGGCTAGCGCAAGTAAGCGTCGGTGATGTACTGCTGCACCATGCGCTGGGTGTTGAAGAACGAGCCGTTGATGGCGATGGCGTGGCGCATGATGTCCAGATAGCGCTCCCGGCTGCCGTAATACAAAGGAAGAATCACACCTTCGAGTTTTGAATAGAGGCTTTCCGCGTCATAGGCGTTATCCACCGGAGTTTCTGGGCCTGGATCGCCGCGGTGCGCTTCGCCGATCGCCCAGCCGGTGACACCCTCGATGTTGCCTTCGACCCACCAGCCGTCAAGGATGCTGAGACTGGGCACGCCATTCAGGGCCGCCTTCATGCCGCTGGTGCCCGAGGCTTCGAGCGGGTATTGCGGCGTGTTCAGCCATAGGTCTCCGCCGGCGGTCAGTTTTCCACCGAGGTTCAAGTCGTAATCGTCCAGAAAAACAATCGTGATCGTTTTCTTGAGGGCTTTCTTCGCTTTGAAGATCTTCTTGATGATTTCCTTGCCGCCGCCATCGCGCGGGTGAGCTTTTCCAGCATAGACGATCTGGAAAGGGCCAGCGTTTTTCGCGATCTGGCGCAAGCGATCCAGGTCGCTCAGAATCAGGTCCGCGCGCTTGTATCCGGTGGCGCGGCGGGCAAATCCGATTGTGAAGGCATCGGGGTCCAGCTTCAGACCGGTTTTCTTACGCACCGTTTCGAGCAGGTCGTGCTTGGCGAGGAGATGCGCCGCCCACACTTCTTCGGGCAGCAAGCCGAGCGCGCCGCGTAGGCTGTAATTATCTTCGCGCCACGATGGGATCATGCGGTCGAAGAGGTCGCGAAACGAGGGCGACGCCCACGTGGCAGCGTGGACGCCGTTAGTGATGGCTTCGATTGGCACGTTTGGAAACATTTTTCGGGACACTTCGCCATGAAGCTTGGCCACGCCATTTACGTAATTACTCAGGCTGAGGGCCAGATAGGTCATGTTGACGGAGGCGCCGCTTTTTGCGGCTTCGGCCAGGTCGGGATAGTTCTGCTCGACCTGCAAAACACTGCGAACGAGATCCGCCGAGGATGCGTCTTTCACGTCGAAAAAACGGTTCTGGTCGGGGAATAAGCGGGTCATGTACTCAACCGGGAATTTGTCGTGACCCGCGGGCACCGGGGTGTGCGTTGTGAAAACGCACTTGGAGCGAACCTTTTCGATGTCTTCTCCCTTGACGGACGTGCGTCCTGCCTGGCTGGCCTCTTCCCCCAGCAATTCCAGAGTGAGCAGGGCGGCATGGCCTTCGTTCATGTGATAGCGCATCAACTCCGTATGACCCAGCGCGCGCAACATGCGGACGCCGCCAATTCCAAGCAGCACTTCCTGCGACAGGCGGTAGTAAGGGTCGCCGCCATAGAGCTGCCCGGTCAAGTCGCGATCCCGCTGGTCATTTGAGGGCAGGTCCGCATCCAGGAAATAGATCGGGACTTCGTATCCGCGAACTCCCTTGACGGTGTAGCGCCAGGCGCGCAACTCGACTTTGCGCCCTTCGAGAGTGACCGAAACGTGCGGCTCTTCTTCCACCAGGTGCTTTTCAACCGCCCATTCGACGGCTTCTTCCGTCTGCGCGCCCTCTTCGGAGAGCCGCTGGCGAAAATATCCTTTGCGGTAGAGCAGAGAGACCGCAACCATCGGCAGGCGGATGTCGGCCGCGGCGCGAATCGTGTCACCTGCAAGAACTCCGAGTCCGCCGCTGTAGGTGGGTATCTGGTTTTCCAAGGCAATTTCCATCGAAAAATAGGCGACAAATCGTTTTGGTGGGTGCGTTTCGTTCACCATCGTTCCGGGATCTCCATCCGGCGCGTTCAGTTGCGCCGCCACATGTTCCGTATTCTCTTCGGTAGCCATATTGTCCGGGAAGGGCTCCTCTCAGGCAAGGAAGGACATCGCAATGCGTTCCAAACTGTGGCTTGACGGCGAATCCGCGGATTGTCCGCTATAATTCATTTCCATGAGCATGGTCCTCGATGGGATCCGAGTTGTTGAACTCGCCGAAGCCTTGGCTGGCCCCTATTGCGCGATGCTGCTTGGAGATCTCGGCGCCGATGTAATCAAGGTCGAGCGCAATGCGGGTGGCGACCAATCGCGTGGCTGGGGGCCCCCTTTTGTCGGCACGGAATCCGCCTATTATCTCGCCACCAATCGGAACAAACGGTCGATCACTCTTAATTACGATCATCCCCTTGGTGGAGAAATTTTACAGCGTTTGCTCGCCACCGCGGACGTTTTTATTTGCAATCAACCATCCAAGCTTTCGCTGCAGCGGCGGGGAATCGATCCGGAAACGCTGCGGGCAAAAAATCCGCGGCTGATCTACTGCAGCATTTCGGGGTATGGCTTCAGCGGTCCCAAAGCGGAACAGCCCGGTTACGATATTCTCGCTCAGGCCGAAGCAGGAGTGATGAGCTTCACCGGTGAGGCGGACAGCGGGCCGCTGCGCTTTCCGATCGCCATCGCCGACATGACTACGGGAATGTACTCGGCGATGGGTATCTTGGGAGCGCTTTTCGCGCGTGAACGCACGGGGAAGGGCGACTACCTGGACATGGCGTTGTTTGACTCGCAGCTTACCTGGCTTGCAAATGTCGGCAGTAGCTATCTGAATGCAGGAGTTTCGCCGCAGCGTTGGGGGAATGCTCACCCGAATATTGTGCCGTACCAGCTCTTCCGCGGGAGTGACGGGCGTTATTTTGTCGTCGGTGTGGGGACCCAGGAACAGTGGTGCCGGCTGATGAAGATTCTCGGTGCGGAAGAGCTTGGCAACGACGCACGATTCGCGAACAATGCGGCGCGCAATCAGAATCGCGAACAATTGATCCCGATTCTTCAGCGACACTTTGATTCCCTGCCGAGCGGCGACTGGCTGGCCAAGCTGAAGGGTGCAGATATCCCGACTGCTCCCATCCAGACCGTTGGTGAGGCCCTTAGTGACGCCCAAACGCTGGCGCGCGGGCTGGTGGTTGAGTTGGAACACCCCACCCTACAAAGTGCACGGAGTATCGCCAACCCTATCCGTTCGAGCGAGCAGCCCGTCGTCTACCGAATGCCGCCACCGCTGCTTGGCGAGCACAATCGGAGCATCCTCTGTGAGTTGCAGTACTCGGAAAGTGAAGTCGCTGCGGCACTGAAGGAGGCGTGCTGCGCCGGCTCCTGACTCAGCCGTATGGCGCAGACCGGAATGCGACGAAAAGCACGGTGGTTCTTTTTGAGGGTGCCTTCGGCCCTAAGTCCAATGTGTTCCGGGAAATTGAATATATAGCCGACATCCTTGCCGATGAACTCCTGCGCCGCCAGAGCCTGGCCGTTTTCTACAATATCCAAGGCAATGAAATTCTGGAATTAGCCTACTGATTCCTGTTTCTGCGATTGGTAATCGGCCTGGCTGCCGCAGGCCGCAGCCGATTCTGTCCGCATTTGACCTTTTCCCCCACGCAAGATAGAAACTAGGCCAGCGGCTCAACGATAGATCGGCCATCTTGCGTTGAGCGGTTGGCGCCGCCCATGCGACAAAAGATTCCACAACTCGATGCCGTCCGCGGTGTTGCCATCCTGATAGTGCTTGTGCATAACCTCAACGGGTTCTCTGACCCTCCCTTGTCGCTGATTACGAAGTACGGCTGGATGGGGGTGGACCTCTTCTTCGTACTCTCCGGCTTCCTGATCACCGGCATTCTGCTGGATTCGAAATCGTCGGAGAACTATTTCCGGAACTTCTATGCCCGGCGATGCCTGAGAATCTGGCCGCTCTACTATTGCGTGCTGGTGCTGATGTTGGTGATCGTACCGCTGGCGCGTCCGCAAGACGCACCTGAAATTTTTCGGCGGTCCTCTCCCTGGTGGTCGTACCCATTCTTTCTGCAGAATTTTCTCGTAGCTACGCCGGCGCTGGCTGTCGGGTCCCTCGGAGTGTCGTGGTCACTCGCCGTGGAGGAACTCTTCTATCTGGTCTGGCCATTCTTCGTGAGGTTTCTTTCGACGGAGCGCTTGCAGTTCCTTGCCTGGGTGGTGCTCCTGATCTCACCGCCGCTTCGGCTGTTCCTTCTCACGCGCCACTGGATCATTTATTCGAATCCGTTTTGCCGCCTGGACGGGATGATGGCGGGCGCGCTGCTCGCGATTCTTGCCCGAAAATCCGGTCTTGCACCGGGCAGGTTTGTTAAGTTGGCGTGGGTTGCATTTCTCTTTGCCGTTCCACTGGCAATAACGACGGCCGCCTACGGTGTCATGTGGCTGGCTTTTTCCGTGGTGGTGCTGGCTTCGGCTTCGTTCGTCTATCTCGCATTGTTCGCAACCAACGACTGGTTTCGGACGCTGCTTACGAACCGTTTGCTGATGTTCACCGGCACGATCAGCTACGGGCTCTACCTGCTGCACAAGATCCCGGACGATGTTTTCAAACAGCTTCACTGGAAGGAAGCCCATCCGACGGCGGGGTTCTGGGCGGCGGTTGTGATTTCCTATCTGTTGGCCATCGCTTCGTGGAATTTTCTGGAGAAACCGTTTCAAAACCTTAAAAGATTCTTTGAGATCAAGACGATTGGGAAGTGGGAATCGCGTGTTCCTTCGCCGGTGGCAAAAGATTCCGGGACAACTTGAAGTTTTCGAGTCGCTTCAGATCAATTGTTGCCTACGGTGACCCAGACGCGCGTTCTGGAGCTCTGTTCGATCGCTTCGCAGAGAACCATTTCGTCGTTCCCGGTCTCGAAGGTCGGGAAGGTTCGCGGGGCCTTGAGGTCGCCTGCTTCGATGTACTCATAAAAATCACGGAAGAGTTGCACGAAGGTATCCGGGTAGCCTTCCGCATGGCCGCCAGGATAGGCGGCATAGCGGCGTGCCTGCGGACTCAGAAGCGCAGGATCCTTCGGCAGTTCCTCGTTCGCGCGATTGCGGCGACCGATCCACAGCGTGCCCGGCTCTTCCGAATTCCACGCCAGCGAGCCTTCGGTACCGTCAATTTCGAACCACAAACGAGCGCGGCGCCCGGCGCTCACCTGCGACACCGTCATAACACCGCTCAAATCACCTTCGAGATGAAACAACACGGACGCGTAGTCATCGGTCTCAATCGGCACTGGATCGACGTTTGACGGATCCGCTTTCTGGAAAGTTTCCACGCGACCGCGAGGTCTCTGCCGCACCGGCACTACCGTCACGAGATCGGCGCAAAGCTCCATCACCTTGCGGCCGGTAATCCATGTGACCAAGTCCAGCCAGTGTGTGCCGATGTCGGAAACGGCGCGGAGTTGGCCGCCGAGTTTCGGATCAAGCCGCCAGTTCCAGTCATTGGGATAGAGCAACCAATCCTGCAAAAAGCTGCCATGGACGAGTTTGGGTTGGCCGATGGCGCCTTTTTCAATCAGCGCGCGAGTCTCCTGGCAAAGCGGGTAGTAACGCAGGTTGTAAGCAACGCCGCCCACTTTTCCTGTTTCGCGAGCGAGCGCGACAAGTAGCTCCGACTCTGCCGAATCCATGGTCAACGGCTTTTCACAAAGCACGTGCTTTCCCGCGCGCATCAGGCGGCTCGCCTGATCGAAGTGGAGATAATTCGGGGTGCAGAGGTGAACCACGTCCACCGAGGCGTCCGAGGCAAGTTCGTCGAGCGAGGCGTAGGCGCGTTCCAGATTGAGGGATTTGCAAGCCGCGGCCGTGGTCTCACCGGAACTTCCGAGCGCGCCGCGAATCGGAATTCCGAGCCGCCGCAAAGCCTCCACATGCGCCTTGCCGACGAATCCCAGGCCAATCACAGCGGCGCTCTGTTTCATACGGTTGACTCCCAAGTTCCAGTGTGTGCACGACCTGAGACGATGCGGATGCATTCGGGATTATAGGTAACATTCCCCAGGGGAGTCGACTCCATATATGAATTGGGATAGCGGTTGGCAGATGGCGAGGAGCGCGACAGAGCGGCTCTGCCCTGACAGGCGAGAAGAATGGGATGGAACTACGCGGTGCGCGCCGAGGACTTGCGAATTTTCCCCGAGAAACGCTGGGGCACGAGGATTCCTGGCGCGCGAAATCCGTACTGGGCAAATCCTTGGCGCGATCCTGGAAACATCACGGGGGGATTACCTCCCGGTGTCGCGTGGCTCGCCTGTTTTTGCTTGTAGAGGGCCTGATCGGCTTGAGCGAGTAGTTTTTTGAGCGAAGATCGCATTTCGGCGGCGTAACGGGTCATGCCGACACTCAGCGAAAGCGGGTATTGGGTATTGTTGGCAGCGAGTTCGGCCATATTGTCCTGCAAGCGCTTGGAGATCGTGTCGGCGGTCTGGCCGTATTCCTCGATCACCAGGGCGGTGAATTCATCGCCGCCAAAGCGACCGGTAATATCGGAATTGCGGAAGGTGTTTCTGAAAATTTCCGCGGTCTTGAGCAGCGCTTGATCACCTTCCCCGTGACCAAATTGATCGTTGATTTGTTTCAGATTATCGAGGTCGGCAAAAAAGAGGAGAACGTTTTTCTTCATGCCGTGAGCCAATTTCATGCGCTCGCTGCCGAGCAACAGAAAGCCGCGCCGGTTATATAAGCCGGTAAGCTCGTCGGAAATCGCGAGGTGCGAGAGTTCCGATTCCATCTGACTCTGCCGCAGGCCGCAGCGGAGGATGCGCGCGAGTTTTTTCAGGTTCAGGCGGAGATGCCCGTTGGTTTTTGCGCCGTTACCGGCGACCGCACCGGGCGGGATAAGCCCGTTTTGACTCTTGGGTAGCACCAGCATGGGCGCGCTGGAAGCGATTTCCCGGACGCGCTTCAGATTGGCAGATAGATGCGCGGTGGAATCGCCGGAATGCAACAGAATGATCGGCGGCTCTTCGGTTGTTTCCGAAAGAACTCCTGCCAGTTCATCCATTTTGACCAATTCACATTCGAATGAGCTTCCGTCTCCGATGGTTTTTTGCAGGAAACGCGCATCTTTGCAGCCGTCTTCGAGCAACAGCAGTTTGAGCGGCTTGGCTCTCATGGCCTTCTCCCTTTCGGGGATTACCCGTGAATCTCCATGCTTTGGTCAGACAACCGGGCTGTTTTTCCGTCCAGGTCGTACTCCCGGAGTTTTCGCAGCAGTCCCTTGTAGCTGATCTTGAGGCGGCGAGCGGCGGCCTTGCGGTTGAACCGAGTTTCCTGGAGCACTTTTTCAATGGCCGGTTTTTCCGCGTTGCTTTTCACCCTGCGAGTGAGTTTTTTCAAATTCGTCGGGGGAGCTTCTTCAGGCGAACTGTCTGCGCCTGCGCTCCCCATCGTCACCCTGCCCTCCACCCGCAATTCCTGAATGGAGCGCTCTTCGTCGCCCTGGATCAGGAAACGCTGCGTGAAGCTTTGCAATTCGCGAATGTTTCCCGGCCAGGAATACTCCAGGCAGGCGGCAACGAGTCTCTGGGATGGGGGAACCACCGGGCAGCCATAGAAACGGGCAAAGCGCCCAATGAAATGCTCGAGCAAGAGGGGAACTTCCTCCGGCCGGGAACGCAGCGGCGGAATTCGAAGAACGAAGGTGCTCAGCCGGTAATAGAGATCCTGGCGGAGCGCGCCGGATTCGAGCGCTTCGTGAACGTCCACGTTGGTGGCGGCAATGACGCGGGCCTCCACTTTGACGGGAATGTTTCCCCCCAGGCGACAAACGGTTTTGTCCTGCAGGACGTGGAGGAGCTTGGCCTGCAAGGTGGGAGATATCTCCCCGATTTCGTCGAGCAGGATGGTGCCGGATTTGCAGATTTCAAATTTTCCGGGGTTGCTGCGCACGGCGCCCGTGAAAGCACCCCGCTCGTAACCAAACAGTTCGCTTTCAAGGAGCGGGCCCGGAAGAGCGGCACAATTTACCTTCAGGAAAGGGTGGCGAGCCTTTGCGGAGCGGCTGTGAAGAAACCGTGCAACAACTTCCTTGCCGGTACCACTTTCGCCCAGAATCAGGACGGGAATGTCGTAATCGGCGATCTTCTCAATCTGCCGGCGGATGGAAAGCATGGCGCGGCTCGACGCCACGAAGATGGAACCGTCGTTGAGCACTTCCGTCTGGTCAAGCGAGCCAGGCTCGACGGAATTGCTGCGAGAACTTTGCCAGTCCTCGGCCAGTGCAAGAGGAGTGTCCCGGTAGTCCCCGGACACACCCTCTGTTCGCGGACCCTCGGTCTGAAATCTGATCGACAATTTGAATTCTCCTTGGACACGTTGTTCACCGCACCCCGGTCCCGATTTTCCCCACCGGGAAAATCTACCCACAAGACCGGGGAGCGGTGCCCAGCCCGTAGCCACAATAAACTGCGCAGGAAAAACGACAAGGAGGTGAAAACTGTAAACCGAGGCAGGTGAATACCTGAAGGTAGATATGGTAAGAGGAAGTGTTCCTGAGTGAGGTGGAAAGCCGGATCTTCTAGCCTCAAGCTGCGTCATAGATCACCGTTTTAGGGGGTATTGGGGGGGGCTGTTCTCGATTTGTTCTCGACTTTCTGGAGTGCACCCCTTCGTTGGCACAAATTATTGGGCACAGTTTCCGCCGGCAGAACCCGTTGCCGAACTCAGTTGCGACGCAGAAAGTTTGGTTTCGACAGCGGGTTTTGGCGGGACGATTGCCAGCAATACAGCTGTAAATAGGCGCCTTTTCGGCCAGGCCCTCTCATCACTGCATCTTACGGTGCAGGGCTTGCGGCTGGGTGCGCAGAGATGTTCTCAAGTGTTGCAAGCGTTTTCGCGCTAGTTTCCAAGTTAAGGAGTCTCATGGTGTCATCGATCATCTTTTCTACTCAAGAGAAGCGTGAAAGTTGCGCGATCCGATTGGCGAGCTCGATAGTGGCCCTGCCTCTGCTTCTCACCGCGCTCAGCGCTGGCACAGTGCACGCTGAGCAGCCCAACGACCTGGAACATGGCTGGGAACGGTAAGTGGAGTACCAGTGGGGATTGGAATCCAGCCTTAGTCCCCAACGGCAGCTCTACCAACGTCTGCATCACAAATGGGACCAGTAGCGTCAGTTTGGACACCACTCGAACCATAGGCGGCCTGCAGCTAAGGTTGGGCAATACCCTTGACCTCAACGGGTTTAATCTGACGGTCGGGGCGCTGAGCGGATCGGGAGGCCTGACGACCGGCGTGGCAGGTACGGTGACACTGACAACTGGCGGCGACAACAGCTCGACCAGCTTTTCCGGCGTCATTCAGGATGGCTCGGGTACGATCGGGCGTCCCTTTGGAGTAGGTTTTGAGTGCTGGCTCATTCCCTACAAGAAAGGAACACCCTCATGAGTAGCACTAAATATATCGGGATGGACGTACACACGGAAAGCATTTCTATCGCCGTGAGGAACTCCGTCGGCAAGCTAGTGATGGAATGCATCATCGAGACCAAGGCGAGCATCATTGCGCAGTTCATCGACGGGCTGCGCGGAGATTTGCGCGCACCTTTGAAGGAGGAACCTGGGCGGCCTGGCTACGCGGAGAGCCATGGAACACCTTCCTGTACGGACAACAATCCAAGTCCTGTACCGGTTTCCCGAACGGCAATCCGCTGTCAACAAAACATGGCGATCTCAAGGCACCAGATGTTGGACCAGAAAGCGCTTTCGCGTTGCGGAATTATTTGGCTATGTTATGAAACGGTCGCTGAAAGCCTCCGCCACGGCCTCGAGAGCCTTGAAATCCAATTTCTTCAGGCTATCCACCTGACGTTGGTCTACCTTTAGACCCGCTTCCCTGAAAGCGTTGGCGGGATCTTTTTTGAGTTCATCCCAGAAAGCCTTATTGTGAACAGCTCTGGCAAAAAGTTCCTCGACGGTCATAGAGCACCCCTTCCTTGTTTCTTGAAGCAAGCGATTAGACCTGGAGCCCTGTAGTCCCTACGCTACGCCCGTGGAAGCCCCGAGCGCAACCACCGCTTCGACCTGATAATCGGCGTGATTTGATTTCCCCGGAGAGCGCTGGTCTCTCGCCGGTTTGCCATTCGTTGATGAATTAGAGCGGATTTGGCGCCGTGTTACTCAGCACTGCGATTCGAAACATGTCCTAGTCAGAAGCTCGAGCGGTGGATGCTTCCGTGATGCGCGCGACATCCTTGAGAATCTGGAAAGCTGCTCCGATTCCAGTCTTCATCCGTTCCAATATCGTTTCCCGCAAATCAAGATAACGGACAATATCCGGACTATTCAGCGGCGGAGCCAGATGGCGCAATGCTTCAAGCTCGTGTTGCAAGGTCGCGATTCCCCGCTGAAATCCCTCGTGGATTACCCAGGCCTCGATCGTCTTGAGACCTTGGTGACGTCTCGCCTCAGTCAGGAAATGCGACGTTTTGCCGTGGCGAAGATCGTCATGCCAATCGAACAAATCGTCTTCCATCTGCGACCACCGAGCCAGCGTCAACGCGAATTTTTCCCAGTATTGCAGCCGCTCACCGGAGCCGTGGCGATAAGCCACCGCCGCCAACGGAATTCTAGCTCCCGAAAGTTTGACGACCGTGACCCGCTCAAACTCCTCTTTATCGATGTGATCCAGCTCAAATTCCCGCGTCACCGCCTCGCTGCCAGAAAACCATGCAGAGCGGAATATCTCCCAGAAGGGGTGTGCGGCGTCGAAATACTTGTGATACGTAGCCTGGAATTCCGTATGGAAAAACGCGGTTGCCGGCAGAATTTTCAACTCGACCGTGCCATGGCCATCCATCAGGTTATCGAGTAAACGAATATAGTAATAACCGTTGACCGTTGAATAGACGACGTCGGTTAGGAATTCACGGTCAGGTTCTGCAGCGAAGGTTCGGGCGGCCCAGCAAGGCAAGAGCAAGAGTGGGAACATGCGGGGCTGCAGAAAATACTCCGCCGCATCACTCTTGGGAGAGAGGTGTGACATCCATGCGCAGACATGCTCTCCCAGGAATGGAGCGCGGCGCATCAGCTCGGCTTGGATTCGTAAACAGGCGTCCTGAACCAGCTTCCGAAATTGGGCATCGTAAAGAAGCTGAGCAACATCTTCCTGGCTTGTGTTTTGGCTCATGAAGACCCACACCATGACGGAAGAGGAAGCGGATGCTAGCACTCGTGCTACCCCAGGTCAAGGTCATGGTTCTTGGTCATGGTTCTTGGTTTGTCATGGTTCTTGGGTCGCGGTTCTTGGGTCGCGGTTCTTGGGTCGCGGTTCTTGGGTTTAGTAGATCCCGGGGAGCAGGCGGTGCGTGTGCTCCGTGTAACTGTTGTACTGGGAACCGAAAATTTCCCGCAGGTGTGTTTCCTCCAGGCCAATCCGCCGCCGAATCAAAAAAATCGAAACCAGCAATGAAAACCACGCGAAAATGCTGGCAAACAGGAGACTGAGTCCCAGTTTTACCAATAGCAGACTTGCGTAACGTGGGTGCCGTACGACGGCGAATGGGCCTGTGGTCATAAGCTGCCGATCGGTTGTATTCCCTTGAAAATGGCGCACCAGACAAGTGTCGGTCCACATTAGGGCAGCCAGCGCGCACGCATACACGACCAACCCTGTGATCTGCAGTCCGGGCAGGCGAAGCGCCGGCATCAAGTGCCAGTGGCCGTAGTCCAGAAATACGGACAACTCACCTACTGCCAGCAAACTTCCCCACCGGACCGTCACCGGGTCATAACTCAATCCTGACGCTTCGCGAAGCGTTTCCCGTGACTCAAATATGCATCGCTTGAATCGAACTTTATATAGAGGCGGAAGCGCGGCGAGGGCAAAATAAACGCCGGAGAAGAAATCCACATCCTGCCAGGGAGAGTCGCTTTTCCAGTGCCGCAGACAAAGCAGGGCAATCGCTTGGTAGGCAAACGGCGCAAGCACTGGAAACCAACCGAATGTTTTCCAACCGGGTTGACCACAATTGCTCACGCTTGGCATGTTACGCCACGTCTAAGTAAGGGGAAAAGAACAGTGGACGGTGCGTCTCGATGAAGAGTGATTGAAAAAATCGTCACTTGAGCGCCGTTCCCATTGACGCACCCGTACATTCGGCCTAGGATTTGCTCAGAGGACAAGGGGAATGAATGATTTCCCCCTGGCGAACTATACGGTGGACCAGGAAAAGGCTGTTGGCCAAACTCTGGGCCACTACCGCATCGTCGAGAAGATCGGCGCCGGCGGCATGGGAGAAGTGTACCGCGCCCGCGACGAACATCTTGCCCGTGATGTTGCCATCAAAGTCCTCCCACACGGCTCGCTCAGCAACGAATCGGCCCGCAGGCAGATCCGCAAGGAAGCTCTGATACTTTCGCAGCTCAATCACCCCAACGTCGCCACCATTCATGATTTCGACACCCAGGAGGGTGTGGATTTTCTAGTGATGGAGTACATACCCGGGATCACATTGAACGAGAAGGTTACTGCCGCGTCGCTACCGGAGAAAGAAGTCGTCCGTCTGGGCGTGCAACTGGCGGAAGGCCTGACCGCAGCCCATGAACGCGGGGTCGTTCATCGTGACCTGAAGCCGGGTAACTTGCGCCTGGCCAGCGATGGACGACTGAAGATACTGGACTTTGGGCTTGCAAAGCTCAAACTTCCCGGTCCAGCGAGTGTGCCGGACGAGAGTCCTAGCGAGACACAATCGATAGCCGGGACGGTGCCCTACATGGCACCAGAACAGTTCCTGGGTGGAGAGATTGACGAGCGCACTGACATTCACGGTGCGGGGTTCGTGTTGTATCAAATGGCGACGGGACAACGCCCGTTTTTTGAGGTGGAACGCTCGCAGCTGATGGGCGCGATTCTGCACCGGCCCCCACGGCCACCGACCGCCCTCAATCCAAGGTTGTCTGCAGAACTGGAGCGAATCATTCTCAAGTGTCTGGAGAAGGAGCCAGAGAACCGTTACCAGTCGGCGAGAGAACTGGCGGTGGACCTGCGGCGACTGGCGCGGGAACACGAGTCGGGACATCCGGTGACGGAAGCCCCGGCGAGCGCACGGCCAGCCGCCATCCTCCGAAACAAGGCCATGCTCGCGGCCGCAGGCATCCTTGTGATCGTGCTGCTGCTGGTTGCGGCCTTCTGGTTGGAAAGGGCGAAAAAAGCTCCAGGGGCCTCACGAATCACGCCTTCCATCGCTGTTCTTCCGTTTGCCGACTTGAGCCAAGAGAAGGACCAGGAGTATTTCTCTGACGGTCTAGCAGAGGAATTGCTCAACAGTCTGGTTAAGGTCCCGGGGCTGCATGTGGCCGCCCGGACTTCCTCATTCCAGTTCAAAGGGAAGAACGAAGATCTTCGGGGGATCGGGCAGAAGCTGAACGTGGCTACCGTTCTTGAGGGCAGCGTGCGCAAGCAAGGTCAGAAGGTCCGGATTAGTGCCCAATTGATCAAAGTCTCCGACGGTTTTCACCTGTGGTCGGAGACCTACGACCGCAATCTGACAGACATTTTCGCAGTGCAGGAAGAGATTGCACAATCAGTGGCTGGATCTTTGAGGGTTAAATTACTAGGTGAGAAGCTTGCCTCGCCGCGGGCCACCAACGTCGAAGCATACAACGCCTATCTCCAGGGGAAATACTTTTACGCGCGGCCTACCAAGGAAAATCTGGATAAGGCGATCACCTATTCCGACCAAGCGGTCAGGCTAGACCCGAGCTATGCCCCGGCTTGGGCCGCACTTTCCAGAGCCCACAGTCTTCAGGCCGGCGCTTACAGCCCGGCTCAATTGCCTGAGGCATACAAAAGTGCGCGCGAGGCGGCAGAACAGGCGCTGGCGCTCGATCCAAGCCTGGCCGAAGCGCACGCGGCCGCGGGACAGATCGAGCAATACTTCGATTGGGACTGGGCTGGCGCAGATGCTAGCTATCAGCGGGCTCTAGCCTTAGAGCCGGGAAACGCCGAGGTTGTCCAAGGGGCTGCAAATCTGGCGGCAACGCTGAACCATTTTGAGCAAGCCCTTCTGTTATCCCGCCGGGCCGCGGAGCTCGACCCACTCCGAGCATCGACGCACCACGCTCATGCTTACAACGCGTGGTGGGCCGGCCAGTTGGACGAGGCTGAGGCGGCAGTCGGGAAGGGATTGGAAGTCGACCCACAGTTTCCGTGGCTCCATTCGGTACTCAGTCGTGTTTACTTGGCGCGGTCGCGCCCGCTAGAAGCCCTGGCCGAAGCTGAACGCGACACGACACCTGAATTCCGCCTGCAAGACTTGGCGCTGGCATATCATGCGCTAGGTCAGAAACAGAAATCAGATCAGGCCCTTGCAGAACTGATCGCGAAGTACCAAAAATATTCCGCCTTCCAGATCGCCGAGGTATATGCCTTTCGCGGAGAAGCCGACGCGGCTTTCACATGGCTGGAGCGCGCTTACGTCCAGCGCGACGGCGGACTCACCTTCATGAAAGGCGACCCGCTCTTGGCGAGTCTGCAGAGCGATCCACGCTGCTTGGCGTTCCTGAGAAAGATGCGACTGACTGCTTGAGCGCCTCACTATTTTTGTTCAACAGTTCAGAGCTGCCGTACGCCGGCTCCTGTCGCCCGTGGAGTCCAGCCATGTAACTTGGCTCTGGTGGGCTGCATTTTGCTGATCCAAACCCGGCATTTGGATTCGAGTCAGTTTGCCGCAGCTCCCGGATGATCGGCAGACCGGAAGCCATCCGGGGTTCGAGGAAATCAGAGTGCGAGCTGCGCTTCGAGGCACCGCATTTCCTCCAAGCGGACTTGAACGCACCTTGCTCGTACAGGCGCCTTGCCCCATCGCGCTTCCGATAGAACCCACTTCCGAGCCCATCAATCGCCCTCGATCAGCGGCAAGGTGCCAGCCCGGACGGAGATAGTTCCCCTGGATACTGCCCGTTCGAGGAGCGCGCGCGGGATCTGGGCCGTCCTCAAGCGGTTTCCTCGTTTCGGTGATAGCAGGAATAGGCAGTTTTAGGCGTAGTTGTTACCAAGGATGTTACCAAAGCTAATTCTGGTTCTGAGGGCTCGAATCGCAGTATTCCAATACCTACTGCCTTGCTCGAACGGATGAAATTGCTTGGTGAGGGTGAATGGGTTTTCCGATCCCAGGCCGGGACACCGGTGGACTCAAAGAATGCCGCCAATCGATATCTTCGGCCAGCGGCGGAGGCACTTGGAATAAAGCTCGGTGGGTGGCACGACTTCCGCCACACGCTCTCCACGTAAATGCTCAAGCTATCCAACAAAGGTGGTCTCGGAGCTACTCGGACACTCAAGCGTGCAAACGACACTCTCTGTATATCAGCACGTAGAAACCGAGGACTTCTGGGCTCCAATGAACGAGATGACGACTGAGTTGTTACTCGGATCAACAGCAAGAGGGGGAAACGCAATGACTGACCTCCTGGTCCCTAACCATGGCAAGCGCCAAATCTAAGCTGTTGAATTGGTTCAAGTTCCCCTGTGCAGCCGTCTCACTAAGTGCGCTACGATTTGCGATACGGCGGCAATGCCCGCAGAGGACTGGCGTCTACAGATCATTGCAGGGGGCCGAAACGCACCGAATGCGCTTGAAGCGTGCTTTCAGATTCCAGTTTTCATGAAACTGGCTCGAGGCGAATGTAACCAATCTCCAGCCTCACCCTTGAAAAACCGTAGCCCTTTATTTCGTCGAAGGAGAACCTTCAATTTCGTGTCAATTTGCGTGATAATTATGCAAACGGCAGTGCGAGCTACTCATACTATTGCGCTAGCTTTGCTTGTATGCTGGCAGCCCAACTGGAGCCAGGAACGAGAACCGCAGAGCAATGCTCCCAGGGGGAGTGGCACCCCTAGGGCAAGCAACACAAATAGCGGGCGCGCGCCGGATGGCGATACGTATAAGCCGCCAGTATCGGTTGTGCACACGCCGAAGACTCATCCACCGGCGACCAATCCTGGCCGTCCACCGAATGAAATGCAGGGTGGCGACACAGGAGCGATCATCGGGGGCGCAGCGGCGGCGGGTGGCCTCATCGCCCTCGGAACCTGGATGCACGAACGGAATAAGCCTGCGGCAAAGCTGTCCCGAGACGGTCCGAAGATCCCAGACGAATTCAGTATGAGCGGCTTCAGCATTGCCGCCTTTTGTCGAGCTGATTGGCCGGTGGCGGTGGACTATGTGGTTGCGAATGGCGGTGAGCTGTCGATCGTCGTGACCGCCGAGGGCGTTACGCCATTCCGCTACCGCATTCGCGGTACGGGAGCTCGCCAACAGGAGATCTTCCGCCTACCAGCGTACTTTCCCGTCAGGCCAACGCCCGGCGTGTACACCATCAGCGCCACCACCGGTGGACCGGGTGTTACTACACCAGTGTACCTTCGCCTCTTCGGGGTGGGCGGCGGAGAGCGCGCCGTGGGATCGGTCGCTATAGATCAGGTCACCTTCGGGCCCAATACGATTCACCCCAAGCAGAACCAGGAAGCCCTGTACGCTTTCCACGCCCATACCGATTTTGATCGGGTCCGGGCTGAGTTCCTGAAGGCGTTCACAGCGCAAGGCCAGATTATCTCGAAGCTTGAGGACCACGACGACATCAACGGCGTGCAACGCGAGACCACGCCGTCACGGCGATGGAACGGAAGGAAAGCCAGTCCAGGAGAACACCTTCTTCAAGTGCGCGCCTGGGAATCCGCCCCAGCAAAGGCAAATTGGGTCATCGCCTGGTCGGCCGACCAAGTCCTGGTAGAGGAATGAATTTTCACAAAAGAGTTCCGATCGCTTTCGCTGCTGTCGCGGTAATGCTGGGCGCCGACTACTGGATCGTCAGTCGGCCCGAGCCCCATGGCGTCGCTGAATTCAACCCAGTCAAGGTCAGCCTGGGCAGGGAGGAACTAATTCTGGAGAACCTCACACGGCCCGGTAGTTCTCTGCTGTCGCACCAGGGCGGCAAGAACGAAGTGGTGGAAATCTTCTTCGAGAAGGGCGTGCTCGCCGCCGCCACGCAGAAACTGCTGAGAAACCAGCCCTGGGCGCAATCCAGCGAGGGCCAAAACATTTCCTACACTACCCTGGATACGCTGGGCGCCACGGGACCGCCTTGCCGAACGTCAGTTGAGATAAAGTGCGCGGATTCAGCGTTCCCTGAGCTGCGCCTGTTTCAGGACGGCATTGCCGGCGGCGAGGAGCATCGCGAACTTTCCCTCAAGGCCAAATCACGCATTCAAGTGGACTCCTTAACTGCCCCGGACGATCCCGCGCAAACCAATGAGCCGGGCTGTCGCAAGCTCCTGCAGGCGGGCGAGAATCGGTTCGTACTGACCAGTACGCCACTGAGCGTCCTGGCCGAGGCCGGTTCTTCCGTGCGACTCAAGTTCATGCCGGCCTCAGCCACTCCGCTTTGGGACAGCCGTCCAAACAGCCTGGGCCTTTTTGAGCCGTTCCAAGGAATCAGTCTCGAAGCCAGAAGCGTGCGCCGCAGTCCGATCGATTCGCCTCAGAAACTCTTTCTGGCAGCCGCACCCAAAGGCAAAAAAGCTCTTGCGATCGATGACTTGCTCGCCGGCTCCGACACTCTGCAGATGAATTTTTCGGGAGTAGGATGGGTTACCTCCGATGAGCGTCCGGTAGGTCCGACTTTGGGAGAGTGGGTTTCCGCGAGTAGCCTTCGCGCTGGTCTCATAGGCCTCTTCAATATGGTGATTTTCTGCGGGGCCATCCTCTTTTGCGCGGAATCGTCGCCGACCGTCAAAGGCATGATTCGACGCGCCACGAGGGGTCCCGTTTTCCGAGTTCCCTCGCCGGCTCATGGTCTGGTCGTGTTTCTGTGTCATTGTTCGGAAGACAAGCCGATGGTGCGGGAGATCGATCGAGTGTTGAAATCCAACGGGTTTCAACCGTGGCTGGACGAAGACGATATCTTTCCCGCGCGCCTCTGGGATAAGGAGATCAAGCAAGGCTTGCGCTCGAGTCACGCCGTCATCGTTTGCCTCTCGAACACGTTCGTCCGAAAGGAAGGATACGTTCAGAAGGAGCTGCGTTATGCAATCGACATCGCGAATGAGAAGCCTGAAGGAGTCGTGTTCCTGATTCCGGTTCGCTTGGAGAATTGCGAAATCCTGCCAAGCCTAACCGATTTGCAGTTTATCGACTGGTTCAAACTCGATGGACCCGAGAAAATGCTTCGCGCCTTGCGCGAGCGCGCTAAAGAGGTCGAAATCGACGCAGCAGCTTCCGGCGCCCAGGTCTGATCATGCGCCGCATTGCGACTTCCGTGTGCTTCATTGAGACTACCTGTGGTGCGCAAACATTTCATCCAGCGGTTTTCCACCTATATTCTGATCGCCTGACTACCGAGGCCTCTACGGGCCCGCTGAGATTCAAAAACTCCTGTCCGAACTCTCGGAGCCTTGCCAGACGGTAGTTGCGCTCGCAGTGCTAACGGGGCTTCGGATTGGAGAGATTCTCGCATTGCGGTGGAAGCGTGTGGACATGTTGCGCGGCACGATCGAAGTTGCCGAAACGTTTTCGGATGGCCAGTTTGGCTCACCGAAAACCCGCAGCAGCCGGCGCGTTATACCTATGAGTGAGTCTCTTCGTACGACGCTCGAGGCGCACAGGTCTCGATCGATCCGAACAGAATCTGACGACCTGGTGTTTACAAGCCGAAAGGCACTCCACTCAGCTCGAAAAACCTCTATAACCGAGAACTTGCCCCCGCTTGTGATCGAATCAAGACGCAACGCGTTTCGTGGCACTCGTTCCGGCACACGCACGGAACGCTAATCGCCGAGGTAGGAGAGTCGATGAAGACCGCACAGGCCCTGCTGGGCCATTCGGATCTTGAAACGACGCTCAACATCTATGCGCATGGGCTTCCGGCTTCGCAGCGGCGTGCAGTGAATAGGGTGTCCGAGGTTATGTTCCCAAGTGTTCTCGAGTTGGGTGAAAAGCAGGAAAGTGAAAAACCTAATTAGTTGTATTTAGGGCAGTTAAGAAAGAGTTGGTGAACCGGGGAGGACTCGAACCTCCAACCCGTTGATTAAGAGTTCAATTCTTTGCTTTTGGACTATTTCGTGTGGAGTTGCACCAACTGAGAACACGTCACTTATCTAGAATCTTTTGCAACCCAGTGCAACCACTTCTATGCCGGTAGCCGCTACAGTAGCCGCTACAGTCAAACTGAGAACGAACCCGATTTGAGCAACTGCGCAATCGGAATTCTTGGATATCTTTCCGATAACCGAGTTCTATACTTCCGCGTCTGCGCCCACGTGAACTGGTTCGCCACAACCTAACTTCTCACAACCCCGTTTCTGGGTCTCATAGTTGATCTGCTTTTATGTGCTGCACCTCAGTGTGTAATGCTATGCCTTAATCTCATGCGCTCAGACGAGAAGCACGGCCAGTCGTCGGCCCGCGGCAGCCATATTCGAACTTAACGCGCATTAGGGGACCGTATCATCTGAATACGGATACAGCCGGCTGACAAATTCCCGGTCGCCAGCAGAAATCGTCATGTTGCGTTCAATTGGTAGCGCTCCATTGGCAGTAAAGTACTCACGGGGAAAGGCGTACTGCATTATCGAGCGTGGGTCATAGGGTTTGGTAAATGGAAATTGCGCCCACTCACGGCTTTTGTGGGATTTTCGCGCCCTCTCCGACCAGGAGACTAGTGCAAGTCTTGTGCACTTTCAATTATGGCGAGGGACAGGTCGTTCAAGCCGAGGCTCCAACGCCGCAGTGATCGCCGCGGAGATCCTGCGCCGATTGCGTCGTGAAACCGCGGGCATCACCAGGAACGGAAGGATGAATATCACCGGCCAGACGTAGAAATTCTGAGGATTCCGGGAGAGGATCAACAACATGAAAGCGACCTTGAACGCTGAGGGCAAAGCGCCGTGAAGAAAGCTGGAGGAGTAGTCGACGACGTTGCAGGAGGACAGGAACGGGCCAAGGCGCGAGCTGGATGACGCGCTCTTCAACGCTACGACGCGTTGGTTCGGGACGACCTTTTCGATCATCTCCCGTTCGATCGCGACGCCCGGGCTTTCCTCGGACACGTCGATGACCACGCATCGTGCCCGCCCGAGCAGACGTTCGACGGTCGGTTGCCATTCGGCATCCGTCGTCTTGATCTGGATCGGCAGATTGCGCCATGGCTTCCACAGCCTCAGACCGCCGAAGCTCCAGAGGAACGGATCCCAGTTGCGCGCCTGGTCGGAACGCGAAGCCACGAACACGAGCGGCATGCCGGCTGGCATGCTCTTGATGACGTCGGTGATGAGACTGCGATCTGCAAAGCTCGAGAAGCGGCGCAGGAACAGGGCGAACGGAACATCGATATTGCGGGTCAATCTCCGGTGCGCCCAAGAGAACGTCATAATCGCGCCGAGGAACATGCTCGCGAGTCCGAGCCGCGAGCCGTAGTCAGTCAGCTCCTGCCCCGGCTCGAGCGGACCACTTCGGGCCAGTTTCGAATAGAAATCGCTTGATCGCCACGAATACTCGTCGGGCGTTCCGAGCATCTTGGAGACATTGAAGGCGCCCACGCACGTAGCGGCAACGGAGGCCGTCGCGATTGCGAGTGCGACTGCCGATACGATCAAGATACTTCGCTCGCGTCCTTGCGCCTTTTCGAAGGGGGTGATCGGCCAGAAGCGCAGCGCCAGCCTCGCGATCGGCGTCCCGGCCCAGAAACCCACGGCGACGCAGGTCGTCTCCGCAACCACCGTAACGACCGTGTAGAGAGGGGACGGAAGGGTTGTTGCGATATCGCGCTGCAGATCGACTGCCCGCGCGAAATTGGGAAACAGCTCCAGCAGAAAGATCGGGATCGAAACGACCCTGGAGATTGCCGCCTGCGTGAAGACGATGCCAACCACCGCGGCGGATCTGGCATAGAAGGCCAGCAGTCGTCCGCCAATCACTTTGGCGGCATCAAGGGGCCTGAAGTCGCTGCGCAGCGTCGCGGGATCCTCCCCGAATCGGTTCGGGCCCGGCGTCCCCTTCAGCAATCCCAGCTCGACGACGAACCAGAGCCTTGCGGCGGCGCAGTACATGACGAAGAGCTTCTCCGGCACGCTTTTCGGCGCCGGGCCAAGCACGTCGACATAGAGACCGAGCTCGTTGACGGCGATTGGGATGATGCCGAGCAAGGCGAGGCGTCCGGACTTGTTCCGGTCCTGGAAGCGTTTTGCCAGTACCGGGTACGCCAGGGAATACAGGGCGACGCAAGCGATCGCACCTAGGTATCCGCGTATGCCGGCAAAGGCGTTGTTTACCTGGCCCAGATTGTCCTTAATGACAAAGCCGGTAGGCACGTAGACCAGCAGCAGGTCGCAGACCTGTAGAAGCAGGATTGCAAGCCACCAGGTCGAGCGGCAGATTCTTCCGTCCGTCGCTGTGAACAGCGTTCGAAAGTCCATTGTCCTCGGCATGCTCTTGATGACGTCGCTCACCAGACTGCGACACAACCAACCGGTCCAAGGCTCCAGGCGAGCGCGTTCGGTTCCGCCCGCGTTCCAACGGGACCCCACAGCCACACCAGCATGGCTGCTTGCACCGGGATCAGGCCATAGAGTGCGGTGCGGCCCGCCTTGTCGCGATCTTGAAAGCGCTTCGCGGCTAGCGCATAGGCCGGATCGAACCAGAGGTTTAGGAGGAGAATGGTGCTTAGCAACTTGCTACTCGGTCCGGTGTGGAAGCCTGCAGGAATCGCTGCAACCAGCCTGGCTCCAACGGCGAGTGCGGTAGTGGCAACTAACCACGTAGCGCGGTTGATGCGCCCCTTGTGGCACAAGAAGAGATACCGTAGCGTCATGGTCCGGGCAATCGTATCGAGCCTTGGATCTCAGTAAGTCGGGCTTCCAGGCGTGAGGCGTGCGGATCGGCGGTGTGCGATGCCCGAATGACGAACAGGGCCTTGGAGATCGCACGCGCCTCGAGCTCGGTGCGGCCCTTGACGTGGTAGCGTTGGGCAAGCTCTTCATAAGCACGTTTCGTCGTGAATTGCATTGCGCAAAGGAATGGGAGCGTGGAAAAAAAGAACACGAGACCGGGCCGTCGCCAGCGCAATACCCCCCATACGAACCACAGCAGGAAACTACCGATAACCGGCACGCCTAGAAGAGAGGCAATGGCCACTGCGCCTTCGTCTATGCCCCGGAGGAAGCCGCCAATCAGTGCAGTCAGTCCGGTCCAGTTGCTCACCCAGGAGATTGGATTCAACCAGTAGATCAGGCTACTCGGCAACCTGAGCTCGAACAGAATATCCACTAGTACCATAAAGCTCGTTAATGCCGTGGAAATCGTTAGCCAAAAGTTCGGCCCTGTTTGGCGCGGCCCTTCCCGTGAACTGGTTTGTGTTCCTAGTGGCACCGACTCGGCAGTGTCCATTGGACGTCCCTTTCCGTCGCCGACGCATCAGATGCCTTACGGCATTCGGGCTCGTCTCAACCCCTGACACCTCCGCTCCAAAGACAACTGTACTACTGCTCAACTAACAGGAATGAAATTATTTCTCTATGGATCGTAGTTCCAAAGCCGTTTGATTTCGTCTTGGCTATCGTCCTTTTCCTTGCCGTATTCATGAAACCATCGAACATCGGGTTTCTCCCAAGGATCAAAGACGGTAACTCCCATATGCGTCAGCACCTGCCGTATGCGTTGACGCCAACCGAATTTTGCTTCATCCTTGCCAGACGCGACGAAATCCATTGGGCCCGAAAGGTAGACTCGCGCGCCTCGAAGACTGTTCCCTGGATGCGTGACAACCGACACGATTCCACCTCCTACCCAATCAGGTCAGAGTGTTCCAAGGACACGGCTCAGAGATCATTTGACGGTGGCCGGGTCGCTACGGAAAATTCAAAATGCCAACACATTGTTCTATCGCGGGTCATGGAGCTCAAAGGTTGCTACCAGTTCCTTTACAAGGGGTCGCTTAATCGTCTGATCTTGGCGTTTCCCTTTTTCCTCGGTTCGCTTGCCGGTGCGGTAGCGAGCCGCGCCGCCAAAGCAGATCAGATCAACTTGGCATTGTAATAAGGCTGGCACCTCGGGCTGTGAAATGGAACCCGCAATCCAAAACTCAATACCGAGCTTGTGAGCGAGCTGCGAAAGTGACCGCGTCTCCTGAAGTGAGTAAAAATCCCTGTACTTTTTGTTCGTAAACTTCTCGAAGGTGTCGATCAGGACTCCCTGCCATCCCGCCTTCGCCGTGAGTTTGATGCCCTTTTCGGCGATTTCATAAGGCCGCTCACCGCTCGAATCGATTCCAATTTCTGGGAAGAAGACACTTACCAGCGGGAACTGTCTTTCCGGGTTTCTGGAAGCGATGATGACTCCCTCGAGGGCTGCGGCATCGACTTGCTTCCTTACCAATTCCATTTGCTCGGCGACTTCTTCACTTCTAAGGTCGCGTTTGTTCACGTCTAGATTTGCGAAACCAATCTTTACGACGTCTGCACCAGCCTGCAGAGCAGCAAGCGTCTTTTGCGCGGTTAGTGCGGCACAGGATCGTGCGTCCACTTTGCCGGTTCTTAGGTCCCGGACGATCTGCGGGGTTTCCGAGACATTCGTCGAGATGTATACAAATTCGCCGATCGATCTGCGGATGTTGAAGATCTCAGTGATGGTCGCGGGACCAAGGGCCTGGTCCATGTGCTCGGCGTCCACAACAACGCGATCGAATCCCACAAGGCCTGGAATTTCCTGCCCCTTGTGGCCGCTGATGAGACACAACGAGTTCACCTCGCGTGGATGTTTGGCACCCGTCCAGCGACTCGGACAATAGCCCTCATAATGGTGTGGCGCATGCTTCAACCAGGAAATAGCCTCCTTGCGCATCTTGAGAATCTCGCGGGCCACCGGATTTATGTAGGGAAGCACTTCTTCGATGGTCTTCCAGTTCCGGTCGCGGGCTAGTTTCTGGATATCGCGTATCACCAAACTACCGCACGTAACCGCGTGCCAACCGGCTCTGCGGCTGTCCCGGTGATCACCCGTTCGCTTGATGTCTCGGATGAGTTTCTTATCCCGGCTCACAAGCCAATTACTCATATTGACGTCCTTATGATCTTGATCATCACTCTGTCAATCTGGAAACAATCCGGCGGTTCAGACTAGATCTTGGCTGACCTTTTGTGCCGAGCTCCAGTGCTCGATACGACGTTTAAACATGAAGTATTTTGGTGGATCACTCCACGCGAGGAGCTTCGCTGCCGCGAGAGACTTCGCCGGCTCTGCTTCAAGAAACAACCGCTCCGCTTCGGGAGAGATCGCGTGAGGCGTGGTATTCCAACAGGCCGATTGCTCTGTGGTGAATCCCGACCGGACAAGAGCAACCAACTGCTTTGGGTGAGAATAGTCGCGGCGGCCCCTGGCAACGGTCGGCGCAAAACGGTCACCGAGTGCGGAGCAAAGCGCCAGATATGCCTTCAGAACCGAGATTCCTATGCGAGCCGGGGGGCGGATGTCGCGGAGCGTGCACCAGTGTTCCCAGACTTTGCCCCCGTTCCTGGAGCTTTCGATTGGCTGATCGAACGACTGCCTGCGCCAGCGATTGAAAAGCGTCACTGGATCTTGCATGTTTCGGGCTGAAGTATGCCCTGTGGAGTTTCCTTCCACATAGCCGAGCAAAACAGCACCCTGCAAAGCCTCCCGACCAGCTTCGGAGTCGATTGGCACCGTCTCTGCTCGCCCCGATTTCTCACGCGTTACACTCGCGTAGTATTCATCCGGCTCTGGATAATGCGATATTTCGAGCCATAAAAGACCGCCAGTGGTATCGCGCATAACTCCACCAGCCCCACACAAATGGCAAGAAACATGCCACGCGCCATTATCGAAATCCCCTTCATTGCCGGGCCCGAGATTGGACGGCGAAAGCAACTCTCGATCGAGCCATAACTGTCGCAGGGTCTCGACGTTTTCCTGGCTGCTGGCTAAATCACCGCCAACGGTCACCTCAAATTGAAATTTCCCACGCTTCATGGCTCGCCTCCACTCGCATTCTATGAGAAAGGCCGCTTGAACCCTTTGACTTGACGGAATCGTCCGTCAGAGTGCGAACTTTGGAGCATCAGGTACTTCTGCGGTTGAGAAGTAGTCGGAAAGTACCGCAGTGGACCCGGATCATCAACCGTTCACTTCCCTAGAAGGTTAGCAGAACACTTCGCGCCGCTTGCATCTCATATATCCTTTGCGGAAAAAACCTTCGGTCCACGAATCATCCTCGGAAAGGTATTTTGGCGTGTAATCGTTCCTGTGGCCTGTCGGCTCGTCTGCATGGTCATCGACGATGGAGCGGAACCGGTAATGCTGCCAGAGCCGCATGAATTCTCCGAGATAGATATCCGCCACGCGTTTGTCACCCCGAATGATGAGCATATTTTCGTCGTTCGAAATTGTCGAAGCGTTACTGAAGTTGGCCGAGCCGCTGATGACGATCGGATCCTCTCCGAGGGGATCGACCAGCATGTATTTCGTGTGTGTGTATCGGACATTCTTGCTCAGAGTGTTCGAACGTTCCTTGCGCCAACGGTCCATCAAGTATTCGTGCAAGACATCACCCACGAGATATCCCCCGACCGCTACCACGTTGTACCGGTTTTTCTTCAACCGTTCCTGAGTGACGTCGCTGGTGCCAGGGTTAAGACCCCACTTGTTGAGAAAAAGATAGCGGAGGTCGTCGGTGGGCGCCCAATTGCGCTCGAGTACGAGCATGAAAAGCTCGTTTACTCCGAACGCTGCCGTGAAACACATCAAGTTCTTGGCTCCGCTCATCGCCGATGACGCATACCAGTTCAGTATCGTCCTTTTCTGGCTGTCCTTCAGGCGGGGACTGAAGATTGGGGTTATACCTCTGGGCGGAGGAAAATCCTTGAGGTCTGCGCCCGCTTCGCAGTTGAGCTTCCGCAGGCTCGGCACTTCTGGGTCGGCATAGAGCCGCTTCCAGTAATCGAGATAGGATTTGGCGACGCCATCGTCTTCAACGGCGTGGCCGACGTTGGCTTGCCCGAAAATGCCCGATTCCGTAAAGTTCGTGGACCCAGTCCAAACTGCCGTGGGTTTGCCGTTTTCGAGCAGGACGATGAATTTGTTGTGAGCGATCGCATTCGGTGTGGCTCTGCGCGCCCTCGCAATCGACTCGCTCCCGAGGCCATACTTTTTGAGCAACCTCCTCGTTAGTGCAACTCGTCCCGATGCCTGCTTATCCGGCTTGCCATGAGACTTCTTAATTCGCGCATCGTAGATAATCTGAACGTCACCACATCTCTTCCGGGCGTCGCGAAACTCGGCAATGATAGGTTCGTAAGAAAACTCGTACACAGCGGCTCGAATTCCGAATTTTTTCGTCTTCGCACGCCGGACGAAGTCACGCATCGCTTCGAAGAGTCCCCGGGAAAGCCACTCGTACGCCCTCTCTCGCTCTCTCCCCTTGAGCTTCTGTGGGTCCTTGTTCCCGAATTCTCGCGCGTAAGCTTGGCTCCCAATGACGCCCCGGTTGAACCACACCTCGTGATTCCCATCTCTCTCCTGTTCCGTGCTTACAGGAACTATCACGGGAGTGCCGTAGTCCGGATTCTTGGGCTCGCCCCTCACTGGATGAACCTCGTAAACATATTCGTGGGCTGCCTTTGCCGTGAAATCACTCCACAGGAAGTCTTGGATGGGATGTTCGTGTGAGGAAACGAGCGCACCCGCAGGAGGGTTCGGATAAACGGATGCGAATGTCCGCATGCCCCTCATCCAGTACTGCTGGTTTTCAGTTTTGTCGATGCGACGAATGGCGAAGCCGAGCAGACCGTTCCTGGCTTCCGCTGTGGTGGCGTTCATCCCCAGGGTGACAACATAGGTGCCCGATACCGCGTGAACGCTGATCCCATCTGATTGCTTGCGAATACGCATTGTTCATCACCGGCGGTGCCTGCGGGCTCGTGTCCTGCCTTTCGGACGAGAGGTGGCAGCAGTGCCTATCGTCTTACACCAGTAATATTAACAAGTCAATACGGCATGCAATCTAGAGATGGGAAAGGAGGCACGCACACGGTCGCAATCGCATCTACGAGCAGATCTCGCCGGCATGGACCCTTGGGAGTTTCTGATATACGATTTAAGCTGCGAACGGTAATAAGGTCGTGTCTCATTGTATATAGAGAGTCTCCAACTCAAGAACCTCCGTTGCTTCCGGGAGGCGACACTTCGTTTGCAATTCCCTAAGGATGGAGAGCAGGCACTACTCCATCCCAACGTCAATCTTTTGCTCGGAAACAAATCATTTCGCAGCGACAAGTGTCCTCGTCTTACAGATCACACTCTGCTAGTTTTCGTGATACGCGTAATAAGTGCGATGGGCCCGGTTCGGGCCTATACTTCCCACATCCCCGTTTGAACGGCTTTATCGAAGGCGCGCCGGAGCATCGCGCATGTAGACGCTCTGAACGCGCACCTCCGATAAAGCACTAGCGTTTGTGGATAACTTCGGAGTTGCCGACAATCCACCCGGAACATCGTGTTTCACTTGCCGGAGTACCGTATTCTCTATTCCAACAGCTGACGTAATGTCTACGGCGTTATCTGGGTCCTGATGTTGGAATAGCCCGAATATCCAGTCTGGCTATGGGCGCGGACGCGGTATCGAAATGTCAGATGCATAGTCCACAAGGGGTCGATATAGCGGGTGGCACTCCCGCCGGTGACTGCAATTTCACTGAAGTTGGTGCAAGTTGATCCAGTGCAACGCTCAATGTGGTGGCTATCGGCGTCAGTCGAATGATCTGTCCAACTCAATTCGACGACGTCATAGAGCCCTCTTTTGAATGCAAAGGACGTCAGGTTTGTTGGGGCCGGTTCGATGTTGGTGATAGCCGAGGCTGTGTTGAGAGTTTGTGGCATTCCGTAGAGACGATTGCGGCCCGCCCGCAGGGATCGAACTCGGTTCATCACTTCCCGTGGCGATAACTTCACCGCACTTGTTGGGGCTGACAGCTGAATGTTTTGTGGTGACTCAAGCTGGGCGGATGTGGTCGCAGCAACAAGACTGTAGTCACAGCCCTCAGTGTCGGTCTCGTTCTCGTCGCAAGGGATCAACAGAAAAGCGTGCTGGTCGCCATTCGGGAGGAAACCGAAACCTGCGATCTCTCCCCGATCGTTGATCGTCGCCGGCGCAGCCAAATGCAGAGCGGAATCAGTGGGAATCAGTGTATTCAAGTCGATCGGGGGCCCGCCGGCTTCCGACAGAAAAGCGCGAGTCTGGCTAAAATCACAGCCGGTTGGGAGGGCTGCGGCTGCCGATATGCCCACGACCTGCCCTCTCGCGTTGATAGAAAACCCAACACTGCAAGGATCGCCGCCCACGGTTCCGAGGTCAGTCATAGTGCCGTTTTTCCAGAGGAACGCGTGGACGGTCTGGTCGCCTTGCTCGTTTGCAAAACCGGTAATTTCCCCGCCATCGTTGATTGCGATCGCGTTTCCCGAACTCCCTCCAAGCGTGCCCAGGTCGCTAAGCACTCCCCGATCCCAAAGAAAGGGATGCTGCGCCAGGTCTCCAGCCAAAGTCGATCCGCCGATGACCTGACCTCGGTTGTTGAGATCAAAGGCGAAAGTACAAGTGCCTCCAAGGCTGCCGAGACCTACCATTTTGCCGTTCTGCCAAAGGAACGCGCCGGTGGTTAGAGGAAAACCGATGTTCGCGCAGTACGGACTCGGAACCGAACTGGTGTAGGAGTCCCCGACTATTTGTCCCCACTCGTTTATAAGAAGCGCCACGGCGTCGGGACCACCTAAGGTGCCCAAATCAACCATCACTCCGTTCTGCCATAGAAACGCCCGTGTTTCTGTTGTCCAACCAAAATTGGAGGCACTCATGGGTGAAAGATCAGGGACCGCATTCGCAGCCGCTCCAACCACTTGGCCACGGTTGTTGACGGCGTTGGCTACGCTCTCGTATCCCCCGTCCACCGTTCCGAGATCTATGATCTCGCCGTCCTTCCAAAGCACAGCGTGAGATTCCGGAAATCCGGGGAACAATGGGTCGATCAGACCGTTTTCTGACCAGCCAGCGATCAGCCCGTTCGCACTGATCCAGGCGGAGGCGCTGCTCGCGCCGCCCGGAAGAGCGCCCAGGTCGGTAGTGACACCCTTCTGCCATTGAAATGCGTGTGAGACAAAGCAGTCGAAGAAGCAGAAGGCGGGGAATGGGTCAGGCGCGGACGTATCCCCCAAGCCCGCAACCGTCCCCCGGTTGTTCAGGATTGGATTGTAGTTATCCTCGGCAAGAAAAACAGTGCTCAGGGGCCCGCCGAACGTCCCCAAATCTACGAGCTTGTAATGATGGTGCGCGGCACTTTGTTCCTGCACGGCGTTTCCTTGCGCGAGCACACCTACCGGCATCGCCATCGCGGCAAATAGGGTCGCCGCGACAATGTTCGCAAACATCCTGGATTTGTAGCTGCCTTGAAGTTTCATATTCAATCTCCGAGTCACCTGTTTTGTCGCCTTGGAGGCGCGGAAGTGGATGCGGTGCTCCCCGGCGCGAACGGCCACGGCAGGCTCCTGCCCCGGCCACATCCGGCCAGTGATAGCCAGCAAGCCAATAACAGCAACCGTCGCTCGCCCGATTGCCAAGTGTCGCTCCCCACGGACGAAAGTTGCTCTCGGTGAACACTAGACGCAGACCTTTCCAATAGCAATGAACTGGGGCTCCATTCACGGTGAGGGAATGGTAAGGGAGTCTTGCGCTGGAGTTCGGGGGCATCGCTTCCATGGTTTCAGCTTGAAAATTCTGCTGCTGAGCTGCTGAGGAGCTGGAGGGTGTTAGACTCGCTTCACTTACCTTCCGGTGAAGAGGGCGCCTGTGGCATCTCCTGCTCTAACCAGGTTCCGCATCCGGGAGTTTGGGCTGGATGCAGCGACACGCGAACTGCGCAAGGCGGGGACTCTGGTAAAGCTGCAGGAACGTCTATTTCAAGCCCTTGCGGGCGACAAGCTCATTGAAACGCGGGTCTTCGCGTAGGCGTACATATTCCGGGCAGTGCTTTACTGCAATTTCCCAGGGAACCCTCGGATCTCGAACTTCAAACGCTTCGCGGGCGTGCGCCACGGCAAGGTCCGGCTCGCCTACAGCGGAAGCGGCTATCGCCATTCGGATCGCCGGTATGTACTCGCGTGCGGCGCGAGCCACAAGCTCCGAATAGATGGCCTGAGCATCTGCAATCTTGCCCCAGTCGGCATATATCGTCGCCTGGCTCGCTAGCGCGAACGCATTCCGCCCAGACAGTGCAAGCGCCATTTCGCCTGCCGCCGCCGCCTTATCAAGCTGGTTATCCAAATGAAAGGCAACCTGCGAGGCATAATAGACTATGAAGGACTCCTCCAACTCCCTGGCGGAATTTGCCGCCAAAACCGCTTCAGCGCCCCTGCCAGCCCAATAATAACTAAGAGCCAGCGTCGCGTGGGCATGTCCGGAAAGGGGATCGTATTCCAGAGCCTGCTTCGCCAACGCGATGCCTTCGTCAACCCGTCCCCGAACCCACGTCAAGTAAAACGCATACCGAGTCAAGTTCTGCAAAGAGCGTGGATTCAACGCCAGCGCGCGGAGGAATTCCTGCTCGGCCTTTGACCACTCCCAATCGAACAGGACGTGAATCATAGCGAGAGAGCAATGCGCCTCAGCGAGCATCGGATCAAGAGTAACGGCACGAGTGGCAGCTTCTTTAGCTTGGGGCATGACCGCTCCCGGCCGCTCTAATCCGAATAAGCCAAGCATGATGCGGGCATCGGACAGCCCAGACCATGCTAGAGGGTATTGTGGATCGAGAGCGACAGCACGCTCGAAGTAATGTTCCGCGCGTCGAATATCGAGCCCACCCCGATGCAGCAATGCGCGGCCCTTCAGGTAAAGCTGATATGCTTCGAGATTGCTCGTCCCCGCTTTCACCGATGGCTGTTGGCCCGCTCTCAGCGCAACCTTCAAACGACTTACAATGGCGAGCGCGACCTCGTCCTGCACTTCGAAAATCTCTTTTAGCTCGGCGTCGTAGTGCTCGGACCAAAGATGATAGCCGTCGGCAACGTTGATCAATTGGGCCATGATCCTGACGCGGTTCCCCGCTCTTCGAACGCTGCCCTCGAGAATGGTTTTGACGTTCAGCCGCTCCCCGATAATGTGCAGATCGACCTGCTTGCCTTTGAAAGAAAACGATGACTTGCACGCGGCGACATGGAGCTCTTCAATCCGTGTCAACGCGTTGATGATCTCTTCGGTGATGCCATCGGCGAAGAATTCATTCTCCGGGTCCGCGCTCACGTTCGTGAAGGGAAGGACGGCGATGGACGCTCCAGTGCTCGTGCCCGCTGCATCCTCATTCACCTCTTCCACCTGCGCAACAAAGCGGTACCCGCGGCGCGGCAGAGTCTCCACGTATCGTGGCTTCTCCGCATCGTCTTCCAGGGCCTCACGGATCTGGTTAATCGAGAAATTGATCCCGTGTTCGAAATCCACGAATGTGGAATCTTTCCAGAGGCAGCGTTGGATTTCTTCCCGGGTGACCAATTGACCGGCACGTTCTACTAGGAGCAACAACACTCGAAACGGCTGGGGCTGCAGCCTTACCAGGGTCCCCGCCTTGCGCAGTTCGCCTGTCGCTGCGTCCAGCTCAAACTCCCGAATGCGGAACCTAGTTAGCGCAGCAGATGCCACAGGCGCCCTCTTCACCGGAAGGTAAGTGAAGCGAGTCTAACACCCTCCAGCTCCTCAGCAGCAGAATTTTCAAGGTGAAACTATGGAAGCAATACCCCCGAACTCCAGCGCAAGACTCCCTTACCATTCCCTTACCGTGAATGGAGCGCCAGTTCATTGCTATTGGAAAGCGCCGGCGTCTAGTGTTCACCCAGAGCAGCTTTCGTCCGTGGGGAGCGACACTTGGCAATCGGGCGAGCGACGATTGCAATTCTGGGCTTGCTGGCTATCACTGGCCAGTTGTGGTCGGGTCAGGAGCCAGCCGTAGCCGCTCGCCCCGGGGAGCACTGCATCCATTTCCGGGCCCGCAATGGCCTCATCTTTATCCCGGCTCGGGTGAACGGGAATCGCGTCACGCTGCTCCTCGACACCGGTGCTGCCCTGACCACCTTCAGCTTGAAAATCGTTCCGGAAGTCAACGTGAACTCTAAGATCACCATGAACATGGCGAGCGGAAGTGTCTCCGCGTATCGTGTCCCGGTCGCATTCACTGTAGGCGAGCCGGATCTGGATGAGCGGCGATGTTCGTTCCGCCAAACTGCGGTGGTCGGCGACTTCAAGTTTGGGGAGGCGGACGGCGTCATTGGACTTGATGTTCTTAGTTCGTTCAGAGGCGTAACCATTGACTTCCAGCACTCCGTTCTTATCTTGGTAGACCGGTAAAATTGAAGGCGCCCAATTCTCGAGGTCGAGCTGGTCGCCCATTCCCTAGTAAACGAACGCGCAAGCCGCTTGTTCACTGGCTCCACTCAGAGCGCCGCCTGTCTCTCGCCTAGAAATAATCAACATGCCTGATTAAGCGTTAATCAGATGGCACTACCCGATTATTTACGGACATGACGGAGGCGCTGACTCTTCTGGAAGAAGTTCTATGCGGAGGAGTTTCAGTCCCTTCCCGTCAACCATTTCGTAATCGTATAGGGCTCAATCCTTTTCATTTGGACAGGCATTGATTTTTAGCAGACGACTATTCGGATGAAACTCCATTCGCTCTACGGCGTCGTCCCCATGTTCTTCTACACAAATCACTCAGCGAGAAAAAAGCGGGATTACACCTTCCACGCAAAGAAGGTGCATAATTCCGCCGAAATCAACCGGTACGAAGTGGAGACATTTCTTGCGGATAGGGCGAAGAAGTTTTGTCGCAATACTCTGCGGGGAATGAGGGCCTCGCTAAGTCGTGTCCTTTCGTGGGCTGTGGCATGTGACTGGATTGAGAAGAATCCTTGTGCCGGTGTGAGATTGCCGTTCGCTGGCTCCAAGGTTGAACGTACAATTCTCACTCCATATCAAGTCGCTGCGCTCGCAGCACAATTGGAGGAACCGTACTCAACACTTGTGATCTTTCTTGCCGCAACAGGCACTCGAATCGGAGAAGCCGTTGGAATCAAGTGGTCAGATTTCGATGGAAATACTCTGCACATTCAACGCCGTATCTACGAGCGAAAAGAAGGAACCACTAAGACGAAAGGCTCGAATCGCAGTATTCCAATACCTACTGCCTTGCTCGAACGGATGAAATTGCTTGGTGAGGGTGAATGGGTTTTCCGATCCCAGGCCGGGACACCGGTGGACCCAAAGAACGCCGCCAATCGATATCTCCGGCCAGCGGCGGAGGCACTTGGAATAAAGCTCGGTGGGTGGCACGACTTCCGCCACACGCTGTCCACGCAAATGCTCAAGCGTTATCCAACCAAGGTGGTTTCGGAGCTACTCGGACACTCAACGTGCAAACGACACTCTCTATATATCAGCACGTAGAGACTGAGGACTTCCGGGCTCCAATGGACGAGATGACGACGGAGTTGTTATGCGATGTTACCAAACTGAAGTTGGCGGCGGCTTGATGTATTGAAAATAAAAGAGTTGGTGAACCGGGGAGGACTCGAACCTCCAACCCGTTGATTAAGAGACCGTCTAAAGGCAATTGAGACTGAGTGCTACAGTTCGCTATAGTGTTGATTTTCCGCACCAATACACACGATTTGCTTCCCTGCCCGACTATGACAGTTTGCTATCGGTTTTGATCTAGGGTGGGCACAAAATAGGGCACAGCGTTTTCCCGAGATAGAGTTCCTCCAAAAAATCGAGGCCGGGGCAGGTCACCCCGCCCCCCTCGCGCAATCGCTATGGGGCTGGCTGGTGGACCCCAAAAAATTGGAACTGTATACGGTTCGTGGCTGCCCCAACGACGGTGAGACCAACATCACCTCCGCGAATCCCTTCGGTGTCAACTGATCTCAAAACGCTCGGCGATGCTGGCACAAGTTCGAGGTGACGCCGTTCCAGATGCTCGGGGTGATTCGGGTTCCCCCCCTTTCGTTGGATGATGAAATTCGAAAGCTACTCCGCCCCGACGGCCGCCTGCGCGGCTCTCTCAACGACTATCCGTTCCGTAGTGTCCACGTGCCCTCAAGTGGGCACTTCCCGATGTGCCCACTTGAGCCGTCATCCTTCTCACACACGGCCCGGAACCGTACGCTTACAAACGCAATCTCTCTGGTGCTCGGCGTTCAATGGCCAAGATTGTCACTGGGAGGTTGGCCGAACGGTCTCGGCATCAAACGTACAGTTCTCTGGCGTCCCGCAGATACAGGTCCACGAACTCTGTGAAAGAAGGTGCGACTACTTTGGAGCGAATGGTACCCACGTGGATAATCTGGCCTCCCTCTGAGGGCCCGGCACCAACACGGATGGCGTAAGCCCAACACCATTGCAGGTAGTCAACAAAAACGAAGTACGCATCAGGGTCTTGAACTTCGGGCAATGGCGTTGAGTGTTCTGCGTACTCCTTGCGCACGCTCTTCACGCGGGCGATAGGCCAGAATGCAAACCCGTTTGGGTCGCAGTCCTGCCCTCCAACCTGTACCATGCCGTTGACGGACAGGAGATATTCCCGAAAATCGAGTGGGAGCATGACGCCGTTTCGGGACTCGAACTCTCGTACTTTTTCTTCCGTATTTCCAGGAGCGATCAGGAGGTTAAGCGACCTCCAGTGCTCAATGAGTTTGCCGCTAGAGTCTTCCATTGGTTTCTGTCCTATTTGGGCCACAACTCTAGGATTTTGTTCATTAGGGCTATTCGGGCCGGTAACTGCCCGGGATTGGCAGCGAGTTTTACTCCGTCCGCCGCCGCTCTGGCGTATTGGTTCTGCAGACCTTCGACAGTGGCTTTGTTCAACCCTTTCTGAATCATTTCTTGGACGGCTTCTTTCGTAAGATTCTGCGCTAGCTGCTCCGTAGCTTGAACTCCCGCAGCCCCTTGGCCCGTTCCCCAACCAATGATCTGTCCCGCTGCTTGGTTCGTTAGGATTTGCCCGCCTCCTAACTCTGCAGTGGCTCCAGCAGCACCTGCCCCAGCGTTACTCGCTGCAGGAATGACCGCTTCTTCGACTGCGGTTTTGGCCCCGCCACCAAACATGGCCTCAACAAGGCCGCGAATTCCGGATCTGATCCCAGCGGCCAAGCCACCGAACAATGCGGGTGCGAGTATGTTGTCTTGAAACGTAGGGCTATCGCGGGTATAGGTTCCAACCTGTACCTGCTTGCCATCAACGGTAGCATAAATCTTGCCGTCCTTTGCGGATACGCCGGATGAGTTAGCTGCGGCCTTTTCGAAGTCAGCATCGTTCAGGTACCAGACACAAGACAGTCCTGCCGTTGATCGTGGATCGCTACTGATGCAGGCTATGGTCAACAAGCCGTTGGGATCTACGTTGTTTATAGGATTGTTGAGCGCGTAGGTGTACGCGTTCCACGATTGCGGATCTGAGTTGACCGCGCCCGCATTCTCCGGGTCGGGCGACATGAAGCGGCCAAGGCTCGAGGAGTCGTAACGGGCGCCGAAGTTGTCCAGACCGGATTCGGTGTCCCGTTCTTTGCCGGTGAATTTGTAAACGTTGTAGGGATCGTTTGGGGGATTCCAAGCGATAGGCACTTGGTTACCGAAAGGATAGTATTCGTAGTAGTCCCATTTTCCCACTCCATTGCCATAAGTGATGTCACGCACCGTTCCCAGATGGTCAGTGTGGATGAATCTTGCTCCACCATTGGAAGCTCTCCACCCGTGCCTCGCCCCGTTGAAAAAGATGTACTCGTCGGGATTGTTTCCGGATAAATCTGTCACCGTGGTCGCATCGCTGCCGTTGCCATACCAGAACATTTTGCCCATGGAAGAGGTGACGCGCTTTCCATCACCATCATAGGTATACGTAGCGGTCGTAGAACCATAAACGTAGTTGATGAGGTGATTTTCGGCATCGTAGGTATAATTGCCGCCAAACACATTCGGGTCGAACATGACATTGCCTGCAGCGTCGTAAGTTAAAAAGGCCAGTTGATTCTTGCTGGTGGCAGTGGTGGCCAGGCCGATTTCATTGGGGCAGCCGACGTAGGCGGATTGCGTCGTGTTGTTCACGCCAAGAGTAGTGAGATTGCCCCAAGCGTCGTAGCCGTAGGTTTCCGCCCAGCACTCGCCGGGTCGCGTGGCGTACGTCGCGTTTGTATATGCCGTGGCAATTCGGTTCAGGGAGTCGTAAGTGAAGTTTTGTGTAAGATAGGTATCATTCCCATTCGCTATAGAATTTATATTCCCATTATTTGTGCTTCCGTAGCTATACCAGAGATCTAAAGCTGGGTTCGACGGAGTAGAGGTGCAGGTTGACGGTGGCGTGCTGCTAACTGATATCCGGCAAGGTTGCAAGCGTGCGTTATAAAGATGTGTGGTGATCAAAGGTGGTTGTCCGTTGCTGTTCTGCAACGACGCCAGCGAGCCAAAGGGAGTGTAGTGAGCGTTTAGTACCCAGTCGACAGAATTAGCAAGATCGACAGCAGAAATCGGGCGACCGGCAGTGCTATAGGAATAGGTGATGGTGCGGCCACTGGGATAGGTGAAGGCAGCCATCGAACCCGCGAGATTGCTTTGCACGATCGAGGTTTCTGCAATGCTGTTCGTGATGCGACGGTCGGTCGTTTTCCACCCTACACCGGGTGCGATGTCATAGGACCAGGCTTCAGTACCGGCCTGATCGGACATGCCAGTGCGGCGGCCTATGCCATTGGCAATGGTGAGGCCGTTGTAGCTCGCTTGGTCGTAAAAGTATGTGGCGATAGGCGAGCCCATGGGACAGGATTGCAAGGTGTAAGCTTTGCTAGTGAGTCGGTTCAGGGCGTCGTAGCAATAGGACCGCGTGACAGTGGCAGTTCCGGTTTGATTGGGAGCAAGAGAAGTTTTGGAGGAGAGATTACCGTTGGCATCGTAGGTGTAGCCGGTAGTTCCCGGGGTGTAGGAGCCCGAAGCTGTCGTTGGGCATGAAGCCGTAGAGTTTTCCGGATTGCTGGCACAAACGAGACGGGATAGAGAGTCGTAGGTAAAGCTGCGCTGATGTGATCCGTTTTGGACAACGGTCAGAAGATTGCCGAGTGCGTCGTAGGCGTAAACAGTGTGGTAATTGAACCCGGCGGGATCTTCCCAAACATCAGTCAGCCTGCCGAGGGAGTCGGAGCAGGACTTGCGGGATTTACCTGCCGGGTCGCTGGAGGTCACGCAATTGCCGCTGTAGACCGAGATAGTGGGACTCCCGTCCTGCGCAGTGGTCGAGGTGACGCGCCCCAGGGCGTCGTAGTTCGTGGTGGTGTAGCCCCATGTGGCTTCACCACAATTGGAAGTAGGTGTGGTGCAGCGCGTGGGGTTGTATTGTCGGTAGACTCTGCCCAGACCGTCGTAAGTGGTTGCCGTGAACGTAGGTCCGTCGGGATCGGAACTTAGCTCGGTCTGAGAGAGGCGGGCCAAGCCGTCATAAATGCTGGTTGCTGTCAGATTTAGGCCGCTGGCGATTGCCGTGCTTGTCGAAATGTTCCACGGCAGCGTCAGGCCGGTGTTGTAAGTCGTTGTGGTGCCGCCGCCGTCAGGGAAATGTACTTGGGTCTGCCGGTAGAGAGGGTCGTTGTAGGCGTACGTTGTCTGTTTGAGGTTAGCGTCGGTACTACTGGTTGTGACGCCGCCGTTGCAATCCCAAGACTGCGAAGTCGAAGCCGTGACGCCATTGACGGTTGGGCTCGTGATGCTCGTGGGTAAAATGCCATTGCAGCCGCCGCTGCCATTGTAGGAGTGGCTCGTGGTGTTACCGTTAGGATCCTTTGCCGTGGCAAGCGTCCCATTGGAGTTATACGTTGCCGTGCTTGTGGTCCAGGTTGCCCCCGTCCATCTAGATGTGGAGGTCGGGTGACCGGTGTTGCTATACGTTATTTGCGTCTTGGCCACATCTTGGCCTGAAGAATTCATGGTATGGCTGTAGCAGGGAGTGTCCAGGATATAGGTGCCCGATGGGTATGAGGCACAGGAGGTTCCGTTCCAAGACTGGCCGTAGCTGAGGAGCGTATCCGAGACTGGATTGCCGCTTGGAGGTATCGTTGCTCCGAAATCGTACTGTTTGAGTTCTGTTTGATTTCCGTAAATATCCAATTTAGTCTCAACTAATGAGAAGGGCGACGTTCCTAGAGAAGTATAGACATCAGTCTGAGTGATTGGCAGTAGCGGGAACGTGCTTGGAGCGGCACAGTTCGTGAAATTGCCGTTGTAGCACGTCAAAACAGCCTTTAGGGGCGTGCCAGATGCTTGACCCTGGTAGGTTTGTACCTGGGTTTGGTATTCACCGTAGAAAGTGTACACGGTTTGGTTGTTAGCTGGGTCGGTCTTGGTCACCGTGAACTGCCGATACGCTTGTACGAATGTAGGAGCAGAAGTGACATAGGTATATGTCCCTGAGTTGCCGTTATTGTCGTTTACGGTAACCGTAATTTCAGGGACATTAAGATAGACACAGTCTATTCCATTGTGGCCGCTGCTATCAGAGTAGGAGTATGCAATCGACCCGCCGGACGGCAAGGTGATCTTGGCAATACGTCCAGTGTAGTTGCCGCTGTGGCCCGGAGTCGGCTCGTAGGCAAACGTGTAGCTTCCCCCCGCAGGGGTACTTAAAGAAGTGACCATGGGGTACGAGCTAGCGAACTCAGGAATACCACAACCGAACGCGGACAGGAGAGAAAGCGTGGTGAAGCCCACGGTATAGGACTGCTTGTTTCCTGACGCATCCGTGTACGAAAAACTCGCTGGAGTCAAACCGCCGTAGCCACCGTAGGAATCTATATTGAGAAGTGGTGTATTGAGTGTGTCAGTCGCGCTCAAGAGTGTTAACGACCCAGAGGCCGTCCAGGAAATAGCGGATCCGTCTGGATCAGTCATCGAGGTCGCAACGGAGGCATTAATCGTTGAACCGGTGCCAGACCTGTCATAGACTACGGGGACCCCATTCACAGGCACGCTTAGCGTATACCCACCATCGTTTGTAACTGCCAAGGCGGAAGTTTGCGCCGGGCAATAAGCACCTCCATCGTTCCTCCAATAAGTTGGGTTCGAACGTGGCGAGAACGGGTGTGACGCTCCAGTTTGGTCCACTACGGCAGTGGCATGGACTAGCCACTCCCATCCCTTCTGTACAGTTCCTATCTTGCAAGGCATTCGAGGGTCATTCTTCCTCGACAAGAATACCGTGGTCGTATCCTGCAAGCTAAAATCTTTGCTGACGTACCATGTATTGGAAGGGTAGTTCAAACCATAATAATTTGTCATTGTAAGGTGGCTGGAATAGGGGATTTTCCCAGTCTTAGAGCGCAGCGGAATGTCGATGCGGACGGCTCCCGTTGCGAGGTCAATGCCCCATTCATTCGTCGAGAACGGTAGGATTCCTGGAGCGGCCAAGGGCCCAGTTTGCGCAACACACTGGGGCGGTATGACTACCAGCAACGCAAAAATCGACACGGCGAACGCGAGGACCTTAATTCGCATAATTGCCCCCAGCAACGAATTTAGACATACAAACACTGAGCAAATAAGATTGGCTTCCGACTTGGCCTAAAGGAAGGCAGGGACGGTCGAGCAGACCCGCTCCACCATTAGGGTGCTCTTAGGGACGTGTATTTATCCGTACAGCATTTTGTTGTCAATAGTACTCAGCGTAAATATTTTTCGAGCTGTGGAAATGTTGCTCCAACTCAGGAGTTCGAGAGCACGTTACTTCTTGCCAGGATAGAAATGCACCTTCCCATCCGCGACGACCGCAACATACTTTCCCCTCTCTAAGAACTGCATCACTTTCTTCCCGTCTCTCGCCATCTTTGCCCAGCGAGATTTCGTATCGGGGTTCTGTTCGAGTCCTCGCAGTTCTCTCCCGTCGAATCGGAAATCGATCTGTTTGAGTTTTCGCTTGGCTGTTGATCGAACCGGAAAGTTTTGATCTTCAAGCGTGACCGTCTTCTTGTTTTCGACGATGGATTGCCGATAGACAGTTAGAAGAACGTCTTCGAGAGATGGTGGCATGATTGAATGTTACCGCTAACCGGGAGGGGCCTCTAGAGACCGGTAGGTTCACCTTGTTAGCGCATTCTCTTTGAATTGACGTATTGGCCTGTCCGGTAATAAGGACAAACCTGTCTACGGAAGGACTATCGTTACGAAGTGACTCCCGCCGAATCAACAAATCTAAGGGGCTTTTGTGCATCCAGGACAATCGGTAGTCCTGAATTACGGACAAGTCTAAGAAAGCGCGGCCCACGACACCATCTTCCGAGAAACTGTGATGGTTTGGAATAGCAATGATTTTCGAGAAGCTTTTCAACCTTCCGTCTGCAGTGCGTGAGCACCAAACAGCGCCCTTGGCTCAGGAGCGCGAAGAGTTTTTGTCGTACCTCAATCAGCAAGGGGTATGTCGAGACAGCCTCAGAGGCTTCGCTGCATTGCTCAACCAGATAGTTCGGTTCCTCCAACTGGAAAACCTTCGCGGTGTACGAGAGTCGGAGATCGAAAGTGCGGCCCGAAAGTGGTTTAGACGCCGCCGTACAATGCAAGGGCGCAAGGCGGGCCCGCACTCGGAGCCGCATTTCAAATGGTTTGCCAAGAGATGGTTGCGATTCCACGGAAGGTTTATACCTACTCCGCCGCCAAGGCATCCATTTGCCCTCGAACTGCGCGAGTACGAGGAATTCATGAAATCGGAGCGGGGTTATTTGCAATCAACAATAGCGGGCCGGATTTGTCAGACCGCAATGTTTCTCAGATGGTATTCGGGGACCCGAAAAAGCCTGCGCAAGATCTCCCTGGGAGACGTGGACAAATACTTTGGTGTGAAGGCAAAGTGCTGGGTGAAATTGTCGCTGGCAAGCTGTGCAGCCGTACTGCGGGCTTTCTTCCGTTATGCCGAGAGCCGCAGATGGTGTGAATCAGGTATCGCGAACGGGATAAAGAGTCCTCCGATTCAGCACGATTATTTCACTCCAACAGGACCTAAATGGAATGAAGTTCTTCGACTTCTGGACAGTACCAATGGACCGAGCCTGGTAGAAGTGCGCGCTAAAGCTATTTTGATGCTGCTCTCAATCTATGGACTGCGCAGAAGCGAAGTTGTTCGATTACTGCTATGTGATTTTGATTGGACAAACCAAGTCCTCACTGTGCGCCGAGCAAAACGAGGGCGAGTGCAACAATTTCCGATTACACCTGAGGTAAAGGATGCTCTCTTGCAATACATCCGGTACGCTAGGCCCGAGTGCTCCTGTCAGCATCTTTTCGTCACTCTTCGTCCCCCTTACGCACCCATGAACCTCGCATCTGTATCTTTGATTGTGAATCGACGAATGAAACGCTCGAGAATCTGCTCAACGAAGAAGGGTCCACATTCGCTCCGCCATGCTTGCGCTACGCGTCTCCTTCAGCAAGGTGCCTCACTCCAGGAAATCGCAGACTTTCTCGGACATCGTGACTCCAAGTCGGTCGGCATTTACGCGAAATTCGACCCGAAGGCTCTTTGCGAAGTGTCTGCACTTGATCCTTGCCGAGAGTTATGAAGCTCTTGACTGCAACTGAAAAATACATAGAGATGAAGCGCTCCCTTGGGGTCTCGAACAAATGGGGCGCGGGAATGTTACGCGCGTTTTCGCGACAAATAGGAGACGCATCCATTCGTTCCGTGAGTAAGGCGAATGTGCTCCGCTTCCTTGATCTGGGCCGAACCTCCGACGTGACATGGATGGTGAAATACCGAAAGCTGAAGGCATTCTTCGAATATTGGATAGCCCGAGGCGAAATGGCCGAGTTGCCAATGCCGCGTCCAAAAGCAACTGCTGGCCGTCCTGCGGTTGCTCCGTACATTTACTCAGTTTCTGATATGCGACGATTGCTCTGGGGAACCTGCTTAATGCACCACCTGGCTTCCCGCGCAGTCGACCCTCCTACTCTTCGCGCAGTCCTTATGTTCCTCTATGGGACTGGCGCACGTATCGACGAGACACTGGCGCTGGCGAAGGGTGATGTTGATCTGAGAAATCAGACAGCGACGTTCCGTCGTTCCAGTCGGAGCACGAGGACAATTCCCATCGGACCGACTCTTGCCCAGTGGCTTCGAGCGTACTCGGTTTCAAACAGTTACGACGCTGAAAATTTCTTTGCACGATAAAATGGCAATGCTATTGAGCCAAGGCTACTACTCAGAACCTTCGAGAGTGTTCGTCGCCGTATGAGAGTCTTGCGGATTGACGGAATGGGCCGTCAGCCAAGGTTGCGAGACCTAAGGCGGACATTCGCCGTTCACTGCTTGAACGAATGGACTGACCAGAAGAAGGACCTGCGGAAAATGCTTCCGATCTTGGCAGCTTATTTGGGGCATGTGAACCTGTCCTCAACGGAAGAATACTTGCTATTAGCTCCAAATCGTTTCAGGAAACAGCTGTCGACTCTGAGTCCCGCTTTCGTACAAGGGTGCTAGGGACACTCGCCCATGATAGAAAGCATCATTCTAGAAGAACCAGCCGCTCGCACTCGTTACCGAACGGCACCATTCCTTGCGGAACGCGAGCAATTTCTCGCGCACCTCTTAGGAAGAGGCATGAGTCTCCCGCGTCTGCGTTCGATTTCCGGGTACATGATCCAGATCATCCGTTTGATGGGCTTGACCAAGTTTCGAACTGTCGAACTCGACGAAATTACGAAAGCGGGGGAGTCTTGGGCTGCCTGTAGAAGACCGGATCGAAGGCGCGGGTCGGGCAAATCCTCGGTATTTACATTGGCCTATGTGGCGAAGAATTGGTTTCGCTTCCATGGTCGACTGGCCGTTCCTTCTGTCCCCATGCATCCCTTTGACAAGGAAATCAGAGACTTCACCGAATTTCTCCGTTCAACGCACGGACTGTCGCCGTTCACCGTCTTGGGGTACAGCTCGCGAGCGAAATATTTCCTTACGTGGCTGGCGGAGCGGGGCGGCAACCTTTCCCGGCTTTCTCTAAACGATATCGACGAGTTCTTCGCGGCCAAACGTACGCAAGGATGGCGTCTCTGGACGCTTGCCAACCATGCTCAAGCGCTCCGCGCGTTCCTTGCGCACGCCGGGATGCGCGGTTGGTGTGCGTCAGGGTTGCCCGCAGGAATTCGAACACCCACTCTGCCCAAATACGATGGCGTGCCCAAAGGACCGACGTGGAAGGAAGTCAGGCGACTTTTGCGGTACGAGACCAAGGCAACAGCCCCTTCTCTGCGCGCTCGGGCCATCTTGTCGCTTTGCGCGATCTACGCGCTTCGCAGTAGCGAGGTCGCGGACCTTCGCCTGTGCGATATTGACTGGCGCGAGGAAACGCTTTCCATCAAGCGTGCAAAACGAGGTGGGTTTCAGCGATACCCTTTGCAGTACGAAGTGGGCGAGGCGATACTCCGTTATCTGACCAAGGGGAGACCACGTTGTCCTTGCCGACATGTCTTCGTGACCTTGGGTCAGCCCTACCGTCCGCTTTCCCCTTCTGCGATGTGGCAAATCGCGAGCCTTCGCTTAAGGCGTTTGGGTATCAGATCCGAGCATCAAGGCCCCCACGCCCTCCGGCATGCGTGCGCCACGCATCTCTTGCGAAAGGGTGCGTCCTTAAAGGAGATTGCCGATTTCCTGGGTCATCGAGACTCGAAGTCGATAGGAATCTACGCGAGGTACGACACCCGGTTGTTGCGACAGGTAGCCGCCTTCGGTTTGAGCGGACTCTGATGGAGATCTTTGTAGCCGTCGAGACGTACATCGACCGAAAAAGATCTCTCGGCGTAACCTTCGAGAAAGCCGCACTGAATCTCCGGTCGTTTTCGAAACGAGTGGGTGACGTTCCGCTCGAAACGATCACGCCCGGACAAATCTTGCGTTTCTTGAATGGTCCGCGCACCTCCACGGTTACCTGGCGGGTGAAATACAACCTATTGAAACACTTTTTCGAGTATTGGGCGGCGCGCGGGATACTGCCGGCGTTGCCGATGCCCGTAATCCGCCCTCCGGTCCCCCGAACGTTCGTTCCTTACATCTATTCCCGGAACGAAGTTCGCATGCTTCTCGGAACCGCGCGCGAGAGCCAGAGGCCCGCAACGTGCAGCATCGATTCCGCGACGCTTCGCATATTCCTCGTGTTTCTTTACGCGACTGGAGTATTCGTTGGCGAGGCGCTGGGGCTTCTTCAGGAAGATGTGGATCTTAAGAAAGGCGCCATTACGATTCGAGGTTCGCGATTCAACCGATCGCGGATTATCCCCATAGGTGCAGACTTACAGACCAAGTTGCAACGATACGTTACTCGTTTCGGTCGAAAGCGCACGTTATGCCCGTATTTCTTTCTGGACAAGCAGGGCAAGGCAGTGAGCTGTCATACTCTCAGGGCTACATTCCAGAAACTACGGCGCTTGGCGGGAATTCGTAGGCACGACGGTGCCATCTACCAACCTCGCATGCATGACCTGCGATACACATTCGCGGTGCATCGCCTGACCAGTTGGTTCAAGCAAGGCGCCAACATGAACCGCTTGTTACCAGCTCTAGCGGCGTACATCGGTCAGGTGGGGCTGGGCTCCACGGAGCGGTACCTGTCGATGACGCCGGAGCGTTTTAGAAAACAACTCGTTAAATTAAGCCCACAGCGCCGCAGGAAAAGACGTTGGCGCGAGGACCCGGTCTTGATGAAATTTCTGACCGAACTCTGAAATGCCCAGCGACTACGTTCTAACGCGGTTACCGGACACACTCGCCTCACGGACCAGCAATCAGTGGTTCACAGGCCCAAATTCTTCGTTGTCGATCATCTGTATCAATGAGCTAGCTCTTCCTAGTTCATCGACGCACAGGAAATGTGCCCAAATTTGTGCCACGTACAACGCAAAAGCCACTCCGGTCCGGTAGGAATAGATAACTAATGAGGATAGCGCCGATTGGTAGTCATTGGATGGCTTAATTGTCGTTTCTGTCGATGGGAACTGCCTGGTAGTGGTGCCGTTTCGTTTGCACAGGCAAGAAGGTTGGCAATACGAGCACTGTACGGCGCGCTCCCCTATCTTGCCGTTAAAGGTTCTAGCGGTTGGCACACGCTGCGGTACCTATTCTCAAGCTGTTCTTCCGTTTTACGGAATTCTTCAACACGGTTTCTTTGCTCGGGCGTCAGATGTTCCAAAGACTTTGCCTCTTGTTGTTGCCTCATTTTTTCTCTATCTTTCTGCAACTGCGCGATAACTGCGGCAAATTCGTGTGTGGCGGGAGGACTGACGTATGAAACGGCTGGGTACAGACCAACGCGAATCTTAATGCCGTTTGGCGGTATATCAGTATCTGTGTCGGAAGCCCAGCCCGACCTTACTTCCCAATTATACGAATGGAGAAAATCGATCAGGGTGTCCGCAGCGTTTTGCGAGTTAACATGTAAACCCCATTCTTGTGGTACCGCCTTGCGGTTGAAATACGCTCGAACCTCTACACCGTCGTCAATGCCATCCACCGGGGAAGCGTTCGCCATTTTCCATCCTGCTGCTTCGAGTGCTCCAGTAACATTCGCTGCTGCCCGTCTTGCTTCTGCGTCGAACGGAACATATTCGATGACGAATTGCCGTCCTGCATGCGGCCTCAGTGGATCAACGGCGGTCTTAGTCTTTGTAACCGGAGTACTCATCGACCATAGCGGTATTACTCGTGGTGCAGTGCAAATCGCCAAGTTCTCCAAAGACTTTTCCAATGCAGCTCGCTTAGCTTCTAGTTCTGTCATTCCCTGTTCATCCTTGGCTAGTTTCCGCGTCAGTTCGCCTGTTCGGAGAGATACTGCATTCGCTTTCTGTTGGGCCTTGCCAGCCGCCTTATTGGCCGAATCCGCAGAACCTTTGGCCAGTACCGCTTCTGCGGCTGCGTCTTGCGCAGATTGTTGTGCCCTGCCTGCTGCATCTCCTGCATCTTGTGCTGTTTTTTCGTCTTTTTCGCGAATACTTGTGTCTGCAATTCCAAGTTTACCCTCGAAGATTCCTTCTCCAACGACGCCAACGGTTACAAGTAAAAAGCCAACCGCAGAGATGACGGGAACCCAACTTCTCTTTCGACCTCTGGCCTTCCGCCATCTCTTCAGTTCTTGGCAAACCTCTCCAACTTCAAAGAGTAACCCGATGGCCACTAGTCCAGTCGCTATCAATAGCCATAAAAAATCACGATCTGCTGTTTTCTTGAGCACATCTACCGAATCCGAACTTGGGAACGATAGTCCAGAAATCAAGAAGATGAAAAGTGAATACCATATATTAATGAAGTTCATGGCGTTCTTTGTCCTAGCGCTAATCGCGGAAGCAGTCTATTTCTGGAAGTGTGGCACAGGCGCAAAGAAAGGCATAAAAAAGCTGCGCTTTGGCATGGTCCCAGTCTAGCGCAGGGCGGAGATGGAGTGTAATGCCTGTGAATTTCAAACGGCACCACTACCAACTGCCTTTCTATCTGTAACAGGAAGGGAAATTGAGATAGAATTCAACATCATATTTGACCTAAAACGGAAGCTTCAATTCATGGGATTTCTCCATAGTTTCCGGTTGTGTACCAGCCGTTTGTAGGCTAGCGAGGTTAGTCTTCTGGCTGACGAAATTGGCTTGACCCGGGGGTTCTCATGGCTACAGACCCGGCACCGGTGCTGTCCAATACCGACGACTTTTGGGAAGACCTGCTCGCCTATGTCGCGCATAAGCGTGTCATCCCGGTTGTTGGTGCCGAACTCCTCACCATCACAGAAAATGGGCAAGAGGTTCCTCTCTACCGCGCCGTTGCGGATCGTCTTCTGAACAAGTACAACCTGTCGCTGGACAAATTGGCCGGCAAAGAAGTCCTGCGACCGCACCACGAACTCAATGACGCGGTCTGTGCTCTGGCAGCGAACGGCTACCACGTCCGAGACCTGTACCGGCCCGTCTCCAGCATCCTCGACAACTTGCTAACCGAGCATAAGGAAGCACAGGAGCCTTTGCGTGAACTCGCCTCCATTCGTGACTTTGATCTGTTCGTCACTACCACACCCGATGGGTTGCTCGCGCAAGCTCTCAACGCCGCCCGCTTTGATGGCGCCGATCTCACCCACGAGATCAGGTACGCACCGAATCTACCCTTCGATCCAAAAAACGATATTCCAGAGACTAGAAGCACGCAATACATCGCGGTCTTTTACCTTTTTGGCAAAGCTGACGTCGGTCCTTTCTATGCGATCCACGACGAAGACGCCCTGGAATTCCCATACACGGTGCCTAGCAAAGGTCCCGAGCGCATGTTTGCAGAGCTACGGGGCCGAAACCTGCTCATGATTGGTTGCGCTTTTTACGACTGGCTCAGCCGCTTTTTTATTCGCATTTCCAACTCCATGCGATTGTCGGTGGACCGCGACAAAAAAGAATTCCTCGTTGGCGAGGAGACCGCGGGGAACCAGAATCTGACCGTCTTCCTCAAACGCTTCAGCCACGATTCTCACTGTTACCCTGGCGATGCTCGCGCCTTTGTCACTGAGCTATATCGCCGCTGGAATGCCCTCCCACGCACCGCAAGTATCCCCGTCGTTCAGCCGCAGCCAGGTGGCCCCGACCCCGGACTCGTCAGCGGCAGCGTCTTTATAAGTTATGCCCACGAGGACATAGTGGCAGCCAGAACGTTGTTCACCGATCTGCAGAAAATTGGCAATGACGTCGCTTGGTTTGACAAGTCCGACCTGAAGCCCGGAGACATTTGGGAAAACCAGATCACAGGTGCTATCGAGCATTGCCGGGTCTTTCTGCCACTGCTTTCGGCCACTACGGAGTTGCGTGACGAAGGGTACTTCAAGCGCGAATGGAAACGAGCGGCCGCCCGTTACGAAGGGATCATAGGACCAAAGTTCATCTTTCCGATTGTCGTTGATCCTGATTATACCGGCGACATGGGTCGATACCAGCGGGTTCCGGCTGCCTTCAAGGAGTTTCAGTTCGATCATGCTCCGTCCGGGCACATGAGCGATGCGCTCAAAGAAGAACTGACCAGGCAGTTACGCATGTTTCGCAGACCAAGAGCCTCATGACCTCCGATACTCAAGCTGTGGTTGACGACCAGAATCCTTGGCCTGGCCTCGACGCTTTCGCCGAGGCTGCGGAGCGTTTCTTCAACGGCCGCGATAACGAAACCGCTGCCTTGCGACGGCTCGTCCTGAATGCCCCACTCACTGTCTTGTTTAGTGCCTCGGGTCTGGGCAAGACCTCGCTTATCCAGGCGGGTCTTTTTCCTTTACTCAGGAAAGAGCACTTTCTCCCTATCAGGGTTCGCCTCGATTGTCGCGATCGAAGCGCTCCACTCATCGACCAGGTTAAGCAAGCATTGCAGGACCAGATCAGCGCCTTGCGTGTCGACGCACCACACGTCAGCGGCCAGCAAACTCTATGGCAGTACCTCCACCGCGCTGGGCTCGAACTCTGGAGCGAGCAGAATCGCTTGCTTATCCCCGTATTCGTTCTGGACCAGTTCGAAGAAGTCTTTACCTTGGGAATAGAAAACCCCACTGCTATTGCCCAACTGCTCGTCGATCTCGCCGACTTGGTTGAGAACCGGATACCCATCGCGCTTGCAAATGTCATGAAGGACAATGAAGCAGCAAGTGCCGACCTGTACCTCGATAGCCAGCACTATAGAGTGCTACTCAGTTTTCGCGAAGACTTTCTCCCTGCCGTCGAGGGCTGGAAGCGCCAGATGCCATCCATCTTGCGCAATCGCCTCCGCTTGCTCCCGATGACCGGTGAGCAAGCCTTTAAAGCTATCCACGACACTGCGCCTCACCTTGTCGAAGAGTCCCTCGCCTGGCGCATTGTCCGCTTTGTTGCCGCAGCCCAGGATGACGGAACAGGGAAACCGACAGCCATCTACGTTGCCATGCAGGAACTTTTTATTGAGCCGGCGCTGCTGAGCCTCGTGTGCGACGGACTCAATCAGAAGCGAAAGGCACAAGAGAAAACCGCATTTGATGAAGCTCTTCTGACTGGCACCGGCCAATCCATTGTTGCAGATTTCTATGAACGCTCGGTGCGCGATTTGCCCGACCGGGTACAACGATTCATTGAAAACGAACTCATTACCGAGCGCGGTTTCCGCAAACCCTGCGACTTGGATGACGCCCGTAGCGTCCACAACATCACCGATGAGGAATTGCGCATGCTCGAGAACCGCCGGCTGGTTCGCATTGAACCGAACCGCGGCACCGACCGCGTCGAATTGATTCACGACCTGTTAACCCGTGTAGTTCGTGAGCACCGTGATCAACAGCGTGTCAAAGAAAGGGCAGAAAAGCAGCGACGCGAGCAGAGGCAGAAGGCAAAGACAGTCCTAACCGTCAGCGCCATCGTCCTCCTGGCGATTTTGTCTGTTGCCGGAATGTTTCTGTGGTCCTTCTCACAAAGAGCGAGGCGTGCGGAAGAGCAGGCCGCTAAGCTGACCCTCCAAGAGAACGTTCGCTTCAATAAGTTGGCTACGGCCGCCTCACTCAGGCAGGAGGGGTATAACCGGCTACACCAACAGAAATATGAGGACTCACTCCACTGCTTCAGGAGTGCTCTTGGAGGTTATGAGGAACTGAAGGACCAAAAAGACCAGGCCTCCAGCCTTATCGATATTGGAGACGTGCTTGCCTTGACTAGGAATTTTCCCGATGCTGAGTCCGCCTACACCCAGGCAATGCGGATTGCCAAGGAAACAGACGAGCGAGATTTGGAAGGCAGGGCTCTCGAGTCACTGGCTGCCCTGAATGAGCGTGAGAGTCGACTCGATCAAGCGCTAAAATACTATGCAGACGCGAACGAGCTCTATCAAGGTGCTGGTGACTATCAGGCGAGTGGCCGGGTCTTGGAACGGCTCGCGTCTGAGGCTGAGAAACCCGGCTCACCCGTGCGGGCTGCCTCTCTATACCAGGACGCCCTGAAGAGTTACAACTTTGCCGGCGATCAGCTAGGGAAGGTCAGAGTTCAGCAGGCTCTCGACAGAATACTGGGCTTTTGGGGCTTTCTCGTTGACTTGCTGGACGGCAAGACCTATGAGCTGAAGCCGGATAAAGTCAATATCGGTCGCGACGTTGAGGATGTGAAGAACGACATTTCCTTCCGCAATCGCATGGTATCGCGGCGCCACATGGCAATCACTCGCGACTTGCACGTTGATGACTTTCGCAGTCGAAATGGTACCACCATCAATGCGCGGCTTCTTCCTTATGGGATTGGCGCAAAATTGTCTGACAAAGACATCATCGTGCTCGGCAACGTAGAACCCCTGCAATTTCGAACCACGAAGCCATCTACAAAGTTACAGATCCCTGACCATGCGTGGGCAATCCTCATCGATGACCAATCGAAAAGCTACCGGTACTTGACCATTTCGGAATACTTCCTGACCATCGAGGATGGCAAGCTTTTGTTGCGACCGGGATCATCGGAGTCGGCCGTCTTGAGAATACGCCAAGGGCAGGGCAAACCTCAGATGTTTGAGTCTAGCAGCGAGTGGAAGCTCATCTTCACCTTCAAAGAGACCGACTATGAGTACAAAACGTACATCATGAAAAATGACGAATGGGTCGAGTTGTATGATACTCCGCTGAGTTTCGTTAAATTGAGCCCGGATGGAAAAGACATTTCGGTTCAGGGACCGACCTTCCAAATCGTTTTCTTCGAGCAGCCGCCATCATAACTGACCCAAGCATGGCGAGACCCAACTCACGCACAAGTTCTCGGCGGCGCGCAAAAAGCAAGGAAACACAACCATTGCAGGCAGTTCCACGAACGATCGCGCTTGCAGTTCACTGCTTCACGGCGGGTTCCGCGGGCCAGAAACGGGGTTCTGGGAAATAGCCCCTCATCCTCACTGTTCAAGAATCCCCATAATCTACGACGCTCTAACTCATTGAAATCATGAAGGGGCATCCGTGGACTTTCAGCGTTCGATATTCATCTGATTATCGAACATCCAGCTCAGGGCTTGGAGTGTCGCCGGTCTGGAATAGACAACGCAAATCCTTCCTCGCTAGGAAGAGGAACCACAAAATGCAAAGCTGGCTATTGATGGCAATTAGCCATATCAAAATCATTTGTTTTTGGGCAATCTAAAGTTTAAAGCTAGAGCCCAACAAAATCAGGGCTTTAGAGGCGCAAGTTCAGGCAGGTTTTTGGGCAAGGAAAGAAAAGCTCTCTGTGCAGTTCCTTTTGAAATTCCCAAGGAATCGCAAATCTCTGCCCAGGAGCGTCCCTCTTTTCGAAGAGTGGCGACTCTGAGGAAATCTACGCTGACCCGTGGCCTGCCGAGACGCTTCCCTTTTGACTTGGCAAGTGCCAGCCCAGACTTGACGCGATCACGAATCAGTTCACGTTCAAACTCGGCAATGGACGCAAAGATTCCGAACACCAGTCTTCCATTTGGCGTTGAGGTATCAACCCCCTCATGCAAACTAACGAAATCAATTCCGAGGGCCCGGAATTCTTCGAGTGCATTGACGAGTTGGCGCAGGCTGCGCGCAAACCGGTCGTAGCGGTAAACCACCACACAGTCTACGGCCCTCTTCCGACAATCGGCGATGAGCTGATCGAGGGCGGGGCGACGCTCTTTAGATCCACTGACGCCCTTATCAACGTATTCGTGGACGACCTGCCACTCTCGCCGAGAGCAATACTGGCGAACTTCTCCGAGTTGCATTTCAGGGTTTTGTCCGTTGTTGGTGCTCACTCTGGCGTAAATCGCTGCTCTCTTCATAGCCCATCCCTAATCTATACTCTTCGGCCTTCCACCTAGCTTTGCCCACTTTTCAAGTTCGGCCTTCGAATGCTTCTCCGCCCGAGCGAGGCCACCCAACCGAGCCCAGGCTTGCCTTTGCTCACGTGTAGTCCGTAGCGCACGAGCGACGCCCCCCAATTTCCCTAGACCGACTGCATGTGGGTTTTTTGTTTCCATATCCTTATCTTACTTAACGCTAAGTAAGAATGTCAAGGAAATTCCTACATGAGGGAGGCAAGAACGCAACAGTCAGGTGCGTTATAGGGATGGAAGATTTAGAGCGATCCAACGGCGGCTCTTGAAGCTTGGACTCGGGGCTCCCAAGTCGACTGGTGAGTTTCTCTTTCGAAGTATCAAAGGGGGCCGAATTGGGTCAGCCTATGTGGTTGATTAATCGATCTCTCTTGCGACAAAAACGGCCGTATCAAAAGAGGTGTTTTGGTACGGGACCTATCGCCAGCCCTCGAGCCTTCTCAGGAACAAATAAAAAGCGGCCGGGGCGAGCAACTCCTGCGCAATCCAAAAGTTATATTTGAGAGCGATTACTGCAAGTGTGCATTGGCAGTGACACTCTGCTACCAGACATCCCAGAACCGTGTTTGTAGCTCGCGATGAGCGCGTGTCTCGTTCCCAACGCTACAACAAGCAGAAAATGAGCTTACGGCGAGGGATGCATTCTGGCTCGGTCTGATTGACACCGTGAGGGAGAATCTCGCTGCACAGTCCGCCTCCTAACTGTGCTCCGCGGCCCCGCCCACGACCCTATCCGCGTGGGGTTTATGAGCCGGAGAGCAGCTTGGGCAACACTTCCACCATGAGTTTTGCGACGAGCTCCGCACGGTTTTTCGCGATGGCTTTTCGTAATTCAAATAGGAATTCGCTGCGCTCATGTTCGGGATATGTGAGGATCTGCTTTTCGATCGAGTTAACGACTTCAGGCAGCATGGATCGTTGGCCGAACTCAGCAAGTTCCGGCTGGAGGTATTTGTGGCCGATTGAAGTCAGTTCAATCCAGGAGCGTTGAAAAGCGCGACCTCTTTCGCGAATTGTGATGAAGCCCTCTTGCCCGAGGTACTCCAAATGGCAATTGATGTACCGGAGGCGATTTTGATCGTCGACCAGCTCTGGTGACGGCTCAACTAGATCAGTGAATGTCTGAGTGGTGAGATCCATCGCATGCGTTGTCAGTTGCTTCTCACCAATGCGTTCCAACATCGCGTTAAGAAGTTTAGGATTGAGGCCGGCTTTCATGGTTGATTTTCGCCGGCGCCCCTAAGGTGAGACTTTCTTTTCTTCAGTCTGTACGCCGCCGAGTAGCGTGTGGTACCCGGGACCAACTCGATCAGGCCCTTCTTGACCAGCCGCTGAAGAATTCCTTTCATCTTGTTCTCGGAGCCGATGAAGCAAAGCCCACGCGCAATCCTGTTGGTAATTTGAACGTTGTCACTCAAATAACGCACGATGATCTCCTCCGGCGTGGCTAAAGGCTCGTGTTTGAGCACCACCGTGACGTAGCCGCCAGTCTGTTGGATTGTCGGTGGTTGAAGTTTCATCTCACGCATCGCGAGGAACGCTGTGTTGAGGCCCTCCCCGACATCCTTGTTTGGCGGGTCTGGAAATTTGTTGATTAAGCGTACGACGGTCGCGTTCCTGGCGAAACGTTCATTCAAGATGTTTTCGGGAGTGATGTGGGCGGGCAATGTCCCCGGACTCGCGACTTCGACCCGGTTGTCAAAAATTCGGATGTGAATGTCGTCCGCAACGCTGTAGTCACGGTGCAGAACGGCATTGGTGATGATTTCGTGGAGCGCGGTAATCGGGTACTTAACAACCTCCAAACCCTCCGGAGTATTAACGCGCACAGATTCTATGATCTGCGCTGTCGCGGCCACAGCGTCGCTGATCTGTCGGTAAGCGTGCCCCTCGATGGACTGAGGATCTCCATCGAGCGTGTCCCGCGTTCCTTCCTGAGCGGTCGTCTTGTACCGGTAAATTTTGATGCCGGTCCGTTTCGGGAGAGCCGCTTGTGGCTCTTCGGCGAAAAGCACTATGCCGGCGACTGTCGGCTTGTTGTCTTGGATGATGAGCTGTTTACGAAACCATGGTTCGGGCTCTGCTGTCGGAACCACCTGTAACATGAACTCCAAAGTGACCAGTGAGTTTGTGACGATTCTAAGTTCGGCATTCACCGGCTCGGTTTCGAAGGACACAAGCCCTTTGTTTCTCCTTAATCTTGTAAGCGCCTCCTCAGTAGACACCGGCAGGTTTTGTGCGCCCCGACGTAAATAGACCTTACCATCCGAGGCAACCTTGACCTCGCGACTCTTGCCGACGTCCACCTTGAGAACTAGCCCAGTGTCGTTCGCGGATCGAAGAAAACTGTATCCGTACCCCTCACCCAGTGGAAACAAAGGTTCGAGCGCCTGCAAATGCCCATTGGCGTCTTCTGGAACATGAAAGCCGTTCCAGGCACCGACGTGCGTCGCCTTGTTTTCGGCGACTCCGATGTAGACGTCACCACCCTCAGCGTTTGAAAGGGCCGATATGGTGCGAGTGAGCTTCGCCGGCTGGATAGCGATCGATTTGAGATCGCAGAAGTGAGATTCGTGCAGAACTAATATCTTATCGCGCTCTGTTGGCGAGACATCGATGATAGGCACCATTTTGGGAAGCTCGAGGAATTGTTGATGTGTACCTGCTGACGACACCATAGTATACACTCTTGGCACGTTATTCGTGGGCAATCCGGTTTCCGTCTTCCGCTCTGATGGAACTGCCAAAGAGGTGTCCCATGCCATGAAGCGCTCCCAGCCACGTCGTCAGTTTCACTGAAGCCAGTAGCGACGGACACCACCCGCTCCGCGAACGTAAACCACGCATAACGTTTTTTGGTACCATCGCAGCAATATGATGAAAAAAGCGAAGCCTAGAGGGACCCTACAAATCTTCCTCGCGAAACTCCGAGACGCCTGGTCGGCCTGCTCAATCTTCGTCCGACACCATTGGACCGCTACGGTGTTAAGCGCAATTCTTGCTGCAATTGCGTGGTACGGGGCACATGCGGTGATCCCTCGAACCAGCTCGCAAGCGGCGTCAGCTCTTCTCAGCACCGAAGTCCAGAGTCTCGCAACCCTCCTCGGAATAATGCTCGTCGGCATCGCAATCCTATCGTCACAAGCTACAAGCGAAGAAAGCAGGCTCGTTCAGCTCCGCCCCAAGTATTTCGAACTGCTCCGCGGCGGCTTAGAAAAGAAGAGCGACGGCATGCCATTCATCGAGGACCTGAGGAAACACTACCTCAAGAGAATTAAAGAACGCCAATTGCCCGAGAAAGTGTTTCCCTACGACCACCCCAAATACAAGACACACAAAGATCTGTTCTTGGATATCTGTCGCCTGAGCCAGATCGTTTGCGAAAACTACGGGGATGAGAACGTGGGCCGCCAAATCGAGATTGACTTGGCGGGCCTTGGATATTCACAAGAGGAGATCATCGACCGCGTGGTAGTGATGTGGTACGACCTCAAGAACTATCCAGCTAAATTCCTAGAGCTCGTCACAGACATATTCCATCCAGGCAACTCAACCTTATACGAGCTTAACGCCGGCGAGTTTGCCGAACGAATGTGGGACGAAACGCTAAACCTACGCACGGAGACGAGTATCGAAAGACTCAAGAACTTCGAGCAGTTCCGCAGCGTTTGGTTCCGGGCCGGGTTCGGAGTCTACGTTCTCGCTATAGTGACCGGACTACTCTCCATCTCTTCCACCAGCATAGAGAATACATGGCGACCTTGGCTAACGGCTTCACTTGTCCTCGGGTTTCTCGCCATCGTATTCACCGTTCTCCTCGTTCACCACCTTCTGCGCGCAGAGTGAAGCCCACATCCGCAGTCCCGCTCGTCCTCGCCGGAGCAATCCCCCGTACGAACGCTCCTCCGTGCCGGCAACTGGAAGTAAGATGTTCATGATCTACATCATCAAGGCTCATGAATAAACTCCTTTAGTTCACCAAGCGGAGGTTAGTACTCAAGTGCCGGCTTCTTACAATCTCACAGTGCCGCTACTCGAAAAGGGCGGCGCCTTTTGGGTGCTTTCGCCTCCGGGGCCTGGCCGTATCTTCCGCTGTTAACGCACCTGCGGTCTTCAAGTCGGTCTCGGAAATAAGCGGACCTTTGCAGATTCGATCTAGAAGATCGGCCTGCTGCGGCTCCAACTCGACGAGCATGGTGAGAACGTTCAGGACGTTCAGTAGTTCGCTAGTGTACTCGGGGAGCCAGTGGTCGGGTTGAATGTCGCCCAGCGGTGACGGCTTGCGACGGTCGCCAATGATGGGTCGCTCCCGATTCCTTTTGCGATAGCTAAACCATTGCGTGAGAACTCCCTTGCCTGAAACTTCGTACTCCCACACTGATGGAATCACGTTATCGACAAAACCGGCGCCAACGAGCAGGCGATGCTTCTCGGTGTCATAGTCGATTAGGTCTGGCATGTCTGACGGTTTAGAGGAGATTGCACCCTCCTTCGGAACAACCGGAGCACGTCCTTGAGGAAGTCGCGGTGGCCCCTCTGGACGACTCTGAGCCGCATCGGCCATCCGCTCTCCGAAGGTATGTAGCCAGAGGACACGCCGACCAATCTGGATGGCCTCATTGAACAAGGCCACGCTTGCCGTAATCGGGATCCGAAGGCCAGGACTCGATAGATCCGTCTGAAATCGTGCAGTGTATGTTGGATTCGCAGCAATGGCGGCGATATACGAAAACAGATCTTCCGGCGTGACAGTCAGACCGAGTCGCTCGGAGATGGCTCTCAGCAGGTGCGGTGGAAAATTACCTCTTGTCGCCTGCTCGTCTCTCCACAGCGGAAAAACTCGACCGCCAAACGAGCCGCGATAGTGATCGAGATCGGGTACGAATGCTGCGAAGGTAACTGAGGGACCGTTCCTTGGGGCCGTTCGTGATAGACACGTTAGGAATATTTGAGAATCCGAACGCATCTGCCATAGTTCTGGATTCGGCCGGTTTATTACCCTTTTATCCGGGATAATCCACTGTCGATCAAATGATCTGAACGAATAAGGGATCGGATTAGTTTCCTCGTTCATTTCGGTGGCGAGTGAGCGATGCATGACCGGAAAACCAGGCAGTGCGTCGCTGAGGATTTTTGTTGCGTGCCTATCGCCCAACTCGCCGTTGTTGAGATGCGGCTGCATGAGTGCATCTTTTTTCTCAAGGGTGGCCTTGATCAATGTCCTCCATCGTTCGCGAAGTGTTAGCGCATCCGGGGCAATGATCCAAGTTCTTCCCGGCATGACGCCCGATCCGTTGTAGACCAGTAGGTCTTCTAGTTTCGGAAAGGTGGCCCACGCACCTTGGGAAACGGGCAGGAAAGGTGCGCGCCATTCGGTTGGTGCGTCAATCCATCCCTGCCCTTCCAGACGTATCTTCGAGAGTGCATCGAATTTTGTCTCACGTTTCCCAATCGGTAGGGATCGGTAATGCACCTTCGCAGGTACCTCCATTTTCGTCGTTTTCGTTCTGGAGACCATAACGATGCAGACGGGCTGCTGCACGGCTTGAAAGATACGTGTGTTCACCTCCGGCTGGTGGCCTTCTGGGGAGCAGTCGACGACCCAGATGTCGTCGCATGTACGTCGCATATAGTCGCGCATCTTCTGGAATCCAGGTCCTGCCAGAAACCCAGCGACGGTGATGAAACAGACGATTCCGGTGTCGCGCGCGGGCTCTTGGTCAAAGACCTTCCACGTCGCCCAGCGCCAGAAGTAAATATATAGATTGCGAAGGTGTTTGCTGTGCGCGCCGGCTTTCCATTCGGCGGGCGGCATCCAAGCTTGGAGGGGTGGCGGATCTTTCTTGTTCGGGCTGGCGTGTTCAATCCAACCGCCGCGACCCATGGCCTTTTCCTTGTATGGCGGATTGCCGAGAACCACAGTGATGGGCTCTTCGCGCTTGATTTTATTTGCGTCGCGCCGCGATCTACCAAGAGCCGCAAGCATACTGGGAAAGTATTCCACATGTTCGTAGGGATCGCCCAGCGTGTCGGTCACAAAGATGCGCAGCGGCGAGTTGGATGCTGATCCGGTCAGGTCGACGACTTCTGCGAGGAGACGCAGTTGCGCTACAGCGAATGGGCCAAGTTGCATCTCGAAGCCTATCAAACGAGACAAGGCTGCCTGAATAGCGCCCGCAATGGCACCAGGGCCCTCATTGCTCCCTACGGTGTCGGCGATTCGGCGAAGTGTTCCCAGCAGGAACGTTCCGGTACCCATAGCTGGATCGGCCAGCGTGACGGAAGGAGAGGCCAAGCCAGCGCGCAGTCCGAAGCGTTTGCTGCGAAGGGCTTCGTCCACCAACGAGACCATCGCTCCTACAACCTCGGGAGGTGTGTAGTAAGAGCCAGTTTCCTTCCGAAGATTTTTGTCGTAAACGTCTAGAAACTCTTCGTAGAAATAGAGCCATGCTTCCGGCTCACCTTTTGTCAAGAGCTTCCAGTCGACGGCGTCGAGCACCCGCGTGAGTGTGCTGAGCCCAGTCTTGAGGGTCTCCTGATTCTCGGCGCTATCGGTTAAAAGGCGGAGCGCCGTGCCAATAAGGGTGCTGCTCCGCGCTAACTCGGCAGCCACCTTCTGTAGTCCGTCACTGAGGGCGATTCCTTTCGCCCGCGCCATTAGCATTCCGAAGGTGACAGCTTGCGCGTATCCATCTGCGAATCTTTCATCGGTCGCATCCGGAAAGAGAAGCTTGCGCCAATCGGTCGCGAGGTCCGTCAGGGCCTGACTCTTTAGACCGAGTTGCTCGGTGACTTCGTTACGTAGTAACCGGCATAGGCGAGCTGTGGTGTGTGCTAGTTCGCGAGCGCTCCGCGGCGCCACGGGCTTCCAGCGTAGGAAGCTCTCCAGCAGAAGGAGCAGTCCGGGTGGTGGCGCAAGTTTCGCACCGGCCGACTCGATATCACCTTGGAGAGTGAGAACGGGACCCACTGCCTTGCCATCCTGCCACAGGCTGAACGAGTTCCCGTCGCTGTACAGCAAATTCGGCAGCGAACACAAGCGCTCCCATTGCTGTTTATCGTGGGGATCCTTGAAACGAGCTGGATTTGCTCCCTTTCCTGGTGCCTTCAGTTCAACGAAACCTACCAGCGTTTTATCGACCGTGATGGAGTAATCAGGGCGCGTCTTCAGGTCACGCTGAGTGGATTCGCCCACTGCCACGACAGCGCCGTCGCGGAAGCTGCAAATCGATGCGACATTTTCAATCAACTGTTCAAACGGGGCTCGTAACTGATCTTCTGGCTGACCGGTCGCGGCAGGATTTGAAAGTTTCGCCTTTGATGCTCTACCGAATTCCGATATTGCAGCCTCTATGCTCAGATTCATCCGATCGGCCTCGCTTGTTGGCAGAGCACTATACAGCCGGAGAATGTACTGTCGGGTAGTACTCACTTGTCCGTATCGCGGAAAAGGAACAGGTTTAGGAAACAAAAAGGGGCGACTGGCTGCTATGGCCTTACTTTGGGCGTCACCTTTAAGTTCGTCGGGGGTTTGAGGGTGCTTTTCTTTTTCTTTGGACTCTTTTTCTTCTTAGTCATGGGAACCTCTCTCTTTCCGCGAAATGATAACACTAAAAAATAGACGTAGTCCGAAAACTTCAACCACAATTTGCGTTTTCTCTTGATGGGACTATTGATTGGCCGGTTGATTTGTCCATCTGTAGGATTGGTCACATAGCGCAGTGATGCACTGGCGCTATAATCCCAAGCAGATACGAGTGCACTCGACACGAGCGACCTTTGCTAGACCTCTTCACGACTGATTTCAATAGCATTGGAAACGATGCCCGGTACTCAGCCGTTGCCGATTTTGTACGAGCGCAGCCTATAGAAAGTAATCGGCATGACTTCAAGACAGTTTGGAACAACGACACGCTGAAAGACGTCGCCGCATTTGCGAACACCTTTGGCGGCATCCTCGTTATTGGTGTCGAAAAGGGTCAAGCCGACGCCGAAGCGAAGCTCGTCGGTGTTATGTCAACGTTGGAGCTAACGACCGGCATCGCGAGTGCGATCGCGACGAACATTTCCCCGACTCCTCCGTACGACATTATGGAGTGTCACAATCCGGGCGATTCGAACAAGCGTTTTTGCGTTATCAGGGTCCGGAGCGACGCGACCCTGCACCTTGTTACAAAGAAGAACATTTCCAATCCTGTATGGATTCGGAATGCCGACCAGACAATAAGCGCGGACGCAGCGCAGCTTCGCATGATGATTGAGCGCGAAAAGCAGTCAGTCACTGACGTTCGGGAATCTTTTCACATCCGTGTCTCTCGAATGTTTGAGGAAATGGTCGTCGGTCGGTCGTACAGCGATGGACTTCGAAACTGGCCTTTGGGTAGGTTTCAATCTGAACTGACGTATTTCAAGCTCGCGCTCATTCCCACAGAAACGAAGATGATTGTTCTAGATGTTCGGAGCGAACGTGAGTTCGTTAGCCTTATTCACGAACACTACCGGCGAGTTCGAAGCTGTCTTGGGGGCCAAGAGCCAGTCGCCGCCGCTGCCGAAAGCCGGAGCAGTGATTTCTACGAATACCGCTGGTACCACCAGAATCTAGATTACGAGAGCAGATGGCGCGTTACAAACCGCCTCGAACTGGCCCATGCGACGCAAATCCTTCATGACCTCGAATGGAGCCTTGTTGATATAGTGGTCTACACGATTTTGATGCTTGTAGTCGGCACAAAATGGTGGGAGTCACTACAGTATTTCGGCGACGGCATTCTGACCGCATCTATAGACACGCAGAATCTTAATTTGGCGCGTGGGGCATCCGGTCAGTTTGCCAAACTTTTTGGCCCCGGCGAAGGAGATCCTGTTATGGGCGCTGAGGTCCTCGATGAGCACGGGCAGCGTGCCGAAGCCAATGCTTCCGTATCCGTAAACTTCGCGGACATGCGGGACAACATTCCCAGCCTTGTAACATCCCTGATGAACTCGCTTCTTCGCAACCTCGGGCACGGTGTGGTGTCGTCCGAGTTCGAGAACAATGTGCGCCTTATCGTGAGCCGGAAGTAACGGATCTGGAGAAATCAACGGGTTGGAGATTCGAGTCTCCCCGGTTCACCATTGGATTCTTGGACAGCCGACCGCGTCCAAAACTCCGTATCGGTGGGAGTTTCGCGTCCAACTGCGTCCAAAACTCGGGTTTTTGTAGGGAATTTTGAGTGTGGGAAGCCCGTAAAGCCAACTGCATCAGGGTTATGGAGCGGGCGATGGGAATCGAACCCAGGTCCGAAGTTTGGCAAGAACTTCACGTCGCTATTAACCGCACAAATATTAGAAGGGAGCGTACCAAACCAAATCCTTTGATACGAGGAATAGGAGCGTTGGCTTGTGGCTCAAAATAGAGCAGTTAGGGCAGGCAGATTTGGCGACCATTTGATACGGGATGAAGCCTGGGAGCCGATGCCAATTTCGCAGAAGGAATCAGGAGATCGTTTCAAGAAGCTTGCCTGGCCGTACCTTAAGCGCGCGAGCCAACGCAACGATATTCAATAGGGCAATGTTCCGTTCCCCGCGCTCGACACCGCCCACGTAGTTTCGATGAAGTTCCGCGAGTTCGGCAAGCTTTTCTTGGGAGAGACCCCGTCCGAGCCTAAGCGTCCGAACTCGCCTACCAAACAATTCCCTTGGATCCGAAACTGGCACCCGGGCATCATGCGAAGCTTGACCACGATGAGTCTACACACTATAAGTGTGATTAGCATCGCGCGATGAGCACCGAGAAACTGATGCCAGGACTTGCATGAGGGGGGCAAAATGCTCGTTTCGATCCTGAGCGGGATCATGGCGTTTTTGCTTTGGGCCCTAACCGACACGAGCTTGAGGCGAGATCATGTGCAGAGTCCTAACGGGAAAGTTAGCTTGTGGGGAGTTCTTTCGATCGTTCTGGTCCAAATTGTTCTCTGGACTATGGTGGGCTTTTTTGCTGCTTGGATCGTGCCACATCTCCCCCAATTTTTCCTTACGGGATGGAGATTCCCTATCACGGTTTTTGGGTCGTCTATTTTGCAGTGGTTCGCTCTGTTTATGATCGCTCAGTACCTGTGGCTGGTGTTGCGGTCCACAGTTCGGACCCTGGTGTACGCAAAGAGGGTGTATGGTGGCCAGAGCGGCTCCCGCCCTCAGTGAGCAGGATTGCTTTCCAAGCGGAGGCAAATATGCCCGTCGAAATCATCGGCGAATTTGGTACTCCTGGCGCAGAGCGCGAATGGATTGTTGCTGAATGCGAGCTTGCGATCAAACACCTGGTGAAGGTCTGCGGCGAACCCCCTCCTGAAATGGAGCTTGAGATCCAGTGGCAGGATCACGAACTTGGCAACTACCCGACTATCGCTCTGGTGTGGGATGATCCGATGCGCGGGGTGCCCTCGAACTACCTCTCAAGATGCGAGGCGGCGCTGGCGGCTTACGAGAATGGTGGCGAACTCCCTCCCGGCTGGACGATGCCGCCGGTTCTCTCAGAGGATGACGACCCTAATGACCCCTTCGATCCCGATGAGCCGCCGCCCGAACCACCTGAGACCCTCAACGTCTTAGAGCACCAGCGCTACATCAGCAAATTGATTCACTGGGGCTTCGAAGCCTCCAAGTGCGAACGAAGCCGGCCGCATTTGGTCGAACGCGATAACGACCCGGAAGGCGAGTTCTGACGGCTTTCAGGTGCGTTTTCACCGCTGATGAAAAAACAGCATTTGGGGCAGCTTGGGGGTTCCTATCAGCGGGCTCGCATCCCGGAATTCCGACTCGCGATGAAGCGCGCATTGGGCTCATCTTGAGCCAGTTCGGCCAGTTACTGCTTCTGAAATTCGCGAATTGGACAGCGAATGGCTTCAGGCGATTCAGTTAAGACTGACGTTGGCCGGAACCCACATACTATTCAAGACCTGCCCAGAAACCCTTACCCGCAAGCCGGAAACGCTCAGCGGACGGTCGAGCTTCTGTTGGTCCGCCATTTCCCTTGCGGCGTCGAACAAGGTCAAAGCCTCATCAGCGATTGGGATGACTTTGCGTTTCTCGGCCACGTCTGATGATCCTGATCGGTGATAGTACGGTCGTAAAACGACCCAATGCTCTATCTTAGATGGCCATTCTGTAAGCGAATTAGGACCTTTTCAAACAGCTTGAACCGCTTATGCATAAACCTTTTATATCTACGGGCAAACTCTCTTCGTTGGGCTTTGCCCTTAAGGTTGAAGTACTTTTCATATTGTTTTAGCCCCTTCAGGTCCTTGAACGGCAGAATTTCACTTTCAAAATACTTCTTGATATCGCTAGGTGTGGCACCCGTCTCCGTAATTCGCTCTTCAAGCCATTTGGATGGCGGTTGCTTTCCTTTCCGGCCGTTCTCGTCTTTGTTAAGAAAGTGGACGTTAAGAATGTTATTTATCTCCTGGCCGGCAACCTCCTTTCGCATCAAATCATAAGGGAAAAAATGATCATCTTCCGGCTTGTGCTGACCGGACTCCACATCGGAGCGGTTAACAGCATTGCCATTAATGAAAACCGGCCGTTGTTGCCACAATGCTTGTTTAACGATATTCCGGTATGTTGACCGTCCAGCCCGTAGGTCAACCCCCTGCAGTTTCGCAAATATCTTGCTCGTGGGCGGTATGTTCAGTTTGGCGTTCTTTTTTGCCAAATCGCGCATCTTCCTGACATCGATATCTACGTACTGCGAATAGCCGGAGCCGATATACCGATTCGACAGCGAAGAACGCCAGAACCACTTGTGTAGTTCAGAAAGTTGAATCTTTGACAGAGACTTTTTCTGGTAATAGAAGAATACCGCCAAGACGGTAATCATAGTCTGGGATGGCAACTCGCCAAGAGAAAAGATCTTATATTCTTCCTTTAGATATTCAACAGCTCGAGCAACCGACTTGACTGAGTCCCCAAAAAGACGGTTATATTCTTCTCCAGTCACGCCTCGTATTTCATCGGCAATTTTTTTCAACGTTTTGATGCCGATCTCTATTTTTTCCGTATTCTTCTTTGCTTCCAACTGAAAAATGAGCGCAAATACGTGAATAAAAATAACCGTATCAATTCCACGGGTTAGAGAGTGTTTATTCTTCCTCTTCCACCCCCTCAAAATCTTGGCGATATTGGAATGTGTGCCCCATGTTTCGGATAGGAAAATGGATTCCGTTGAGATGCGTGTTCCGGCCTGATTGATGCGCTCAAAAATCTCAATCGCCCTACGATAGTTGTTGAGCGACACGCTTATGATAGGAAACTTGTAGCCATTTTTTACTCGCCGTCGGAACTTACCCACGTCGAACTTAAGCGAACTGTCTCGTCCATATTCCAAAACTGGCCCAATCTCGCCTTTGCTTATGAAGAACTTTTCAAACTCAATGACATCTCGTGGGCGGTTGTCGGAATTTTCGTGGAATTTATCCTTTACCTCCAAGAACCTTTGTTGTCGGCAAAGATAATAAATGCTGGCCAGGCGCTGCTGTCCGTCCAAAATCAAGAACTTCCTTTTGGGTAGTTTTTCGCCGTCCAGCGTGCGGGCGTCGATGTTTTTATTTGTCGCCCACAAAATGAAACTGCCGACAGGATACTGGTTTATCAAACTGTCAAAAAGTTTCTTAACCTGCCCAGTTTTCCAGACAAATCCTCGTTGGAACTCCGGTACGGCTATATGCTTAGTTTCGATAAACTTTACGAGCTTCTCGAGGTTGTACTGTACTACTTTGGTTCCCATGTTCTTATTTTTCAGCTCCGATGTGGTAACTTGAAAAAAGTGCAGCGTTAATATCCAATCTATTCATAGCCACCGCTATTTCGCTCCGCAATTCCCGAGCGGCCATTCTGTCTTATTCATCTCCCGGCTTCTCCGTGTCTGAAGTCGGCGCAATGGATCTTGGACTGCGATCAATCTGTTCCAGTTCGGTAATCTCATCGGCAACAGTCACGCCGAGGTCCTTGAATCGGCGAACGCTCGGCAACAACCTCGATTCGAGCGAACCGGCAGCCCGGTTAAAGGCATCAACCGCGTTGGCGAGTGCCGCCCGCAAGCTGTCGAGATGACCCCAGAAGACCGCGACTCGCTCGTACACCTGCTTTCCCATATCGCTGATCTCACGGGCATTCTTGGCGATATCCTCCTGCCTCCAGCCGTAGGCAACGGCCTTCAGCAAGGCAACCAACGTCACTGGCGTCGAAATCAGGACGCGGTTTTGGATCGCGTCATCAATCAGTGCGGGGTCATACTCAGCGGCCGCGCTGAAGAAAGGCTCACCCGGGAGGAAGAGGACCGTAAATTCTGGCGCCTTTTCGAACTGGTCCCAATACGCTTTCGATGATAGCTGTTCCACGTGATCCCTGACGTGCTTTGCGTGGCGCAGCAAGTGCCTCTTCCGCTCGTCATCGGTCGACGCGGCGACCGCGTCGAGATAGGCATCAAGAGGCACTTTAGAATCAACTGGCACAAATAGTTCACGGGGCATGCGCACAGCCATGTCCGGTCGAAAGCGCGCGTCTTCCCCACTGATGGTTGGTTGTTCGTAGAAATCACAATGCTCGACCATACCGGTGAGTTCGGCGACTCGCCGCAAGGTGAGTTCACCCCAGCGACTGCGAACCGATGGCCGGCGGAGCGCCGTTACGAGTTCCGAAGTCTCCCTTTGGAGATTTTCTTGGGCCGTCCTGACCGTGTCGAGGAGTCCCTTTAAGTCTCCATATGCCTCCCGCCGCGAACGTTCCAGGGATTGTACTTGCCCTTCGTACTTTCCTAGGGATTCGGCCAGCGGGTCCACTAAAGCCTTAATCGCCTCCCTACGCAGTTCGAGGTCACCGATGCTTTCAGCTCGGACCGTTTGGAGTGCTTGAGTCGCCAAATCGAGGAACGCTTGGTTATTACTTTTGAGTGCTTCATCCGCAAGCGCCTTGAACGCATCGCCGAGCCGATCCCGGGCCTCCTGCAACAGCTTTTTCTCCTCTGCCAGCTTGTCGCGTTCAGCCTGGAAAGCTGTCTCGGCAATGGTCCTTGCTTTCTGCTCCTCCTCGAGTTTCGTTCGTAGCGCAGAGAGGTCAGAATCTCTCTGCTGGAGTTGCTGACGGAGCTCGCCTACGGAGCCCTCAGCCTTGGCCGCGCGACCTTCGGCATCAGCGATGCGCACTTCGAATGAAGAGCGCAAACGGTCGCGCACAACAAACCAGACCACGAGGGCAACAGCAAGACCAACCGCCAGGCCGATGCCAAAAAGCCAAACCAGGTTCATTCGATCACGCCTCTCTTGGCAGGGGCCATACTACTCCTGATAGGGATCCGCTATCTCTGCCGGGAGTCGGAGATTCAGCTTTACCTTTGGCATAGCAGGAACTCTATCACTCCCGAGTCTAAGCTTTTAGATTGGCCCGCGGTGAACTCATCATGCCGCCAGTGACGCACTGAACGCGAATACACGACTGTTGCGATCCGGGCCCCCGGCACCATCCGCGTGCGAGGTGTTGACGCACTTGGGAGGCCCCGCTTAATCTCGACTTCGAAACCTTTAGAAGTCCTTCACGCGACAGACGCGCGCTGGAGTTCGAATCGGAAGGGAATGCGTGGAATCTTGGGTACATTGCGGTCCCCCGAATCGAACTGGCGACTTGGATGGGAATATCCAACCTTCTTCCACCTGCCCATAAACCCCTTCGCGGCAATACCCGTAAGCTATTGGACTTGCTGAGGCAAAACTCTAAACTTTAGACTGCCCACAAATACTTGATTCTGGGCACGTCCCCCGGGTCTGCCTTACTTCTCTGAATTACATGTTTTTCCATGTAGGCCCATGGGGGCGGCCATTCGCGGATTTTGCTACCTTCGGCAGGGTTACCTGCTAAAGACGTGAAGTCAATTTCGAGATGGTCGTCCCAAAGGTTGTAGCCAGCAGTTCCAAACTTCGGAGGCAAATTTCCTGGTGTTTGGCAAGACAACGGGGCTATGAAGCCAAAATTTCATCAAACCTTTTTAAAGCCCGACCTCGGCTAATCCCAATCTACTCACAACGTAGCTGTCACTAAAGGCAGATGTTTTCCCAATCGTTCCCGCGTTTATACAACGGAGCGAGTTCAGCGCTTATCGCTTATGAAGTCAGCGTTTGTCAGCAATTATAGGATCTGAGATCGTGTTGCTGTAGACGGTGAGCGTGGAATTCTGAACTTTAGGATCCAAAGGGCACCATGCCGAGCATCGACTCCGGGACCATCTGAGACGCTACGAGCTCACGGGAGCACGCAATAGTGTCAAACCTTTGTCAGACCCTTAAGATCCGGGGTAGCGTTTCCCAGCGTTGGTGTTGCAGTGTTGCGCCGCATTGCGGTGCGGAACACACCGCTGCCCCGCCTAATACCAACCCCAAATCTTGGCACACGCTTTCAGCGCCAAGAGGGCCTTCCTGTGGTCATCGCCGTCTAATGCCGCGCGGATCGCGTATGGGTCTTTGGCCAACGTATCGACGCGCGCATCGTGTTCCTGGGCACTGCGGTACGTCAGCTCCTGACATGCGCGACAACCGAAATACCATGCCGAAGGCGGCCTATATAGTTTGCGAACCCTGCGCTCGCATGGCGCGCCGTGATTAAACAAAGGGCACAGGAACCACCAACGCTTCCCCCCGAAGTTGGGCCGTGTGGTCTCAAGCCGAACCCTTAAATCGATGGCTTCTACGTTCCCCAGCGGGGTTACACCCAAATGCAGAATTACGGCACTGCTGTGCAGATTTTCCACCCAATACGGCACGGATAAGGTCACCTGTCCGAATCTGTTCGACCATGTTAGGGTCAGGGGCGCATTTATGTATCCAGGTTGGGGGATCCTGCCCGATTTTGCGAATGATGAGGCGTCTAATGAGAAACATTCCTCCGTCGTCGTCTTTCTCGTCCGAACCTTAATGCTGTCTGTCCCACTCATTGCTCCTCCGATACTCTTCCTAAATCATTTGTGCGCGATTTTTGCGGCTGCTGTGCGCTCTGAGCTTCACGCGCGACACGAATCACAACTCGCCGGTTGACCCTAAGCGCTCGCGCTACAGCGGACTTGGCCATCTTGCGGTCCAACAGTTCTCGGATGTGAGCCTCTGTGTACTCTGAAACCTGGTTGTTCGCGCGCCGGACATATAAAACGGTTGACTTCTCGGGTTTATCCCCATCCTGATCCCGGCTTGGCTTTCTAGCAGGGCGCACTTCTGTCCCGTCCTGAGCGTGTGTACACGGTGGGACGCATGCCGGCAAACGCAAGCCGTGGACTAGCAGCGCGTCCCGAATGTTGTCGGCGATCTGCACGTCTTCGATCTTCGCGACCTCCTCAGCCAGAATTTGCAGCCAGTCGTGTACGTCTTTCGACTTGTCGAACTGCCACCAACGAATCACGCCGCTTGCGATGAGTTGTGCGCGCATGACCAGTTTTTCCTGCTTGTCCATCTATCACCCCTTTCTAAACATTTAGATAAGCGATTCCGAACTGCTCATTCGAAATAGTTACGAACCTGAAGCCTCTGTCCTGTAATAGGTGCGGAGAGGTAACACCGTCACAAGGCCCGTCAGCACTGACGATTTCGCATTTCGAATCCGTCACAATTCGGATTGTGACGTTTCGGGAGGGCTACAGAAACCCTAGACCAGTATTGGTTTGTGACGGTTGTGACGAATTTGGAGCAACGGAGGGGCCAACTGACGGCGCAGGGAGCCTCAAATACCGTCTAAACGGGTCCTCGAAATCCGCCAGATCATACCCTTTGATTGTTGCGTCCCCGATGCGAATGGTACGTGGTGCTATATCGAAAGGGCGCAATAGCTTCGCAAGCTTGGGCGCCGATAATGGCTTTCCCTGCGACCACTCGGCCCAGGGAGACGTTTCTAACGTTGCGAGCGCCTCGACCAGTGATTTAGAGGAGATTTTCTCCCCGTCATGCGTTTCAAACACTTGCCGAATATCGGCCAGTAGTCGCACGCCAACGGAATCATTAGCGACTTGATTTTCCGCACAGACATCGACAATAGCCATCCTCGCGATCTCCGGCCAGCCCTTACCGGCCGCATCTGCGATTGCTAGAAGCGGCTCTGCACCGTCTTGTTGACGATCAGAAAGCTGGTCGGGTAGAGCCGGCCGTGCATCACGCAGGATCTCCATTACCGAATCGCACCACATCTGAATGCCTCCGCGAAGCGCTTCGGCCTCGGGCGTCACATTACGAAGGCGAAATCGCTCCATAATTTCACCAGGTGCAGCCCTTTTCAAACGGATTGGGATAGAACGATCTGCAACGGTGTCTGGGAGCTTTCCGATACCAGCAATGGCTTTGGGACCGAAAGTCGAAAAGTCCTTAAACGTAATTTCCGCGCCCTTTCCAACACACAGCGACGCTACCCCACCTCGACGGTGGCCAGTGTTTAATATCCCCCGCAAAGCCTCTGCGTACTCTTTCTCAGAGCCGAATGCGGCATCGCTCTCATCCAGGAGCAGGGTGGGTCTTTTCGCGTCAATCTTGCGTACGAGGACCGCAGCCGTCACGCGGCCTGTAAACCAAGGATTCTCGACGATGGTCTGCAACACTTCCAATAGCCTGGATTTACCACACTGTTTTTCCGCAGAGGTGATAGCCAGGTACGGTGTGCTATCCGCAGCGTCAATAGCGTGCGTGTGCAAGACCCACAACGAGATAACCGTTGCCTGTGCTTCCGACAGTACAGAAAACCGACGCACAAACTCGTATACCTCCGTGAGCAGTTCAGCGCCGTCAATTGATTGCGGTTTCCACTCTAGAATCCCTTGAAGGACATTAGTGAGGGCATCCCGTGTTCCGCCCCCTTCTACCCACATTGCCAGGTCCTTTGCGCCAGATAACTCCAAGACTTTGAGGGATTCCACCTTGCCGTGCAGCGACTCCGCGATCCGGCGTGCGTGTTTCCTGCCGGGTTCGTCAGCGTCGGCTATGATGGCAACTCTCTTACCCTTGAGAAATTCGCTATAACGAGGGCGCCAGGAATTGCAACCGCCGGTAGTGGTCGTGGGAAGACCAATTGCCGCGCCGCAATCTGCGTCTTTTTCACCTTCGACCAGGATTATCGATGCTTCGTCCTTGATCTCGGGCAGTCGGTACAAAGAGGGTTCGACAGAGCTTAGTCCGTCAACCCAACCACCGGCTTCCCAGTGCTGCCACGAGAAGTCTTTCTTCCGTCCGTCGCGGCCCGGTTCAAAACGCAGCTTCCTAGCCACGGGATTTCCGTCACTATCCCGATATTCGTAGATCGCAACAGGATCACTCTTAACTTGCTTCGCCGATTTCGGTGTGCCATTGAGCAGACCATTTTTTTTGAGCCAACCAACGAGATTGTGCTTGTCCCCAGGCTCGAGGTCCGCGATAAAAGCCGCGAGCTGCCACGCTTTGCCGGACACCCCGCATGGGCCACAGATGAACACATCTTTGTGGATGTTGATAGAAAGACTTGGGTGTGCATCACCGTTGCGGTGCCTCTCGGGATGGGCACAGCGGTAAATGAGTTCACCTGCCCGAGTGTGGAGTGGTGTCCCGAGTGCCGCCCGGGCCACGCATTCACAGGTAATGGTTTTCATCGCCGGTCTTCCTTGGCGGGAATCGTGTTCTGCTCAATGAATTTCGCGATCGCCTCGGCCGGAATGCGCACTGCCCGCCCGCAATTCACGCGGGGAAGTTTTCGTCGTAACAGCCATGCACGAATTGTGGCCGCCTTTAGATTCAAGGTCTCGGCGGCCTCGTTTACAGTAAGCAAATTCTTCATCACTATCTCCTGGGGCGCACGGTGTGATTTCTCGTGCGATCATTTGCATGGTGGGGCTCCCCGCTAAACGGGTGTCAACGCGGGAAACTGCGGGGAAATGCGGGGAAATTAACCTAACTTTTGTTTATCCTGCTTTTTTCTGGCTTCTAGCAGGCGCACGAAGTCTTCCGAATTGCTGTTCAACACACGATCGAAGTTAGTCTTCGCGCTTTTTGTTGTTCGCCGGGCATTTCGCTGGAAGCGTTCGAATTCTGTTGCATCCTGGTAGCCGGCGACTAACCACACGTCCTTTTTCCTAATCAGCACGCCAGTTTCTTCGAGAACTCTCTTAAGGAAAGCGTGAATCATGTCATGCCGATCTTCGGCCTTCCTCTTTGGCGGTTGTTTCTGTTGGTCCGGAGGAGCTAGGACGGCGAGCAAACGGGCTAAGCCAGTCCCAACAATAGAGCCGCGAGCATCCACGGCTTTCTGCATGACCGACAGCACCTCCGTTGCGGCTTGATTCCACTCCTTGTCTTCCTTGGGAGGGGCGTTCAAACCTCTCTGTCGTTCACAAATCCGCGCGAGGTCATTCAACCGTGATTGCGCCTGGCGAACATAAACCTTCTCTTCACTAGATGCCTTAGTGGAGAGCCAAACACTTGTGTCTCTCAGTGCCTGCATTATCAATGCATATAGGACTTGCCCCAGCGTCTCGTCCCTGTGCTCGGGCTCCTTAACACGTTTAGTCCCTCCCATATTGCCTACCGCCTCCCTCAGAGTCTGGGTGTGCGCCGGACCCAGCATCTCCCAGAGAAATTCTATCACCAAGGGCTTGACAATCTAACCTAAACAGTTTAGGTTAAGAACATGAACCAACAAGAAATCAAGAAGTTTACAAGCTGGCTCGGTCAACGGAGTTACGTCGCTCGCCTGGAAAAACTCGGTATCGAGCGCATCCGCGAGATCGCGCGAGAGAACGGCAAGAAGGGTGGTAGGCCTCCCAAGAAAGAGAGTAAGTCATGAGCCTTTATAAGCGCGGAAACGTTTGGTGGTACAAGTTCCGGTTCGGTGGTCAAATGATTCGCGAATCTGCCAAGAGTGACAGTAGGACGGTTGCAAAAGATGCAGAGCGCGTCCGTCGACGTGAGTTAGAGGAAAGCTGGAACCAGATTAAGCGCCGCAAACTCCCCCCTCTATTTTCAGTAGCCGCAACGCATTGGCTCAATACGCGGACAGGCATTGCACCCGCGACGGAACGCAGCTACAAGCTCGCGATCTCACAGCTGACGAAAGATTTCGGAAAGCAATTGTTGTGTGATGTTTCCGGTGAAGACTTGGCAGCCTATCAGACGCGTCGCAAGCGCGAGGAGGTGAGCAATCGGACAGTAAACCTGGAGCTAGGCGTGCTGCGCAGCATTCTCCGGCGCTATCGGATGTGGGAAGCCATCGCTCCCGATGTAGACTTCCTAAAAGAAAGTCCTTCGCCGGGCCGCGCGCTTACCGCAGAGGAAGAGACCCGCTTGCTGGAAGCGACTTCGAAAAGCCGATGCCGGAGCCTCTACCCCGTCGTAATGCTCGCAATCAATACCGGCATGCGTGCTAGCGAGATTCGCGGCCTGACCTGGCAGCAAGTGGACTTTCTTGCGAAGAGCCTCACTGTTGGTAAATCGAAGACGGCGGCTGGCACGGGGCGGATTATCCCACTGAATGCCCGTGCGGTGGCTGTCCTGACCCACTGGCGCGGACTCTTCCCTGACGCACAGCTAGAGCATTATGTATTTCCCCATGAGAAGTATGGCCTTGCAGGGAACGAGCGCAAGCTGTGCGCCTACGAGATTGTTCCCACCGAACCGATGCACCGCTGGAAAGTAGCATGGGAGAGCGCGAGGAAAGCCGCAGGGGTGTCCTGTCGCTTTCATGATCTGCGCCACACATTTATTTCACGTCTTGCCGAATCCCAGGCTTCGGATTCGACCGTAATGGCCCTTGCAGGGCATGTCTCCCGCGCCATGATGGAGCGCTACTCTCACATCCGAATGGAAGCGAAGCGCCGTGCTGTGGACGATCTCAGCGGCAAGGATTTTGAGCCGGGTGTGGCACAAAATTGGGCACAGTTTTTTGTGAGCGAAAAGTCAGGTGAGGCTAACTCGTTGAAAAGAGATGGTGAACCGGGGAGGACTCGAACCTCCAACCCGTTGATTAAGAGTCAACTGCTCTACCATTGAGCTACCGGTCCACGGGGAAACCATTATTTTACACACTCTGAAAATTCTTGTCGACTCTGACCTGCGTGAAATGAATTGCATTTTTTTGATCCGGAGGTCTGGGCGTCTGTGGCTGCTCTGGGGACAAGTTCGGCCTATTTGGTGCGCAGTACCGTCGCCAGATCCCTCGCCACCTGTTTCGCTCTCGCGAGGTCGTGGGGGTCGAAAGAGATCGCTGAGACGCGCGGGTGGCCGCCGCCACCGTATTTTTCCGCGAGCGTTGCAAGATTCTGATCCGCGTTGGCCTGGTTCCAGGGATTTGTGCCCAGCGACACCTTGGCGCGCACCGGCGAGGCGCTGACGCTTACTGAATAAACGCTTTCTGGATGCAGCAGGTATGGGATGAACTTGTTGTAACCCTCTAGGTCCAGATCGCTTACGTCAAAAAACACGACGCCATCTTTCGATTCGCAACGTTCACGCAGGATTTCGATTGATTTCCGGTGGCGCTCGAGCAATGGCCCCAGATATTTTGTGACGACTGGGAGCTTGACCATTTCGGCCAGCGGGCGATAGGCCAGCTCCGTAATCAGCTGCGCGGGCACTCCGTTGTCGGGCGCGGCCTCGATCACCAGGGCGAGTTGCGGGGCGGGTTCCGTCAATTCGGTGGCCGATTGCGCTGTGGGAAACTGCGCGCCGTCGATAATGTCGCCCCAATGGATCAGGTCGGCCAGCGGTTTGGTATTGAACCCGAACTTTTCCTTCGCCACAGTGGCGATCAATTTGGTGCAGGATTTGTATTCCGGGTCGTAATACATGTGCGGACCGGGAAAGCGCTTGAAATACTCGGCGTCCGCTGGCGTCAGGAAGGCGCTCTGGTGATGGTCGAACCACCAGGTGACTTTTGGCGAATTGGAATACTTGAAATCGACGATGGCGTTTTCGTCGCCATCGAAGAGGCCCTCTTCCCACGGGTGCTTGGCCTTGTGGGTCATCCCGCTGAAATGGAATTCAGCCTTGGGATCGAAGCATTCCCGGTAAAAGCGGTAAAAAAGCGCCGCGGAAGCAGTGCCATCGAAACAGCGATCATGGAAACACAGTCGGACCTTGGTCATAGAGAACGGGTTTGCCCCACGTCTGCCCGGGTGCGGTCGCAGAGAGGAGCAAAGCTCTAAACGATGTACGGGTTGTGAATGAAAGTCAAGTGCAAAGCAAGGAGATCAAAACTTTGGACGGAGGATTTTCACCGGCGGGCGGCGAAAGCGCGGTCTCTGCCCATGCCGGGACGCAGCTTAAACTTCAACTGAAAGAAAGGCGCTGCCGACAGGACAGTCTGCAGGTCCACGTCGTCCATGTATCGCCGGCGGGGGATGCGCCGCGCCAGGAGTGCGAATTCCAACGGTTCCCTGCGGAAGGGGTATGGGTCCAGCGTGAACTCGTTTACTCCGGCGGCGCGCAGTTCCCAATCCGCCTCGTTGCCGTTGTCATCCATCGGCACGCCTTCAATTGTCGTATCGTGGTCGGCTCCCAGGCAGAAGTACAGAGACAGACGGTCCAGCGCGGCGAGCCTTTGGATATTCGCAGCGATCAATTTTTCGTCGGTCAGTTCCTTGGTTGCGGGGTCGTTACGCAGGTCTACCTTGAGGCGCAACTGTTGCAGCCTTAAGCGCTGCACAAAATCGTTGGCGTGATGCTGTTCCTGCGCTTTTACGTATTTCGCGGAATAACCAGGCATGGTTGCCTTGGCGCGGTCATAGAGGCCCATGCAGTGGCTGGCCACCAGCAATCCGGCGTACAAATCGGATTTTACTACCCGGTCGATTCCCCGCTGGTAAAGCGAGACATGCTCGTCGGTCGGGACGCTCATGAAGGAGTAGGGGGCGAACGATTTGGGATCCACGCCCGGTGTTATTTCCCATTCCTGCCAGCCGTTATCGTGCTCGGCGGCCGCCAGACAAAACGATGAAAAAGGCTCCGGGCGGGGGAACGCGTCATTTCCCCATTCGCGCGCAAAAAAGCCGCACAAGATCGCGTGGTCCGTTTGCCGGATCACCACCATAGGGTCGTTATTTTGCTGAATAATCATGCAGCTCGTTCGCCGACCTGCCGGAGTGCGGGGAGCCTTATTATGCTCCACTCGACGGAGGGATTCCAGCACAAGTGCGGGCCAAGGCTATAGCCAATAGAACGAACAGTGCAATCGAGATAACTGCCATCCACCAAGGCCTAAGCACCATCGGAAAGAAGAAGACCAGCAGCCACACCCACCAAGGCGCTCGTGACCACCGATTGCTGCCCGATTTTGTAGGCTCGTCCACGACAGGGGGAAGAGTAAGCCCGAATTGGCGTTAGATTCAAAGGTTAAATCCCACGTCAATGGGCTGGAATTTCAAACTAGCCCACTACCACTTATTGGTGCGGAGGCGAAATTCACTGGTGGGCCTGAAAGGACTCGAACCTTCACCCCTTGCGGGACACGGTCCTAAGCCGTGCGCGTCTGCCAGTTCCGCCACAAGCCCACGACCGGATTCTATCACTTGTTCGCCCCAATTCAGTTCCCTGCTCGCCCTACAAAGGTGGCGATGCCGAAGTGGTGGAGGCACTCCTTTAAAACCATGTGCCTCGCTTCCACGCTTCGCCCCGGATTATGCTAATCCCATGGCACATTCGAGCCGATAGGGGATGAAGTTTGAATATGAGAAACGGATGGAATGGTCACGGACCAGCTTGTTAATCCAAGCCGTTTCTGGCGTTAGAGGTGAATAGGTTGGCGCAACCAGTCAAGAAATGACGCAAAGAGTTTCGACCACTTGGCGAAGATATGCGACTCGATGAGCGCCCACACTCCACAACCCAGAGATACCGCGCAGAACACCAGTCCGAGATAGCCGCAAATGAAGCGGGCAAAATGAGTGATGGGTCCCGGCACACTCATGTGCAGGGCCAGAGTAAACATGACACTTCCAGCCAATCCTGCGGAGATGACGGTCTTCCACCACAATTGCCACGAAAAATGTTTGGACCACCAGCGGTCGAAAACACGATTCCAACTGCGCATCGGCATTGAGTCAGAGCGCGCGGCGCATGGAGCTTTGTTGCTGGCTTCCCGGTTGCGCAACTGGAAAGCTTCATAATTGTCCGCTTCCACTCGCAAAATCATTTCCTTGTAGATATCCACTTCCCAGCATCCGTCGAGGCGAAAACGGAGCGCATTATTCGATTCGCGGACGACCAGTCCACGGAGGGGAACAAGCGATTCTCCAGCTTTGAGTTGCAGAACTACCTGGCGACCCAACCAATCCGAGTAAGTTTTTGACATATCTGTGACTACACTCCCCCGCCCCGCCACAATCGCAAAGGAGACAATGGAATGTCTGTTCAAAAGCGAACATTTTTTGATTCTGTGCGACCCCTTTCACTGCGTGGATTGTCGAGCTGGCCTGAGGGAAGGTGTCGCGGTTTCTCGGGGCAACCTAATCAGATCCTTTGAGTACCGAATCATTGTAAGCGTCGGGTTCTGACCCCCTGTACAGAGTATGAGTAGTTGAAGAGGATGGCAGTGTGGACACAGTTGTGTGTGCCCACGCTGAGGGGAACGTGGACACACTCGGTCAGGATGCTGCGACGGG